>Ga0180121_10000235_pt1 | contig 21981 bp, 19 predicted proteins | sample AntDrymUQ5402106_2_FD_129676 | JGI IMG/M metagenome (GOLD analysis project Ga0180121, IMG submission 129676) | Polar desert sand microbial communities from Dry Valleys, Antarctica - metaG UQ540 (21.06) (version 2) (version 2) | ecosystem: Environmental > Terrestrial > Soil > Desert | place...
TTACGCGCATCCGCGTGACAGGCGCGCAGAAGATCGGAATAGCTTTTAAACTCCTGGGGGAGCCAGTCGGCCGGTTGTTCAGTGATAAGACGATCGAGCGTAGTATCGAAATTCGACCAACCAAAGGTCCTTGCCAGTTCGGTGCCGATCGCGGCGTTGATGATTCGCGTGCGAAATGCGATTCGCATTTGTGCGACTATCGGCGCGACGGCAGAGTCAGTGTTAAGTCGCCCGTCCCAGCCGTCAAACGCGGATAGCGTTTGACGCAGCTTATCGTCGGCGGGCGAGGTCAGTCGGGGCCGCAAAATCTTTGCAGTCGCGCGCGCGAATGTTATTCCTGCAATGGCGTAAACATCGCCCAGCACAGCACGAAAATCTTCGGCCGTCAGCTTCGTTTTCTTGTTCAAGAGGTCGTGAATTCGCCTGGCCCGATAGGGCTGGGCCCAGGAATGCGTCAGGAAGTAAGGGTAGTCACTGCCAACTATTCGTTGGTTGGCGGTGATGATGAGTCCGGAAGGCGGATCGAAAAGGTGCGGCAGACCTTCGAAGGGAATGAAACCAGTCCATTCGCCCGCGTCCGTCGACCCATCATAGGGCCGGCTGCCGTCGCCTGACTTCCTTATCGGGATGACGCCGGCTGCGTAGTAACCTATGTGACCGTCGACGTCGGTGTAGACCATGTTCTGAGTGGCGCCAGTGTAGCGGCTGATCGCGTTTTTAAACTCCTTCCAGTTGCCCGCCCGGTTCAACGTATTGAGGCCGTCGGTTTTGTTGAGCTTCGGATCGATGGCGGTCCAACGCAGAGCGTAGCGCTTGCCCGCGTTCTCGAAAACGATTGGTCCATGCCGGGTCACAGTCACATCCAGATCTACGGTGTCTGTGGCGGTGCTGGCAAAGTCTTTGCGCACCTTGATCTGCTCATGGCGGATTTCAGCTTCGCTCCAACCTGCCGGCGTTTGGTAGCGACGGGGATTGGCTGGATCAAACTTCTCCAGGTAAAGATCCTGCACATCCGGGCCAACATTGGTAAAGCCCCAGGCAATCCGATCGTTATGACCGATAACTACTCCGGGGAATCCGCCTGCGGTCACCCCGGCGACTCGTATGCCAGGGGCACTCAGGTGGACCATGTACCAGATGGGTGGAGCTGAAGGCGCAAGATGTGGATCGTTCGCGAGTAGAGGCTTGCCGGAAAGCGTCCGCTTGCCGCTGACGACCCAGTTGTTACTTGCGGCCAGCGCTTCGGCATGGAGACCGACGCGCGCGAGGGAACGCGATTCAATTGCCTCGTCTCTGGCAAGCGCTTGTATGAGTGTCGCCGCCGCGGCAGGTTCGAATCGGCTATCGTCGACACGTGTTCCCGCGAATGACGAAAGTTTCTTTTTCTGCGATTTCTTTTTGCCTGCTGGTGTTTTGTCGGACCCAACTACCAAAACATCTATAGGCGAGGTCTCCGGCAGCAAACCCGCAATCTTCTCCGGCGGCAGCCCCGCGAGGGCTTCTCTCATCAGGTCGAGACGCCAGCTGGTTGAAAGACTCTCGAAGAAAAGCTTGGTAATGCTAAGCGAGTCGGCAGGCGTCCATGGTCCGGGCTTATACTGAAGAATCTGAAACTCCGGCGGTAAGCTTTTAGCGTCTAGCGACGCTATGTATGCGTTTACGCCCCTCGCATAGTGTTCGAGCAGTGCTCGCTCCTGGGGCGATGCCTGGGCCACCTCAGCTTCTGCTACCTGGGCGAAGCCAAATCGCCGGTGACGTTTGTCCTCCTCCACCGCAAGGCTTCCCAGGACCTCAGCCAACTGGCCCCGCGCAGTGCGGCGCAGGAAGTCCATCTGCCAAAGCCGATCGGTTGCGGTGACATACCCCTGGGCAAAATAAAGGTCTGCATCATTCTTTGCTTCGATGTAGGGAATCCCGCGGTCGTCTCTCCTCACCGTCACACGGTCACTCAAACCGGCAACGTCTATCGACTTAGTTGCCGGCGTCGTCTGACTTGAAACTTCGAGCGTTGACCAGGGAAGGACCAGGAAGGATGCGAGAACCAGCCAGAAAGTAAAACGACGGTTGTGGGTTGGATTCATTGGGCAGCCTCGTTGAAGTATTTGTGTTCTCGGGCACTTGTGTCTTCCCTGGAGTGATCGCCGGGAATCTGCAAAAAACCGTCGGATAGTAACATACGAAGTTATTGGATCTGCGAAGAGCGTCGCAACGATCATAACCGGCGTTTTGGTGCATGGGTCGCCCGCAAATTGGATTTAGTGCGAGCCCTCCCAAACGGTCGGGCTACTGCCCCGGCGGGCGTCGCGTGTCCCCGGGACAGTAGCCCGACTGTTAAGGAGGGCTTCAGTGCTACAGACCACAATCAAATGACATCGCTCGAGTTTCCGAGTCCTCATGTGGGTCGACGAATACAGAACCGGGAGCGGTAGCGACCGGGTCGGTTCGCAGGGAACTTCTGAGCATCCTGCGGCATACCCGGTCGCTACCGCTCCCGGTTCTGTATTTGTCTTTCCGGTCGACAGTCGCAAGCGCCCGCCATGAAGCGAACGGGGAAAAAAGAAAGACTTAGTTGTTTGGCGTTGCAGGCCCATCCCCAACCGCTCGGCCATCGGAGTTGTAAACTGAGACTGTGCCAAACTTTTCCAGTATCGGTTTTATCTTGCTAGCGTCGCCAACCACGACTACTTGTTGCGTCTGCGGGTTAACGTACTGTCGTGCGACCCGTCGCACGTCCTCAGCGTTGACGGCCATTATCCTGGCAGGATAAGTCTCCCAGTAATCCGCCGGCAGGCTATAAATCTTGCGCACTATCGCGTAGTTAAGAAGGGTCGCCGGGCTCTCTAATGAGAGCGCGAAGCTCGCGACGATGGAACGCTTTTGCTCTTCAAGTTCCGCCGGCGGAACGTTTTCGTCCCGGATGCGGTTCAGCTCTTTGAGAAACTCCGTCATCGCCCCTTCCGTCACCTCCGTTCGTACGTCGCCGCCCGCCGACCATGGCCCCGGGTATTTAAGAGCTGTGAAGCTGCTGTAGACGCCATAAGTGTATCCCTTCTCCTCGCGCAGATTGAGGAAGAGGCGAGCCGAGCTGCCGCCGCCCACCACGGCATTCATGACTACCACCGGAACGTAATCCGGGTGGCTGCGGTTGATGGCGATGTTGCCCATCGTAATGGTCGACTGGACGGAGTTTGGCCGGTCAACGAGATGAATTCGTCCGGTGGTGATCGGACTCGGGTTTGGCGGCAGCATTTCCTTGTAGTTAGTCTTCTGCCATTTGGCGAACCAGTCTTTTAATTTCGCGATCACCTCCTTTGCCTTAACATCTCCGGCAATTCCGAGAATGGCGTTCTGCGGAACATAGTGTTCGCGGTGCCATGCGGCCAACATCTCGGGAGTGAGTGCTTCAAGTGCTGCCGCGTTTGTGGAGTAGACCGACGCCGGATGTTTTCCATAGACCTCCTGGCGAAAGCGCTCCTCGGCAAGGAAGGAGGGCTGTGTGCGTTGTTGAATCAGTTGTGTCTTCATCCGCGCCTTGAGTTTGGTCAACTCCTCAGCCGGAAACGTGGGGTTCAAGAGCACGTCTGTCAAAAGCGCAAACCACTGGTCAAAGTTGTCCGAGAGGCCCGACGCACTGAGCGAGCTGGCAGCCGAACCGAAGCCCGAGTTTGCGTTAAGTGACGCGCCAATCCGCTCCACTTCTTCGGCGATCTGCCGGCTCGTGCGAGACTTGGTCCCCTCGCGAAGCATCTGCGCGGTGATGTTTGCCAGACCCGCCCGATCTGCCGGCTCAAAGATTGGACCGGCGCCGCTGATGCTCAAAGTGGTGGTGACAATAGGAAAGCGGTTATCTTCAAGAACCAGCACGGTTAGCCCGTTGGGGAGGGTCGCCTCCACTGGCTTCGGCAATTGGACTCTCAGAACGTCTTTGGAGACTGGCGCGCGATTCTTCCGTTCCACCTTGCTCCGGGAGATGGCTTTATCCTGCCCGGGAGGCTGTTGTGCTGAGGTGGGCTCGAAGCACATCGGTGTTACCAGGAAAAGAGCAATGGTCATAACAGTAAGGCTTTTGCATGTCTGTAGGTATTTCATCACGGGTTCTCCTTCTCTCACTGTCCAGCTTTCGCTGCCGGGCCCTTTGGTTTCGGAGTGGTCGTAATAACCGTTCGGTTGGTTTCACGAAAGTAGGTGCGAGCGACACGCTGAATGTCATCCTTCGTAACGCGGCGGAACTTATCCTCGATTTCATTGATAAGATTTGGGTCGTCGTAGTAAACAGCGTACTGCCCGAGCACGATTGCGCGGGGGATGGTGCCCTGTAGCTGCTGAGCGCGCGCGCGACGCATAGTCATCAGCCCCTTCTGAATCTCCCAGTCAGCGACCGGTTCGGTCTTTACCCGTTCAATCTCTTCGTAAATCAACTTTTCAATCTGCGCCAGGTCTTTACCTGGTTGGACAAGCACGACGGCAGAGAATAGTGACGGGCCACGCCGTTCCTGCGCGCCACCAAAAACGCCGGTGGCGACTTCCTTTTCCTTCACGAGTTTTTGATAAAGCCGCGACGACTGCCCACCAAACAAGACCTGCCCCATCACACTTAGCGCGTAATAGTCAGGCGTATTGCCCCGCGGGATCTTGTAGACCACATCAATTCGCGGCGTGCGTGCGAAGTTATCTTCCAGCGCCGCCCGGCGTTCACTTTTCTGTTCGGGTTCAGTCATGTCCGGGGCGGTGGGCGCCGGCTGCGACGGTATCGCTTCAAAATATTTCTTAACTTTCCCGAGCGCCTCATTCGTCTTGAAGTCGCCCACCAGCGTGAGCACAGCGTTGTTTGGCGCGTAGTAGATACGGAAGAATTCCGAAACGTCCTTCACCTCGGCGGCGTTGAGGTCCTCCATCGAGCCGATGGTTGAGTGTTTATATGCGAAGTTGTCGTAGGCCGTCTCCAGAATGGTTTCAAAAGTCTTGCCGTATGGTTGGTTGTCAACGCCTAACCGCCGCTCTTCCTGAACGGCGTTGCGCTGGTTGTCCAGGTTGCCCTGGTTTATGACGAGACTCTTCATGCGGTCTGCCTCAAGGAAGAGGCCAAGATCCAGCTGGTTAGTGGGAAGCGTCTGGAAATAGTTGGTGCGATCCTGGTTGGTAGTTCCATTCATGGCGCCGCCATTCAGATCGATTAGTATGAAGTGCTCCCCCTTGCCGACGTTCTCAGAACCCTGAAACATCATGTGCTCAAACAGGTGAGCGAAACCGGTGCGGCCCTTGCGCTCGTCGCGTGAGCCCACATTGTAGGTCACGGCGATCGAGTAGGTGGGCGCGGTATGGTCTTCCGACATAATTACCCGCAAGCCGTTCTTTAGGGTGAATTCTTTAATGGGAATGCGGGTCCGTGCCGCCATCTGCCCGGTTTTCCGCTCAAGCGATCGGTTGATTTCCTGCGCCCTCAAGGCTGAAGTGGCGCCGGCGAGAAGGCATGCCAAGAGTAGCGCAGCCTGGAAAATCTTCAATCGGGACATTGTTCTTCCTCCAGTTTCCGAATTGCGGTCAAGGTTTTAGGACAGCGCAACCGGAAGGGGAGTGCCGGTCGGCGTGGGCTAGTTGAAGTGCGGGCATTATACACTCGTGCTGCGTGATTTCAATTTTTCTGGCGCTCCTTTCAAGACCTGTTGGGCTCGATTCGACCCCTTTTCAAATTCTGTTGACCCTGCCCAGGTCCTCAACCTAGAATCGCACTCGATGACACTGCGACATAAAATCAGTCACTTAGCGGAAGACGAATCCGCCGCGAAGGCTTCCAAATATTTCGATTCGTTTCAGGTGGTAAAGAACTAGAAGCAGCGCCGGGATCGCGTCATTGACGCCGGCTTCGCGGCACACTACAATCAGCCCGTCCGAAGCAACAAATCAATGTCTTCCAGAAGCTACCAACATCTTCGCGTCGCCCTCGTGCTGCTGTCCCTCATTGGGTTGGTTCAGTCGGCGCGGGCGCAACAGCGGCCATTGATAACCGAGGATGTTGATATTATCCCGCCGGGGTCGATGCGCATTGAAGCGGGAATAGATTTTCTTCAAGGCGCACGGTATCCCGCATCGGGACTGACGGGCGATCTCACCCGCGTGGGCGTGATTGGCATCAACATCGGCTTCGCGCCAAATGTTGAGTTTCAGATCGAAGGTGTGGCGCAAAACTTTCTCAGCATTAATTCAACCGGCCCGTCAGCGATCCCCTTGTCTCTTGCGCCCGGCGGCACATCTACGAATGATACCGGGGATTTCACTCTCGCGACAAAAATCAAGTTGCGCAGCGAGACGCGCCGCGGTCCTTCGCTGGGATTTCGTTTTGGCGTGCAACTGCCAAACTCCAATCAGTCGCGCGGCATCGGACTAAATCAAACCAATGCTTTCGGCTCGGTGCTGATTGGCAAGAAATTTGGTCGCGACGGCCGCTTGAACACATTCGGTAATCTGGGGATGGCAATTCTTACGGCGCCGACGCAATTGTTTTCCCAGAACGATGTGGTCACCTACGGCGCGGCGGGAATCTTCCGGGTTAATAAGCAGTTCAGCATCGCCGGCGAGGTTAACGGTCGTGCCAATACCAGACCGGGTGATGGCCCACTCGGCACTGAGTCGCAGGCGGAAGCCCGGCTGGGAATGCAAATTCGCGCCTCGGGCCTTCGCTTTGATTTCGCGGGAATCAAAGGACTGACCCGCTTCACCCACGATTCCGGCGTAACCGTCGGCGTGACGTATGACACTCCTTCCATCTTTGCCCCCGCTAAATAGTAAGTAAAAAGTGAAAAGTGATGAGTGATAGTCATTGATCCGGGCTCAGAACCGGGTGCGGTTCTATTCTTGCTTATGACTTTTCACTTTTCACTTTTCACTCATCACTTTTCACGCATCACTTTTAGATATGTTCGACTGGTTGAGTTCCGTTGGCAGTTGGCTTGAGCACTATGTAATCAGTGTGCCGCTCTACATCGCTGCGCCGGCGATGGTCCTTATCGGCGCCCTCGATTCATCTTTACTGTCGCTCCCCGAAATCAACGACTACCTCGTCGTGGGCCGGTGCTATAAATATCCCACGGCGGTTTTCTATTTCCCGCTCTTTGCCGCCATTGGGTCCGTCCTGGGTTGCTGGCTTCTTTATTCGATCATGCGCCGTGGCGGTCAGGTGGTGTTGCGCAAACGGTTCAAGCCGGAGAGTATTGCGCGAGTCGAGCGTGCCTACGCGCGGTTCGGGGTATTTGCAATCGCGATCCCGGCGATACTGCCGCCGCCTTTGCCTTTCAAGATTTTCGTGGCTACTGCCGGCACGCTCGAGTATCCGCGCTGGAAGTTCTTGCTGACAATAATGATTGCTCGATCCATTCGCTATTACGTCGAAGGCGTTTTAGCGGTCTTTTATGGCAGGCGCGTCTTGTTGTTTATGAAGGATAACGGATTGGTTATTTTGAGTGTTGTGGCTGGGCTCGCGCTTCTGGCAGTGCTGGTGTATCTGGTAATCAATCACCGTCGTGCGGTGCAGTAGCCCGACCGTCAGGGAGGGCTTCGTCTTTCGCCGGAGCCCTCCCTGACGGTCGGGCTACTGCCCCGGTGCCCCACAAGGCGCTAGCGAGACAGTCGATCAGAAAGGATTTCAAATTTGAATCTTTTTCTTCAACAGACCACGGGTAAGCTGGCGCGCCTCTCTGAGTTTTTTATAACTCTCGGACCCCTGGGGTTATTCGCCGTCACGCTGCTGGATTCATCGTTTGTGCCCATGCCGGGCAGCGCGGATGCGCTAATGATTCTCCTCACAACCGCACACCCGCGCTACATGATTCTTTATGCGTTGCTGGCAACTGCGGGCTCTACGACCGGGTGCGTGATTCTTTACTACATCTCACGACGGGCCGGCAGCAGGGCGCTGCGGAGATTTTCTCCAGCGAAGCAACAAAGAGTGAAAGAGCTGATCGACCGTTATGATGTGCTGTCAGTCCTGGTTGCCGCTCTGCTGCCCCCGCCGTTTCCCTTCAAGTTGTTTGTTATAACAGCCGGCGTCTTTCGCTTTAGCCTGGCGCGCTTTGCAGTCGCTATCATCTGTGGCCGTTTGTTCCGGTTTCTGCTGGAAGGTTATCTGGCGATTCGTTACGGAGCGCAGGCCCGGGAGATTCTGGCCAGATACTATCCGTGGATCGGCCTGGGATTCGCGGCAGCGATTATCTTTTTTGTCTTAATGAGAAAACTACTGAAGAAGAAGAAGGCCGAACCCACGGTTGAAGAGCGGACTGCGGAAGAGGTTTAGAAAACCAGAGGAAGGAGTTGGGACTCCTGGCATGATTCATTTCTATTGCCACGTTTTTGTTTGATATCTGGTGATTGAAAGCGTCTCACTGCGGCTAGGTCCCGGACGCCATACTCATCGAGGCGCTCCAGGATTCTCAGAAAAACTTCAGCAGTCGCCAATGCGTCGCTACCGGCACGATGGCGTTCGAAGATCGGAATGGAGAAGTGGTCCGCCACCGTGTCCAGACGATAGTTAGCCAGACCCGGCACCGCCCGCCGTGAGAGGGTGACAGTGCAAAGATGCGGATTGACCATTCGATTACCCGGGTACACGCGCGAAATCTCATGGTTCAGGAAGTTTGTGTCGAAGGGCGCGTTGTGTGCGATTAGTACTGCATCCTCGACGAACTCCAGCCATCGCGGCGCAACTTCGGCGAAGAGCGGCGCTTGCTTAACCATCTCATTGGTAATGCCGGTGAGCGAGATCACAAAGCGCGGTATAGAAATCTCGGGGTTAACCAGAGTGATAAAGTTATCCACTATCTTGCCGCCACGGATGCGATAAGCGCCCAGCTCAATAATGCGGTTGGGCGGCATCTTCGCGCCGGTGGCTTCGATATCCACAACCACGAAATCAACGTCCCTCAAGACCCGCGATTCGCAGTCGTCTACCTGCAGCTCGATCGTCTGGCCATCAATCACCTTAAACCGCCGGTCATCTTTGACAAGATCTCCAACCAGCAAGCCCGCTAACTCTTCGTCGATATGAGATACTTTGAAAACCACGTCTACAATATGCAGAGCATTGGCCCGGCCACCGGAAATGCGCAGCAGGTCAAGTGTCTCCTGGACGAGGGTTGAATCAGAAACTAGATTCGAGTAAGGCGGCATCCGTGGCAGATTGTAACACGCATGCGGGATTTACCCTGAGGAACAAAGTGTGAAAGCCGAAGATATTATTCAGAAGTTTAGAAAGAGCGGAGCTCTGCTGGAAGGGCACTTTGTTCTCACCAGTGGTTTGCACAGCGCGGCCTATTTGCAATGCGCACTAGTGCTCCAGTCTCCACAGAGCGCCGAGGAGTTAGGGCGATCCATAGCGGAAAACTTTCTCGGTGAATCCATCCAGGCAGTTGCTGCACCGGCGATCGGAGGAATCGTGATCGGACATGAAGTGGCGCGCGCGCTCGGCGTCCGGTTTATTTGGACTGAACGCGAGGATGGCAGAATGATCTTACGGCGCGGTTTTTCGGTTTCGCCTGGAGAACGGCTCCTGGTGGTAGAAGATGTGGTCACGACCGGAGGATCCACGCGCGAAACGATTGAAGCTTTGCGAGCGCAGGGTGCGAATGTTGTCGGCGCCGCCTCGATCATCGATCGTTCGTCAGGCAAAGCCGATGTCGGCGTAACTCGCTTTGCCCTAGCGACGCTGGACGTGCCTTCAGTCAGCGCGTCAGATTGCGCCGCGTGCAAACGAGGCGAACCCGCGGTCAAGCCTGGCAGCAGGAAAGAGAGGAGCAGTCGGCAGGGGCAGTCGGCAGGTCCAGTCGGCAGGAGTGACACCGAACCAAGAGACTCGCGTGAAAAGTGAAAAGTGAAGAGTGAAGAGAAAGACCAAAGACCAATTACTACTGACTACTGCCCACGGACAACTGCCTGCCCAAAAATGAATTTTAAGCTCATTGTTCAATACGACGGCACGGATTTTCATGGCTGGCAGATGCAGAGCGAGTTGCGAACCGTGCAGGGCGAGTTGACCAGGGCCCTTTCTCTGATCGAGGGTCGCGACGTTGTCGTACACGGATCAGGTAGGACCGACGCCGGCGTTCACGCGGAGGGCCAGGTAGCAAATGTCAATCTCGAAAGGACTATAACTCCGGCAAAACTGCGAGCGGCGATTAACGGGAATGTAGGAAAGGACGTGCGCATCATGGACGCGGAAGTTGTCCCTGACGATTTCCACGCTCGCTACTCGGCCGTTGAGAAAACGTATCGCTACCGCGTGGTAAATGGGCCGGTCATGTCGCCGTTCTGGCTTCGGTACGCTCACCACGAAGCACGAGCCCTCGAGCTTAATCGCATGATTCAGGCGGCGCAGTTGTTCCTAGGCGAACACGACTGGACTTCTTTTTCCTCAGCACAGTCTGACACCGAGACTAAAACGCGAACGCTTACCGGATTGACAATCGATCGGCACTGGGATGACAGCGCCCAGGCTCACGTGATCGAAATAACTGTAAGCGCTAATGGTTTTCTTCGGTACATGGTGAGGTCGATTGCCGGAACTCTGCTGGCCGTTGGTCGAGGAGAGATGGATCGCGCGCTGGTAGCCCGTGCAATAAAGGAAGGCGACCGTTCGTTGGTGGCGGCGACCGCGCCTCCGCAAGGATTGACTCTAGTCTCGGTGCGGTATGAATAGCACGTCATCCTGGCGCGGCTCCGCCGCCTTCCGTGCGGTAAGGCTTGCCTTACCGTTGGGTGTGGCAACTCATTTCGCCGAGGCTGAGCCTCGGCGAAGTAAATAAAAGGGCTTGCCGGAAAGGCAGAGCCTTTCCGCACGGAAGGCGGCAAAGCCGCAAAGCGCTCGGCTGGCGTTGCGGGCCAGGAAGGCAGCTTCATTGACACAAACGATCCTTGTAGCAAGAATGTGACCCGGCTGAAGTTGACTCAAGCAGCTCAGAGTTCAAGCTTTAGCTTGCTAAGTTTCCAAAACACAAACTAAAGTTTGAACTCCAAACTACGTGAGTGAAGTGTCATATGTTTTCTGATTTTGCTGGAATAGTCGAAGCGGGGACGCGGGAAGAGCGGTTGCTCACGTCTCTCGTCTGGGACCGCTTGCCGCGCCACGTTGCGATCATCATGGATGGCAACGGGCGTTGGGCCGCGCAAAGAGCCCAGCCCCGTATCGCAGGGCATCGCGCCGGCGTGGAGGCTGTTCGGGCAGCTGTCGATACTGGCGCGCGATTGGGCCTTGGCGCGTTAACGCTGTATGCCTTCTCTACAGAGAACTGGAAACGGCCGCGCTACGAGGTTGAGGCTCTGATGCGAATGCTCCGCCGATACCTTCGTCTTGAGCTGGACGAAATTGACCGCCAGAACATTCGCTTTCAAACGATCGGTCGCACCGGTGCGCTCTCAAAGAGTGTCCGTAGCGAGATAGAGAAGGCCACCGAACGCACCGCAAAAAACACTGGAATGATTTTGGCGGTGGCACTGAATTATGGCGGGCGCGCGGAGATTGTCGATGCGTCTCGGGCTGCGGTGCGCCGGCTCATTGATGAAGGAAATGCTCCTGAAGATTTGACTGAAGAGCGCATCGCCAACGAGCTCTATACGCGAACGATGCCCGACCTGGATCTGCTGGTGCGAACCAGCGGCGAGCTGCGCATCTCCAATTTTCTACTCTGGCAGGCGGCCTATAGCGAGATTTATGTGACGGACACTTTGTGGCCTGATTTTCGGCAAGTGCATTTGCTGGAAGCAATCGTCGATTACCAGCGACGCGACCGCCGATTCGGCGGATTGAAGCTGGTAGCAAACGAATGAAGCAGTCAGCAATCAGCAAACAGCAAAGGCGAAAGTCAAAGACCAAAGACTAAAGACTAAAGACTAAAGACCAAAGACGGAAGACTAAATTACTTACTCCCCGAATGTCCCGCATCATCACGGCCGCCATCGCCCTGCCTTTTCTAATCGCATCCATCCTAATCTCTTGGTTGCAGCCGCTTTTTGTTGTGCTGGCCGGCGCCGCAATGACACTTGGCCTCTACGAGTTTTACGTTCTGGCAGGAAAGAAGGGTGTGAAAGCGAATGCTGCAGCGGGGTATTTGGGTGGTGCGGCGGTCTTCACCATCTTTTGTTTTGCCACGCCCGATCTGCTTCAGTCGACGCGGCTCGATGTGCAGACGCTTGTTCTCGCCATTATTGTGATGACCATCGCCACTCTAGCTGCGGGTACGTTGCAAGGTGCGCCCTTCGACAAGATGATTGTCTCGTCCGGGGTCACAATTCTCGGCGTGCTTTATGTAGTTTTGCTGGGCGGTCATCTCGTAGCTGTGCGAACCGGATTCGAGCAACAACTCTCAGCCCATTTGTTGTCATTTTTCTTTCTGGTCCTCATGGGAGCTGACACCGGCGCTTACTACGTGGGCAGGGCGTTTGGTAAGCACAAACTTGCGCCCACCATTAGCCCAGGAAAAACCTGGGAAGGTGTAGCCGGAGGAATTGTGGCCGGCCTCGGCCTCGCGACAGTTGCGCATTTCTGGTTTTTCAGGGAACTACCGTTGAAGTGGGCGCTCCCACTGGCAGCTATCATGGTAGTTTTGGGTATACTCGGAGATCTGACTGAGAGTGCGCTAAAACGCGGCGCCGGCGCAAAAGATGCGGCGAAAATCCTTCCGGGCCACGGCGGAGCGCTCGATCGTTTGGATAGCTTGCTCTTCAATGCACCGCTCCTCTACTATTTTGCCCACTTCTATTTCGGCGCTCGGTCGTTCTAAAAAATGACTACCAAAAAAATAATTACCATTGTTATAGCGGTCGTGGTTGTGCTTGGTTTGATCGTGCTGATTTTTGTCGGCGGCATCGTGGGTTCCATATTTTACGGGATCGCTAATAGCGATGCCGCAAACGTATCCCGGGAGTTTTTGAAAAACAATTCGCGTTTGAAGCAGGACATTGGCGAGGTTAAGGACTTTGGCAAACTAGTGACGGGCAACGTCAATATCAACAGCGGCGACGGCACAGCGCAATTAAGTCTCAAGGTCTTCGGCGAACGAAAGACGGTGAATGCCACCGTGGAATTGATCTATCGCAACGGGAAGCCATGGCGTGTAGTAGCCGCCTCCTATCGGAATGACGAAGGACAAGCCATTGATTTGCTCAACCCGTATGAGAGTGGCACGGGCGTCTCGCCCGTGAACCAGGCGCAAGACGCGCGTGCGACCGCTGAAGCAAACGTGATTCTCAAACGAGCGGCGTAACCATGACACTCCACAACGGTCTCAAAGGAATTGCGATACTCGGGTCGACCGGCTCGATCGGTTGCAACACTTTGCGCGTGATCGAATCCCTCGGGGCCGAGCGGTTTCGGGTAGTCGCGTTAGGGGCCGGCCATAATGTGCAAGCGCTAGCCGGGCAGATCGCGACTCACCTTCCGGAGATCGTTTCAGTGGACACGGAAGAAGCCGCCCGCGATCTTCGGGCTCGTCTCTTTGAGAGGGACATCGACCTGCCGCGAATTATCGTGGGCGAACCCGGTTTGATTGAAGTCGCGACGCATCCGCAAGCCGACATCGTAGTCTCGGCTACAGTTGGCGCAGTTGGCTTTTTGCCCACCTTGCGCGCTCTGGAAGCAGGGAAGCGAGTAGCACTCGCCAACAAGGAAACGCTCGTGATGGCCGGAGAGTTAATGACGAAAGCGGCGCGCGAGTCAGGCGCCGAACTTTTGCCGGTAGACTCCGAACACAACGCGTTGCACCAATGTCTCCGTGGTGAAAAGCGGTCGGAAGTTCGCCGGATAGTCCTGACCGCTTCGGGCGGACCCTTTCGCACCAAAACGAAAACGCAAATGCGGGCATCGACAGTTTCCGAAGCGTTGCGTCACCCAACGTGGAACATGGGCGCGAAAATCACTATCGACTCCGCGACTTTGATGAACAAAGGGCTCGAGGTGATCGAAGCGCATTGGCTTTTCGGTTTTACACCGGACGAAATTGGGATCGTCGTTCATCCGGAGTCCGTCGTCCACTCCATGATCGAGCTTGTTGATGGTTCCGTGATCGCACAGATGGGTATTACCGACATGCGTCATGCGATTCAATATGCACTGACCTATCCGGAACGCCATGCGTGTGAACTACCGCCGCTCGATTTGACCGCGCTATCCGCGCTTCATTTCGAAGCCCCGGATATACAACGGTTTCCCTGTATTGCGCTGGCCTACCGCGCACTACGCGAGGGTGGCACTCTGCCGGCTGCAATGAACGCGGCGAATGAGGTCGCAGTGCCGGCGTTTCTTGAGGAAAAAATTTGCCTGACTGACATTCCGCGAATAATCGAAGCGGTTATGGATGACCACGACACCCAGCCCGCTACCACTATCGCCACCATACTGGAAGCTGATCGTTCTGCCCGCATTGCCGCCGCCTTTGAAATCCAAAAACTTACAAAAGCTGCGTAGCTAGTCGCCGAACGGATGATTTGATTCGTGGCACGTGCATCTTGCGCGTGCCTCACGGGCGAGACGCCCGTGCCACATTTCGCCGGTTTGACGCGCCCTTGGACGCCGCGTAAACTCGATCACGGCAACTGAAATGGAAGTTGCGGTGTATAAAACCGGGCCTTTATCGTTGATTGCTTGGGCCGGTGGATTGAGTCCGGAAAGGAAAGAGAAGTCGGTTAATGAACTATTTACTATACCCAGCCGCGTTCATATTCATCCTCGGTTCCGCTGTCGTTATTCATGAGTTTGGCCACTTCCTGGTTGCGAAATTACTAAAAATTCGCGTCGAGACTTTTTCAGTGGGCTTTGGACCACGGATCTTTGGAAAGAAATGGGGCCACACTGACTACCGCCTTTCCGCCATTCCGCTGGGCGGTTACGTCAAACTTGGCGGCGACGAATCCAATGCTGCAATTGAGGGTGAGGGCGCCAGCGATATTCCTCCCGCAGAGCAGTTTAATCTGCGCCCGCGCTGGCAGCGGATTCTGGTCGCCGTTGCCGGCCCGGTAATGAATGTACTCACCGCTCTCGCGATTCCGTTTGCGGGCGCCTTGATGTACGGCGTGCCCGCGGTTCCCGCTCCGGTAATAAGCAGCATGACAGCGAATGGCGCGTCAGCGACTGCCGGATTACAGCGTGGGGACAAGATTGTTTCCTTTAACGGCGTCGAGAATCCCAAGTGGGACACGATTCGCGGCGATGCGTTGTTGTCCCCTGGCCAGCCATTGCCTGTAGTAGTCGAGCGGAACGGCCAACGAGTTCCGTTGACTATCACTCCTATAGCCCATGTTGAAGACGGCGAAACCGCGGGTCTGCTCGACTTCCTACCCGACTACGGTGATTTGCCGGTAATTGTGCGTGAGGTGGAAGCGGGCACGCCGGCATCCGAAGCCGGCCTCCAGGCAAGGGATCGCATTTTATTTGTTTCCGGCCAACCGGTTCGCAGCGCCGAACAAGTAACTCAGTATATTAGAGAGCACAAAGGCCAGCCGATCACTCTAACCGTCAATAGAGACGGCCGTCAGATCGACATTACGGCGACTCCGCGAAAACTGGCTGACGGGCGTGAGCGCCTGGGTTTCCGGCCCGACGAAGAAATTCCGCTACATAAAGCGGGGCTCGCGACGGCAGCGACTTACGCGGCTGACAGCAATCTGCAAATCCTCCGGCTAACTGGCAAAGCTCTGGGCCAGGTTTTTACTGGACAACGTTCGGCGCGGAATACGCTGTCGGGGCCAGTAGGGATTTATAAGGCTGCCGGATCGGCAGTCGAGAGATTTGGTTGGAGCGGATTCTTTACGACGCTCGCTTTCTTGAGTCTGAATCTTGGGATCTTTAATCTCCTGCCCATTCCAGTCCTGGACGGAGGTGCGATATTTCTGCTCTTGATTGAAGGCCTACTGGCAACGGTGGGTCTGTCAATCTCGATGCGGGTGCGGGAGAGAATTCAGCAGGTTGGGTTTGTGATGGTGATTCTCTTGATGGTCTTTGTGATTTCTAACGACGTCCTGAAGCTGGCGTCCGGTTGGCGTGGCTCAGGAGACAAGCCGGCGGAGACGACGCCGGCGAAATAAATTAGTTTCAAGTTTCGAGTTTCGAGTTAAGCAAGCTTTCCAACCCTAACTTGAAACTCGAAACTCGAAACTCGAAACAAAACGATATGCGACAGACGAAAGCAGTTCAGGTTAAGAATGTTCAAATCGGCGGCGGCGCGCCGGTTGTTATCCAGTCGATGACGAAGACGGACACGGCGGATGTGGGCGCAACAGTTGCGCAGATAGAAGATATGGTGCGCGCCGGTTGCGAGATTGTGCGTCTGGCCGTGCCCGACAATGACGCCGCGATTGCGTTGAAAGAGATTCGCCAGCGAGTGCCAGACGTTCCCCTGGTTGCTGACATCCACTTCCACTACAAACTCGCCCTGCTGGCGCTCGATGCGGGCATCGACAAGTTGCGCCTGAATCCGGGCAACATCGGGAAGCACGAGCGGATCGTTGAGGTAGTTCGCGCCGCGCAGGCGCAAAAAGTGCCGATTCGCATTGGCGTTAATGGCGGATCTCTCGAGAAGGATTTACTGAAGAAGTATGGAACGGCAACGCCTGAGGCGATGGTCGAATCCGCTTTGCGCCATATTCAGATTCTCGAAAACCTCGACTTTACCGACACTATTATCTCTCTTAAAGCTTCTGACGTGCACCGCACGGTCGCTGCTTATCGTTTGCTTGCAGAGAAGGTTGATTATCCCTTTCACCTTGGGGTGACGGAGGCGGGGACGGCGTTTGGCGGAACGATCAAGTCTTCAATCGGACTCGGCATCCTGCTGCACGAGGGAATCGGCGACACGATTCGGGTTTCGCTGGCCGCAGAGCCGCAGGAGGAAGTACGCGTTGCCTGGGAGATCGTGAAATCGCTCGGACTACGCTCGCGCGGCGTCACAGTGGTTGCTTGTCCGACCTGTGGCCGGCTGGACGTCGACAACTTCGTGGAGATTGTTACCGAGATTGAGCGCCGGCTGGCCCACGTTGAGGAACCGCTGCATCTTTCGATCATGGGCTGTGCGGTGAATGGACCAGGCGAAGCGCACGACTCGCAACTCGGCGTGACTTTCGGCCGCGGCGTCGGCATGATTTTCAAAGACGGTGTGCCCATGCGCAAAGTTGCGGGCGAAGATATCGTCGAAGCTTTTGTAATGGAAACCGAAAAGCTCCTCGACGAAATTGCGGCTAAGAAAACCACTGCCGAACCTGAGTTGGTCAGCATCACCTAGCAAGCCCCTAAAAAGTAAATACGATCCACGAAGTCACACGAAGCGACACGAAAGAATTCTTACTTCGTGTGATTTCGTGTTTTTTCCTGGATCGTCTTATTCTTCCTAAAAATGGCACACTATTTTGCACAAATGTTCAGTCTTTCGTTTATTTTGCCAAGTCGGACACACAGGAATGTCTGTCCTACAGCAGCTACTTGATTAGGAAGCGTCTTTTTGGTGGCAGGCCCGAAGCGGTGGCCATGGTGAGAAACAAACTGTCGGTCGCAGCCTTGCGATTGATGTTGACAATAAGCTGTTCGCGCATCTCTTCGATTTGTGAGATCCAAACGCCGGGGCGGTGGCGATCAAGTTTCTGGCTGATCGCCTTTAGCTGAGGCAGCAGGTCTTCATTGACCACGCTGGCTGCGGGAGCATCAAGCGATAACATCCAGGCGTCACGTATCAACGTCTCCAGGATGTCCAGCCGCGCTTCATATTCATCCTTGTAACGCGCCTCATTTAATTCCTCAGCCGAACGCAGGAGTTGAATGCGTTCATCATCCGAGGGCAGCGCCTTCAGCACCTTCAACATCGCCTCACGTTGGCTGGTAAATTTGTCAGCATCCTGAGATAGCGCGCGACCGAGGCTGCCGCGAGCCACTCGAGCGCGAATCCGCGCATCGTGGGCCGCGGCGAGTTTGTTCTGGGTTAAATAATTCTCAATCTCTTCGGCTGCAAGCGGCGAGAAGCGGATCGTCTGGCAGCGGGAGCGTATTGTCGGGAGCAGCTGGGCGGGTCGCGAAGTTGTCAACACGAGGTGGGAAGTGTGCGGCGGCTCTTCCAGGACTTTCAAAAGTGCATTGGCTGACGAATCGTTTAGCTTTTCAGCATCGTCTACCAAAAACACTCGCGCGGCGCCTTCGAACGGCCGATAGTTTGCTTCGCGTTCTATCTCGCGCATCTGATCGACCATCAAGACTCGCCTGGGTGCAACCACCAGCCCCACGTCCGGATGATCTGTCCAGATGATTTTTTTCCAATCATCGGATTCAATGCTTTGAGGATAGTTAAATTTGGTAATGCGGGTGCAGGCGGGACAGTGGCCGCAGCCTTCCACGCCTTGAGGCGTGCGACAGTTAAGAGCCTTCGCAATTTCGAGCGCAAATAGCTTTTTGCCGATGCCTTCTTCGCCGACAAACAGCATGGCGCCGGGTAAGCGGCGCGCCTCCAGGATCCGCCTGAGAAGGTGCTTGACGTTGTCGTTTCCTATTAGTTCATCGAACATGTCGACGTTATTTTTCCGAGTTTACTTTTTCGCCCGTGGGTGCAGTCAGTTGATCCGCAAACGCGTGTCCCCGACTTATCAGGAAGGGAACAATAATCGCTTTCACGCGTTCCTGCGTTTCCTCGACTGACTGGTTCGTTTCAATAATCTTCACTCGATCGGGTTCATTGTCCGCCAGCCGAAGATAGGCGTCTCGCACGCGCGTGTGAAATTCGGCGGACTCCCCGTCTAACCTGTCACCCGCCTGTTGGCCACTGGTTCGGCGGCTCGTGCGCGTGTTTGATTCCTTTACTGAAAGATCAAACAACAGCGTCATGTCGGGTTTCAAGCCCTCAGTCGCGAGACCAATTATTTCGGAAATCAGTTCAGCGGAAAACCCCCGGCCCGCACCCTGGTATGCCGCGGTGGCATCAGCGTAGCGATCAGAAATGATCACGCGTCCAGCTTCTATTGCCGGCCGCAAAACACGGCGCACATGCTGGGCACGATCAGCAGCGAAGACGAGGAGCTCGGTAAGCGGATCCACTTCCTCCCGCGCGTCCAGCAGCGCGGCTCGCAGACGATTACCTACCGGTGTGCCGCCTGGCTCGCGGGTTAAGAGCACCTCAAGCCCATTTGATTGTAGAAAGCTTGCGAGCAAGCGGAGATGTGTAGACTTGCCGCTGCCGTCTATCCCCTCAAAAGTAATGAAAGTTCCGGCCACGTTTCCCCTTGTAAGTCTGTAACCTCAGATTTATCCGCGCGAGTTTAAACGAATGTGGAAGTTCGGGCGAGCCGGTAGTCAGTAAAGCAGGCCATGGCAGCCGGCGCGGGGTATCAATGGGCCGGATTAATTGGCGGAATCGGCCGTTGCAGGCTCAAAGCCAGATTGCGAGCGCAAATCTCCGCTAACGCGTTTGGGTTGGGAAATTGTCGAGATGGCATGTTTGAAGATCAACTGCTCTTGTGTGCCGGCCTCAAGCAGGATGGAAAACTTATCGAAGCTGCGGATGCGGCCGGTAAGCTTGGCGCCGTTTACCAGATAGATTACTACAGTGGTTTTTTCGCGGCGGACCGTGTTGAGAAACGCATCCTGAATGTTCTGTGGAGCTGCCTTACCCTCTGCCATCGGTGGTACCTGGGAAACCTTTTAGATTTGGGGTGTGTAATCAGATTACAACAGTGGGTTCGCGCTGACAAGACATATCCCGGGTGGTTGGTTAGTTAGTCCCATCAGAACCGGGAGCGGTAGCGACCGGGTTATTTCCCATTTCCACTTGCGCTCGTGGTCACTAAACCCGGTCGCTACCGCTCCCGGTTCTGATGTTGAGTGCCTTCAAAACGGTTTGCTGTATCTCCTCGTCGTCGCCAAACCCTGAAACCCATTCCACTCCAGGCTCGCGCCGAAACCATGTCAACTGCCGCTTCGAATAACGGCGAACGTCCACTTTCGTCTGATCGATTGCGCTCGACAGGTCTCGCTTGCCTTCGAGGTATTCCACCGTGCGACGATACCCGTGTGCGCCCAGTGCATTCGAATGTGCGGGGACGCCCTGGGCCAACAGACTCTCAACCTCCTTGACCAGGCCCGCAGCAAAGTGTTCTTCCGTGCGCACGTTGATTCGCGCGTAGAGTTCGTCGCGAGGAGGATTCAGAACGAGAACACGAAGACGGCGTGTGCTTTCATGCGGCTCGGGACGTACGGCTCTCTGCTGCGATATGGGGCTACCGGTTTGCAACCGAACTTCGATTGCGCGCTGCACGCGCGGCCAATCGCGTGGATAGAGCTCCCGCGCGCTTTCGGGATCGAGACGCTCCAGGAGACGATGAAGGTGTTCCGGACCTCGACGTTCGCGAAGTGTGGTAATGCGGCGGCGTAGCTGTTCGTCTGTCGGGGGACTTTTGAAGAATGGGTTACGCAGCGCCCGCAGGTAGAGACCTGTTCCGCCAACCAGGATCGGGGTTCGACCTCGTTTCTCTATGTCTTCAATTTTCGCCGCCGCTTCGCGTGCCCACTCACCGGCGGTGTAGTTGATTTCCGGCGGCACGAAGTCAATTAGATGATGAGGAATGCCCTCGCGCTCTTCAATGGGAACTTTAGCCGTCGCAACCTGAATCCCGGAGTAAACCTGAACGGAGTCGCAATTGATGATCTCGCCGGCTAGATGCAGAGCTGCCCTTATACCCAGGGTGCTTTTGCCTGAAGCAGTTGGGCCAACAATGGCGATCACGGAACTGAGTTGGTCTGCGCTCACGCGCCAGAGAATATCACGCGGTAGAGGATCACTGCCCAGATGACAGCTACGAGGATGAACGTGCCAATGAGTTGGTTACGCGAAAAGCGCACGTCAGTTCTGTCGGAAATCTTCAAGTAGTTCAGAGTTCAAACTTTAGTTTGTGTTTTGGGACCGTAGCAAGCTAAAGCTTGAACTCTGAACTGCTTGAGTCAGCCTCCCTAGAAGAATTCTCCCTGGAATTCCAAGCGGTTACGAATCTACCAAAGATGGCAGGGCATTCAAACGCATTGAAGTGTGAGGGTGGACGGCTGTGAATGCAGAAATTCTTTTATCTAATACATTCTGGTTAACTCAATCCCGGTGTAATACGCCTTCAGGATCTGTTCGGAGCTAAAACCCTGCCGCGCGAGACCATAGGCGCCAACCTGGCACATTCCTACGCCGTGACCCCAACCGCGGCCGATGAAGCTGAAACCGGTCACGCGTCCGTCGTTGTCATACTTTCTCTCGATAACGAAGAGTTGTTCTCGCAGGCCGAGAGCTGAACGAATGCGCCCGCCGCGCACATGCGCCGTGCCGTTTGTTCCAATCACTTCCAGATCGACGACCCTCCGAGATCGACCGCGCGAGACGACGCGGAGATTTGTTAGCGAGCCTATTCCATTAGCCGCGCGGCCCAGACGCGACTGCACCTGGCCCATAGACAAATCGTTGATCCAATTAGTGAAGGGCGAGAAGCGATCCGCCGCCGCCCCATTGGGCGCGGGCCTGACTTCCAGGTAGTCAACTTCGCCGCTCGCGTTGACGTGAAAGATAACTGGTTCGCCGCCGACGAGGGCCACGGAACGGACGGGATAGACGCTTTCACCAATCTGTCGAAACAAGAAAGAGTCGGCGCTGATCTTGACGGGGACGTCCTTGCCCTTGGCGTTGCGCAGGATCAGGCTGTCAGCGGAAGTTGGGCGCGCCGTTCCTTTTTGGAGTTGTAGCAGCCCGCGCGCTTCAAGAATGCGCGCGATGGAATGCAGAGCCCGGGCTCGCGACAGAGGATCGCGCGGCGCAATCGTCGCGTCAGGCAAAACGGACAGATAACCGTCACGAACCAGCATCGCCACGTCAGCGCGGTTATTCTGAGTTACATCTTTCGCGTCCCGTACTGCCAGAAAATAATCAATGTCGGCGTCGTTTAAAAGCGTACTGGCTCGGCTTTCGCCGAAAACCGCAGTGCTCAGCGCGGTTGCAA
>Ga0180121_10000236_pt1 | contig 21958 bp, 21 predicted proteins | sample AntDrymUQ5402106_2_FD_129676 | JGI IMG/M metagenome (GOLD analysis project Ga0180121, IMG submission 129676) | Polar desert sand microbial communities from Dry Valleys, Antarctica - metaG UQ540 (21.06) (version 2) (version 2) | ecosystem: Environmental > Terrestrial > Soil > Desert | place...
TCCAGAACCCTGCCCCGGATGTGACGCACGTCACAGACGGGAGCGCAGGCCGCATCTATCGTCGGACACATGTTCGAGGGTGATGCCTTCCGCAGGGCCAAGCGCGCCCGTCATGAGCGACGACGAGAGCGTGGCCAACGCCGATGGGCTGCATGTGCTCGTCAGCCGGGGGCAGCGAGATCTGTTCGCCTTGCTCCGAGAGATCGATCGTCGTGAGGTCTGGAGGGCAGATGGCGCCCAGAGCCTCGCCCACTGGATCTGCATGCGCTACGGCATCTCCACCTGGAAGGCGGAGCACTGGGTGGGCGCAGCAGAGGCCCTAGAGTCCCTTCCTTGGTGGCCCGAGCGTTCGAGCAAGGCCGCCTCGGCATCGACAAGGTGGTGGAGCTCACCCGGTTCGCCACACCCGAGACCGAGCGCGGTCTGATCGGGTGGGCGTACGAGCGCGTCGGGCGCCATCAGGCGCCGGGCAGACCTCGAGCGCCGCCGCCAGGTGAGCGAGCGGCTCGAAGCAGAGCGCGAAGGGTCCGTGCGTTGGTGCTACTCACCCCGACGGCACCAGGTTGGAGCTCGAGGCAGAGCTGCCTGCCGATCAAGGCGCGATCATCGCGACCGCGCTCGGTCGGCTGGCCGAGGCGATCCCGGCCTCCCCTGAAGAGCGCAATCACCCCTATCCAGCAGAAGCACGAAGGGCCGATGCCCTGGTCATGGTCTGCTCCGGGTCGGATCGCATCCGATCCCGACCCCGACAGGGCTACCTGGTGTTCCACGGTTCAGCAACGCCCACCACATCGTGTTCTGGTGGTCCCGGGGTGGGCGCACCGACCTCGACAACCTGGTGCTCGTCTGCGGTTCCATCACCGGCTGGTGCACGAGGGCGGGTGGAGGCTCAGCCTGCACGCAGATGTGACCGAGCGCTGGCTCCGTCCGAGCGGGGTGCGCTATCGGGCGGGGCCGGCGCCGCCGGGAGGTGAGCACGTCGCGGGTATTGACCTGACGACACCCTTCGTGAACGCTCCGCTCAGCTTCCTTGGCCGAGGAGTGCGTCGAGGTCGGCGAGACGCACCTTGACCTGTTGCACGAGCGGCTCGTTCCGGATCGTCTCGGCTTCGCGAAGTGCTTCGGCCAGAAGCTCGCCGGCCTGCCTCGCGCGCAGGTCGCCCTTTCCTGCGGTGGCGTACTTGAGCTTCTCGTCGGCCTTCACGATCAGCTGGAAGATCTCGTCGGGTTCCATCATGCGCTCCTGATCATCGTCGTGGCCTCGGTCCACGGCCGCGGGAGGTCACTGGCCTCGAACCGTCCATCGTGAAGGACCGTACCCCCGATGGAACGTTTGGGCCGCTCTCCGAGTCGTCTGCGCGGGGAAGGGTTGCGTGACACTCGAGGCGAACCTGTGTCACACATCCCAGGTCGCGGGGCATGGTGGCTTGCAAACGTCCGGCGAACGGTGCGGGAACGTTCCCCGCAGGCCGTTCCCCTCCCCGCACCGTCGTCGGACACTTCCCTGCGACCGCTTTCGGCGAGGAGGGTTGGCATGAGCACCGACATGCAGAGAGAGCTGGCCGAGGACGTCGAGGACGTCGAGGCCCTCGAGACCGACGCTGAGACCGACGCTGAGACCGACGTCGAAGCCGCCGAGGCCGAGGCGCGGCGGGTCATCATCCGCGCGCTCAATCGGAACCCGTACGACGTGTGGACTCGAGAGAGCCTCGCCCGATCGCTCGGGATCTCGTCGGGCCTCGCCGGCACGATCCTGACGAAGCTCGCGAGCGCAGGCATGGTGCATCGCCTTCGCGCAGACGACGGCTTCGACGAGGGGTACACCGTCGCCGGCGACGACGACGTGACCTAGTCTCGTTTGGACTAGTTCAGGCCGCCGCGGTGATCCCCGCGAGCTCGCCGGCTTCCGCCTCGATCGAGGGCCGATCGGCGAGCAGGCGGAGCCACTCGCGGGGCAGGGCGCCGGAGCCGTGGAGCGCGCCGAGCAACGCGCCGGCAACGGCGGCGTTCGTATCGGTGTCGCCCCCGAGCGCCACCACGTCGCGGAGACCGGACTCGAACCCGCGGCTCTCGCCTGCGACCCGCAGGCCCACACCCGCGGTGAAGAGCACGAAACCCTGGTCCGGGCCGTCGATCGGCCGCTCGATGCCCGCCGCACCGACGAGGTACTCGAGCTCCTCGGCGCCTTCGCGGCCGCTGATCGCCTCGAGCGCATCCCGCACCGCTGCTTCGGGCGGGTCGCCTCGCACGAGCGACGCGGCGGCGAGCGTGACAGCGAGGCAGGCGGTGCGGCACCGCTCGTCCGCATGGGTGATCGCGCTGAGCGACGGCGCCGCCTCGTGCAGATCCGCGGGGTGCATGGCGTAGGCAAGACCGAGCGGCGCGCAGTACATCACGCTGCCGTTTCCGGCGCTGACCTCCGGACCACGACTCACAACGTAGTCAGCAGCTGGATCCGGCTCGCCATAGCGCCATCCACGAAGCACGCGCCTGGTGAGGTTTCCGACATCGGGCGGTGAGGTCACGAGCCACTCGAGGTGACGTCGCAGCACGTCGTCGGTATCGAGCCGGCCCCCGGTCGCGATCAGGCTCGTCCACAGGTTCCGCGCCATGCCGGTGTCGTCGGTGGTCGAACCGGGCGGCAGCCCCATCCACGCAAGCTCGAACGCGGGCAACGGAACGGGCACGTCGCGAGCCCGCCGGAACTCGAACGGCGCTCCGAGCGCATCGCCGAGCGCCAGGCCGAGCACGCTGCCGACGATGCGGTCTAACGAGGCTTCCACGGGAGCATCTTCGCAGGTCAGCTGGTATCTTCGAACGGCACGTCAGGGCACGAGCTCTCGCAGCGCGCCTGTCGCACTCGGCGACGTCTTCACGGTCAGGGGCACGATCCGGCCCACGCGCCCTGACCAGCGAGAGCACCCGCAGGGCCGGAGGAACCCGGAGACCATGGACAAGATCGGACCCAAGCACCGTACGTGTCGACGCGTGGGCGAGCCGCTGTGCGGGCGCCCCAATTGCCCGTCGAACAAGCGCCCGTACCCGCCCGGTCAGCACGGGCGCGGCCGCAAGCGCATCTCGGAGTACCAGACGCGTCTGGTCGAGAAGCAGAAGCTCCGCGCGATCTATGGGGTGAGCGAGAGCCAGATGCGCCGCTATTACGACCAGGCCACGGCGAGCACGGGTGTGACCGGCGAAGAGCTGATCCGCCGCCTCGAGACCAGGCTCGACACCGTGGTGCTGCGGTTGGGCTTCGCGCTCACGACCCGACAGGCGCGACAGCTCGTCTCCCACGGCCACGTGCTGCTCAACGGCAAGCGCGTGAATGTTCCGAGCGCCCGGGTGAAGCCCGAACAGGTCATCGAGGTATCGGGCAAGGCCAAGAACTTCGTCTCGGTGCGCGAAGCCGTGGAGATCACCGCCGACCCGCCCGCGTACCTCTACCGCAACAAGGACGAGCTGCAGGGAACCCTCTCGCGGCTGCCCGAGCGCGACGAGGTGCCCCTTCCGGTCACGGTCGAAGAGCGGCTCATCGTCGAGTACTACTCGTAACGACGGTGCCGGGCCCGCCGGGTGGCAGCTCGAGTCCTGACAACGCCTGGTGCGGCACTGGTTGATCTGCTCAACATGAGCTCGTTCGATCGACTGCTCGCGTGGGTCGAAGACGAGCCGGGAGTCGTCGGCGTGGTGCTCTCAGGAAGTCGTGGGCGCGGCCTCGGGGTCGCCGAGTCAGACTGGGACTCCTACCTGATCGTCGAGGGAACCGACGATGGGATCGAGGATTCGGCTCGGGAAGTCGCGGGCGACGACGTCGACCTCTCCGTCATCGCATCGGATGAGTTCCGGTCCTTTGCCGCTCCCGGTACCGACCGCGAGTGGGATGCCTACGCGCTCGTGCACGCCACGGTGGTCGTCGACCGGCTCGACGGGCAGATCAAGGCCCTCGCTGATGCGAAGGAGACGCTTCCTGCGGGTGCTGCGGTCGCTGCCACTCGTCGCGCTCTCGATGCATGCATCAACGCGTTGGTCCGAAGCGCGAAGGGTCGCCGCGACGAACGACGAGACGAAGCGACGCTCGATGCGGCTGAGGGGGTCGCGCCCTTCCTGGAAGTCATGTTCGCGTCCCAAGGACGTATCCGGCCCTACAACCGATATCTCTGCTGGGAGCTGGAACGCCACCCTCTGAGCGAGTCGGGGGTTATTGGCGACGAGATCCTGAGGTTGGTTGCAGGCGTCTTGCAAGACACAGACGGCGCGACCCGCGAGATGTTCCGTTTGATGGAGCGGCGAGCTCGCGACGTCGGGATCCATGACATCGTGACCGCTTGGGATGAGGGCAGTCTTTCCCTGATCCGCTGAATCCGAGGGAGGATCCGATGCAGCTCGGCATGATCGGACTGGGGCGCATGGGCGCGAACCTCACGCGCCGGCTTATGCACGCCGGGCACGAGGTCGTGGTCTACGACGTCAACGCCGGGGCGGTTGCGCCGCTCGAGGGTGAAGGCGCGACGGGCGCCGGCTCACTCGAGGATCTCGTCGGGGCGCTCACGGCCCCGAGGGCCGCGTGGATCATGGTGCCGGCCGCCTTCGCGGGCGAGACCGCCGAACGGCTCGCGGGCCTCATGGACGCGGGCGACATCGTGATCGACGGCGGCAACACCCATTACCGCGACGACATCGAGCGGGCCGGGGCGTTCGCAACGCGCGGCGTGCACTACGTCGACGTCGGTACGAGCGGTGGCGTGTTCGGGCTCGATCGCGGGTTCTGCATGATGATCGGCGGTGCGCCCGAGATCGTCGCGCACCTCGATCCGATCTTCGCCTCGCTGGCGCCGGGGGTCGACGCGGCGCCGCGCACCCCGGGCCGGTCGTCAGCGCCGGGCGGAGCGTCAGCGCCTGACCGAGCATCAGCGACGGGCGCAAGCACGGCCGAAGCCGGCTACCTGCACTGCGGTCCGGCGGGAGCGGGTCATTTCGTGAAGATGGTGCACAACGGCATCGAGTACGGGCTCATGGCCGCCTACGCGGAGGGACTGAATGTGCTGCGACACGCGAACGTCGGCGCCGAGGAGGGTGCCGCGGACGCAGAGACGACACCCCTGCGCGATCCGCAGCTCTACCGCTACGACATCGACATCGCGGAGGTCGCGGAGGTGTGGCGGCGAGCAAGCGTGATCTCGTCCTGGCTGCTCGACCTGACCGCCGCGGCCTTGCTGGCGGACCCAGATCTCGATGGCTTCGGCGGACGGGTCTCAGACTCGGGCGAGGGTCGATGGATGCTCCACGCTGCGATCGACGAGGGGGTGCCCGTGCACGTGCTGTCGGCCGCGTTGTTCGATCGGTTCGAGTCGCGCGGCGAGGCCGAGTTCGCGAACCGGCTGCTGTCCGCGATGCGCATGGAGTTCGGCGGTCACGCCGAGAAGCCGTGAAGCCCGTGACGCCCGGGAAGCTCGTGAGCCCGTGAAGATCGCCGAGTCACCGGAGTGGGCCGCGGTGCGGGCCGACGCCGAGGTGATGCGAGCGGCGAGCCTCCGCGGGTTGTTCGCCGACGATCCGCACCGCGCCGAGCGACTTTCCGCTGTGGCGGGTGAGCTGTTCCTCGACCACTCGAAGCACATCGTCACCGACGAGACCATGCGGTTGCTCGTGGCTCTCGCGCAGCGAGCCGGGCTGCGCGAGCGCATCGACGCGATGTTCGGGGGCGAGCACGTCAACGTCACCGAGGACCGCGCGGCCCTGCACATCGCGCTGCGCGCGCCTCGCGGCGCGGTCATCGAGGTCGACGGCCACGACGTGGTGCCCGACGTGCACGGTGTGCTCGATCGCATGAGCGAGTTCGCGAATCGCGTGCGTGACGGTAGATGGACTGGCCATACCGGCGAGCGCATCCGCGCTCTCGTGAACATCGGCATCGGGGGCTCCGACCTTGGACCGAAGATGGCGGTCGAGGCGCTGCGCGACCACACCGACCGATCGATGACGTACCGGTTCGTCTCCAACGTCGACGGCGCCGACATCGCCGAGGCCACGCGCGACCTCGACCCGGCCACGACACTGTTCATCGTCGCGTCGAAGACGTTCGGCACGATCGAGACGCTCACGAACGCTCGCAGCGCGCGTGACTGGCTGCTCGCCGGGCGTACGGGCGCCGAGGCAGCGGTCAGGCGTCACTTCGTCGCGGTCTCGACGGCCGAGGAGAAGGTGCGCGAGTTCGGCATCGACCCCGCGAACATGTTCGGCTTCTGGGACTGGGTCGGCGGCCGTTACTCGATGGATTCCGCCATCGGGCTGTCACTCATGATCGCGATCGGGCCAGAGGAGTTCCGCGAGATGCTCGCGGGCTTCCATGACATCGACGAGCACTTCCGGACCGCGCCCTTCGAGCGGAACGTGCCGGTGCTGATGGGCCTGCTCGGGGTCTGGTACGCGACGTTCATGGGCGCGCAGACCAAAGCCATCCTTCCCTATAGCCATCACCTGTCGAAGCTCGCCGCCTACCTGCAACAGCTCGAGATGGAGTCCAACGGCAAGTCGATCGATATCGACGGAGATCCGGTCACGTACGACACCGGCGAGATCGTCTGGGGCACGCCGGGCACCAACGGCCAGCACGCCTACTACCAGCTCTTGCACCAGGGCACTCGGCTCGTGCCGGCCGACTTCATCGGGTTCGCACGGCCCACCGATCCGGTGCCCGGACATCATGACCTTCTCATGGCGAACTTCATCGCCCAGACAGAAGCGCTCGCGTTCGGCACGACGCGCGACGAGGTCGAAGCGAGCGGTGTGCCGGCGCACCAGGTCGCCGCTCGCACGTTCGCCGGCAACCACCCGACGAGCATGATCATGGCGCCGGCCCTCACGCCCCGCACCCTCGGACAGCTCATCGCGGCGTATGAGCACGAGGTGTTCACGAAGAGCGTGATCTGGCACATCGACGCCTTCGACCAGTGGGGCGTGGAGCTCGGCAAGTCGCTCGCGCTGCAGGTGCTCGACGAGCTGCGGGCCGACGACGATCCCGGCGCCGGCTCGCACGACCCGTCGACGCTCGGGCTGATCCGCCGGTACCGTCGCATGCGAGAACCTTCGCGCTCGCCGGAGGAACGCTGACCGATGACGCTGCGACCCCCCAACGCCCAGACGATCGTGCTCTTCGGCGCGAGCGGCGATCTCGCGACGAGGAAGGTGATCCCCGCGCTCTACAACCTCGCCGCGGCCGGCCTGATGCCCGAGCGCTACTGCGTGATCGGCTTCGCCATGAGCGAGTGGGACGACGAGGCCTTCCGTGTGCACGCTCGTCAAGCCATCGTGACCCATTCGCGCACGCCGCTCGACGAGGCCGTGTGGAAACCGTTCGCGGACTCGCTCTCGTTCATCGCGGGAACCTTCGACGACGCTGCCGCGATCGGGCGCCTCACGACCGTCGTCGACGCCGCAGATCGTGATCTCGGGACCGAGGACAACCGGCTCTACTACCTGGCCGTGCCGCCGGGCGCGTTCCCGACGATCGTGCGATCGCTGGCGGCGATAGGAGCCAACACGTCGCACTCACGGGTGGTCGTCGAGAAACCCTTCGGTCACTCACTCGATTCAGCGAGGGCGCTTTCGAACGAGATCCACACCGCGTTCGACGAGTCGCAGGTGTTCCGCATCGATCACTACCTGGGCAAGGAAACGGTGCAGAACCTGGTCGTCTTCCGGTTCGCCAACGCGATCTGGGAGCGGGTGTGGAACCGTGATGCCGTCGACCATATGCAGATCACGGTGGCCGAGTCGATCGGCGTCGAGGGGCGAGCCGGCTACTACGAGCAGGCGGGCGCGATCCGCGATCTGCTGCAGAACCACATATTGCAGGTGCTAGCGTTCCTCGCGATGGAACCGCCGCGCGCGCTCGAAGACGAGTCGTTCCGCGACGAGAAGGTGAAGCTGCTGCAAGCGATGCGCCCCATCGACCCGGCCGACGTTGTGCGCGGCCAGTACGACGGCTATCGCGCGGAAGCAGGCGTCGACCCGACGAGTCAGACGGAGACGTTCGTCGCGACGAAGCTCTACATCGACAACTGGCGCTGGGACGGTGTGCCGTTCTATGTGCGTCACGGCAAGAAGCTTCCCGAGCGCAACACCGAGATCGCCGTCTACTTGCGACAGGCCCCCGATGTGTTGTTCCGAGAGCTCGAGATCGACCACATCCCGTCGAATCACCTGACGATCCGCGTGCAACCGGACGAAGGCATCTCGCTCGCGTTCCAGGCGAAGGTGCCGGGGCCGGGGTACGAGCTGCAGACGGTGCGCATGGACTTCGACTACGACCGGTCGTTCATGCATGCGCTCTCCGAGGCGTACGAGCGTCTGTTGCACGACGCGATGAACGGCGACCACACGTTGTTCACGCGCGAGGACGGCGTGGAACGAGCATGGGAGATCGTGACGCCCGCACTCGAGCATCCGTCACCCCTGCTCTCCTACGAACAGGGGTCGTGGGGACCGGTCGAGGCCGACGAGCTGCTCGCGCCGCATCACTGGCATCTGCGCTCCCGGCCCGAAGGGAGGCACCACCCATGACCGAGCCAGGTCGACATCCCGCGACCGGGCCGATCGATATCTCGCTGCCGATCTCACCCGGCCTGCTGGTATGGCCTGGCAATCCGGCGGTCGAGATCCGGGCGGTCCAGCGCATGGCCGACGGCGACGGAGCCGACGTGAGCGAGCTACGGATCGGCACGCACACCGGCACCCACATCGACCCGCCCCGGCACATGGTCGAGGGGGCGAGTGGGGTCGATCAGGTTCCGCTCGAGGTCTTGATAGGCCCGTGCACCGTGGTCGACGCCAGGGGGCGCCGTGGCGCGCTCGGCGCCGACGACCTCGGCTCGCTCAACGTGCCCACCGGCGCCGACCGCGTGCTGCTTCGAACCGACAACTCCGAGCTCTGGCGACACATGCCTGCCGAGTTCCCGGACCAGTACGTCTCGCTCGCCCCCGACGGCGCGCACTGGATCGTGGATGCCGGCATCAGGCTGATCGGGATCGATTTCCTCGGCATCGAGCAGCGGGGCGCCGCTGGGCACCCGGCACACATCGAGCTCCTCACGCACGGTGTCACGATCGTGGAAGGGCTCGATCTCGGTCACGTGGACCCCGGCCCCTACCAACTCACCGTGCTGCCGCTGCGCATCATCGACGGAGACGGGGGGCCGGCGCGCGCTGTGCTCGTGTCGGATCGCGCTGAGCCCGCGTAACGAACGACGCTCGGCCGCGCACTTCCCCGAAGGCGCTCGAAGCGCGTGCCCCCTGCGGCCGCGCCGCCCATCGATGGGAGGTCGTTCATGCCGGATGTGTCGTTCTCCGGACTGGTGATCGTTGCGGCGGTAGCTTTCCTCTCGCCACTGCTGCTCGGCCTCGCGCCGAGGCTGCGGTTGCCGAGCGTGGTCGTCGAGATCGTGGTGGGGATCGTGATCGGTCCGTCGGTGCTCGGCTGGGTCGAGCCGGACCTGGTCATACGGATCACCGCGGTGCTGGGACTCGCCTTCTTGTTGTTCCTCGCGGGACTCGAGATCGAGCTCGAGCGATTCCGGGGCAGATTCCTACGCATCTCGCTTCTCGGGCTCGCCCTCTCGTTCGCGATCTCGCTCGTGGTGGCGTTCGGGTTGAGCGCCCTCGGCCTGTTCGAGACGCCGCTGATCGTGGCGATCATCCTGCTCGCGACCTCGCTCGGGCTGGTAGCGCCCGTGTTGAAGGACGCGAACGAAACCGGATCGGGCTTCGGCCAACTGGTGGTCGCGAGCGCATCGATCGCCGACTTCGCCGCGGTGATCTTGCTCTCGCTGTTCTTCTCCAGGGAAGCCACGGGCGCTGGGGTGAAGCTGCTGCTGCTGGGCGGGTTCATCGCGCTGCTCGCCGTGGCGGGGTTCGTCGTGGCCCGTGCGGGGAAGTCACGGCGCCTCTCGGACGAGCTGCTGCGGCTGCAAGACACGACTGCCGAGATCCGCGTGCGTGGGGCGGTATTGTTCCTGCTCGGTATCGTGGCGCTCGCGGAAGCGTTCGGCCTCGAGGTTGTGCTCGGAGCCTTCATGGCGGGAGCGATCCTCGCCGCCGTGGACCGAGACGCGATGATGAGTCACCCGAACTTCCGACTGAAGCTCGAGGCGATCGGCTTCGGGTTCCTGGTACCGGTGTTCTTCATCACAAGCGGGCTGACCTTCGATCTCGACGCACTGCTGGCCGGAGGCGACGCGCTCGTGCAGCTGCCCGTGTTCGTGGTCGCGTTGCTCGTGATCCGCGGCATACCGGCAGTGCTCTACAAGGGCGAGATCGGTCCGAGGGCGGCGGCGGCGGCGAGCCTGCCAAGCGACGTCGCTGCCGTTCATCGTGGCCGCCACCCAGATCGGCATGGAGCTCGGCGTGCTCACCCAGTCGACCGGCGCAGCGCTCGTTGCGGCCGGGCTGCTCTCTGTGCTGATCTTCCCGCTCGCGGCGCTGAGCGTCCTGCGAGGCGGTGAGCCGAAGAGGGATCCCTCGCGGTCGACGGTGGTCGATGTGCGCGATCGGTCTGCCAAGATCGAAGGGTGACACCCCCGGCCTGGTTGTTCGACGAGAGAGCGCACGCAGGACATGAGCATCTCGACCCGGCCTCTGTTTCGATCTACGACGAGAAGGCGCGATCGGATCCCACCGACGACCTCACGCTTCTGCGGCGTCTCAGCCTCGACGGATCGAGCACCTTGGTCGATCTAGGCGCCGGGACGGGTTCGTTCGCGCTCGCCGCTGCGTCTGTCTGCCGGAAGGTCGTGGCGGTGGATATCTCGCAGGCCATGATCAGTACCCTGAAGGACCGGACGAGGGAGTTGGCACTCGCGAACGTCGAGATCGTGGAGGCGGGCTTCCTGACCTACGAACACGAAGGCGAGCCGGCGGACTTCGTGTACTGCCGGAATGCGCTTCATCATCTGCCCGACGTCTGGAAAGCCGTGGCCCTGCAGCGGGCGGCTGCCCTCCTTCGCCCGGGAGGGGTCTTGCGCCTTCGAGACCTGGTCTATTCGTTCGATCCCGCCGAGGCGGGAAGGGTCCTGAGTGACTGGTTGGACAGGGCAACCGATCGACCCGAAGACGGGTGGACGCGGTCAGAGTTGGAGGCCCACATCAGGGACGAGTACAGCACGTTCGACTGGCTGCTCGAGCCGATGCTCGAACGAGCTGGTTTCGAGGTCCTGGAAAGCCGCTACACCGATGGTGTCTACGCTCAGTTCGTCTGTACGACGGCAGGATCTGGCTGAGGGCGCGTTAGCCTCGAACGGTCGTGCGCGGATCGGGATCGGGCGCGCGCGTCGGGGCATTCAGCCGCGGCGGTCCAGCAGGTCGTAGGCGATACCGGCCGCGACCGCATAGACCGCATGGTGCCAGGCGTCGATCGCGACCTCCTCGCGTTCCCACGTCGTGATCGGAGGGGCGACGTCGAGTGCGGGCAGCATGACCGCCGCTCCCCCCCAGATAGCAGCGAAGTGCCCGGCGGTCGCAGCGGCCGGCGGCAGGCCCAGGGTCCGCAGCAGCCCACGCATGGCCCCCCATCCGGTGCCGTAAGCCCAGTGCACGAGCGTGCTGAACCTCTGTTCGGCCCCTTCACTTTCGAACTTCTCGATGCCGAGCACCTTCTCTGCGGCCTTCGCGGGGGCGGTGCTGGCCTCCCTTTCGCGGACCTTTTGCTCGATCGTGCTGGACACGGTCATGGCGACCGTGCCCACGAGACCGGCGAGAAGACCCTTGCCGATGTTCTGCGCCATCACCGCGGGCGTGACCATTCGAGACCCCTCCTTGTTGTGCCTACCTCGTTTGTGCCTTCCTCAGACGGGCGCGATCGCCCGCTCACTCCTCGTCGTCGTTCCCCGAACGAGCGTCGGTTACGCCACCGGTTCTTCAGTCGGCAGCACGATCTCGGGAACCCTCACGCGCCCGCCGAGGCGGTCGATGATGTGGTCACCCACACGCATCGCGTTCGCCATCGCCGTCAGCGCCGGGTTCACAGCGCTGCTCGACGGGAAGAAGCTCGTGTCGACCACGTATAGGTTGTCGAGGTCGTGCGCCTTGCAGTTCACGTCGAGCGCCGAGGCGGCCGGGTCATCGCCGAACCGCACCGTGCCGCACTGGTGGGCGACGCCCGCGATCGGGATGCGTTCGTCCCTGATGAGCTGGTTCGGGATGAGGTGCTCGTGGCAGCCTAGGCGCGGCAGCAAGTGCTTGAGCTTCGCGAGCAGGCGCTTGTGCCCTTCGACGTTCCGATCGGTGTACGCGACGTGGATCGTGCCGTCTCGATCAACGGTGACACGGTTGGCCGGGCTCGGCAGGTCCTCGGTCGTCAGCCAGAAGTCCATCGCGTGACGCGCGACGTAGTCGAGCGCGAACCCCGGGGTGAACGGTGGCGCGCCCGCGCGCAGCATCTGTCCGTCGGTCTTGCCCAGCATCTGGATGTGCCCGAGCGGGAAGTCGAAGTCATCGGATCCCCAGTAGTAGTCGTTGACACCCAGGGTCTTCTGGAACCTCGTGGGGTTCGGATCCTTCGAGATCGCGATCATCGCCGAGTTGATGTGCGCCATGTAGTGCCGGCCGACGACGCCGGAGGAGTTCGCCAGGCCTTTCGGGTGCCGATCGTTGGCCGAGCGCAGCAACAGCGCGGCCGAGTTCACCGCGCCGCACGATGCGACCACGATGTCCGCGCGATAGGTCTCGTGCCGGCCGTCGTCGTGCTCGACGATGACGCCGGTGACCGTGCGGCCCGAGGGATCCGTCTCGAGCCGCTCCACCTTGGCCCCGGTCACCAGGGTCACGTTGTCGTGCGCGATCGCGGGGCGCACCGCGATCACATGGGCATCGGCCTTCGCGTCGACCATGCACGGGAATCCGTCGAGCCGGCTGCAGCGGATACACGGGCTCTGCTCCGGGTCGTCGTCGTCGAGCATCACGCCCACCGGCAGCGGGAACGGTTGATGCCCGGTGCGCACGAAGTCGTCGTAGAGCCGCTGGATGCGCGGTTCGTGCCGAACGGGCGGGTGCGGGTAGGGCGCGGAGGCCGCGGGCTCGGTGGGATCGGAGCCACGCTTCCCGTGCACGGAGTACAGCCGCTCGGCCTGCGTGTAGTACGGCTCGAGGTCGGCGTAGGAGAGCGGCCAGGCGGGCGAGATGCCGCCGTGGTGGCGCACCTCGCCGAAGTCACGCTCGCGGAGTCGGAACAAGATCGCGCCATAGACCTTGGTGTTACCGCCGACGTAATAATGGGCGCCCGGATGGAACGGCTTGCCGTGCTTGTCGATCCATTCCTCGGGGGCCTTGTACCGCGACTTCACGAATACCGCACGGCTCGACCAGTTCTCGGGTTCGCGGCGCAGGTATCCGCCGCGCTCCAACAGCAGGACCCTCTTGCCCGACGGCGCAAGCCGGTGGGCCAGCGTGCCGCCTCCCGCGCCTGTTCCGATGATGATGACGTCGTAATCGGTGCTCATCGCCTAGCCTCCTGTGCGTCGTTCGTCGGACGGGTCAGAGGGTCAGACCATCGCGATCGGGGCGGTCCAGGCGCCCGTGGCGCCGCGCAGCTTCGGGTGCGTGAGGATCAGGGCGAACTCGCGGACGCCATCGGCTGCGAGCGCCGAGGTGTCGAGGTTCTCCACGACGAACATGCCGTGGCGCACATTCAGCATCTGGGGCACCTCGAACGTGCGGGCTCGATCTTCCGCGGGCACAGGCCCGTAGCTCCAGGTGTCGCACCCCGTCAGGGCGACACGATGTGCCGCGAGCCAACGTGCGAGCTCCATGCCGGGCCCGGGCTCGCCCGAGAGATAGGTCTCGGCGTCGTTCCAATGCTCGCTCCATCCGGTGTGGAATAAGACCGCGTCCCCGGGCTCCGGCACGGCGTCACCGAGCGCGCGGCGGACGTCCTCGACGGTGATCACGTCGCCACGATCGAGGCGGTCGACTCCCCGCACCCCCGGAACATCGACCAGCCAGCCCTGTGTCACGATCTGGGGGATCGTCTCCGCACCGAGCCGATTGGTGCCCCAGCTCTCCGCGATCTCCGAGACGGTCCAGCCGTTATAGCCGCGGCTTCCGATCTGCAGATGGTTGAGGGCGTCGAGGTGAGTGCCGAGCTGCGTGGTGGACGAGATCTGCTCGATCACCCAGTTCACGTTGTTGTCGCCGAGACCGGTGGACGGCCCTTCGGCCGAGCCCGCGTTCGCGTGGTGGGCGGTCGTCACGAGCATCTGGCGGAAGTGCCGGCCGGGGAAGACCGGCACCCGCTCGTCCAAGACGTGCGCGAGGTCGTAGAGCCGTCCCTCGCGCACGGTCGCGAGCGCCGCGCGACGCTTCTCCTCGGTGATGAGGTTCAGCATGCCTTGCTGGTCCTCAGGGCCGAACGCCGAAGGCCACCACCGTTCGCTGTCCGCGGGGTCAGGGCTGATGCGCGTGCGCTCGTCGACGTTCATTCGCTCGACCAGGGCTCGCGGAAGTCCGCGTACAGCGTCAGGCCGCCGTCCACGAAGATCGTCTGCCCGGTGATGTAGGCGGCATCGTCACTCGCGAGGAAGCAAGTGACTCCCGCCATCTCGTTGGCCGTGCCGGCACGCACCATCGGGATGTGGCTCGTCACCTGCTCCGCCTTCACAGGGTCGTTCACCCATGCTTGGTTGATGGGCGTGATCGTGGCGCCCGGTCCGATGGCGTTGACGCGGATGTCGTTGGCCGCGTACTCGAGAGCGAGCGTCTTGGTGAGGTTCATCATGCCGCCCTTGCTCACCGAGTAGCCGAGGTAGTTCGGTTTGGGGACCTGCTGGTGCACGCTCGACATGTTGATCACGACGCCTGGCTTCCCGGCCCCCAGGTAGCGCTTGATCGCCTCGCGTGCGCAGAGGAACGATCCGCGCAGGTTCACGGCGAGCACCTTGTCGAAGTCCGCGCTCGAGAGCTCGTGCGAGGGCCGGGAGATCTGGATGCCTGCGTTGTTCACGAGCACGTCGATGCCGCCAAGCTGCTGCACGGTGTCCTCGACCATGCGAACGACGTCGTCTTCCTTGGAGACGTCGCCCTGCACGAGCACGTCGGTCACACCCATCTCCTTGACGCGCCGGACGCACGCGTGCACCTGCTCCTCGGTGCCGGCGGCTTCCTCGGGCTGCGTCAGGTAGTTGATGGCGACGTTCGCGCCGTACTCCGCGAACCGAACCGCGATCGCCTGGCCGATGCCGGAGCTGCCTCCAGTGACCAGAACATTCTTGCCTTTCAGTCCCTGCATCTGGACCCCCTCGCTCCGAGATCACCCCACGAACGGACGTATCCGGTTCAGTGCGCGGGCGATCGCGAACGTTACGCCAGAGTCCCTCGTGACCTCGGCCTGTCGAGCGAGCCCGGCTACCGCCTCGAAGTGCCCCATCAGGCGCGACTCGCCTCGAGGGATGTAACGGGGGCTGGTCTCGGGGCACTAGAAGGCAGAGCAGCGATGCGGGGCGCAGGCTGAGCTCGCGTCCCGGTGGGGGTCGTCGATGGGAGCGGTCAGTTCGATCGATGCGCAGCAGGTGCCTCAGGGCGCGACGCGGTTCGTGTCGCTCGATCCGGAGTTCCTCGATGTCTTGGGGGAGGGTCCGCGGCTCGAGCATGTCGTCGCCGCCGACGCCCACGAAGGCCCTGTCTACGTCCCCGATGAGGATGCTCTCTACTTCACGTCGCTCCCACGGCAGATCGATGCATCGGGTTCCCCGGTCGTCGCCATCCAGCGGGTGGACCTTGACGGCGATCGCTTCCCGGTGGGGGCCGACCGGATCTCCGTGGTGCCGGCTGAGGCGAACGTAGCGAACGGCATGGCCCTTGATCTCGACGGCAGCCTCGTGATCTGCCAGCAGGGCACGATGGCGAGCGATGCCGCGATCGGCCGCCTCCATCGTACGAACGGTGAGCTCGAAACCGTGGTCGATCGGTGGCGCGGACTCCGCTTCAACTCTCCGAACGACATCGTGGTCCGCAGCGACAGCACGCTCTGGTTTACCGACCCGAGCTACGGCTTCCTGCAGGGATTCAAACCCGAACCAGAGACCGGCGATCACGTCTACCGCTACGATCCCGTCGCGGATCGCGTGACCGTCGTGGCGGATGCCTTCGACAAGCCGAACGGGCTCGCCTTCTCGCCTGACGAGCGCACGCTCTACATCACCGACAGCGGCGCCAACCAGGAAGCCGGCAGCTTCTACGCCGGCCGGCCACACCACGTCATGGCGTTCGACGTGCTCGACGAGCGCCACCTCTCGGCGGGGCGGCTGTTCGCGGTCATCACGCCGGGCGTCCCTGACGGCATCAAGGTCGACGACGCGGGGTGCGTCTACGTATCGGGAGCGAGCGGCGTGCAGGTGTTCAGCCCGGCGGGCGACCTCATCGGTGAGATCTCCCTGCCGGGCGCCGTGAACTTCGCGTTCGGAGGCCTGGATCGCAACGTGCTCTTCATCACCACCGACACCGACATCTGGGCCGCCGTCGTGCAAGCAACCGGCGGCCCACGACAACGGACCTCGATGAGCGAAGCGGTAGGTCCATCAACAGGAAGGGAGCGTGATCGACATGGCAGTGATTCGCACCCGCAAGGTCATCGATGACAAGGGGGCCGACGCGGTGATGACCGCCGCGGAGGCATACGCACTCGAGAAGGGATACCGGGTCGTCATCGCGATCGTCGACCCATCGGGCGAGCTCGTGAAGCTCAGCCGCACCGAAGGCGCGCAGGTCGCGAGCAGCAGGGTCGCGACCGACAAGGCGCGCACCGCGGCGATCTTCGTCAGGCCGAGTCGCGAGATCGAGGAGCAGGTGACTGGCGGCCGGATCGGCGCGCTCGCCCTGCACGGCGCAACTGCGCTCACCGGCGGCATCCCCTTGCGGGTCGACGGGGAGGTCGTGGGGGCGATCGGCACGAGCGGCGAAACCCCCGACCAGGACGAAGCGATCTCGATCGCGGCCGCGAACACGGTGTTCTCGACGAAGGACGAGCCCGCACTCACCTACGAAGGGGCCAAGCTGGCCGCCGAGGCCGTGGGTGCCGAAGCTGCCAGCCGGGGTGTGGCACCGGTCGTCTCGGCGGTCGACGCCGGCGGCGAGCTGATCTTCCTGCTGCGACCCGACGCGGCCCAGGTCGCAAGCGTCCAGGTGACGACAGACAAGGCGCGAACCGCAGCGATCTATCGTCGCCCCAGCAAAGACTTCGAAGACCAGGCCTCGGGAGGCCGACCTTCGGCCCTGCACCTGGCCCGCGCCGTTCCGCTGCAAGGCGGCGTGCCGATCGTCGTGAACGGCGAGGTCGTGGGCGCGATCGGTGTGAGCGGTGCGACGTCGGCCGACGAGGATCAGGAGCTGGCCCTCATGGGCGCTGAGGCGGTAGTGACCGCCGCCGACAACGGTCACGCTGAGGCCGCGTTCTTCCCGAGCACGGAGGTTGCCGCGAAGTTCGAGGCGGGGGGCCTGCTCCTCGACACGCAGCGATACAAGATCGACGCTGGAAGGCGCACCGCCTCGGGCGAGGTCGAGCTCCACATGCGCGAGACCGATGTGATGCACGTCGTTCATGGCTCGGCGACCGTCGTCACCGGAGGCGTCATGCGCGACGTTAGCGAGGTAGCTCCGGGAGAGCTCCGCGCGGGCTCGATCGAGAACGGCACGACCTACGAGCTGGTCGAGGGCGACGTGCTCGCCATCCCCGGAGGTGTGCCCCACCAGTTCGTCGAGGTGTCCGATCCGTTCCTGTACTTCGTCGTGAAGGTCGAGGCGTGAACGTGGCGACCGAGCAGATCGCTGCCCGGCTACCCGGCCCGCCGGAGCTCCTGCCCGGACTGCCCGATGCCGTGGTCGACCTCCAGACCGAGGAGGGGGCCGCGCTCGTCGCTGGCGAGTGGCGCTACTCGGACGCCGAGGTGCGAGAGATCGACTTCGTCGAGCTCGGTTCCCCGGAAGATCCCCTAGGGCCGGGCACCGTGCCGAACAGGACCTACGACGTGGTGCCACATGCCCAGCACGCGGATCATGACGACTCGGACTGGCGGGGACTCGCACCGCACGACACGATGCTCAGGCTGGGAAACGGACGGGTCAGCTTCAACTGGTATCGGATCGAGGTGACGATCCCCGAGCGCATCGGCGACTTCGATCCGACCGGTTCGACGGTCGTGTTCGAGGTGGTGATCGACGATGCGGCCGAGGTCTGGGTCGATGGAGCGCTGCCCCTCAGCCTCGGACAGACCGATGGCCGGGTGGCGAGCGGCTTCAACGCTCCCAACCGGGTGATCTTGGGCCGCGACGTGGAGCCCGGCATGCGGTTCCAGATCGCCGTGTTCGGCATCAACGGCCCCATCTCGGCCTCACCGGTCAACTACATCTGGATGCGCACGGCGACGCTCGACTTCTACGAGGCCGAGCGGGCAAAGGCTGCATGGAGCGTCCCCTTGTCCGTCACCAGGGCAGACGCCGCCCTCGACGCGATCATGCCGGCCGAGCCTTCGCTCGAACAGGTCGCCGGCGGGTTCGAGTTCACCGAAGGGCCGGTGTGGACGCCCGACGGCGCCCTGCTCTTCAGCTCCCCGAACACCAACGCGATCTACCGATGGGAACCGCAGGGCACGGTCGCCGTTTTCCGGCCGAAGAGCGGCTACACGGGGGTCGACATCGCGCGGTTCGCGCAGCCGGGCTCGAACGGGCTGACCTTCGATCCCGACGGGCGACTCACCATCTGCCAGCACGGCAACCGGCGGATCATCAGGGTGGAGCCGCACGGCAACATCACCGTGCTCGCCGATTCCTTCGACGGCAAGCGACTGAACAGCCCGAACGATCTCGTCTACCGGTCTGACGGCACGCTCTACTTCACGGACCCGCCGTTCGGGCTGCCCGACGAGGCGCGCGACCTCAAGAAGGAGCTCCCGTTCAGTGGCGTCTTCCGCGTGAAGGAAGGCGATGTCGCGCTCGTCGACGGTGATCTCGAGGGCCCCAACGGCATCGCCCTCTCCCCCGACGAACGACACCTCTACGTCGGGAACTGGGACTTCGAGCGCACGGTGGTCATGCGCTATGAAGTCGACGACTCCGGCGATGCCTCCGAGGGCGAGATCTTCTTCGACATGAGGGGCGCGCCGGGGGAAGACGCGATCGACGGCATCAAGGTCGACCAGGCCGGGAACCTGTATGTGTGCGGCCCGGGAGGCATCTGGATCGTGTCGCCGGAGCGCACGCATCTGGGCACACTTACGTTGCCCGAGAGCCCGCACAACCTCGCCTGGGGTGACGACGACGCCCGCACGCTGTACGTCACCGCGCTTACGAGCATCTACCGTATCCGCCTCGAGATCCCGGGGGTTCGTCCCGCATCGACCGAGCCACTACCGACCGAAGGAGCACGACGATGAGCAAGAACCTCACGATCGGCGACACGCTCGAGGACTTCGAGCTGCCCGACGAGAACGGTGTGATGCACCGCCTGTCAGAGCTGCAAGGCGATGACGCGATGGTACTGCTGCTCGGCCGCGGAGAGCACTGTCCGCGTGAGCGAATGCACCACCGAGAGCTGCTGCGCTTCCACGAGTGGTGCGCCGTGGCGTACACGCAACTGGTGACCGTGCTTCCCAACGACCTACACGACGTCTACAAGCTGAAGATCTCGACCGGCGCCCGGTGGACCTTCCTCGCCGACAAGGACCTCGAGGTGCAGTCGGCGCTCGACATCCGGGAGTACACCGATCCTCACCACGACGCCACCGTGCCCCATACCGTGCTGCTCGCGCCGGGCCTCGTCGTCGACAAGGTCTACGTGGGCTACTGGTTCTGGGGGCGTCCGGCGCCCGAGACGCTGTGGACCGATCTCGGCGACCTGCACCGCCGTATCAAGGGAGACTTCGACCCGACCGTGCCCGAGGTGCGCGAGGCGTGGCTCGCGCGCTCGGCGACGGCATGACCAGCCGATGACCAGGAGGAACCTGCGATGAGCACACGACCGATCGGCAGCTATGGGTTGATCTCCGACTCCCACTCCGCCGCCCTGGTCGGCGACGACGGCTCGATCGACTGGCTCTGCTTCCCTCGGTTCGACCGACCATCGGTGTTCGCTCGCCTACTCGACGACGATGCCGGGCACTGGTCGATGCGGCCGACCGGCGTCACATCATCGAGCCGGCGATACATCGACCGCTCGATGGTCCTCGAGACGACGTTCCGGACCCCGACCGGAGCGCTCACGCTCGTCGATGCGATGGCGATGGCCGAAGGCGTGCGCGAGCACGAGCTCGGCCACGACAGCCCCCATGTCGTCGTCCGCCGTCTCACCTGCACCGAGGGCATGGTCGAGGTCGATGTCGATTATGCGCCGCGGCCCGAGTACGGGCTGATATTCCCCATCCTCACCGCGACCGACGGCATCATCTCCGCGCGTGGGGGCGCCGACATGCTCACGCTCGAGTGCCCGGTGCCGCTCGAGCTCCGCGACTCCGACGCCAGGGGCCGCCTCTCGATGCGGGCCGGCGAGTCGGTCGGGTTCGCCCTGCACGACCGGCGGAGCTGGGAGGCCGAGGCGATCCCCTGGGGCCAAGAAGGCATCGTTCACCGGCTCGAAGACACGATCGCGGCGTGGCAGTCCTGGTCCGACCAGCACCAGGCGTACGAAGGACCCTGGCGCGACCTCGTGCACCAGAGTGGTCGCGTCTTGCAGGCATTGCAGTACTCCCCGACCGGAGCGATCGTGGCGGCGCCGACGACATCGCTGCCCGAGGAGGTCGGGGGCGAGCGCAACTGGGACTACCGGTACGCGTGGGTGCGCGACGCGAGCCTGACGCTCGAGGCGTTGTGGGTCGCCGCCTGCCCCGATGAGGCGTCGGACTTCTTCTCCTACCTGGCGGGAGCCGCGTCGACTCAGCTCCGCAGAGGTGCCGACCTACAGATCATGTTCGGCATCGGAGGCGAGCACGACCTCTCGGAACGCACCCTCGCCCATCTGTCGGGTTGGCGCGACAGCCGCCCCGTTCGCGTGGGGAACGGGGCATGGGATCAACGGCAGCTCGATGTGTACGGCGAGCTGTTGAACTCGGCCTACCGGCTCTCCGAGCAGTGGAACGAGCTCGACCCGTCGACGAGCACCTTCCTGGCCGACGCGGCCGACGCGGCCGCGGCGAGATGGGACCAGACCGATCAGGGCATCTGGGAGATCCGAGGCGAGCCGCGACAGTTCCTGTACTCGAAGCTCATGTGCTGGGTGGCGCTCGACCGGGCGATCGAGCTCGCTGATCGCCTCGGAGCCGAGGATCGGGTCGACAGGTGGACCAAGACGCGCGAGGAGATCCGCGACGCGATCCTGCAAAGAGGATGGAACGAGAAGGCGCAGGCGTTCACGCAATCCTTCGACAGCGAGGACCTCGATGCCTCGAACCTGATGATGCCGATCGTCGGATTCCTGCCCGCGAAAGACCCACGCATACTCGCGACGATCCACGCGATCGAGGAACGCCTCACCGACGACCAGGGGCTCGTGTACCGATACCTGGCGCACGATGGGCTCGAAGGCGAGGAAGGAACCTTCCTGCTCTGCACGTTCTGGCTCGCGCAGGCGCAGGCGCTCACCGGCGAGGTCGAACGCGCCCGGGCGACCTTCGAGAACGCCATCGCATACGCGAACGACCTGGGGCTGCTCGCCGAGGAGGTCGACCCGAGCACGAAGGAGCTGCTCGGCAACTTCCCGCAGGCATTCAGCCACATCGGGCTGGTGAACGCGGCCTGGGCGATCTCGCAGGCGGAGCAGGGATTGTCTCCGGGTGGCGGCCCGCTGTGAGCGTCGATGCGCGCGTCGATGCGGGCCGCGCGGTGAACGCCGGTGAGGTCGCAGCCAAGCTCGAGCGGGTGCGCGGGTGGCTCGAGAGATCGGACCTCGTCGCGCTGCTGCTGAGCTCGCAGGCGAACTTCGCCTGGA
>Ga0180121_10000237_pt1 | contig 21936 bp, 21 predicted proteins | sample AntDrymUQ5402106_2_FD_129676 | JGI IMG/M metagenome (GOLD analysis project Ga0180121, IMG submission 129676) | Polar desert sand microbial communities from Dry Valleys, Antarctica - metaG UQ540 (21.06) (version 2) (version 2) | ecosystem: Environmental > Terrestrial > Soil > Desert | place...
GACGACGCCGTGCTCGTCGAGAACGACGTTCTCGAGGATCGTCCCGAAGCTGCGAGTGGTCTTGAAGATCTGGGGCTCGGCCTCGGCGGACAGGTTGATCACCTTCGCGTAGCAGCCGCCCTCGAAGTTGAAGACGCCGTCGTCGCCCCAGCCGTGCTCGTCGTCGCCGATCAGCGAGCGCTCGGGATCGGCCGAGAGCGTCGTCTTGCCGGTGCCGGAGAGGCCGAAGAAGATCGCGACGTCGTCGTCCGCCCCGACATTCGCCGAGCAGTGCATCGGGAGTACGCCCTCGAGCGGAAGCCGGTCGTTCATCAGGGTGAAGATCGACTTCTTGATCTCGCCCGCGTAAAACGTGCCACCGATCAGAACCTCCGCGCGCGAGGGATGCAGGACGACGAAGGTGCCGGTCCGCGTACCGTCAGCCGGAGGGTCGGCCTCGAGCCCCGGCGCGTGCAGGACGAGCGCCTGCGGCTCGAAGTCGCGCCGCTCGTCGGCGGTCGGATCGATGAACATCGTCCGGGAGAAGAGCGCGTGGTAAGGATGATTCGTGACGACGCGGACGGCGATCCGGTGCTTTGGATCGGCACCGGCGAAAGCATCGACGACGTAGAGGTCGTTGTCGCCGAGGTGCGCCACAACCTTGTCACGCAGGCCCTCAAAATGTTCTTCCGAGATCTCCGCGTTGACGTCGCCCCACCAGATCCGGTCTTCGGAGCCAGGCTCGCGGACGACGAACTTGTCCTTGGGCGAGCGGCCGGTGTGCTTGCCGGTGTCGACGGCAAGCGGGCCGCCCTCGGCGAGCCGGCCGTCGTGCCGCTCCAGCGCATCTGCATAGAGCTGCGACGTGGTCGGGTTCCAGTGGACGCCGCCCTGGGCTTCGATCCCGTGGACGCCCAGGCCCGTGCGTGACTCCGTCGTCGCCATGCGCCGGGCATGTTAGAGGCCATGGCGAGCTATCGTCGGACGATGCCGCGCGCCCGCGACCTCGGAATCGAGATCGGCCGCCTCCCACCGGGGCCGGCGAACGCGATCACGGACGTCGACGGCATCCGCGTCGGCCACACGACCCTGATCGAGGGCCACAGCGTCCGGACGGGAGTCACCGTCGTCGTGCCGCCGCCCGAGTCGCTCTTTGCCGGCGCGCACCGGATCAACGGCAACGGCGAGCTGACCGGGCTGGAGTGGATCCGCGACTCGGGGCTGCTGACGTCGCCGATCGGGCTCACGAACACGCACTCCGTCGGCGTTGTCCGCGACGCACTCGTCGCTGCCGCCCGCCACGCCGACGGGGAGGACAGCTGGAGCCTGCCGGTCGTCGGCGAGACCTGGGACGGCTTCCTCAACGACATCAACGGTTTCCACATCCAGCGGGAGCACGTGGCCCCCGCACTCGCCGACGCAAGCGAGGGCGTGGTCGCGGAGGGCGCCGTCGGCGGCGGCACCGGCATGGTCTGTCACGGCTTCAAGGGCGGGATTGGCACGGCCTCCCGCGTCGTCGAGGACGGCTGGACGATCGGCGTGCTCGTGCAGGCAAATCACGGCCGCCGTGCCCGGCTGCGGGTGAACGGCCTGCCCGTCGGCGAGCGGGTCGGCCCGGATCGCGTTCCGCTTCCCGAGCGCGACTGGGACGGCGGCTCAGGCTCGATCATCGTTCTGATCGCGACCGACGCCGCGCTCCTACCCGGCCAGTGTGAGCGGCTCGCGCGCCGGGCTGCGTACGGGATCGCCCGCACCGGCGGCATGGGCGAGCATACGAGCGGTGACTTCGCGCTCTGCTTTGCGACCGGGAACCGCGACCTCGAGGCCGATCACGCGGAGCTGTCGCTGCGGATGCTGAACGACACCCGGATCGACCCCCTCTACGAAGCGACGATCGACTCGGTCGAGGAGGCGATCCTGAACGCAATGCTCGCCGCAGAGACGATGACAGGCCGCAGCGGCCACACCGTTCACGCCCTGCCGCACGACCTTCTGCTCGAAGCGCTCAGCCGCTGAGTATCTCCTGAGTGTCGCGGGAGACGAGCGACGCGTAGCGGCCGCCCGCGGCGATCAGTTCCTCGTGTGTGCCGATCTCGGCGACGCGGCCTCGGTCAAGCACGACGATCTGGTCGGCATCGCGCACGGTCGAGAGCCGGTGCGCGATTGCGATCGTCGTCCGCCCTTCGGCGAGCCGCTCGAGGGCCTCTTGCACCGCGCGCTCGGTCTGCGTGTCGAGCGCCGAGGTCGCCTCGTCGAGGACGAGGATCGGTGGGTTGCGGAGAATCGTCCGCGCGATCGCGATCCGCTGCCGCTCGCCGCCGGAGAAGCGGTAGCCCCGCTCGCCGACGACCGTCTCGTAACCCTCCGGGAGGCTTCCGATCAGCTCATGGATCTGAGCTGCCCGCGCCGCCTCCTCGATCTCGTCGTCGGTCGCCTCGGGCCGGGCGAAGCGAAGGTTCTCGCGCACGGTCGCGTGGAACAGATACGTCTCCTGCGAGACGACGCCGACCGCGTCCGCCAGCGAGCCGAACGTGAGGTCGCGGACGTCGACTCCGTCGATCGTCACGCTCCCTTCCGTCACGTCGTACAGGCGCGCGACAAGATACCCGGCCGTGGTCTTGCCCGAGCCCGTCTCACCCACGAGCGCCGTCTTCGTCCCTGCAGGCACTTCGAACGACACGTCCTGCAGCGTCCAGGCTGCGTCGTCGTAGCGGAACCAGACCTGGTCGAAGGCGGCGTTGCCGCTGGGCGATTGAAGCGTTCTCGTTCCCGCCTCGATGTCGACGGGCTGGTCGAGGTACTCGAAGACACGGTCGAAGAGGGCGAGCGAGGTCTGCACCTCGAGCGAGACGCCGAGCAGGGAGCCGACCGGGAAGAAGAGCCGCGCCTGCAACGTCGTGAACGCGATCACGGTGCCGATCGAGACTGCTCCCGCGTAGTGGCCCGCAAACAGGTAGACGAGGGCGGGCATGACGGCGAACGTGGTCTGGATCGACGCCATCATCCAGCGGCCGGTCATCCGACTCCGCACCTCGAGGTCGGCCAGGCGTTCCGACTCGTTCTCGAACCGGGTCGCCAGCTCACCGGCGCGCCCCATCGTCTTGCCGAGCAGGATCCCCGAGACCGAGAGCGACTCCTGCACGAGGCTCGAGATGTCGGCCATCGACTCCTGTCGCACCTTCGCAACCTTGCGTCGCTGGTCGCCCACGCGCTTCGTCAGCCAGACGAAGAGCGGTAGCAGCGCCAGCGCGAACAGGGTCAGCCGCCAGTCGAGGACGAACATCGCCACCAGCGTCGCCAGGACCGTCGTCACGTTCGAGACGATCGACGTGGCGGTCGAGGTGACCACCTGCTGGACGCCGCCGATGTCGTTGGCGAGCCGCGACTGCACCTCGCCGGTGCGGGTGCGCGTGAAGAACGCGAGCGAGAGCCGCTGGAGATGCTTGTAGACGGACGTGCGCAGGTCGTGCATCACGCGCTGCCCGACCTGGTTCGAGAGCAGCGTCTGGATGACGCCGAGCACGCCGGTGACGATGGCAATTACGATCATCGCAGCGACGAGCAGGTTCAGCAGGCGCAGATCACGGTCAGGGAGAGCGGTGTCGAAGACCTCCTTGATCAGGAAGGCCGGCACCGACCCGAGCCCGGAGGAGAGGACGATCAGTCCGAGCACGCCGGCGAGCCGGGCTCGGTACGGGCGGAAGAGGACGGCGATGCGGCGGAGGTACGCGCGACGGACGGCCGGATCCGAGGGCCGCTCCGGCGGGTCCATCGGATCGAAGTCTCGGGAGCGTCCGCGGGGCATCGATTACAGGGTACGGATCAGACGCTCAGAGGCTCTCGACGCGGGTCTGCAGGAGCCGGGTCAGGTCACGCGCCGCGACGACCGTCGGCGTCCCGAGCTCGACGGGAATCGGCTCGCCGACCACGATCCGGATCCGGGGCAGGCCGATGCGCCCTCGCGAGAGCGCTTGTGCCGTGCCGACGATGCGAACCGGGACGAGCGGGACGCCTGTCGCGAGCGCGAGCCGGGCAGCGCCGCGCGTCCACACTCCGCCCTGCACCGTGCCTTGCGGGAAGATCGCCACCGCTTCGCCGCCCCGGATCAGCTCCTCCGCACGCTCGATCGCGACGTGCCCCTCGCGACCGCGCGCGACCGGCACACCCCCCAGTGCGTCCATCAGCCAGGCGACCGGCCGGTGCCGCCAGAGCTCCTCCTTCGCAAGGAAGCGCAGCGGCCGCTCCGAGGTGAGCGCGAGGAGCGGCGGGTCGAGCATGGACTCGTGGTTGGCCGCGACGACGCAGGCTCCGGGCGGAATCCGGCCGTCGATCCGGATCCTGTAGAGCAGGCGAGAGAGCAGCCGCACCCCGCGCCAGACGCCCCGGTAAACGCCTACGCGCAAAAACGCTCGAGCTCCTCGCCGACGAGCTCGGCCCAGCGGCCGGCTCTCGGCATCGGCACCGTGCGGCCCCATGGGGCGCGCAAGGCGATCGGGTGGATCGCCCCGTCGATCACCGTCCGCTCCGCGTCGACCCCGCGTGCGAGCGCGCGCTCGAAGCCGCGTTGCGAGAGCTTGGGGCTGACACCTGGAATCCCGGGGAGACCGCCGTCGAGGGAGCCATGCAGGACGGCGAAGCGGCGGCCGTCGAGCGGAGAGACGTCCAGCTCAGCGTAGAGCCACGGCGCGAGGGCGATCACGGTCGAGACCGCGGGATCGTCGGCGACGTGAACTGAGACGGCGCCACCCATAGAGAAGCCGAGCAGCGCAACCTCGGCGGCACCCGCCTCGCGCACGGCCGCGATCGCTGCGCGCCCGTCCTCGACGCAGAGGTCGAGGCGGCGCCACGACTTCACCCGGTACCGCACCTCGAGGAAGCCCAGGCTAGGAAGTCGGCCGGCGAGCCGGCGAACGAGCCATTCCAGCGAAGCGCTCCACGTCCCGGGCACCTCGCGAGCCGTGCCACCATTGACGCAGACGACCGCGCGCGGCCCGGGCGTTCCGGTCCAGCGTCCCTCGGCGCCGGTGGGGAGCAGGAATGACATCGACCCGACTCTAGGGACGACAGAGGCCGTGGCGCGGCAATGCCCGGCGCCTTATGGGGTGTACGAGAACTTCAGGAGCTCGGCACTGCTTCGACGTTGATACCGCCAGATACTAGGACAGTGTTGAGGACGGCAGCGAGGCTAGTTTTTCACTACCCGACCACAAACGGCCGGCTCACGAGGACGCTCGACCGCCTCGGGTTCATGCTGGCCCGCAGCCGCACCGCGTAGACGTAGCTTCCCGGCTTCAGGTACTGCTCGGGGAAGCGCAGCCGAGGGTTCCAGCCTGCACGGATGCGGCCACTCGTGCGCATAGACGCGCCGAGCGCTCCCTTGGCGGCAAGGCTGCGGATCGAGGCGGTTGCCGCCGCCGGGAAGATCCCGCCCGTGTAGGTCGCCTCCTCGCCCGCCGTCACGTTGAAGCCCCAGCTCCGACGCAGGCGCGAGACGAAGCCGTAGCCGGTGCGGAAGTCCGCCCGCCGGCCGATGACGCCCGTCGCGGGACGCCAGAGCACGCGCTTGCCGGCGCATCCGCGCCGGGACCTTGCCACCGCCGCTCGCACCGACGCGTACGCGGGTCGCGCCGACCCGTCGGCGCGCCGCACGCCCGACTGGAAGCGCTCGAGGTCTGGGTCGTCGCGCAGGTGAAGCAGGTAGACCGCGGAAACGCTCGAGTCGCAGGCCGCGAGAGCGATCAGCTTCGCGTAGTTGGCAGCCTGCGCCTTCTCAGAGGTGACGGCCGCAGTCTCGCGGCCGTTGTAGGCGGCGCGCCGGTTCGCCGGCACAGCGGCCTGCCAGCCGATCTCGTCGATCCGGAGCCAAAGCCCCCGCTCAACCGTTGGCTGTCCCGTCCCTGCGAACGCATCCCACACCGCCTGCTTGATGCGCCCCAGGTTGACCACGCCCACCCTGGGCCAGCGGTCGCCGGCCAGAACGGAGTCGCGGTCGGATTTCGGGTAGGGATGGACGCCGAGCTCGTCCATTAAAGGAAGCTTGCGCCCGCTCGCACGGTAGGCCGCTCCGAGGTCGCGCAGGAACCGGACTGGCGAGGTGGAGGGGTTCGAGAGCGCGAAGGGCGAGTCGTTGCCGCGCCCGGAGAGGCCCAGCCCGATCACGCGGATGCCGGTGTCGATCTCCTTCAGCGCGTCGTAGGACTTCGCCAGCAGCTCGGCGTACGCAGCTGCAGCCGCAGCCTTGCCGCCAGGCAAGAACTGTGGCCGCCAGAAGCGCGGCTGGTTCGGCTCGTTCCCGACCACATACTGGCGGACCTGCGGATACGCCCGGGCTAGCTGCTGCAGGAACGACGAGAAGCTCTCGGCCGCGTCCGGCGCCGTCGTGATCGCCGTCGGCTGCAGCGGGAAGACGTGGAACACCACGCCGATTCCCTGCTGCTTGGCGACCGGCAGCGATACATCGAGGAAGGCCTGGTCGACGATCGTGTCGGGCCGGAGTGGATCCCAGTGGACCGTGACCCGGATCTCGGACGCTCCGAGAGCCCGGGCGTCGGCGAAGAACGCGGCGCCGCCGTCGTCGGCGTACTTGCCCGCGTCGTCGGCGAAGCCGAAGCGCGCACCGCTCGCCGCCGGCGCAGCTGCCAGCAGCGCGAAGCCGAGCGCTACCAGCAGCACCCCTTTTTGCCTGATGTTTGCCCGATTCCCCATGCCCGTCTGAACCCGAAGCGGCGCAGTATGGCAGGAAGGGCAGACAACAGTGGGAATCAGCCTGGATGGACACCGGCGCAGCGATCGACCGCTACCTGGCGTCTCCGGCCCTGGCCGAGTCGACGCGGCGCGCCTATGCATCCGACCTGCGCGAGCTTCACGACTGGCTCAAGCGGCGCCGAACCCGCGTCGAGGAGATCGACGTGCGCGTTCTGGTCGAGTACGCGTCCGAGCTCGGCCGCGCCCGGAACGGGCTCGCGCCGGCGACGATCGCCCGGAAACTCGCGGCCGTGCGCTCGTTCCTCCGCTTCACACTCGGCCCGTCGCGCGTGCCGGACGCGTCCCTCGGGCCGCGGCGGCCGCAGCGGCTGCCCGAGGCGCCGAAGCGCGGAGAGATCGAGTCGATCCTGGACTCGCTCGACGGCGACGGCGCGCTCGCCCTCCGCAACCTCGCCCTCGTCGAGCTCGTCTACTCCGCCGGGCTCCGCAGCGCGGAAGCGGTCGGCCTCGACCTCGGCGACGTCGACTTCGAGCAGGAGCACGTGCGCGTCCGCGGGAAGGGCGGCAAGGAGCGCGTGGTGCCGCTCGGCGAGGAGGCGGCCTACGTCATTGCGCGGTACCTGCGCGAGGCTAGACCGGAGCTCGCACGCGGAGCTGACGACGCACTCTTCCTCTCCGTGCGGGGCCGGCGCCTCGACACCAGCACGCTGCGCCGGCTCCTCCCCCATCCTCACCGCCTGCGCCACTCGTTCGCGACGCATTTGCTCGAAGGTGGCGCCGATCTGAGGACGATCCAGGAGCTGCTCGGACACTCATCGCTCTCGACGACGCAGGTCTACAGCCATGTGGACGCGAAACGTCTGCGGAAGGTCTATGACTTTTCCCACCCCCGATCCTGATCTCGCTGGCTTCCTCGCGCTCCTCGCGACACGGCGGGCGCCGCGCACCGTGGACGCGTACCGACGCGATCTCGCGCAGCTCTCGGCGTGGCGGCAGGGTCCGGTCGGCGAGACGACCAAAGAGGAGCTAGAGCGGTGGCTGGCCGAGATGCGCGCCGCCGGCATTGCCCCTTCGACCGTCGCGCGGCGGATCGCCGCCCTCCGCTCCTTCTTCCGGCATCAGATGTTGCTCGGTGCGCGCGAGGACAATCCCGCCGCAGCGCTCCAGCTCCCGCGCCGCGCCCGGACGCTGCCCCGCACGCTTTCGCCGGCCGAGGCCGAGCGCCTGATCGACGCGGCCAACGGCACGACGCCGCGCGCAATGCGCGACCGAGCGCTCGTCGAGCTGATGTACGGCGCCGGCCTCCGCGTCAGCGAGGCGACCGGGCTTCACCGCCGCTCGGTCGATCTCGATGACAGGCTCGTCCGCGCGCTCGGGAAGGGCTCGAAGGAGCGGCTCGTGCCGATCGGCCGCCCCGCGGCCGACGCGCTGCGCCGTTACATCGCGATGGGCAGGCCTCACCTAGACCGGCGCAACCGGCCGGAACTCTTCTTGAATGCGCGCGGTGGGCCGCTCACCCGTGCCGGTGCGTTCCTGATCCTGCGCCGGCTCGCCGAGAAAGCCGGCCTCGAGCCCCAGCGCGTGCACCCGCACCTGCTCCGGCACTCCTTTGCGACGCACCTCCTCGAGGGCGGCGCCGACCTGCGGAGCGTCCAGGAGATGCTCGGTCATGCTGACCTGTCGACAACCGAGCTCTACACGCACATCTCGGATCGGCGTCGTCGGGAGCTGTACTTCGAAGCGCATCCCCATGCCCGCAGGCGCACGACCCGCGAGCACTAGCAGCTAGAGCAGCGCGCGCACTGCGGCCTCGGACGCCCGGGTCGGCTCGACGAGCGTGACATGGCCCAGCTTGCGGCCCTGCCGCGGCGCCTTGCCGTAAAGGTGGAGGTGCGCGCCGGGGATCGCCAGCACGTGCTCCGCGTGCGGCACTGAGCCGATCAGGTTCACGAGCAGCGACGACCGCGACTCGGTCGAGCCGAGCGGGAGGCCCAGCATCGCGCGCAGGTGGTTCTCGAACTGGCTCGTCTGCGCGCCCTCGATCGTCCAGTGACCGGTGTTGTGGATTCGTGGAGCCACCTCGTTGGCGAGCAGCCGGCCGCCGACGTCGAAGAGCTCGAGCGCCAGGACGCCGACATATCCGAGCGCGTCGAGAATGCGCATGCCGTACTCCTCGGCCTCCGCCTGCGGCGCGTCCGCGGCCGGCGCGCGCGACGTGCGCAGGATCCCGTCCTCGTGCACGTTCTCGATCAGTGGATAGAACCGCGTGTCGCCTTCGCGCCCTCGCACGGCCAGCAGCGAAAGCTCGCGGTCGAAATCGACGCGTTCCTCAAGGACATATTCGGGATCGGATCCCGGACGTGTCTCGACCAGACGCTGGCCCTTTCCGTCATAGCCGAGCCGCCGCGTCTTCAGAAGCGCCGGAAACCTCTCCACCTCGTCGTCGATCCGGGCGGTCGGAATCCCGAGCCGGCGGAAGAGTTGCTTCTCGGCGAGCCGGTCCTGCGCGGCCTCGAGCGCGGCGGCGTCCGGGATCGCGCCCACCCGCCGGGCCGCCTCGACCGGGACGTTCTCGAACTCGTAGGTGACGGCCGCCGCGCCGTCGGCGAGCTCGTCGAGCAGCTCCGGATCGTCGTAGGCGCCGACGAGCAGCTCCCCCACCTCGCCTGCGGGCGCGTCGGCGGCCGGATCGAGGAACCGAAACGAGAGCCCGAGCGGGATCCCGGCCAGCGCGAGCATCCGCCCCAATTGACCGCCCCCGATCACCCCGACGATCGCCATGTCGCCGAACTACTTGGCCGGATCGGAATTCGCGAGCACCGACTCGGTCTGCTCGGCGCGGTATCGGGCGAGGCGCTCTCGGATGCCCTCGTCCGAGCGTGCGACGATCGCCGCGGCGAGCAGCGCGGCATTGACGGCGCCGGCGCGGCCGATCGCAAGCGTGCCGACGGGAACGCCCGCTGGCATCTGGACGATTGAGAGCAGCGAGTCCATCCCCTTCAGCGTCTTCGACTCGACCGGGACGCCGAGCACGGGCAGCGCGGTCTTGGCCGCGGCCATCCCGGGCAGGTGGGCGGCGCCACCCGCGCCTGCGATCAGCACCTGCAGCCCGCGCGCCTCGGCCGAGCCGGCGTATTCGAAGAGCAGGTCGGGCGTCCGGTGGGCGGAGACGACCTGCTGCTCGAACGGGATTTCGAGCGCCTCGAGCGTCTCGCAGGCGTGGCGCATCGTCGCCCAGTCGGAGCGCGAACCCATGATCACCCCGACAAGCGCGTCCACCGCCCCATCATGACCGCTGAGGAGGCTAGCCTCCTCGTGTGACCGTCGAGGCACCGCTGCCGCCGCGGCCGGCCGACATCGCGGCGGCGCTCGACCGGGCCGGAGCGGACGACGTCGTCCGGGAGCGCCGGGTCGAAGAGTCGGAGCTCGACGGCATCGAGCTTGCTGGGCTCTCCCTGCACAACCTCCGTCTGCGCGAGAGCCGTCTGCGCGGGGTCGACCTCACCGGAACCGCGTTGGCCGGGCTCGATCTTGCGGATGTCGTCGTGCATGAGGGAAGCTGGGCAAACGTCAGCGCCGGCCAGGCCAAGATCGTCCGCCTCGAGGCGACCGGTCTGCGCGGCACGGGAGCCCAATTCGCCGAGGCGGCACTTGCCGACTGCAGCTTCGCGGACTGCCGACTCGACCTTGCCTCGTTCCGCTTTGCACGGCTCGAGCGGATCGTCTTCCGAAATTGCCGGCTCGACGAGGCGGACTTCCACGGTGCAATGCTTCGCTCCGTGCGCTTCGAGAAGTGCGTGCTCACAAGAGCGAGCGTGGAGGCAGCGAGCTTCGACCGCTGCGAGATCCGCGACTGCGAGCTAACGGCGCTTTGCGGAGTCGAGCGCCTCGCCGGCACGCGCATGCCGTGGCCCGACGTCGTCCAGATCGCCGGGCTGCTTGCCGCAGCGAACGGGATCGACGTCGTAGATTAGGAACGGCCCTTCTTGGTCAGAGCGACAGCGACCGCCTTCGCAGTCTTCCGCACGTCCGCCTCCTGCTCTTCGTCGTCGGCCAGGCCGTTCAGGATCAGGATCGTCTCTCGCTGCGCCGAACCGTTCTTCAGACAGACGATCGCGAGCCGGCGAACAGCCATGTTCGGATCGTTCGAAGCGAGCTCGTGCACGAGCGCGCGCATGCTGTTCACGTCGCCCGGGTGGTCGCGGGAGAGGCTCTCGAGGGCGATCAGGGCTGAGCCCCGCGCCGCGGGGCTCTCGTCCTGCAACCCGCGCCGGACCAGCTCGAGTTTCTGGCGGAAACGGAACTGCGCGATCGCACGGTAGGCCTGCGCGCGGACGCGGTAGTCGGCGTTCCGGGCTGCGTGCTCGAGCTCCTCGCCCCATTGCTGCCGCAGGGTTGCGAGCCCGCGCTCGTCACCCGCGGCCGCAAGCTCGTCGGCCTGCTGCGCAGCCTCCTGCAGGGTCATCCGATCGACGACGCCGAACGGGTGCCAGGCCCGACGTACTTCGCCGACGGCCGGACGAGCCGGTTCAGCTTCTTCTGCTCGAGGATGTGCGCCGACCAGCCCGCCGTGCGGGAACAGGCGAACATGGCCGGCGCGAGCTGCGGTGGTACGTCGGCGACGTCGAGGACGACCGCCGACCAGAACTCGACGTTCGTCTCCAGCGGCCGGTCGGGCGACTTCTTCCGCAGCGCAGCCAGCGCAGCCTGCTCGAGCTTGTACGCCACGTCGTAGCGTGGGGCGCCGAGCTCCTTGGCCGTACCCTTGAGCAGGCGGGCGCGCGGATCCTCGGCGCGGTAGACGCGGTGGCCGAATCCCATCAGGCGCTCACCCTTCTCGATCAGGCTCTCGACATAGCTCTCGGGATCGCCGGAGTCGGCGGCCGCATCGAGCATCGGCAGCACCCGGGCGGGCGCGCCGCCGTGCAGGGGGCCTGAGAGAGCGCCGACGGCCGAGGAGAGCGCGGCGGCGCAGTCCGAGCCGGTGGACGCTGTGATCCGCGCGACGAAGGTTGATGCGTTCAGGCCGTGCTCACATGTACAGATCCAGTAGGTGTCGAGCGCCTGGACGTGCTTCGGGTCGGCCTCGCCGCGCCACTCGAGCAGGAAGCGCTCCGCGGTCGTCTGTCCCTGCGAGACGACGGCCGGATCGACCTGGTCTGAGTTGCCATCCGCAAGCCGGGCCGACTGAGCCGCGATCGAGATGAACTGCGCCGAGGTGCGGCGGAGATCCTCGCGCGCCTCGTCGTCGGAGATGTCGATCAGCTTCTTCAGGCCCCACTCCCCGCCGACGCGCGCCGTCACGGACTGGAGGTCGGCCGGGGTGTTTCCCGTCAGGCCACCGCCCTCGTAGGGCTTCGCGGTAGGCAGGCCGGGCTCGAAGCTCTCGTCGACGAGCAGCCCCCAGACCTGCTCGAACCGGTACGTGCCGACCAGCTCCTCGATGTCGACGCCGCGGTAGCGCAGCGACCCTCCATCGCGGTCCGGCTCGGCGATCTCCGTCTCGAACGCGACGATGCCTTCAAGACCCGGCTTGAAGTCGGTCATGCTGGGACCGTACCTCAGCGAGGCTCGCGCACGGGATAGTCCCGTGGCGGCTCGCCGACGTACTCGGCGCTAGGCCGGATGATCTTCCCGCCCACGTGCTGCTCCAGGACGTGCGCTGCCTGCCCAGCGACGCGGCTCATCTCGAAGAGCGCGATGAAGACGTCGGTCGGGATCCCCAAGTAGTGGTAGAGCACACCGGAGTAGAGGTCGACGTTCGGCCACAGGCCCTTCTGCGCGTGGGCCTCTCGCTCGGCCACCGACGCGAGCTCGAGGAAGTTCGGCTCCCCGTCATCGGCGAACTGCGCCGCGAGGCGCCGCAGGATCGGCGCGCGAGGATCCATCACTCGGTAGAGCGGATGGCCGAAGCCGTAGAGCGGCAGCTTTCCCTCGAGCCGCTCGCGCACGCCTTCGGCGACGCGGTCGGTCGAACCGAACTCCGTGAGCATCCGCATCGCGGCCTGGTTGGCGCCGCCGTGCAACGGGCCCTTGAGCGCGCAGATCGCTGCGACGATCGCTGAGTGCATGTCGGCGTTCGTGCCGGCGACGACCCGCGCTGTGAACGTCGAGGCGTTCATTTCGTGCTCGGCGTGGAGGATCATCGCGATCTCGAAGGCGCGTGACTCCTCCGCTGTCGGCGCCTCGCCGCGCAGCATCGCCAGGAAGTTCTCCGCGTACCCAAGCGACGCGTCGGGATCGACGGGGGGCTGGCCGCGGCGCCGGCGCTCGTAGCGCGCCACGATCGTCGGCAGTTGGGCAATCAGCGCCACGGCTTTCCGGCGCTCGCTCGCGCGATCGATCGCCTCCTCTGCCGGGTCGGAGAACGAAAGCGCCGAGACTGCGGTGCGCAGCGTCTCCATCGGCGAGGCGTCCATCGCTTTCCCGTCGACGATCATCATTGCCGCCGCCGGCAGCCCGCGAGCTGCGGCCAGCTGCTCCTTGAAGTCATCGAGCTCATCCCCCGACGGCAACTCTCCTTCGAGCAAGAGGTACGCGACCTCCTCGTAGCTCGAGTGCTCGGCGAGCTCCGCGATGTCGTAGCCGCGGTACATGAGCACGCCTTCGTCAGGATCGATCGAACAGATGCTCGTCTCGGCGACCGAGACGCCCGAGAGCGCGACGGACTTCTTCGGGCCTGGCATCGGCCGGACATTACCCGCAACGTCGCGTTGCAAGCCCCTTCGCGCTCAGGCGCCGGCAAAGCCGGCGCCTCCGCTTGAGCGGCTCCGTCAAGCCTACGCCGCCCGATAGAGTCCGGCGCCGTATGGCACATCCCGTGACTCTCATCCCCGGAGACGGCACCGGCCCCGAGCTCGCAGAGGCGACCCGCCGCGTGCTCGAGGCGACCGGCGTCGAGCTCGACTGGGACGTGCAGCACGCGGGCACCGACGTGATGGATCAGAACGACGGCAACCCGCTCCCAGACCACGTGCTCGAGTCGATCCGCCGGAACGGGACGGCCCTGAAAGGCCCGATCACGACTCCGGTCGGCAAAGGCTTCCGCTCGGTCAACGTCGGCTTGCGCAAGTCGCTCGACCTCTACGGGCAGATCCGACCGTGCAAGGGCTACCCCGGCGTGCGCTCCCGATACGCGAACGTAGACCTGATCGTCGTACGCGAGAACACCGAAGACCTCTACGCCGGCGTTGAATTCGAGGAGGGCACCGAGGACGCGGACGAGCTGCTCGACTGGCTCGCCTCGAAGGGCTACGACAAGATTCGCCGCGACTCCGGGATCTCGATCAAGCCGATCTCCGAGACGGGCACCCGCCAGATCGTTCAGTTCGCCTTCGATTACGCCCGACGCAACGGCCGTCGCAAGGTCACGGCCGTGCACAAGGCGAACATCATGAAGTTCACCGACGGGCTCTGGCTCCACGTCGCCCAGGACGTGGCAGCCGAGAACACCGACATCGAATTCGACGACCGGATCGTCGACAACCTCTCGATGCAGCTCGTCCAGCGGCCCGAGGAGTACGACGTGCTCGTGCTACCGAACCTCTACGGCGACATCGTCTCGGACCTCTGCGCCGGCCTGATCGGTGGGCTCGGTCTCGCGCCCGGCGGCAACTTCGGCGCGAACACGGCGGTCTTCGAGCCGACGCACGGCTCGGCGCCCAAGTACGCGGGCCAGAACAAGGTCAACCCGATGGCGATGATGCTCTCCGGGATGCTGATGCTCCGTCACCTCGAGGAGACCTCAGCAGCCGAGCGGCTCGAGCAGGCGATCGCCGCGGTGATCGCCGAGGGCGAGAGCGTCACCTACGACATGAAGCCGAGCCGCGACGACCCGACCGCGGTCGGGACGAGCGAGGTCGCGGACGCGATCATCGAGAAGCTGGAGGTACCGTCGTGAGGCCCAAGGTCACCGTTGTCGGTGCAGGCAATGTCGGCGCCACCTGCGCGCAGGAGCTCGCGCGTGGCGACTACGCCGACGTCGTGCTCGTAGACATCAAGGAAGGGCTGCCGCAGGGGAAGGCCCTGGACATCAACCAGGCCGCCGCGGTGCTGGGTTACGAAGCAAACGTAAGTGGCTCGAACGGCTACGAGGAGACGGCCGGCTCAGAGGTCATCGTGGTCACTGCAGGCCTCCCCCGCCAACCGGGGATGAGCCGGGACGACCTCGTCACCACGAACGAGGGAATCGTCAAGTCGGTCACCGAGCAGGTGATTGGGGCGAGCCCCGACGCGATCCTCGTCGTCGTCTCGAACCCACTCGACGCGATGTGCCACGTGGCGAAAAACGTCTCCGGCTGGGCGAAAGAGCGCGTCTTCGGGATGGCCGGAATCCTCGACACCGCCCGCTTCTCGGCCTCCATCGCCTGGGAAACCGGCATGTCGATCAAGGACGTGACCGCGATGGTGCTCGGAGGTCACGGCGACCAGATGGTGCCGGTCGTCTCGGCCACGACCGTCGGCGGGATCCCGCTGCGCAAGCTCGCGCCCGAAGACAAGATCCAGGCCATGGTCGAGCGAACTGCCAAGGGCGGCGGCGAGCTCGTCAACCTGCTCGGCACCTCGGCCTGGTACGCGCCCGGCGCTGCCGCCGCGCAGATGGTGGATGCGATCGTCCTCGACGAGAAGCGCGTGCTCCCCTGTACCGCGTACCTCGAGGGCGAGTATGGGATCGAGGGCCTGTACATGGGCGTTCCGGTCGTACTCGGCGCGAAGGGGATCGAACGCATCGTCGAACTCGACCTCGACGACGCCGAGCAGCAGGCGCTGACGGCGTCCGCGGACGCCGTCCGCGACGTCGTCTCCGTACTGACCACCTAGTGCCCGACTGATGGATCTCGGTCTCCGCGGGCGTACGGCGATCGTCTGTGGTGCCTCCGCGGGGCTCGGGCTTTCGTGCGCCGAGTCGCTCGCCGGCGAGGGCGCGAACGTCGTCATGCTTGCCCGCCGCGAGGAGGAGCTCGAGCGCGAGGCCGCCCGGCTCGGCGCGTTCGCCGTGCCCGGGGACGTGAGCAGCGCGGCAGATCTAGAGCGGCTGGTCGCCACCACGTTCGACGAGTTCGGCGGTGTCGACGTTCTCGTCTGGAACGGGGGCGGGCCGCCCCCCGGCCCCGCAGCCGCAGTGACGGACGAGGCGCTTACAGCCGCGTACGAGCTCGTGCTCCTGCCGGCGATCAGGCTCGTCCTCCTCTGTCTGCCGCACCTCGAGGCGAGCGGCCGCGGACGCGTGATCGCGATCACCTCTTCGACGGTCAAGGAGCCGACCGCCCACCTGGCGCTGTCGAACGCCCTGCGACCGGGGCTCACCGGCTGGCTGAAGACGCTCGCGCGCGAGGTTGGTCCAAACGGAATCACTGTCAACTGTGTCGCGCCGGGCCGGATCGACACAGCACGGCTAGCACAGCTCTATCCAGCGGGGCCGAGCGAGGATGACCTCGCCCAGATCCCGGTCGGGCGGTGGGGCGTCCCACGCGAGCTAGGGGACGTCGTCTGCTTCCTCGCCTCCGACCGCGCCGCCTACGTCACGGGCGCGACGATCGCAGTCGACGGCGGCCTCACCCGAAGCCTGCTGTGAAGCCTGCGGCAGTCATTGGCGCCGGGCTGGTGCTCGGTGCGGTCGCTCTTGGCGCGGCCTGGCTGCTTCCCTCGAACAGCTATCTGCTGCTACCGGACCGAGCGAAGCCGCTCGAGGAGAAGGTGAAGGTCCAAGGCGAGAAGGACACGAGCCCGGGCGGGATCTACTACGTCGACGTGGTCGTCCGGAAGGCGACGCTGCTCGAGGAGCTCGTCTCCGGCCTCCGGCCCGACGGGGCAGATCTCGTACCCGAGCAGGCGCTGGTGCCGCCCGGCTCGAGCTTCGGCGAGCGGCGCCGACAGAACCTCCGCCAAATGGACCGCTCCCAGGAGGTCGCGGCGGCGGTTGCGCTGCGCGAGCTCGGCTACGACGTCGACGCGGAGCCCGAAGGGGCGCTCGTCGTCGGCGTCGCACCGGACGCGCCGGCCGCCGGCAAGCTCGAGCCGACCGAGGTGATCGTCGCAGTCGACGGAAAGGCGGTACGCACGCCCGACGACCTGCGCCGGCTGATCGCTACGCACAAGCCGAGAGACACCGTACGTTTGCGGGTACGTGCAGGAGGGGCGACGCGGGTCGTCGAGGTCCGAACGATCGAGAGCCCGGAGGAGCCCGGCCGGCCGATTGTCGGGATCCAGGTCGAGCAGTTCGCCGACATCCAGCTCCCGATCGCTGTCGAGATCGATCTAGGCGGCGTTGGCGGTCCGTCGGCAGGGCTCGCCTTCGCCCTCGACGTGGTCGAGGAGCTGCGGGGCGACGTCGACCGTGGCCTGCGCGTCGCCGTGACCGGCGAGCTCGAGCTCGACGGCGGCGTCGCGGCGATCGGCGGCGTCAAGCAGAAGGTGATCGGCGCCAGACGCTCCGACGCGGATGTCTTTCTCGTCCCGGCTGGGGATAACGCGGTCGAGGCACGCCGGCATGCGGGGGATCTCCGAATCATCCCTGTGGAGAGTTTTGGACAGGCGTTGCGCGCGCTGGCAACGCTACCGAGAAAACGATAGTTATCACCATTTTTCTCGGTCGCCGAAAGCTCCGGAAATTGCACGGTATTCGTCGGAAGGGGGCTTGCCGCCAGGCGAGGACACGGCCATGATGCGGCTGTTCGGAGGGACGAGGACACGAGCAAGAGGGGACATGAGCAAACGCTCTGAAGCAAACTGTAACGACTGCTATTTCCGCCGCGCGGGGTTGTGCGCTCTCCCCGGCGATACCATTTGCCCGACATTCCGGCTGGCGGCGAAGGCGCTCGAGCCACCTCCACAGCCACGCCTCGTCCCCCGTCCGGCCCCGACGCCGGCCTTCGCAGCCGCGTAGGCTTCCACCATGGACGAGTCGCCTCGCGACGAGTTCGACCGGAGCTGGCAGCCGCGGCTCTGGATCACGCTCGGCCTGCTGATCCTGATCGGGGCCTACCTGATCGCGTTCGTCGTCGGCAACGACGAGGAAGCGTCCGTCGACTTCGTCTTCGCCAACGCGACCACCTCTCTGATCTGGGTCATCCTGCTCTCACTGCTCGCCGGCCTCGTGGGCGGCGTGCTGCTGTCGCAGCTGCACCGGCGCCGTCAGCGCAGGAGTGAGGCGAGGATGGAGACGCCCTCGTCGATCTCCGACGGGGACGCAGAACTGAACGCGAGGCGGGCCGAGCGCCCGCCGCCGTCGCCACCTGGATAGAAGTCGGCGCCCTTGACGAAGGTAACGCCCGCCGCTTCGGCTTTCGTGAGCAAATGGCTCGCGTCAACCGGAAGGTCGGCCCAAAGGAAGTAGCCACCCTCAGGATTGCTCCAGCTCGTCTTGCCCTCCAGGTGGCGCGCCAGCGCGCCGAGCATCGCGTCCCGTCGGGTGCGCAGCAGGCCCTTGATCCGCTCGAGGTTCGGCTCGAAGGCGCCGCGGTCGATCAGCTCGTGCACTGTCGCCTGGGTGAGGAAAGGCGGCGAAATGTAGTTCGAGACGGCCCGCGCCTCGAGCCGGGCCGCAAGGCCGGCGGGCGCGACGAACCAGCCGACGCGGACACCGGGCGCCACCGTCTTCGAGAACGACGACGCGTAGGTGACGAGCTCCCCGCCCTCGAGCTCGTGCAACGACGAGGGCGCCTCGCCCTCGTAGCGAACGAGCCCATACGGATCGTCCTCGAGTACCGGCACTCCGTGTGCGGCCGCGAGGTCGACGACGCGCCGCCGCCGCTCCGTCGAGAGCGTGCGGCCGCTGGGGTTCTGGAAAGTGGGGATCGTGTAGAGGAAGCTCGTCTCACTGGCGGCGAGCTCACGCTCGAGCGCGTCCGGGTCGAGCCCTTCCCCGTCCATCGTCAGCGGGCAGACGTCGGCGCCGAGCCGCGCGAGGATCTTCAGTGGCCTGTCGTAGGTCGGCGCTTCCACGAGCACACGCCCGGGACGCTCAGCCAGCAGCTCCTCGGCATAGAAGACAAAGCCCTGGAGGCCCCCGTTCGTGACGACGACCCGCGCCGGCTCGACTCCGTGCCGGTCGCCCAGCCACTTGCGGAGCGGACCGTAACCGCCCCCCGGACCGTACGCGAGCACCGATGGGTCGCCCGCGATCGCTGACCGGGCGCAGTCGGCGAGCAGCTCGGCGTCGAGGCACTCCGACGCAGGAGCACCTCTGGCGAACGAGATCATGCGGTTCAGCCTAACTGCCGATGCTGCTGCTACTTTGTTCGTTACGGACGGCGCGGTGTCGTCCCGTGAGGTTTGTTCTTCTTCGGATTCCCTTGTGCTGGGCACAGGCGGTCGGGGCAGGCGGATCTCGACCGATCACGAAGGAGTCGACCACATGCAATCTTTCCTCGAGCTGGGCGTGTCCACGCGCGTGGCGCAAGCACTCGCGGAGCGGGACATCCACGCTCCGTTTCGAATTCAAGGGCTCGTCCTACCGGACGCGCTTGCAGGACGCGACGTGCTCGCGAAGTCGCCGACGGGGTCGGGAAAGACGCTCGCTTTCGCCGTGCCGCTCGTCGAGCGGCTCGAAGCGAGCGACGGCCGGCCGTCCGGGCTCGTGCTCGTGCCCACGCGTGAGCTGGCCGCCCAGGTGGCCGCCGACATCGGCACGATCGCCCCTGCCCACGACCTGCGGGTGGCCGCGGTCTACGGCGGCATCTCGATCGGGTCGCAGGCGAAGGCGTGCCGCGACGCGCACATCCTCGTCGCCACGCCGGGCCGCCTCCAGGACCTGGTCGAGCGGAGGATCGTCTCGCTCGACGGCGTCCGGATGCTGATCCTCGACGAAGCCGACCGGATGCTCGACATGGGCTTCCAGCCGCAGGTCGACCGAATCGTCGCCCGGCTGCCACGCAAGCGCCAGACGATGTTCTTCTCCGCGACGCTCGACGGCCAGGTCGGAGAGCTCGCCCGGGCTTACACGACCAACCCATCACGCTTCGAGGCCGAACTGACGATCGACCAGCAGCAGGGCGAGATCGACCACCAGTTCGTGCCGGTGACGGCCGACAACAAGGTCGAGACGCTCGCCGCGCTGCTGACACAGGAGCGCGGACTCGTCCTCGTCTTCGTGCGCACCAAGCGCGGGGCGGACCGGCTCGTCCAGAAGCTGGCCCGCCACGATGTGAGCGCTGTCGCGATGCACGGCGACATGAACCAGAGCCAGCGCGAACGCGCACTGAAGCGCTTCGAGGAGGGCACGGTCAAGACGCTCGTCGCCACCGACGTCGCCGCTCGCGGCCTCGACCTCGACGACATCACGCACGTGATCAACTTCGATCCGCCAGAGGAGCACAACGGCTACATCCATCGCGTCGGCCGCACCGGCCGCGCGGGCAAGGATGGCATCGGCGTCACACTCGTGCTCCCCGAGCAGCAGGCCGAGGTCAGCCACGTCGCGCGGATGCTCGGTCATACCGAGCAGTTCAAGAGCGAGGGGATGACCGTAGCCCCGCCGCGGCTCGTCTACGCGTCCAAGCGGCGCAACTCGAAGTGGGGCCCCACCCGGCCCCGCCGCAAGATCTAGCGCGGCTAGATTCACCGCGTGGACACGGTTGCGCGCTCACGGATCGCCGATCCCTCACTCGCCCCAGAGGGCGAGCAGCGGATCCAGTGGGTAGCGAAGCACTCGCCCGTCCTCAACTGCCTCGCACGCGAGCGCCTCTCGGACGGAGCTCTGCGTGGCCGGCGCGTCGCTGTCGTGGTTCACTTGGAGGCGAAGACGGCCTACCTGGCGACGCTGCTCGCGGACGCGGGTGCGCAGGTCGTCGCCTCCGGGTCGAACCCCGGCTCGACGCAGGATGCGATCTGCGCGGCGCTCGTGGCGCGCGGGATCGAGGTGCACGCGCGGCACGGCGCCTCCTCCGACGAGTTCGATGCTGACCTGCTCGCCGTGGCGGACACGGAGCCGGAGATCGTCGTCGACGACGGCGCCGAGCTGACGGCGCGGATCGTCGAGCACCGGCCGGAGCTCGCCGCTGGGCTCGCGGGCGTGACCGAGGAGACGACGACGGGCGTTTCGCGGTTGCGGGCGATGGCGGCGGCGGGCAAGCTCACCTTCCCGGCGATCGCTGCGAACGACGCGCTCTGCAAGCACCTGTTCGACAACCGCTACGGCACCGGCCAGTCGACGCTCGCCGCGATCGACCGGCTGACCAACCTCACCTTCTCCGGACGCGAGTTCTGCATCGTCGGCTACGGGTGGGTGGGGAAGGGCCTTGCGCGCGCGGCGCGCGGAGCGGGCGGCCGCGTAACCGTCGTCGAGATCGATCCGGTCGCCGCACTCGAGGCGCACATGGACGGCAACCGGGTTGCGTCACTCGAGCAGGCGCTGCCGGACGCCGACGTGCTCATCTCCGCGACGGGCGCCATCGACTGCGTTCCCCACGACGCGCTGCAGTACTTGAAGGACGGCGTCCTGATCGCCAACGGCGGCCACCACGAGCGCGAGGTCGCGATCGACGGCCTCGGCCCCGGCGAGGAGGTGCGGCCCGGCGTCACCGAGCACGGGCTCGGCGACGGTCGCCACGCATATGTGCTCGCCGAAGGCCGCCAGACGAACGTCGCCGGCGGCGATGGCCACCCCGTCGAGATCATGGACCTCTCCTTCTCCGTGCAGGCGCTGGCCGCGCACGTGCTCGCGTCTGGCCGACTCGGGCCGGGCCTGCACCCGTTCCCGGACGAGCTCGACCGCGAGATCGCGCGGACGAAGCTGGCGACTCTTGGGCTCTCGCTCGCCGAGCCGACCGCCAGGCAACGCGAGTTCGAAGCGCGCTGGTCGGTCTAGCGCGCGACCTCGGCGACGATCTGCGCCGCCTCGGTCGGCGACGTGCCGACGCGGACACCCTTCGCCTCGAGCGCTTCCTTCTTGCCCTTCGCCGTGCCGGACGAGCCGGAGATGATCGCGCCCGCGTGCCCCATCGTCTTGCCAGGCGGCGCGGTGAAGCCGGCGATGTAAGCGACGACCGGCTTCGACATGTGCGCCTCGATGAACGCGGCCGCCTTCTCCTCCTCGTCGCCGCCGATCTCGCCGACCATGACCACATACTCGGTCTGCGGGTCGGACTCGAACTTCTCCAGCACGTCGATGAACGAGGAGCCGACGATCGGGTCGCCGCCGATCCCGACGATAGTCGAGTTGCCGAGGCCCATCTGGGTCAGCTCGTGGCCGATCTGGTAGGTCAGCGTCCCCGACCGCGAGACGAGGCCGATGTTCCCCTCGGTGAAGATCTC
>Ga0180121_10000238_pt1 | contig 21871 bp, 17 predicted proteins | sample AntDrymUQ5402106_2_FD_129676 | JGI IMG/M metagenome (GOLD analysis project Ga0180121, IMG submission 129676) | Polar desert sand microbial communities from Dry Valleys, Antarctica - metaG UQ540 (21.06) (version 2) (version 2) | ecosystem: Environmental > Terrestrial > Soil > Desert | place...
GAACTCGATGGCACTCACGATCTCGGCCCTGGACCCCGAATGGATCAAGGCGACGTGCAGGAGCGCTACGCTTACTCGCGCTGTATGACCTGTGGCTGCTGTCTTGAAGCCTGTCCGCAGTATGACGGCGATAACTATATTGGGCCGCAGGCCATTGCGCAGGTTCGTCTTTTCAACATGCACCCCACCGGCAAGATGACGCGGGACGAACGCCTCGAAGCGCTGCTTCAGGAAGATGGCATCACCAACTGCGGCAATGCGCAAAACTGCGTGCAGGTCTGTCCCATGAATATTCCGCTCACCAGAGCTATCTATGAAGAGAACCGCGAGGCAGTGGTTCACGGTCTGTTCGGCTGGCTAAAGAAATAAAGCCCGCACAATTGCGAGTCCACTCAGCCACAGAGCCCAGAGCGTCAGGGACTGGGTGTCACCACTCAACGCTGGTGAATGGTTCAAACAGACAGCAGCGGGATTCCACACTCTGGTCAGATGAAACAGCGAGTTGAGTGTTGGCATCCATTCGCTATTGAGACTGGGTGAACGACTATCTTTCGGGAAAGAACGATACAACTCTACGAATCTCACATCTCGCTAAGTCTCTCGGGTTGCTTAAATTCGCAGGTTAGGAAGGGTGGTTTACCCCCGCCGACTCCCATCGCCAGCCAGGCGGGGTTAAACCACCCTTCCTTACCTGCGAGACACTCCAACTTGAGAGATTCCATACGTTGAAATTGGAAACTGTGGTTCGATGAGACATGAGGGCTACTCAAGCGCCGGGCTAAGCAGCGGTGTGAATGAGAGCCTTCTTGCGCCCCACAAGGAGCGAGCGCAGCGGCCTGACCCTGATTCGCGACGAGCTGTTCCAGTGCCAACACACTTGTGCCTTGAAATGCCTTTGTGCATGGCATAGCATGACTGGCTACACAAGGATTTGCTCTAATCCATTCCGACCGGAGTATTTACCACCGCGCGAACTATCCGGCTTCTAATGCTTTGCTAAGAATGAACAAGAACGCATGATCGGCCAGACAGTTTCACATTATCGGATCGTGGAGAAGCTGGGTGAGGGCGCCATGGGCGTAGTCTACCTGGCTGAAGACACCCACCTCGGCCGGCACGTCGCTATCAAGTTTCTAACTGATCCCCAGGATCACCATTATCGCGCACGTTTTTTACGCGAAGCCCGAGCTGTCTCAGCACTTTCGCATCCGCACATCGCAATGATCCACGATTACGGAGAAACAACTGAAGGTCAGCCCTTTATCGTGATGGAATACATCAAAGGAGAAACTCTTAGTGACCTTTTGCATGAGAGTAAGTTGACAATCACCGAGGCCGTGGAGGTTATCGAGGCTGTAGGCGAAGCCCTGGGAGCGGCACACGCCAGGGGCATTATTCACCGCGACATCAAGCCCTCGAACGTGCTGGTGAATAAAGAGGGCGAGGTCAAGGTGCTCGACTTCGGATTGGTAAAGCATCTGCATGAAGATCACCCGCAAGGAGCAGGACCAGACGCCAACACTTTGTTGGCACGTACAAGCAGCAACGTCATTATTGGTACGCCGTTATATCTTTCTCCGGAACAGGCAATGGGCACGGCCGTGGATGCGCGCAGCGATATTTTTGCGCTCGGCGCGTTGCTTTATGAATCCCTCACCGGCAGGCCTGCCTTTTCCGGCGGAAGCGTCATTGAGATCGGCGCGCGGATTCTTCACTTCAATCCGCCTCCTCCATCGTCGATAAACAAGCGCGTACATCCGGAGCTCGATCGGATTACGCTCAAAGCCCTGGCGAAGAAACCTGAGTCGCGTTACCAGACCGCGTCGGAAATGGTTGCCGATCTCCGGGCCACCCGGAATGCCCTGGATAACGAGGATGGTCATCGCACGCAACGGCTGGTTGCTTCAAAGCCGTCACATTCAAGCGCCTTCAAAAGCATCTCTGAGTCGCTTCGGCGACCGCGCCTCTCGATTGGTTTCTTTGCTTTTGCGATAGTTTGCATCGGGCTGGCCATCGGGCTCATCTGGCCGAGACCTGCGATTCCACAACCAGTTCCCTTCGAGAACTTCAAGGTAAGACAGCTTACTAACGCAGGCCAAACCGCGGACGCGGTCATCTCGCTTGATGGCAAGTATGTGGCTCATATAGTGGACGACGGCAGGCAGCAAAGCCTCTTGATCAGACAGGTTTCAACGTCGAGCGACATAGAGATACAACCACCCGCGGCTTCTAAACACGAGGGATTAACTTTTTCGAGAGACAGCGACTACATTTTCTACAACCGCAGAGACATTGGAGTTGACAGCGCGGATCTCTACAGGATTCCAAAGCTGGGCGGTGAATCAAGGAGAGTGCTGGCCGACTTGGCCGGCCCCATTGCGCTCTCGCCCGATGGCGGTCGGCTTGCCTTTGTGCGTCGCTATCCGGCTGAAGGAGAAACGGCTCTGATAGTGGCTAACTCAGATGGCAGCGGCGAGCACCAAGTCGCTGTGCGCAAGCCTCCTAGTTACTTTTACGTTGCCGGCCCGTCGTGGTCGCCGGATGGAAGCCGCTTAATTTGCGTTGGCGGCACCTCAGTCGGCGGCTTTCATATGAATGTTGTGGAGATCCGCATACAAGACGGCTTGACCAGATCGATCACACCTGAGAACTGGTTCGTTATTGAGCGAGTCGCGTGGTCCGCCGACGGCACAGGGATAATCATTACAGCCGCGGATCAGCCAGGCAGCCCGTTTCAGATCTGGTATGTGGCTTATTCGAGCGGTCAGTCGAGACGGGTTACGAATGACTTAAACAGCTATGTTGGAGTAAGTCTCACCGCTGACTCGAAAAACTTAGTAACTGTGCAAACCGCTCGCATCTTGGGTATTTGGGTCGTTCCGTATGCGGATGCCACCCGCGCACGACTCGTAGCGCCCGGCAGCATGAGTGGTATCACGTGGTTTGGAAACGAGAGAATCGCCTTCACTTCGAACGTTAGTGACAGCACTGATATCTGGATCATGGACGCTGATGGAAGCAACAAGAAACAGATGACTTTTGATGCTTTTACAGAACGTGACCCATCAGTGTCACCAGATGGACGATATCTGGTTTTTGCTTCCAACCGGACTGGCGCCTTTAATGTCTGGAGGATTGATCTGGACGGCAACAATCCTAAACAACTGACTGACGGACGAGACGAACAATTTCCGTCCTGTTCTCCTGACGGTCGTTGGGTGATCTATCAAGGCTTTGTGGCCGGCGTTCCCACAATCTGGAAGGTGCCGATAGACGGTGGCGAGAGCGTGCAACTCACTAACAAATACTCGAACTGGCCCGTCATTTCCCCTGACGGAAAGCAGGTTGCTTATAGTTATTTGGACGATCCCGTTGCACGGTGGAAGGTTGGCGTAATGCCCCTTGATGGCGCCGGTCCGACAAAGTCTTTTGATATCCCACGGCTTTCAATCCCCAACCTGTCATGGCAGAGAGTCCGATGGACGCCAGATGGAAAAGCGCTCACCTACATTGACAACCGTGACAACGTGTCCAACGTTTGGAAGCAACCATTAAATGACGGCAAGGCGCAGCAACTGACACATTTCAAATCCGATCGGATACTTAACTTCGATTGGTCTCAGGACGGCCGACTGCTGGGCTGCGTGCGTGGCGTCGTGAAGAGTGACGTGGTGCTGCTGACGAACGTAATAGACCCTGAATGATCCTGGAATTAGCGGTCAATGCCAGCAGATTCAAGTCAGGGTGCGGAAACAGGCTTGCCACCGCCAGCGCCTCAGGCTCTCTCGTATTGAGATGCTGACAGCCTTGACAGTCTAGAGTGATTAAACCTTCCCGCTGAATTAACGACTTTTCTTGGACTAACTGCGCTGTTTTTTGACGCTCATTTTTCGGTGGTCTGTTTTGCCATTTCAGCAGTAGGGCCGCACATTGGGGGGCACGGCGGTGGACCGATTCCCCGCAACCTGGCTATCAGATCATAGAGGGTCCCACTGATTTTCGTTACATAATCCTCGAGGGTTGCGACACGCTCCTCCAATGTTTGGGGGGTTGAGCTTGAATTGTTTTCCATCGGAGCTCCTGGTTACTGTGAAAGTAAAACGTTAGCTGGTCTTCAGATTAATGATGCGACTTTGGTTAGCGATTCCGGACTTGGCATGCGCACGCACGTCGACGATCCCAAGCCGCGTGGCCTCTTATACGCCCAATGGTTCAAGGTGTCAACATCTGTCGTTAGCACATCTGTCGTTAGTGCTAACAACACTTGAATGGCTAACACTTGAATGCTAACAACAGTTGGAAACGGCTATACTTGAATGGCAACATCAATAAGGCCGTCCGATCGTGTCATTTTCATAATCGCGTTCATAATCGCGGTGCTCAGTCCGCATCGGGGACGACCGACAGTGGCTCAGAACTTCAGATGCTTTGGCCCTCAACCTTGAACTGACCCCTCAAGATGAGGAAATTCGCAAGTTGGGAAGGTGGGCAAGCGCAGCGCGCCCCCGCTCCAGCGTAGCGTCTTTCGCCAGGCTACAGAAACCGCTCGATTCTATGCTGACTCAGTCCGGCGTAGTCTTGAAGAAAATTAAAGTTGATGACGCTGCGCTGGAGCGGGGGCGCGCTGCGCTTGCCCACCTTCCTCACTAGAAACATGCCTGTAAGTTGTTGATTCTATTACAGGCGAAAATGTTTCTAATTTGATATGTGCTCGCCGCTTCGGCGGGCTGCGAAGCTTACCTGCAAATTTCCTGAGGGTTGTATAACCAACCCACTACCGGCGGTCCCGCTAAATCCCGAGCACGTTGATCAACTCCTGAACCGCTGCGGCGCTCTTTTGCAATGCGATTCGCTCCTCGGCCAGCAAGTTAATCTCGATTATCTGCTCGAGACCTTTCGCGCCGAGTTTACACGGGACACCTACGTAGAGACCGTTGATGCCATACTCCCCTTCGAGGTAAGCAGCGCAAGGGAGGATTTTCTTCTTATCTTTCAAAATCGATTCTGTCATCTCCACCGCCGCTGCCGACGGTGCATAGTAAGCCGAACCCGTTTTCAACAAACTCACAATCTCAGCGCCGCCATTAGCGGTTCGTTTTACAATCGCGTCGATCTTATCTTTGGGCAGCAACTCGGTGATGGGAATTCCCGCGCAGGTGGAAAAGCGTGGCAAGGGAACCATGGTATCGCCATGGCCTCCGAGCACAAATGCGGTCACGTTCTCAACTGAAACATTTAACGCCTCGGCCAGAAAACAACGCATGCGCGCGGAATCCAGCACCCCGGCCATTCCAATGACCCGATGCTTGGGAAAACCCGAACGTCGCAGGGCCACCTGGCACATTGCATCGAGTGGGTTTGACACGATAATTAGAATTGACTCAGGCGACCGCTTAACAACTTCGTCCACCACCTTGGTTACAATATCAGCATTGGTTTTCAAGAGGTCGTCTCGGCTCATACCCGGTTTGCGGGGCAGTCCGGCCGTGATGATGACCACGTCGGAGTTTTCGGTGCCGTCATAACCATTGAGACCGGTGAGGCGAACATCAAAGCCCTCGATGGGCGCCGCCTGGGCCAGGTCTAACGCCTTGCCTTGGGGCACACCTTCAACGATGTCGACGAGGGCTACATCGCCCAGTTCTTTCGCAGCCAGCCAGTGAGCAGCAGTCGCACCCACGTTGCCTGCCCCCACAACGGTAATCTTGTTTCGAGTACGCATCAGTATCAGTCCTTTCCGAGGCAGGCAAAGATGATCCAAACTTCGGTTGTCCCTGCAAGGTCCTTCTATGGAGAATGTTAGGATTTGAAAGACCGCGAGTTTACAAGTGCCGGCGCGAGGGTGTCAAGAATCGATATTTTAAGTATTGGTGCAGTTTTTCACGGGGGCACGATCCCAAAGGGACGGCTCAAGCCCCGCTAGTTTGCAAGTCAGGAAGGCGGACCCTGTCCCCGCTCTTACGACGAAAAGGAGAATCGTCTAGAGTAGCCACTCAGTTTAATCACTTCCAAAGGGAGCTTCCTCACATGGCTCGCAATGGCAGAACGTCAATCTCCGACGCGTTGCCGATGGCTCTTAAGCTTGAAGCGGGGACAGGGTCCGCCTTCCTGACTTGCAAATTAGCGAAGGCCGTTTTTTGGGCTTTCCCGCAGCCTCTACCGCAGAGGTTAAATTAGGATGAGCATCTTAGATCACATCAAGAAATTTTTTGCCGGACAAAGGGATCCCGATCCAGACAATACAGATCCCGAGCGGCTCGCAGCTGACGACATCGATCACTTCAATCCCTTCCCGGAACCAGTCACGATCGAAATCACGGATGTAATCGATCTACACACCATGCAACCCAAAGACGTGAAACGCGTGGTCGAAGAGTATCTCGAGCAGGCTCACCAGGCGGGTTTTCGAAGCGTGCGTATCATTCATGGAAAAGGAATCGGCGTGCAACGCGAGATCGTTCGCACTGTTCTGGCCAGAACATCGTTTGTGGACACTTGGACTGATGCCCCACCGGAGGCAGGAGGCTTGGGCGCAACGATTGTTCGACTGTTGTAATGAGCGTCAGGCTACGACTGACCGAAGCGTTGACGATACTCGCCGGCTGAAGGAAGGCTTTGACTTATGAGGGCAGGTAAATAATCAGCGCCGTCACCATAGTGTCACGAGTAACGATCCAGGGGCGCGTTCATTCACTCAAACACTTATTGCCGGTGCAGACGACAAAGCGTCCGATGACATTCTCTTCATTATTGCGACCGGCAATGCCGACAGCGCCAACAGCAAAGTTACGGGCGGGATCGGTCAGGACGCCCAGTGGGTACGGCGCTCCCGTCTCACTATCTTCGATCTCAACGGTTATTGCATAGTCAATCATCTTTATAGAGACAGCAAAGAATTGACCGGCCCCCATCGCTTTTGCACCGGCCCTGGGAATTGGGATGGCCCGAATACGTTGCTCCACGCCGTTTTTCACGACGAAGAGGCGTACTGTGTAAGGCTCATCAGATTTTTCACCAGTCAGTTGGAGCAAGTAGTAGTTCTGCGAATCACGGGCGCGCAGCGCGAATGAGAGCGCGAATCCGTTGAGCATCTTTGCGCTGCTGGAAAGCCTGAAATCCTTATAGTAACGATAACTTTCTTCGCGCGGGAGCGCCACGCCAGGGCCTTTGACCGAGAGGTTCTTTTTCGAGTCGGCCCGCCAGCCAGCGGGTATATCCCAGGCCTGAAGTTCCGCGCTTGTCCATGTAGGTGACAAAGTGTCTGTAGTGAGGGCGATTCGCTTGAGCGGGACGTCGAGAAGAGTTTGATCGGCTGTCAGCAGAAAAGTGTGACGCAGAGTTTCATATCCGAACTCGGCGGGAATGACCTCTATAACATACTTCCCGGCCGGCAGATTAAGTTGGACGCTCCGATTTTGAACCGAAACGACGTTGCTAAGCGGTTGGCCTTCCGGCGCATACTTTAACTCGCCCGCGCTAACGTTGGTATTAATGATTACTGAGTAGAGGATGGGTCGAAAATTCAGCGTCGCAGATTGGCTTTTGTTTGCGGCGATAACCGCTTCCTTTTCCACCGGGTGATGTCCAGCGAGTGTGCCAGCCACACGGTAGCGCCCTGGTTTGAGGTCATTAAAGACAAAAATCCCTTCACCCGCCGGCACGACGCCTTGTTGTCCCAGGCCGTTTTTGACCTTCATAGGCTCCACCAGGATGGTGGCGTTAGACTCCGCCGCGACCGAAAGCGAACCAGTGGTGGAAGTGACTGCGACTCGCTCAACGCGAGTTTTATAGACAGTCTTTACGGTTGGGTTTGTGGGCCTAGGGGGGGTGCTCTTATTGCTATCTGAGTTAGGGTCTTTGACGGTGCCGCCAGTGCCGCCAACACGCTGGCCGGCCACGATAGAGAAGGCGCCGATTGAAAGCGCGAACGCCGCAGCAACAATTGTGATTCGTGGCACTTTCACGGTTTAGTCCGTAGATGAAAATATTGCGAAACGGGAGACAATAAAAATGCCGACGCGAGGTGTGCCTCAGACTGTCCTGAGAATACCACACCTCGCGTCAGCAAATGAACCCGCGTTTAGAAGACGAGTTTCAAACCGAATTGAATGCGCCGATTCGGCGTAACCGTGTCCGTCGCTTTGCCGAAACCGGGAGACTCTAGGAAGCGCACCGGAATGCCAAAGTTTGTGCGGTTGAAAAAGTTGAAGACCTCCGTCCTGAGGATCAGCTTAGTCTGCTCTGAGAAGGGGATCGCTTTAACCACCGCAAGATTGGTAACCCACAGGTTGCTTGCGCGGAACGAGTTGCGAAGGATGGCTCCGTCTTGGCCGACGGGAGCCAGCAGGGTAGAAGGGTCCACCGTCAGACGAAGAGGTTGGCTACGATCACCGGTCAACTGTATCCCCGTCGTCGAATTCAGACGATCCGTCAAATTACCGTCCAGATTCACGTCATTAATACTGATGACCGTGAACGGTTGCGCCGTCTGAAAAACACCATTGCCGGCAATCTCAGTCCTATCGAAAAGGAAGCGCAGAAACGCGTTGCGCTTACCCCAGCTGGAAAGGTCCGAAATGTAGTTATAGGCCACGCGATGACGCGCATCGAAGTTCGCTGGGCCGTCCTCTCCCGCAAATGTCAAACTATTCTGCGGTAAAGCTGACGCTCCGGCCAAATCGAAAACGTCCGATACGTCGTCCGTAGCCTTCCCATAAGTGTAGTTGACTTGAAACTGCGTGGAGCCGAGGAGCTTATAGCGACCACGCAACTGAAGCTGCAAAGCGTCGTAGCGGGAGCTTGCGGTCGTCTCGAAGATGTTCATGACACCCACATTGCTAAATGGGCGCCCGCCTGTGAACGTGCCGCCTGGGCCGGGTCGAATGCCGGGTGGTAACGCATAGCCATATAGTAAAGGTTGCAACTCAAGTGCATTTATCGCCAGCGGCAAAATTAGTTCGTTCGGACCGAGATTAGGTGTTGTAAAGCGGAGCAGATTACGCCCCAGAGTGCCGACATAAGCGGCGGAGACGACCATTTCCCGGCTTAGTTCCTGCTCTAGGGTGACGCTGTAATGATGCGCCAACGGCGTTTGAAGCTGACGCGCTGGCAACGTCGCGCCGAAGGTTCCCGCTCTCCTACCGGTCGCGACACCGATCAGAGGAACGGCTTGTTGCGGAGTAGACCCGGCCAGGAAACCAATTGCGCCGAGCACGTTCAGGTCTCTGAAGATGCAAGGGCAGAACGGGTTGGAGATATCGCCAAAAGTATTGCCAAATCCGCCGCCGGCGAAGTTGGCCGTCAGAAAGTTAGGAAAGACATTGCGGGATTGACTAACGACTGCGCCCAGAATTTGATCGTAGAAAAGGCCGTAACCAGCACGTATCACAGTGCTTCGATTTTCAGACAAACTAGGCGAATAGGCGAGGCCGACTCGTGGCGCAATGTTGTTGCGGTCTGGGTCGAAGATTGTTGTCCGACCTGCTATGAAGCCGGCAAGACCGGGAACCAGGTTCAAGTTAGGACTATTGAAGGTGCTCTCAATGAGCTGTTTTTGCTCACTCGGCGGTGTGTTGTACTCATAACGTAGGCCATAAGAGAGTGTGAAGTTCCGCCGAATGCGCCACTCATCCTGCCCAAAGAAGTCGAGCTGATAGTAGCGCAAATTGATGTTTGAGCCGACTCCGGTACTCAACGCTTGAAAAAAGCCACTAGTCACGCCTGCTGCAGCGAGATCAACTGCGCTAATAAAGCCGTTGCCGAGACGAAGATTGGTGAAGTCGATCGGAATAAGTCTACCAGTCTCAGGATCTGTCCGAGTAATGGGGGTACCAGTTAGCCGTGGCGCTCCAAAGACGGTAATGAGTGGACGAGCATTTCGCGGCAAATCGCTGTTGAGTTCAGTGCGGCGGATGTCTGTCCCAAAAGCCAGGCTATGATCACCCTTGCGTAACGTCAACGTGTCGGCCAACTGATAAGTGTTATTGACGCGTCGCTGCGGAAAGTTAAATACGTCAACACCTACCGGGCTATAGCCGCCGATGATTACTTGACCTACCGGGCCAAAACCATTGAGAAGATTTTCTGTTGTCGAACCTGTGGGCCTATAAATTACCGGGCCGAGGTTCGGCGTTACGGACGTCGGAAAATTGCTCGTGTTGGGAAGCGTTAGATTGGCAAATACCGGCGCCCTCAAGAGAAAGCGCGCTTCATTTGGGTTGGTGAAGGCTATGCTGGTAGGAGTACCCAAGAGCTGCGACAAGGTCTGTGACACGGAAAGCGCTTCCGCGTCGGGATTGCCGAAGCTTGAGGGAAGCAGAAATCCCGTTCCGTCAGGCACCTCCTCAAAAACAAGGCGCGTGCGTCCATAAGACAGTCGCAGCTGGTTGAGAATTGCCAACGCAGAATTCGGTCCACTTAGCTCGCTGTTCAGGAAGGTCGAGAAGTTCTGCGTCCGGACCCGCGGTCGGAGTGACGAGAAAACAGCACCACCCGTTGCGGGGACATCTCGCCAATCCTGCGTGAAGTTGTAGCGCGCCGTCAGAGATTGTTGTCTTTCTCTAATTCTGAAATTGCTATCGACCTTGCCTGAGAGGATCCTGCTTTGACCGCTGGCAGGCAGCTCCTGCGTAAGCGTGTTTCCCCCATAAACGCCATTTGGATTGTTAGGAAAAGGGAAGAAGCTAAATAACTGATCGCCAGCCAACGTTGTCGGATAGAAAACGTTGGGCGAGTTAACAGGGAAAAACCCAGTGACATCCGTAAATGGTGTGAAGGTAACTCCGCTGGCTCCTGAGCCAAAGAGACCGCGTTGGGCCACCGTCGGCACAGCAAAGCTCTCCTCCTTTCTGGCATTCAAAACATGACCCTCCGCCGATAGGAAGTAGAACATACTTCTTCCAGGTCTGGCGGAAGTTTCAGGCACCAGCGGCCCACCAAGCACGAATCCGGCTTGGCCTAACGTGAAAGAGTCTTCGCCTCCGCTCTGGTTTCGCACTTGGATCTGTCGGCTTGCTGCAGAAGCAACACACGACGCGGTGGACAGAGTTCCACAATTCAAAACAGGTTGGTTGGTGCCAGCAAACAGACGCAGCGAGGCGTTGCCATTGGTAGTGTCGAAAAAGTTCCGCGCGTTCAACTGGCTCGCATTAATGAAGCCGTAGACTGTTCCGTGAGTGCTGTTGCCGCCAGATTTCGAGATGGCGTTCACCTGCGCGCCGAAGTTGCGCCCAAATTGCGCGGGCGCAAGCAGCGTGATGATCTGAAACTCTCTGATGGATTCAATTGGCTGCGGCACCAACGCGAGGAAGCCCTGGCGTCGCACGCCAATGTCTTCGTCATTATTGTCTGAACCGTCAACGGTGAAATTGTTAGCGCGCGAACGCAGGCCGTTAACCGCAAATTGACCGGCTGAACCAACACCTGCTCCGACACCTGGACCGGCCACGCTGCCCTGTGTTCGCGGCGGCAACGCCACCCCGGGAAGCAGCAGGCCTAATTCGTCAAACGTTCGCGTTAGCGTCGTGGCGCCCAGCGGCAAGGTCGACACCTCTTTTTGTGTGTATTCGCCGCCGCGTCGCGCATCGCTGGTGCTGATCTCCTCCCTAATGCCAGCTTCTTCAGCGGCGGTTGCCGTGGGGATCGGAGTCGGCTGCTTTGTCGATGCCTCACCTGCCACCACTGGTGCGCCGGCTGCCGGTGTCGGAGTCGTAGCCGCGGCAGCGCTTTCCGCAACCAGCGGCACGGGCGGAAGCACTACTGTGGGTCTCAGGGCGGGCAACGACCGTTGCAAGATCTGAGCGACGTAACCCTGCTTCAGAACAGTAATCGTATAGTCTCCGGGAGGTAGGAGACCCTGACGGAACCGACCAGCCGAGTCGGTCTGTTTGGCCACGGGAACGCCGGTATCTTGATTGGTGATTCGCACCGTCGCGCCAACGACAGGCCCACCCGTTACGCTATCTTTGACCTCTCCTTCAAAGGAACCTGTCACGTAGTCCTGTGCGTGCAGACCCTTTATTGGTGTCAAACATATGAAAAGGAACAAAACGATGGAAGATAACCAATGGATGGGAGCGAGTGGCTTTTTCATCAGCTTTTTTTCCTGTCGGGAAAAGATCGAAACGGATCGGCAGTTGAGAAATCGATAGACCCAGTTACTAGATAGCGAGTGGTCGGCTTCAGTTGCAAAGGAAATGAGCGGACATCGAAAGACTGTAAGAACCAACCGGAGATGCGCGCCCCTATGTGGCTACCGCGCGCAAAGAAAACAACTTGCCTTTGGGCAATTCCTAAGGATTCGCAGCAAAATGTAAACTCGATACTATGAATTGTCAACAGAATTGTAGCGATAGGTAGTTGGGTCAGTTTGAAGCGTGGCACAAGCGTCTCGCCCGTGAACCACGCGCAAGATGCGCGTGCCACAATGAAACTGACCTACTACCGTAGCGGATAAATTGGTAATCGAGGCCGGGCTTGCGGGGAGGTGCTGGTTCTTGGTCCGCGCAGGGCCTGCCCGACTGTACTCGCAAGCAGTTCAGTTGTGAAGCAACTGGATCTCTTTGGTTCAAGTTGTTAGTGCGACACTGAAAAGGAACGCCACGGGGAGTCTAGGATGAAGCCCGAATGTGCTGAGAGCTGGACAATGACGACGGAGCGAAGACTAGACTGCTGGTTGAGAATCCGAATTCTTGCTTGACGGTGGGCGAGTCGTTATAATTTCATCCGATTACATGAACTTTCAAGCCTCGCGGGCAAAGTTGCTGAGAGGTCAGGCGCTCTAAATTGAAACATTGCGTTGACAATCGCACGCATTACGGCGCAAAGCTTTCTCCTGCTAAGTGGAGCGCCGCGCCCTTTGGTTCCTTAGCCACCTCCGCGGGCGATGGCCAGCCTCTGGACCAACCCAACGAATGAAAGAATGTCCGGCTTGTAGACATTGCTTCCCCGATCATTTCAACAACTGTCCCACCGACGGTGATCTGTTGACATCGTCTATTTCAGGCGAACCATTGCTCGATGGCCGCTACGAACTCGAACGGCGCCTCGGCCAGGGCGGCATGGGGATTGTCTTTAAAGCCCGTCATATCTTTCTCAAGACCTCTTATGCCATCAAAGTCATCTTGCCCGATCTGGTCGGCAACGATCCCATGCTGGTGACGCGCTTTCGTCAAGAAGCGATGGTCGCGGCCCGCATAGGTCACCGAAACATCGTCAACGTGACAGATTTCGGCGTGGTGGGCGGCAAGATGCCTTATCTGGTGATGGATCTTATCAAAGGCAGATCGTTACACGACCTTCTTGCTTCGGAAGGCCGTCTCTCACCCGAACCCGCGCTCGAGATCATGGCTGCATTGTGCGCCGGTGTCGGGGCGGCGCATCGGCAGGGGATTGTACATCGTGACCTGAAACCGCTCAACGTGATGCTTCAGGACGGCGTGCCTATGAGAGAGGCGGTTAAGGTGCTTGATTTCGGCTTGGCCAAGATCAAGTCGGGCGAGCTGCTTGGCTCGTTCGTGGCGGCGCAGACCACAGGGTTAATGGGATCGCCCTACTACATGGCTCCAGAACTGTGGTCCGACGAAGAACCGGACGCTCGTGTTGACGTCTACAGCCTGGGGGTGATTCTATTTCAGATGCTTGCCGGCGATGTGCCTTTCAAAGGACCGTCACTGCCTTCCATCATGAAGAAGCATCTGACCGATGCGCCTCCAAGTTTCGCCACGCTGGGTATCAATGTGCCCCAAGTCATCGAAGCGGTAGTGCACCATGCGCTGGCGAAGAGAAGCGAAGATCGTATGCCATCGGTGGAAGATTTCATCAATGAATTGCGCGTAGCAGTTGTCGCAGCGAACGCCTCACTAGGACGCACGTCGATCGAGGTGGCCAGGGATTCTGAGACAGCGACAATGCTATATCCAGAACCAACGTACGAGGCGACTCTTAGACGGGATTCACTCGGCCTGGCATCCTGGGAAGGCCAAACGCTGACAGACTCGCAACGTCGCATCGAAGATGAAGCGGATCGTCTCACGCGCGAGTTTGAAGAGGCACAACGCCGCGCGGACGAAGCGCGCAAGCGGGCGCAGGAGGCCGCGCGCAAGCGCGCGGAGGAAGAAGCAGCGCGCCGTCGGGCTGAAGAGGAAGCAGCGCGCAAGCTTGCTGAAGAGGAAGCGGCGCGCCAGCTTGCCCAAGAGATGGCGCGTAAGCGGGCGCAGGAAGAAGCAGCGCGCAAGCTTGCTGAAGAGGAAGCAGCGCGCCAGCTTGCCGAAGAGGAGGCGCGCCAGCTTGCTGATGAAGAGGAGGCGAGGCAACGTGTCGCTGAAGAAGCAACTCGTCTCGGAAGGGAGATTGTTGAAGCGCAGCAACGTGCCGAGGAAGCGCGTTTGCGCGCTGAGGAGGAAGCACGCAAACGAACAGAAGAGCAAGTAGCGCGCAAGCGTGCCGAAGAAGAAGCACACAGACTAGCGCTCGAGGTAGCGGCGGCGCAGCTTCGAGCCGAGGAAGCGAGTACACGAGCTGAAGAGGAGGCTCGCAAGCGAGCTGAAGAAGAGGAAGAGCGGAGGCAGGCTGAAGAAGAGGAGGACCGCATACGGGCCGAAGAATCGGCACGAATACAGGCTGAAGAAGAGATAGCACGCAAGCGCGCAGCGGAAGATGCCGACCGTCTCGCACGTGAGGTTGCAGACGCGCAGCGTCGCGCCGACGAAGCGCGTCAACGTGCGGAAGAAGAGTCGCGCAAACGCGCAGAGGCTGAGGGGGCACTCGAGCGGGCCGAAGAAGAGGCGCGCAAACTTGCACTTCAAGTTGCCGAGGCACAACGTCGAGCCGAGGAGTCACGCAGGCGCTCGGAAGAAGAGGCAGTTAAACGCGCCGAGGTGGAAGCGCAAAGGAGACGTGAAGAACAGGTCAGGCGGGAAGAGCAACTAGAGCATACAGCTCACGTGAAAGGAATGGTCCCAAGACCGGAGCCAACTCTCGACCTCAGGTTGGCCCAGCAATACCAGAGTGATCTCCATCAAGGCCCTGGCGATCCCATCCAGTCACTAACCGAACAAGAGACAATCTTGCAGGGGAGTCAGTCCCTTGCGCAGCCCGAAGCAAGTTGGCGACAGGTGCCGCCATCTCTGGAAGGCTCCTTACCGGCCGTTGCGACGAAGAGAAAAACTTCCGGGCTGATAATCGTGGGAGTAGCGGCGGTCTTCATCGTGATCGTTCTGGGTGGCTTCGCGGTCATCTATTCAAGAAAGTGGTTTGGGGCAGGACCCGCCGAACAGCGAGGAACCGCGCTCCCTGGCGGGCAGGTTAGTCAGGAAACTCACCCGACCGTCCCTGCGAAGCCCGACATGGTTAAGATCGAAGGCGCCACGTTCCAGATGGGACAAAGTGATCTGCCCTCAAAAAGTAAGTATGATCTAAGTCAGTATCCGGCACGTTCAGTCGACGTCAAAACTTTCTGGATGGACAAGACCGAAGTGACTAATGCGGAGTATGCGGGTTTTGTGCTAGGGACCAAGTATACGCCGCCAAGTTACTGGCGTGAGGGCACGCCACCTTCCGGTCAAGAGCAATGGCCCGTGACGAACGTCTCGCTTTACGATGCGAAGGCTTTTGCTGAGTGGCGGGCAAAGCGTGATGGAGTGAAGTACCGGTTGCCGACAGAGGAGGAATGGGAGTATGCCGCTAGAAATGGCTCTCAAGCCACGCTCTACCCCTGGGGTAATCAATGGCTGGATGATTCTGCCAACGTGGATGCGAACTCACTGAAACCGGTTGGCACCCACCCTCAAGGGGCCTCCCGCTCGGGCGTTTTGGACCTTATAGGCAACGCGTGGGAGTGGACTTCCACCAAGGCTGCTCTTTACCCCGGCAATACGATGTTAGTTATACCTCAGGGCCAGATGATTATACGCGGCGGTGCTTACGTGGAACCCTCGCGCGGCCCTGAAGCGATCACTGCAACGCGGCGGTCCTGGGTAGCTCCGTCATCAAAGGAAGCGGCCATCGGCTTCCGCCTCGTCCGCGATGGACCGTAAACTCAGCTTCGCCGGGAGCCAACAGGAGCACCCTAGCGCACAGTGGTTTTTTATTTTTGAAGCGGCGACAGTGTCCTAAGTCGCAGCCCAGATCGCGAAGACCCGAAACAGAAAACCGGAGAACGAGGGAGTGTAAACTTAACCTCGAAGCCGGAATTGAAATATTGAGCGAGTCGGCCCTTAGTGCCAAAAGAGCACTAATCTTGCGTGTGGAAGTGGGGGCGAGGGTGAAGATATGGTGCCCCCGGCGCGATTCCAACGCGCGACCTTCCGCTTAGGAGTCAGTCCGAGATCGTGTACTTGAGTTATCTCCTTGCAACACGATGCGCGATCAGCCCGTCTTCATTGATTGATCCTTCCGTAAAACCACTCCGCAAGTCGCTTGACCTCTCTGCTATTATCATCCGGTTTGTGTGCGAAAGTGTGTGCGACTTTTACAAGGTTTGCTAGGTAGTAATCGAAGAGCAATGGAGCAAGTGTATGAAAGCTAGAACCGGTTCGATAGTCAAGCGCAAGCCGCGCAGGAAAGGTGCGAAAGCAACTTGGTGGGCGCGAGTTACGTACGTCGATCCAAAGACGGGCAAGCGCCACGACCTGCAACGCCGTGGATCGAATAAGGCTCACGCTCGAGACTTAATGCAGGCCCTGTTGCGCGATATTGACGCAACAGACGGCCAGTCGCCGCGCCACGAGAGAAAGACGCTTGCGGAGCTTTGCGACTATTTCGAGAAGCACTATGTGAAAGCCGCCGAGTACGTTGAAGGACACAAAGTGGCAGGCGTGCGCTCGCTCGCGACCGCTAAGGGACAATTGAGTGTGCTGCACGACTATTTCGGTGCGTCTCAGTTGCGCTCTATCACTCACGGTGACGTGCGCAGTTCCGGGCAGCGAGACTGGCACAAAAGACCCGGACCGAAGGGCAACGGTCAATCGCCAGCGTTAATCGCGAACTCTCAATGCTGCGACGCATGTTCAATGTCGCACAGCGCGAAGGATGGATTCTCAGAAACCCGTTTGCCTCAGGCGACTCTTTGATTAGCGTTGCCGATGAACAGAAGCGGGAGCGGATTCTTACGCGCGAAGAAGAGGCCAGGCTGATGGCCGCATGTGACACTCCGCAGCGCGCACACCTAAAAGGAATCCTGATCTGCGCGCTCGACACCGGCATGCGCCAGGGTGAAATCTTTTCGCTTCGTTGGCGAGACGTGGATCTCGAAAATGGACTTTTGACCATTCAGGCATTCCACACAAAGACCATGAAAGAACGGCAGGTTGCGATCACCACGCGCCTCGCACTAGAGCTCGAACGATTGAAAGCCAGCGCTCCTGACAATCCGAAGGGTTTAGTGTTTGGCATCATTGACAACGTCAAACGCAGCTTTAGCGGAGCCAGAAGCGATGCTGGTTTGAAAGACGTGCGGTTTCACGATTTGCGCCACACAGCAGCCACGCGACTTGTTGCTGCTCACATATTGCTATCCGAGGTTGGGCGCGTACTCGGCCACACACAGGCGAACACAACTTATCGCTACGTCAACGCCAATGTGGAAACGGTAAAACGAGCGGCGGCGGCTCTGGACATGTTCAATGCCGAGGTTATAGTGCAGCCAGAACTGGCTGAGGTGGTAAACTGATCCAGCCCACCAACGGGGGTGATACAAAGAGATGAGACGACTCGAAACAGAGAACAACGCCTCCAGGACGCATGAGCACGCGGCAGCCCAAGCGCGGGCCGAGATTCTTCGCTTGGCTGAGAGCCAGCGGGCGACGCTCGCGACCAGCTTTGCCGATCTGCTGGGCGATGGCGGGCCTCCCGAGGAAACTGCTGATGATATGATTAGGGCGACCAGAGAGTGGCGCGATACATCAAGTTATATGAAGTGATTCGAGGTAGCCGGCCATGATGGAAATAACAATGAAGCTAGATGAAGACGTGCTTTCGGCGCTGCGGCGTTCGCCGGACGAATTCGCCAACGACATGCGCCTTGCAGCCGCCATCCACTGGTACAAGCGCGGGGATATCTCGCAGGAAAAGGCGGCTCAGGTTGCTGGGCTGGATCGCACGGATTTCCTGCTCGCCCTGGCGCGCGAGGGCGAAGACGCCTTCGTCGTTGACTTCGCCGATCTAGATCGAGAACTACAACGTGGCTGAGCGCGCAGTTGTCAACGCCTCTCCGCTAATTTTTCTTTCCCGCGCGGGACTTCTGGATCTGCTGCAACTTCTCTCCCCGGAAATAATCGTTCCCGAAATTGTCGCAACCGAGATCGAAGTCCGAGGCGAGAGCGATCCCACCGCGCAAGCTATAGCCAACACCCCTTGGGTCGTGGTTACTCAAACGCCGTCAGTTCCAACTCAAATCCAAGCATGGGGCTTAGGACCGGGCGAGTCATCGGTGCTCGCATGGGCGCATTTGCACCCTGGTTCCCACGCAATCCTTGACGACTTGGCGGCTCGACGATGTGCCTCAGCATTTGGTATTCCGGTACGCGGCACTTTAGGTTTAGCATTGATTGCGAAACAGCGTGGCCATATTCCTTCAGCGCGTCGAGTCTTGGAGCAATTACGCCAAGGCGGAATGTACTTGTCCGATCATGTGATGGACCAAGCGTTGTCGAGAGTAGGTGAGTAGAAAGCGAATATATGGCTGCAATCTCAAACAATTCCGTCGCGGAGGAACTATATAAAGATTTCGAAACCAGGGCAGAACAGCCGAAAGCGATTGCTTTCTCGCTGGAGCATTTTGTTACGGCACTCGCGCACTTCTTTATTATTGCAGCCGCGAGTGGCGTTCTAGGCAATTTCTCTTACGACGCGTTGAAGATGTGCATCCTTCGCGTCCTAAGCTCATTCCATAAAAAAGCCAAACCTGATGATGATAGCCTCGAGGAAATCGTCGGTCGTGAGAAGTATGAAAGCGTACGCAAGCGCTTTCACTTGAAGATGCCGTTGCTCGAAATTGATAAGGAAACTGAAACAAAGTTTGAGACTAGATTCCGAAATATAGTCGAAGACGGATTCGAACAGAACGACGAATTGCTGTTCCGGCCAAAGCGGAAGAGAGCAAGAGATGATCGAACGCTCGGCGAATGAATAGATGGACGTCGCCTGAGCGCTTTGACACACTTTGTTGCTTTCAACTTGAGTCGTTGACGACAATTCGTCGCCCCTATAACATGCGTCACGATACACCACTGCTGCGCGTGAGTATGAACGTGAGACAGTCCGTGAAAAGAACTGCGCGATGTTACAGGGCGATCCCCTAGTTTATTGCGCTGTTTAGTTGGCCCGTTGGGCGCCGAATTTGGGTGCTATTTGACCCGAGAACAATGAGTATAGCCATGAGATATTCGAAGATTTTTTTTGTTTTGTTTCGTAATCCTACCCTTAATTAGCCTACCGATGACGCGTCAGGTTATTATCAACGCACAGACCCACTCTGGGAAGAATCGTACGCGCCCCGCAAAGAAACAAGCACTCGCAAAACGGCCTTCGCCTGCGCCTCCTGCTGCTAAAGATGAGACGGAACTCGCGCTTCAGAAACTTTTCGCAACCACGAGCGAACTAGAAGACTCTTGGAGAAGTCGTAGCAGTTTGAGCCGCGAAATGGCTGCGCAATTGTCAGTCGACGCAGATCATGCGCAGGCTGTCGTAAAGAAAGACTTAATCAGCGACAGTATCGGTCGAATGGTCAAGCCTTATAAGGATGCCATCTATTTGTACACTCAGGCGCTAGAACGGGAGCGCAATCCCCTCGCGAATTCTTATACGTCTGCCGAAAGGGAACGGGACGTTGAGGAAATAAAGGCGTTGAAGCAACGTTATTATAGGGAGTATGACGACCCAATAACTCGTGACCAGTTACGAGCTCAGATCGATTTGAGAGAATCATTAATGAGAAGCAGTCACGCACACCAAAACGATGAGGAGGATCCCTTCGCAAAGAAAGTGAGACAACGAAAGATCGATGTGAATGCGAAAAAAGTCTTAAGAGCTTATGGCCTCGAAAATGAATGGCCGGAAAAAGCGCTAACCGCCGTCAATGACGTTTTGAACGTTGGTTCAAGAATTTCTGCATCAGTGGGCCAGTGCTTGAAGGAACCGGACTCTTGTTCGACTCTAGCTACCATCGCTGCTGTCTCCACCGAGGCAAGCATGGAGGCGATCCCAGAGCCTAACTTCGCCAGTCGGAATTTGGATGCTCGAATATGGTGACTCATACAACCATTTAAGAGCCCCTTTAGAGATTGAACCCCATTTTGGCGGTTACAGTGCTGTATTTGGTGCCAGAAAGGTAAGTGAGGTTAAAGTGAGCGGAAATAGTTCTTCGTTTACGATACCACTTACCGAGGGACCGCCGACAGTAACGATCTCAGGTAATGTTGAAGGAGATCGAATTACCGGAGAATACGTCATTAACGATTATGTCTCGCCAGGTTCTACCATCGGACCCTACGTTGTACATGGGCGAACGTGGAAATTGACGGGCACGCGCCTCGCCCCGTAGAGCTTCTCATTCGTGCCCATGTGCTGTTTGAGGAGCCTGATTTGAATTTGTGAACTCGTGAGCCCAAAACTGTTGATGCCGGTTGATTTTCCCTTGATAGAGTTCCGGCGACGCTGCGATGGCTTTTCCTAGCGCGCGGACCTCGCCATTCATCACTCCCGGCACACCATTATTCTCAACGACGATTCTCCCAAGAATGTAACTTAGAAGAACATGAAGTAGTGTTACGCGCGTAGCCTTGTTGGCTTCATATGTTTCTAAGCCAACTCTAGCCAAAAACAGATAGTTGCCGTCGCGATCTTTGTGCGCATTATCTCCGGCCAAGGCAATCTGCCAAGATTGCAGCTCGGGAGTGTAATGGGCATATGGATGGGGCGCTTGCCCAAACTCGGAATCAAACCGATTTCCATCACGGTTAAGGCCTCAGCACACTGGCGGCAGAGGCAGATGGCAACGGCATGTTGACCCTTGCGATTGCTCTCGACGCTGAGATTCAGACAATGAATGAAATGAATCGTCGCGCAGCGGACTGCGTTCTCATGGTTCGTGGAGAGCGCTGTACCGCTACTAACGAAGTCGTAGACAGCCTTCGGAATTCCCCACATCAACGGATTGCCGAGCCGAAACCATTCAGGATAGTCATTGCTAGTGGTTGGTGTCATTAGGGCTTCCTGGAGCCGAATATATCACGCAGCGATTCGTACAGACGATCCGATGTCGCAAAGGACGGTCATCCGATAATCGGGCATTATGTAATCTGGCAGCGCGCCCGCCATCAAAGAGTGATGTCATGCGCGGCTGCGGGTCTTACATAATGACGATTATCGTACGCCTCGCGTCTATTATCTTCCTCTGAATGTCTTGCCTCGCCCGTTCCTGATCAGGTCTCTAGTTGCCGAGGAACATGCGCTTGAGTCCGATCTGAACAGACATAAAGTTTGCGGAAAGGCAATAAAGAATCAAACTGGGGAGGGCAGACAAGATAGAACGCGATTTCAAACTTTATTGATCCGCTAAGCCTCGTCTTTTCAGTAGCTTTAGAATAAAGCAAATCATACGAATAAACTTGGGCAACTAGGAAACTCGCTCAACTTCCCGAGGCTCTGAAGTTTGTGGCTTTATTTTTGCACTCCGCATCGGCATTTCGATAAGGCGGAGGACATATGCCAATACGAGCACGAGGACGGAAGAGATCACTGTCGAAGAAGGTCTCATCCTTCAACATGTACATGGATCAGGTTTACCAAATCCGGGCAATCATGGAGGCGACGGGCGCGGTCAAGGACGCGCCGGTGATTCGGGAGCTGCTTGACGAAGCACTGAGCACACGCC
>Ga0180121_10000239_pt1 | contig 21843 bp, 26 predicted proteins | sample AntDrymUQ5402106_2_FD_129676 | JGI IMG/M metagenome (GOLD analysis project Ga0180121, IMG submission 129676) | Polar desert sand microbial communities from Dry Valleys, Antarctica - metaG UQ540 (21.06) (version 2) (version 2) | ecosystem: Environmental > Terrestrial > Soil > Desert | place...
CCGGCGGAGTGGCGGCGCCTCGTTGGTTCGAGTTACGCAACGTCACCAATGGACCAGTGACAGTCGTTCAGCAGGGCACCTATCAGCCCGACACAACTCATCCCTGGATGGGCAGTGCGGCGATGGACCAACAGGGAAATATTGCCCTCGGCTATAGCGCTTCCAGCAGCGCGATCAATCCGCAGATTCGCTACGCCGGTAGACTTGCGGGCGATGCCATAAACACTCTGCCTCAAGCTGAAGTCACGCTCTTTGCTGGGACCGGCAGCCAAACCGGAACCAACGGCCGCTGGGGTGATTACAGCGATATGACTATCGATCCGGTGGACGACTGCACCTTCTGGTACACCCAGGAATACTACGCGACGACCGGCAGTTTCAATTGGCGCACGCGCATCGGCTCGTTCAAGTTTCCTGGATGTGGCGGCGCGCCGACCCCAACACCGACCCCAACACCAACACCGACGGCCTCACCGACTCCAACACCAACACCGACGGCAACACCGACGCCGACGCCAACACCGACGCCAACGCCAACTCCAGCGCCGACTCCGAACGCTCCAAGCAACCTGACCGCGACGGCGGTTTCGACAAGTCAGATAAACCTGTCGTGGACGGACAACTCAGGAAACGAGACGGGGTTCAAGATAGAGCGCTGCCTGGGCAATAACTGCACAAACTTTGTGCAAATTGATCAGGTAGCGGCGAACCTTGCCAACTATTCCAACACCTTACTCGAGCGCTTCACTCGCTATCGATATCGTGTTCGCGCCTTCAATTCAGGAGGAAATTCGGCTTACTCAAACATCGCCCTGGAGAGGACGCTTAGGTAAGTGTGAGGGGGCGCCCGTAGGCGCCCCCTCCTGACGCAGATAGCGTTTCGCCGTACGATCTGTCACAACCATTACTGCTTCTGTTCAAGGACGGACAGGATATTACCGGCCGGGTCTTTGAACCAGGCAATGTTCGGACCCTCGCCGCGGGCTGCACCTCGAAAGATGCCCTTTTTGTCGGTCTTCATCTCGCCCTCGTACGACTCGAATTGCACGCCACGCCCGCCAAGCTCGTCTACAGCTTGATTAATATCGTCTACGGGAAAATTAAGCACAGTGAAGGTTGCTGGAGTGTGGTTGGCCTTGGGGTATATGAATATCTCACCACCGCCGGTGACTTGCAGCCCCAGGCCTTCATTCGTTTCGGAAACTTCCAGCCCGAGTTTTTGGCCGTAGAATTCCTTCGCTGTTTTAAGGTCGTCCACTGAAAAACTGCTAAATGCTTTTGACTCTTTCAACATAAGTTTACCTCCCAGTAAATTCGAACTTCAGGCATGATTGTTAATCAGCAACTTGATCGTTCGCGAGAACGACACCAAGCCTAATATAAGAGACAGCCTCGCGAATACTAGACCCTCGGCAGCCCCTCGACCTCTCTCACCGGTCGGACTTCAACAGTTCCGATCCTTGCTCCGGGAATCCTGGCAGCGATGTCGATCGCCTCGTCAAGATCCTTGGCGTCGATCAGGAAATAGCCGCCGATCTGCTCACGCGTCTCCGCAAACGGACCGTCGGTCACGAGCCGTTTGCCGTCGCGAACTACAACGCTTATCGTCGCCGATGTTGGTTGCAGTGGCGCAGCATCCAGGTACTGTCGATTAGCGTGGAGCTGATTCGCGAGCTGTACGGACTCCTCCAGCAAGTGCTGTCGCTTGTCCTCATCCAGGGCCTCTTGGTGATGAATAAGCAAGATATACTTCATGAGTGCGCCCTACAAGTCGACCAGCATCTTGAAGCCGCCATAGACCATGCGCTTGACGTCGAAGGGCATCGGCCCCTTCTCCATCATCTTCTTCATGCGCGAGTCTTTCATTACCTTTGCGTTGACGCGATCGCGATGGGCTCGCGAATTGAATACGATAAATGAGATCACCACCGTCTCGCCGGGCTTGGGCTTGATCGTTCGTGTGAACGAAATCCCAAACTTTACATTGAGGTCGTCGGCGGCGGCCTCCACGTACTGGAGGGCCCCGTGCTCTAGCCAGATTTTTCCCGCCTTCTGGGCAATACTGCGGTAGAGCTGCAGGTTTTTTTCAGGGACGGGCAAGACAAATCCATCAACGTATCGCATTTGAAATTCTCCTTTGGTTTGGTGTTAACAGCCTTGAAATTAGTAACGCCGTTCGAGTGTCCGCTCGTACAGAACCGGGAGCGATAGCGACCGGATGCCAGAGTCAACTCCTCAGACAAAAATGTCCAAACTCCTTGAAGCGTCCCCGCTTGCTTGGATCCCCCTGGAAGGAAGGGTTAGGCGCCTCGCTCATAGTGAACCATCCAGGGTATGCCGAACCGATCGATCAGCATGCCAAAAAGGGGGGCCCAGAAGGTCTGTTGGATCGGCATCTGGACCGCCCCGTCTTCTGCCAATGCGTGAAATATGCGTTCTGCCTCTGCCTGGTCCCTCACCTGGAGGTGCACGAAGAAGCCTTTTGGTCTTTCATAGCGCCCGGGCGGAGCGTCAGAAGCCAACAATACCTGGTCGCCCACAACCAGGCGCGCGTGAAGGATCTTATCGCGCCATTCAGCTGGCACCTGTTCCTCCGCCGGCGTACCCGCGTGCGTCCTCATTGCTTCGATTCTGCCACCAAGACACTCCTCATAAAACTTGAATGCTGCCTCGCAGTCGCCATTGAAAAAAAGATATGGGTCTAATTGCATCGTGCACTCCCTGGTTAATTAGTGATTAATGACTGCAAAATTCGTACGTGTGAGCCGCTCACTCCTAATCAAGCCGAGAACCTTAAGATCCGCGATGCGGCGCCAGCCGCCAACGGCCGTAAGCGACGAACGCCGCAAGGAGCCCCACTACCAGCGGCGGCAGGGCCATCGCGAAACCATCACCCGCAAAGGTGAGTGCAGTCGCCCCGATCATGATGATCACCAGTCCCGCGGCGGCAAGCTGTGTCAGAGCGGGCCGAATCCACAGGAGTCCGGGGAGAATCAAGCCGATTGCGCCGAGCACTTCGCAGACGCCGATGAACCGCACGAGCAACCCCGGTAGCGGTATTTGGTTCGGCGAGCCCATCGACGTCAGCACCTCGATCGGCAGGACCAGCTTAGTTCCACCGGCGAACAGAAAAAGTAGTGCGAGCAGCACCTGAATGATCCACAGCATGTACGTCATGAGACTAACTCCTTCATGGCTGCTGGCCGTTTTACGCCGAAGGCGTTCGCTAATTGCAGCCCAGGGTTGCCTCAACCCTGGGATAAGATTCTCAAATAAGCAGCTAAACTCTGAAAGAGTTCGCGAGCTTGTTCGCGCCACATTCGCCAACATTCGGCGCTACTTCGTTCGATATTTCTAGCGAACGCCTTCGGCGTAAAATGACCAAGATCCGGTTCTTTTCACTCCGCAACCTAACTTCGCAAAGGAATGAGTGCGCGGAGCCGGTCATCGCGCAAGTAAAGCCCAAGCCAGATCACCACGCCGAAAACGACCGGGAAGAGCACTGGAAACAGACCTTCACCGACGCGGACGTGCGTAGCGACTGCCCCGCCGAGATAGCCTGTTAGCAAGATGGCCCCAAGAATGGCGGTGCTCGGAATCACATAGAGGACAGTGGACGCGATCAAGACGATCCCGAGGCCAAGAATGACACTCTCGGGATAGCCGAGCCGAACGGTTGCCTCCACGACAGGTGCCGGCTTCACCAATTTCATTACGCCGTCCATGAGCAAGAACAGTGCGGGTAGGGCGCTGATGATTCGTCCGATCCACAGCCTCTTCTTCGAGACGGAAGCCGTTTGGGTACCTGATTGCATGAATCTTTCCTTTTGCATTTTTGATTTTCGATCTAGGAGAATTTCTTGGAGCTTACGCCGATAAAAAATCAAAAATTCTTGGTCAGAGCTTCCTTTTAGAGTTTGGTCTTCGGCATGGGCGCATCCAGAAATGTTGCAATCGGAGCAAGCAACGTTTCGGGGTTAGTCCAGAGCATGAAATGATCGCCGCCCGGAAACACTGCAAGTTGGGCGTTCGGAATTAGCCGAAACATCTCCACCGCGTGCTCAGGACGAACCACATCGCGGTCTCCGATCGTGACCATGACATGAGCTTTGATCGATCGCATCTCCTCGCGAGCAAAGCCCTTGAACTCCGACCCCATCTTTTTGACCTTGGTGACCAGTACAGTCCATTTTTTCGGATCGGGCGCCACCTTGTCGTAAGGATCTTTTAACTCTTTCGGCGCGAAATTATCGGGCGAAAGGCTCTTAAACTGCGCGACTACTTCCGCGTCGTAGGCGTCCTCGAGCTTACGGTAGTGGGATCCAGCGGTGACTAGTTTGCGCACCAGCTTCGGATGCCGGATTGCGACCGCCATAGCAACATTGCCTCCCATGCTATAGCCGAAAAGGTCGGCTTGCTCAATTTTGAGTTGTTTTAGAAGCGCGGCTGTGTCGTCGGCCATCTGCTCATAGGTCAACGGGCGATCGATGTCAGCGGTGTGTCCATGCCCCTGCATCTCGATGGCGATCACCTGCCGATTCTTAGCGAGGGTGGGAAAAACTACCGCCCAACCGAAGGCACCGTGAAGCACGACCAGTGGCCTGCCGGTGCCGTGAATCTCGTAATACATCTTGAGACCGTTCACCTCAGCGTATCTGCCCTTGCCGTCTTGCGTCGGCGTCGCCAAAACGGCGGCCGGAGTTGTTAGCAGCGCTGTCGCGGCCAGTGTCTGAATGATCAATCTCTTCATCTTTTCTTTTCCTTCTTATTAAACGCCGCTTCGTTCTCAGCAATGCGGGTCTTGACGAGCTTCTTCACGAGCGCGGCGGGTAGTGGCTTACCGACCGGGAAGCGAATAGTCCCCTTGGATGTTTTATAGGCCTTCAGCTCATCCTTGTGTGTCGCTATAGGTTTTGCGCCGGGGAAGAAGCTGCAGTGGTCCTTGAAGGCGGCGAAGCCCACCAGCATTCCGTGGTGTTTGTACATCGGAATCTGGTAGCTGATCACTTCCGTAGCCTTGGGCGCAACGGCCTTAATTGTTTTGCGAATCTTCTCAAGCGTGGCCCTCGCCTCTTCCGGAAGCGCCGCGAGATAGTCGTCTACGGTCTGCGGTGCAGCACCGAGTTTTACTTTTTTCATGGCCAGTCCTTTCAATCCTGAGTTAGTGCGCTTGGCTCCATGTAGATGAGTTCCCAAATGTGGCCATCCAGATCCTGAAACCCATGTGCATACATGAAACCGTGATCTTGTGGTTCATTGTAGGTTGATAGTAGCCATGGTTTCCCTTTCGAAAGTTCATTGCCCGGTGGCACTAATCGCCGGCAGGCCCGCGATTTCCATCACTGGCCTGATTTCGACGGTACCGAATCGTGCCGGTGGAATCCTTTCGGCGATGCGGATCGCCTCGTCGAGATCCCTGGCGTCGATTAGGTAGTAGCCGCCGAGCTGTTCACGCGTTTCCGCGAACGGACCGTCAGTCACCAGCCGTTTGCCGTTGCGCACCCGAACACTGGTCGCGGTCGAAATAGGATGTAGCGGGCTGGCATCCAGATACTGCCCGCTTGAGTGGAGCTGTTGCGAGAGCTGTGCAGACTCAACGTAACAGTGCTCCCGCTCGCTCTCGCTCATGGCCTGCTCGTCGAGATAAACCAGCATCATGTATTTCATATGTGTGCCTCCAGCAGTAAGTCGAACAGAGCGCCCGCAAGCCAGCATGGATCATTGTTGCTCATACGCTTGCTTTAGAGTTTTCATGTCAAGCTTGTCCATTTTCAGCATGGCCTTCATGACTCTCTCTGATCTCTCAGCATCTTCGCCTTGGTAAAATTCACCTAAAACTGTCGGAACGACTTGCCATGACAAACCATACTTGTCTTTAAGCCAGCCGCATCTCGATTTTGCTCCGCCTTCAGAAAGCTTCTCCCAGAACTCATCTACTTCCTCCTGCGTTTCGCAGTTCACTACCAGCGATATGGCTTCCGTGAATTTGAAATGCGGGCCACCGTTTAATGCCACGAATTCTTGTCCATCGAGCTGGAATTCAACGGTCATTACCGTTCCCTTTGGTCTTCCGGTGGCCTCCGCTCCCTCTTCTCCATAGCGGGTGATGCCACCAATCTTCGAATTTTTGAAAATCGAGATATAAAAATTCGCAGCCTCTTCGGCGTTGTCATCGAACCACAAGAATGGGGTGAGTTTTTGCATATTGTCTCCTTTTGGTTTGTTTCACTCCGTTAGGAGTGAGATGTTTATGGTCCGGAACGCAGAAGGCCAGCACCAACTCCGTTCGAAGGAGCGGAATTCAACTAGAACTTCACCCTCCAAAACCATTCCGTTCCTTCGAACGGAGCCGGAGGGTGTTGCTTCTCGATCTATAAACATGTCGTCCGAAACGGGGTGAAACCTTGACTCTATTAGTTCGTGGTCAAGTTTCGTCAAGCCCCATAGCGTCGAATGATTGGTTCGGCCTCAAGGTTAGAGTTACTTCGATGCCATGGGCTTTACTTGTATTCCCTTAGTGAAATCCTCAGCATCGAGCACGCCTCTACCCAACCTTCTTCATGCCCAGATAATGATCCCGCTGTTTTTTTGAGTAAATCAACCATTTCATGCGTGTCCCTCCATCAGTAAGTCGAACGGCGAGTGCCCGGATCGACACTCCGCTGGGAAATATTTAACATGAGGCGTGATCCCAGACGCCAACGCCGCCGTTCACGCGGTCTATAGCTCCGATTGGGGCCGGATCGTAGCCACCCTGATACGGTCCTTCGGCGACTTTGACGTGGCCGAAGAGGCCGCGCAGGAGGCCTTTGCGGCCGCTGTGGACCAGTGGCGGGAGTCCGGCGTCCCTGATTCCCCACCCGCCTGGATCATTCAGACAGCTCGGCACAAGGCCATCGACCGTATCCGGCGCCAGACGCGTTTCAAGGAGAAAGTTGAATCATACGCCGCGTCCGGGCTGATTCAGACAATCGAGGAGCCGAACTACGACGCGAGCGAAATCCCAGACGATCGTCTGCGGCTGATTTTCACTTGTTGCCACCCCGCGCTGGCACTCGAGGCACAGGTCGCGTTAACCCTCCGCACCCTCGGCGGCCTCGACACGGACGAGATTGCGCGCGCCTTCCTCGTGCCCGCAGCGACGATGGCCCAACGCCTCGTGCGCGCCAAACGCAAGATTCGCGACGCCGGTATTCCGTATTCGGTCCCCGACACGAATGACATGCCGGCCCGGCTCGACGCTGTGCTGACGGTGATCTATTTGATTTTTAACGAAGGCTACGCGCCGACGCAAGGCGGGGTGCCCGTGAGGACCGATCTCTGCGCCGAGGCCATCCGACTTGGGCGCCTGTTAAGGATTTTGATGGCGCCGCAGCCGCCCTCAGAAGTGACGGCACTCGTGGCCCTGATGCTGCTTCACGATTCACGACGCGAAGCCCGACTGGACGAGTTCGGCGATCTGGTCGTTCTGGAAGAGCAGGATCGCAGCCGCTGGGATCAGCGGCAGATCGACGAGGCGTTGCCACTCGTCGATGAGGCGTTTGGGAGCGAGGATGGTCCATTCGCTTTACAGGCAGCGATTTCGGCCGTGCATTGTCGCGCGAAGCGCGCACAAGACACGGACTGGCCTCAGATCGTCCGGCTCTACGATCTTCTCGAGCGCGTGCAGCCCTCTCCCATCGTGTCGCTGAACCGGGCTGTGGCGGTGGCCCTGGTGGACGGCCCTCAGCCGGCTCTCGCGCTCATCGATGCGCTGGCCGCCACCGGTGATCTCGACGGCTATCACCTGCTGCATGCTGCGCGTGCCGATCTGCTGCGTCGTCTCGGATCCAAGGTGGAAGCGGCGGAGAGCTATGCGCGAGCGCTGGCGCTGGTAACCAATGATAGCGAACGTCGATTTCTCGAGCGCCGCCTACGCGAGGTCCAGCCGTCGGCCGGTTGATTTCAATGTATGTGCTTCGCAGTTAGTGGGATTAAATTCGAAATTCTTCACTTTTCCTCCAGCATCTCCGTGTATCGACGCTGCATCTCCTCGGGGGAGACCTCTTCGATGCTGTGCCCGATGTTCCACCTGTGGCCGAAAGGATCGCGTATGCTTCCCGAGCGCTCCCCATAGAACGCGTCCTGGGGCTCCCTTTCGATCTCGGCGCCGGCTTCCACGGCACGCCGAATCACTTCATCCGCGTTATCGACGTGGATATGAATCGTTACCGCGGTCCCACCGAGTGCCAGTGGACCCTTGATGCCGCACTCGGGAAACTCGTCTGACAGCATCATAGTGGTTCCCCCGAAGTCCAGCTCAGCATGGCCGATACGACCGCTCGGCTCGGTCAGGCGGAACTTCTCTTGAGCGCCAAAAGCCTTTGTATAGAACTCAATGGCTCTAGCTGAGTTCTCGACGCACAGATAAGCGAACAGCTCGTGTATTTTCATTGATGTACTCCTCTCTAGAATGAACGATGGTATCAAGGTACTTCCAGAGCGATTTCCTGTCTTGAACGAAATTGACCCTTACAGTCTGTCAGCGTGGTGCTCGGAGGATGGGAACGTGATTTGGGGACGAAGGCGAGAGTTCGTCGTACTCCCTCGGTGTTACGCCTGCGAACTCCCGGAACTGGCGGTTGAAATGGGGCTGGTCATCCAGCAAGCTCGTCGGCGGGCACGCCGAAGAGGAGCTCAGAAGCGCCTGGGAGGAGCTGGGCGCCCACCGAACTTGCCGGCTCCGATATGTCACGCACGTAGTAGGTGCTGCGGGCTCCACCAACAATTGCGTAGCCGATCTCCCGCCTGGTGCAATAGCTGACATCGTCGAAGAGGCAGAGCTTGTGGTTCGAGAGGCGAATAACAAGGTGCATCGTTCCCGTCGGGAGAACGCGCTCTCGATCGGCAAGGACCGAAAATGGTGAGGTCGTCCAGTCGATTGCCCACAGAGTTGTTACAAACGGGCGTAGGATTGGTCGAGGTGGGCGCGTTAACAACATGGACTTCAGTTCCTACCCACCGCAACCGACACATCCAGGCGTGAAGGATACCGCGCGGACCGATAAATGCTCTGTCGCGCGGTCTGGAAATCGCTTTCCTTTGCGTTGAAGATGTTGTCTACAAACTTCTGCGGATTGCGGTCATACAGAGGAAACCAGGTGCTCTGTACCTGCACCATGATTCGGTGACCTTTCAGAAAGCTATAATCGTTGCCGTGCAGATCAATCGTGTATTGGTTCACCTGATTGGACGTAATAGCTTCGGGATTTTTAAAACTCCTGCGATACCGTCCGCGAAAAATCTCGCTCGCCACCATCAATTGATAGCCAGCCAATTTTGGGTTAGCCGGGTATTCACCAGGGTAAACGTCGATCAGTTTGACTACCCAATCGCTGTCCGTGCCGCTGGTCGAAGCAAAAATGCGAGCGATGATGTCGCCGGTGATGGTGACATTTTCCATGAGAGGTTCGGTCTGCCATATCAACAGGTCGCGACGGTCGCCCAAAAATCTCTGGTCCTGGGCCAACCAGGTAGACCATTGTGAACCGTTCGGATCGTAGGTCGCTTCCACGGGACGCTTGCGATAGGGAACGGGACTGGAAGGATCGGAAACGTAGCTGTCGTAATCCTCAGCTGGTTTATTCGGTTGCGGTCTTCCCAACGAAAGCTTGCCTTGGGCTTGCAAGTAGAGCGCACGCGGCTGAACATTCCGGCGCGGTGACCAGGCATCATACGTCATCCATCTGTTAGTGCCTGATTGAAAAACGGTAGCTTCGGCTTGTTTTAGTTTGCCCTTGTTCTTCAAATAGTAGGCAAACCACGGGGCCTGAATTTCTTTCCGAAAATATCTTCCGGTGTTGCTGCCGAAATCAACTTCGGCCAACCGGCGCCCGCGGCCGCCCCAGCCGCCGTGATTCCAGGGTCCTTCGACTAGAAACACCAAATTGTTTTTGTCGTGCTTTTCCAAAACCTGATAGGTCATTAGCGCGCCATACAGATCCTCCTGGTCCCACCAGCCGCCGACGACGAGTGTCGGAACTGTAACCTTGTTGAGATAGTTTTTCACGGCGCGTCGCTGCCAGAAAGAGTCATAACTGGGATGCGCGACAAAGTCTTTCCACGTCGGCAGCTTTCCGCCAATCTGTGTAGTTAAATTGGCCAGCGTTTTCAGGGAGAGATACCAATCGTAAGCGTCAGTCTTTCCAAAGCTGACATCCTCGAGAGTCTTTGACGACTCCAGCGATTTCACATATTCGTAACCGTAACTCTGACGAAACGCGCCGTTGTGAAAAAAATCGTCGCCTATCCAGAAATCAGCCACCGGCGCCTGCGGTGAACTAGCTTTGAGTGCCGGATGCGATTCAATGAGCGCCATTGTCGAAAGCCAGCCGTCGTATGAAACGCCCATAATGCCAAGGCGGCCGTTATTCTTCGGCAGGTTCTTGATTAGCCAGTCAATCGTGTCATAGGTATCAGTGCTTTCATCAATCGATCTCGTATCGCGCGTGTCACGCCGCGGGCGCGTCATCAAAAACTGACCTTCCGATTCAAACTTTCCGCGAATGTCCTGGAACACGAAAATGTACCCATCTGCTATCAACTCTTTGCGTGAGCCATTGACGCGGTCCGCATTCCATCCCTTCACGCCATAAGGCGTCCGGTTCAGAATTAAGGGAAGCGGTTCAGTTTGATTTTCCGGCGTCAGGATAACTGTATACAGGCGCACGCCGTCGCGCATCGGGATCATCGCCTCAGTTCGAATGAATGGTACGCGAGTGTCGGGAGCGGGCTGGTCACTGATTTTCTTGGCAGGATAATCTTGGCCCCCCTGATGCCAGACGAGGGAAACAACTTTTCCCGCCGCGTCGCGAATGAACTCCACCTGCGCGTCTAGGTCTTTCAGAAAGAATTTGGTTTTGGAGGAGGGGAAAATCTCAAACCGTCGCTGGTCAGTCACTTGGAGGTAAAATTTATCGCCTTCACGGAAGAATGAAAAAATGAATTCGGGATCGGAAGCAGATTGATACTGGCCCACGTAAGAATCAAAAACCTGCGGGTCAACTTTAATCTCGACCGGGGCCGGATTCTGGGCGACAACCAGCCGTGGCAATTGAAAAGCTGCCACACTCACGAAGACTAAGAATGACAAAAGGGCAGCCGTACGAAAGAAATGCTTCATTTTTACTTCTCTGGTGTTCGTAAAGATTAAGCTCGCCGCGACCGGCTTCTCAACCAGCGCCGGAGGCGCGGCAGAAGTTAGCCAGGCGCAAACGCCGAAGGCGGTGCAGCGCCTGGAACTTATCAGAAATGGTCCAGCCCTGAAAGGGCATGTGCTGCCGCCCTTTCAGGGCTGGTTGACTATTTTGGTCATAATCCAGGGGCGGCCGCGCTAAGACGCGCTCGCCCCTTCTGGCTACCTTCTGCCGGGCCTTCGGCGCTAGTTGACTGCTAAAGCACGCAGATAAACGCGGATCAGAACAAGACCATTCTTAGTCCCTGTGCTTCATCATTGATCCTGATCCGCAAGATCTGAGTCAATCGGCAGCTACCTTGCTATTACGGCTTAACAGACGTCGTGGGCGTGTGACGGGTCATGCCGCGATTGAGAAGCATCTTAACTTCCACCCGTCGATTCTGCGCGCGTCCCGCAGCCGTCGTGTTTTCAGCTACAGCTTCCGTCTTACCGTACCCCATGGGCGTGATGAAACGACGCAGCGGAATTTTATGATTCACGGCCAGGTACTGGATCACTGATTCAGCCCGATCCCGGCTAAGTCGGAAATTCTTCGCTTCGCTGCCGGTCGAATCCGTGTGTCCCGCAACCTCGAGCACAAAACCTTTAGCATTGATTGCTTTTGCTGCCAGGTCGTCCAGTTGCTGCCTCGCTTCAGGTAAAAGCGCCGCGCTGTTCACTTTGAAATTCACAGCGACAGTCTCTTGCACGTCGTAATCATCGAGGGCGGAGATGCGTTCGTTCGCCGCGCCTGCTTCGCTTCGGGCCTCAGCCGCGACGGCATAGAGCTCGTCCATCTGTCCTGCTATCCGTTCCTGGTTCGCTTCAACGGGACCGACGCGTGTGTCAGTGGTGATGGCGGCTCTCAGGTCCGACTCGTTGAACCTGATCTTATCGGCCACGAGCTGGCCCTGGGAATCACCGCGTCCCTCTACTTCCACGATCAGTCCTCGCAAAATGTCCGTGACCGCATATTTCTTACCGCCACGTAAGAAGCCTCCGTGGGTCTTGATGCTCGTGTCGTCAGTGAGAAGGACTTGATAGTCCACACGGCTGCGATCGCGAATCGTGAACGTGTCGGCGTCGCGTCCGATTACGACACCTTTAAACTTCATCTTCGCGCCGTTCGGAATGAAGCGGATGTTTGTATTTCGGTCTCTCGTGGTTTGGGTGTTTGCGACTTGTCCAAGGACCAGCGATGTTCCCGCCAAAAGTAGGGCCACGCCGCCAGCCAGGGTAAAGGATCGAATTTTTTTGATCATACTAGTGCTCATTACTTGGCTCCTTAAGTATCAATAGGGAATGCAGCAGAGCATTCCGGACGGGCTTCTTTGTCGGGTGATCTAACCTAATGGGGGCAGGAGCAAAAATCGTAACCCAAAACCGGGGCAAAAATCAAAGATACAACATTCTAGGGGCGGCACGCCGTGGCCGCCCCGGGTTTGGATTTATTCAACTCCCAAGAATACCTCTCAACACTCGGGTTGTCTCGTGAAACCGCTCATCGCTGGAGGCCGACGCGCCGCATAAGATCCTGGAAGCGAGGATCGGCCTAAGTTCGTCCCACCTCGAATCAATTTTGATAAATGTAATTTGCACTTCGCGTTCCCGGCAGGATCGTTCCAGCTCTCTTAGTGCCTTTTCCTTCTCTCCAACGCCGTTATGAATCATCGCAAAGCTATAAGAAGGAACGAATTTCTCGATCGCCCTGGATTGCAGTTCTCGCAGTGTGGCTTGAGCCTGGTCGCGCCGGCCGGATTTCGCAAACGCGTAACCCAACTGGGTGATGGGTTCGTTGCTGCCGGAGGAAAGTTCTGTTGCCCGTTCCAGCTCAGCAATCGCTTCTGGGAACATTCCCCGCCGGATATAAACCCGACCTAAGTTATTGTGAGCAATCCAGAAATTCGGCTCGGCCTCGATCGTTTCTCGCAGACCGGCCATCGCTTCATCGTCGTGTCCGGCATAGAACAAGAACTGGCCTTCCAACGTCTGCGTGATAAGTGTTGATGGGTCGAGCTCTCTGGCCCGCCTGACTTCCGCCAGGGCTTCGTCATGTCGTGCCAGATTAGACAAGAGGTGTGCGTAAGCGCGGTGAGCGTCCGGGTTATTCGGGCTGAGACTCGATGGCTCTCTTGAGTCGGTTTTCGGCCGCGTCCCAATCCCAGTCAAACCAAAATCCGACCCAACCCAATACGATATGCGCTTCGGCCAAATCCTCGTCTAACTCCAAAGCGCGCATGGCTGCTGCTTTCGCTTGGGGGAACCCCTCTTTGGAAGACACGTATCCGGCGATTGGCAGAGTTCGATAGGCGTCAGCCATTCCCGCGTGTGCGAGAGCGTACGACGGATCGGCGGCAATCGCTTGTTGGTAAAGTCGATGCTCTTGCGGATCTCAGGTTCGGTTCGTTTGAAATAATGATAACGAGCTTTGAGATAGAGTTGATAAGCTTCAACGTTTGACGTGTAGTTCTTCGCTAACTTCTGTTCGTCCGCTCCCGACAACCGCGCTCGCAACTTGCGCGAGACATCACGCGCAATCTCAGTTTGCAGCGATACAACGTCAGTCAGTTTTCGATTGTAACGCTCGCCCCAGATGTGAGTGTTGTCACCCGCGTCCGCCAGCTCAACACTGATCGATAGCTCGTCACCTAACTGAACCACCCGACCAGTCAGCACTGCCTGCACGCCCAGATCGCGCCCTGCTGATCGGGCGTCCATCTCGCGTCCTTTATAACGCGCTACCGAATTGCGCGACATCACGCGCAGACCCGGGAGTGGGAAAGACGGATGATGATGCTTTCACCGATGCCGTCAGAGAGGTACTCCGTGTTCGGATCCGCGCTCGCATTGGCAAAAGGCAAGACTGCGATCGAGTTGATGGGTTGAGTACGGCTGCTGAAGTATCCGGAGTAGATGAGCGCCGCGGCGGGAATCGCCAACGCAGCCAAAACCAGAAGTGCTGTTCGCTTGTGACGCTTGAACTCTTTGGCAAGATACTCGACGTTTGACCACGAGCGTATGTTTGTTCTTGTCGCCGTCCGGTTCAACGTGCCGCCTAGATCCAAATGCCGTTCGAGTCCACTTAAACCGACCGGCAGGTTTTGCGGTTGATTGGCTAATTGAGCGTTGCGAATATGATGGAGCTGGCGAAATCTTACGCAGAAAGCGCGGCGAAGCCGAGTAGATTGTCACAAGCTGACGAGCGCTCATAGCTCACCACTAATTCTTAGTGGACTGAGTTTCTCAAAATACGTTTCTTAGATATTCTGTCAGCGGGCCAAGCGACGTTTCTGGAGAGATGAATGCAATGTAGTTATCGGGTCTTAAGAGCGGTTGAAAGATTTGTTCGAGCCGAAGATTTCCGCGACGTGCGGGTAAAGCGGAACAATGTGGTGGTCGACGAGATGTGCATACTTGCTTTCAATGCCGGGTAGTTCCCTATCGCGATCGCTGAAGTGATCGCCAACACCGCTTTGCCCATCCGAGAAAGTCAGCAGGTGGAACTTCGGCGCGCGCAGGCGGTCGTAGACACTTACGCCGTCAACCAGGAAATAGGGCATGCGCTCGCCCGCTTTGACTTCGTACTCACGATCTCCCCTGTGCGCGCCTGTCTCATGTGCGCTTAGCGAGCTGTCGCGGTAGTTGATTCCGATCTGGGAAATCAAAATAAAGAACCTTTTTCGGACCGCCTCGATCGAAAGAATGTATTTCGCCATCGGCGGGAAGATCGTGTGTCGAATCAAGCCGACAAACCAGTCTTTGCCGGCAGCGAGATTGAACATCCGGTCGGTGGTCTCCGTCAGCCTCTTCGCATTTGGCAGACGCTCTTGGTTGTAAGTATCCAAGAGTCTTTCGTTGGCGGAGTGTTTGAGAACCAGCGCCAGCTTCCAGGCGAGGTTGTAAGCGTCCTGGATGCCCGTGTTCATGCCCTGCCCACCAGCCGGCGTGTGTATGTGCGCCGAATCGCCGGCCAGAAAACATCTTCCGGAAGAAAACTTCTCGACATGGCGCGTATGGACCTTGTAAGTCGAAAACCAATCGACGCGGGTGATGTCGAGCTCTAGTTCCGCTTCCTCTTTAATCCGCGCTTCGATCTCTTCATAGAGTATCTCGCCCGCATCCTTCTCCAGGCCTTCGGGAAAGGCGCCAACGATGCGCCAACGTTTTTCGCCGCGCATGGGGAAGAAAGCAACGACGCCGTTTGGGGCAAGGCAGACGTGCAACCCATCGTGGCTGAACTTCCAGTCAATACGCACATCGGCAACGTAGAACAAACGCTCAAATGTGCTGCCTGAAAAGGCAAGGCCGAGCGCATTCCTGACCAGACTCCTGGGTCCGTCACAGCCGACAAGATATTTACCTTCGATGACTTGAGATTCACCGCTGCCGGTTTTAACGGCAGCAGTGGCTGACGTTTCACTTTGCGAAAAATTTTCAAGGTCGGTTTCCCAAAGCACATCCCGCCCGTGACTTTGCAGGTACTCGTACATTAGTTGCTCATTTTTGCTTTGCTCCAGAACGAGCATGTACGGGTAAGCGCTCAATCCCTGTCCGATGTTAGACAGTTCAACTTCGCCAAGGATTTCTCCGCTTTCGAGTATGCGCACCCTGCCCGCAACGGTGCCGAGTTCAACCGCCTTTTTTGCCAGATCCAGTTGTTCGTAGATCTCGAGTGTGCGGGCGTGAACGCCGAGAGCTTTGGAGTAGGGTGTTACGCCCTGGTTTTTCTCGACAACAATAAAATCAATTCCGTACCGGGTGAGCTGACACGCCAGAGCAAGTCCGGTCGGACCAGCCCCGATGATGATTACGTCGGTCTTGATTGTCATCCCCATGGGCCAATCCTAACGAACCAAGCATGTGACAGACAAGAGAATCCACACCGGCTTGTAGGGGTGGCACGCCGTGGCCACCCGCGTTGCGTTCACGGCACGCCCGATTGCGTTGCGTAACGCCGGGTTACTCTTGAGCGATATTTCAGAGGGTTGAATAGATGGAAACGAGGGGCGGCCACGGCGTGCCGCCCCTACAGGTTTGCGTGAGTTTCAATTGTAGGGGGTGGCACGCCGTGGCCACCCCTCGTTGCATTGAGAGCCGCGCGATTAAGGCGCGATGGGCAGGCTGACGATGCGGCCGGCGACTTCTGTGATGTACAACCGGCCGCTGCGCTCGTCGAGCGTCATCGCCGTAGGGCGAACAAGACAGTCGGCGAGCACCGCCGGAGGATCGGTTGGCGTCTCGAAGCGGACTAGCCGCCCTGGCGTGCCAAAGAAAGGTCCAGGAGCGGACGAGTGTTGCAACACCAGATAATCCGTGTCGTGGTGACGCCTTAACTGCAGCACATCGATGGCCGTCTTGAGCCCGGTGATGAACGGCGAGTTGTTGCCTGTGAGCGGATCGACGCGCTGCACTACGGATGTGCCGGGGGCGAACGGGACTCCCCTGAACAGCGTCACCAGAAGTTGGCCGTCGGAGTATGCGATGCCGGTTGGGACAGCGTCCATAAAAGGTCCGCCAACAGCTGGAAACATCGGATTCGGTATCGGCGGAAAGACCGCCAGCATTGAAAACCCGCCTGATCTAATATCGACCCGCCAAACCAGGTTTTGACCGCCGTCCGTTACGTACAGCAACTCGGACTCGCATCGATCCCCGTCATCATCTCCATCATCTCGACTGCGATGGTCGTCGTCGCGATTCCGGTTTGTCACCAGCACCAGGTCGAACGGATTCGAACCGCGGACGTTGGTGGCTAAGGTTGGAAGCGGATTGGGCGTGAAGTTTGGGAAATTAGCAACGAGCTCGATTGTGATAGTGTCGCTGCCGCCGTTTGACAGTCTAACTCTCTCGCCGCTGGCCAGCGCCTGTTGATCGGCCGCTGTCAGGTTGAACCCGCTGGTGAACCTCTCGACGCCTTCGCTTAACTCAATGGCCAGGATCGAGCTGAAGAGGGGTGATGACGGATTCGGATTTCCCGTAGCCGAACCAGGAAACGGGCCGGCCAAAATGGAGTCGCCAATCCCGATGGCGACGTAAAGAGTACGCCCGCGCAGGAAGAGGCCGGCCGGTCCTGCCGGTTCGTTGACATCGTTGATTCCCGAAGGCAGACCTGCGAGAAGCGTGCGGCGCTGACCGTGGAGGTCAACGATGGAGATGCGACCGGTGTTAGGTGCGAATATGCCCGATTCTGAGACGAGCAAGTTGCCTCTATCCGTCTGCGTGAGCCCTAATGGGATCTGGAGGCCGGAGGTCAACTGAGGCAGCGGGCACTGTGCACTCGCTTGTGCTCCTGCGAGAAAAAAGATCGAAACGGTTAGTGAAAGCGAGCAGGTTATTGAGGCGAGAAAACGAAGCGTTTGTTTGTTCATATCGAGTCAATCCTTTCCGGGAGGTTAAGGTCCTACTGGGCGTGCCACCAGGACATCAGTTTTTGATCAGGGTCTTATTCTTCGAACTCCCGCTGTCCACCGGCGCACCCTGAACAGGTCGCGCAGTTTCAGGGTCCGCTGCGGGGGCGCTCGATCCAGGCTGATGCCCGTCGGCTGCTGGCCCGGTTCTTTTCCGGCAGACTGTTTCTGAGCTGGATCTTCCCGGGTGATTTCGACAATCGGCTTAGCCAGTGCGGCAGGATCGGCAATGGCTTCTATGGCAACGTGGACTGCTGTAGGTCTATAATCGCGACCTCTGAACCTCGTCCGTCCGATTGCCGCGGTTGTTTCTGAATTTCTCCGTAGGCGACACATTAGTCGCGTTGAATATTCTATAACGAAAGTTGGCGGAAAAGAAGAGGAAAACTCAGCGAAACTTTTCGAAAAACAGCCTCTTCGTCTCAGGAATGGACGACTGATGGGCCCAGTGAGCGACGACACAATTCATCTCTACAACGGATTCACACTCGACCTGGCGCGAGGCTGCCTGACGCATGCCGGCGAGCCTGTGCACCTGCGCCCCCAGTCCTATGAGGTGCTGAGGTACCTGGTTGAACATCGGGGGTGTCTGATCAGCAAGGACAAAATCATTGAGGACGTATGGCAGGGACGGGCCGTTACAGATGGTTCACTTGGCAAATGCATTGAAGAGGTGCGCGAGGCGCTGGGCGTCGATGCTCGGCAGTTCGTCCGCAACGTGCGCGGGCGCGGCTACATCTCGACCCCGTAATGAATGAGGGCGAGAACGGCAGTTCATTCTCAGTTCGCCCAGAAGAAATTGACGTCGTGGCCGAAGTATTAGTTAGATGTTCCGCGGCGTAAACGAGGCTAGCAACAAAATTGCAAACGACAGCAGCGAACAAATCGTCTTCAGGGTGTGAGTCACTAGAAACAGGTGCCGAACATCGGACCAGTTGACGGGGATCGGCGAGCCGGCCCACGTCTTAATCTGCATGCTCAGTGGAAAGCTCCACACGAGCACGATTACCATCGTAGCGACCCCAAACCCTAAAGCCACCCAGGTAAGTAATGCCCTCCGAGACCTACAGTCCCTCTCGACCCAGAACAGTGAAAATATAGTCAGGATAGTTAGTCCCCCCAGCACTGGCATGTTTTAACCGTGTGAGAGGTCCAGCATGTTGTGCTCTCGCACCCAATCTTCAGCTTGAAGGTCGTTCTGAGCGAAAGTAACCACAAACCAGACATCAACTAGTCTTCCGGTTACGATGCCAAGGAGGAACAGGCTGACTATCCTGAGGACTTTCGCGGCGCCTCGGGTGCCCACTCCCGCGCCGCCAAACGTTTCGGTCTTCACTGCTATCCCTCCATACCCGAACCGACGTGCTCGTTATCGGTCTTGAAAGCTTTGTAGAGAATAAATCCTACGACGGATAGGAGCACTTGGCCCGCAGCGGCCATCACGTTCACAGGGATACCCATGACGCGCTTGAGAGCATGCCCTGGGTCTTCGACGGCTGTACCGGGGACAAGTAGAGCAATGAAGAAGGGCCCCCAGTAAAGTATGGGGATCAAGGCGCCGACAATATGACCGAGATCGCGATCCGGCGTTGGCCGCCATAAGGCCCACAATCCCATCACGGATGCGCCGAAGGCCATACAAAGATAAGAGACTCCATGAAAGCGGGCGTGCGAGGACCATTGCTCACTGAAGATGTGGGTCGAGTTCCAGTCCGCCAACCAAGGCGCAATAGCGGTCGAGAGTAACGACGCGCTCATAATGAGCCGCCCGACATTCTTACGAAAAGTCATATGCTTCTCGAGTCTCCTTGTGGGCATAAGTTGGCGTTCAGGAGCGCGCCGCCTTTGGCGCGTCCGCCTGGAACGCATTGTTAGATGCGTTCGAGCTGTCAGCGTACTTGTTGACCGCCGCCTCGATGGCGCTGACAGCCTTGGCTAGATCATCCGGTACCATCACCGGATGGATCTCAATGCTCGCATTGAACGCGAGGAACCACGGCTCGGCAATCGCTGGGATCTGTGAGGCGTCCTGCATTTCGAGGAAAAGAAACGCCGTCCGTTGACCATTGTCGTCCGTGAAATAAACGGCCTCGGGCTTCAGATCCGCTAGTATGGACTGGATGGTTGCGCCGAGCTTTCCGGCCTTCGCGGCCTCGTTCCCGGCCTCGACAGGGATATTCACTTTAACAAGAAATCGCATCGATCACCTCCCGATGAATGATGGATTGTTTGCTGTTCCAGATGTCGCGGGCAATTTCCCAGGCACCGGGCTGCCGCTCGTAGATAGTGGCTCGCATCTTTAGGAACCTGCCTGATAGAGATTTTTCTCATTTCTGCGTTGTCGCCATCTATGGCGGCTTCCCATTTTACTATTCAAGTCTCATACGTTTCATCAAATCAATAAACCGCGGCTCCGAGCGCAGGTTGTTCCATTTCGGCTCGACTTTCAGAAAAACCGCTTTCGGCTCTCGCTGTTCAAATCCGCGCTCCAGCCAAGCGAGCGTTTCGTCGCGCTCGTCCAAGCCGTTATAAATTAACGCAATGTTGTAAGGCGAAACGAAACGCTTGGTTGATAATTTCAATAGTTCTGCAAGCATGGCTCGCGCTTCCGCTTGTTTGCCAGATTTCGCCAAAGCGTAAGCTTCGAATGCGAGGGGGTGGGTGCTGGCACCGGAAAGTTCTCTCGCCTTGCGTGCTTCGGCGACGGCTTCCGGGAACATCCCTTGATCGATATAAGCACTTGAAGCGAACAAATGAGCGAGCCAAAAATTCGGGTCTAGTTCAAAAGTTTTCTGCAATCGGGCTAACGCCTCACGGGCGCGTCCGGCGTGAAGAAGAAATTGCCCTTCGAACGCGTTGGTTCGCAAATTAAGCGGGTCGAGTTCTCTGGCGCGTTTAATCTCGGCAAGCGCTTCCGTGTGATGTCCCGTGTTTGAAAGTAAATGCGCGTAAAACGCATGAGCGTCCGCGCTATTCGGATTAAGCTCTAAGGCTCGTTGGCATTGATTTTCGGATTCCTTCCAATTCCAGTCGTACCAAAATATGATGAAACCGAGAACGGCATGAGCATCGGCTAAGCTGTCGTCAATTTCGATTGCCTTCTGCGCCGCCGCTTTCGCTTTGGGAAAAAGTTCGGTTGGAGACATCTCGCCGGCGGTTGCAAGCCCGCGATATGCCTCCGCGAGTCCGACGTAGGCCATTGCATAAGAAGAATCGATTTCAATCGCTTGTTGGAAATATGAAATTCCTGTTTGCATTTCCGGCGGCGTTAATTTGGCGGCGTGGAAACGTCCTTTCAAATAAAGCCCGTAAGCCTCGACATTCTCTGTATAGCGTTTGGTCAAACGCATTTTCTCGTCGCCGCCCAACTGAAGTGCCAAAGCCGCCGCCACCCGGTTTGAAATCGCGTCCTGCACAACAAAAATATTCGTAAATTTCTCGTCGAAAGTTCCCGTCCAGAGCAATGTTCCGTCGGCGACTTTGACCAGTCGCACATTGACGCGAATTTTATCGCCCCAGCGTTGAATGCTGCCTTCTAACACCGATTCGACGTCGAGCGCGCGTCCGGCCGTCAAAGCGTCCTGCTCCAGATTGCCAAACTTACGAACCGAACTCAAAGGACGCACGACGATTTCCCGATTATTTCCGAGCCGTGAAATCAAAGTGTCCGCCATTCCTATCTCCAACACTTCGTCCCGATTCTCCGCCACCAACGGCTTAAAGGGCAAAACGGCGATGGATTTGATCGGGGCATTAGCGGGACTTGTATTTCCGCGCCAGAAATAAAATCCCAGCGCACCAAGAGCGAGAACACTCAAAACGGTTAACGCGATAAGCCACGGGCGATTTGTTTTCTCGTCCTTTGTCCTTCTTTCTCCGTCCTCTGATGATTGCAGATCTTTAATTCCGAAGTCTGAAATTCCGACTCCAAAATCGTTTTGCCCACCCGCTACCGCAGGCGGTCCTGACTCGTTCCAGTTCTGATCTGGAGCTGGGAGCTCGGAGATTGATACTTCCGTCCCCGCGTCCTCATATCCTCCTGTCTCTGCGTCTTTCTCCTCTTCTGAAACCTCACGGATCACGGCAACAAATCTGTAACCGTGTCCGCGGACCGTTTCGATAAATTTCGCTTTGTCCGCTTGCTCGCCTAAGACCCTTCGCAAATACGAAATGTTTTTGTCCAAGTTGTTTTCTTCGACAATCGCGCCCGCCCAAACCTCC
>Ga0180121_10000240_pt1 | contig 21787 bp, 20 predicted proteins | sample AntDrymUQ5402106_2_FD_129676 | JGI IMG/M metagenome (GOLD analysis project Ga0180121, IMG submission 129676) | Polar desert sand microbial communities from Dry Valleys, Antarctica - metaG UQ540 (21.06) (version 2) (version 2) | ecosystem: Environmental > Terrestrial > Soil > Desert | place...
GGTTTAAATCCCTCGAAAATTTTCATTACTTGCTGGCCTATGGAATTATAAATAGTAAATTTTACATTTGTACTTTTTGCCAAATCAAAATTTATTTTAGTAGCAGGATTAAATGGATTTGGATAGTTTTGGTTTAAAGCAAATTTTGAAGGAACATTTGTTCCGTTTTGAGAAATACCCACGGAACTACGATTTCCGACAAATATATTATCTATGTTACACCACAATCCATCGACTGTCGTGTTCATGTAATATCTGAAAGCAATGTAAATTCTCTGTCCGTTAAAAGCGCTAAGATTGAATTTATGCAAGGTCCAGACATTATTTGAATCTAGACTTCGGATTGTAGCTAATTTTTGAATAGAAAAAAGCGGATCCTGATCCGAGCAAACATGCACCTGCATAGTGTCAAAATAGTCAGTCAGTGAAGGTAAGTCTTCCGGTGTACCTGATAAAATCCAAAACATTAAACTGTCACCTGTCTGAATTCTTAAACTGTCTGTAAATACCCAGTCGTCTGCTACCGGATCACCTGCTCTCCATGGAATACTCATTCCTCTTCTTCCTGTTTGAGCTCTGGAATGAATTAGTGCATTCACTCCAGGAAAATTAACACCGGAATCTCTTGCAGACCACACCGCAAATGGATACGTAGGATTTGTACCATCGTTGTCAACTTTAAACCAGTTTGTGGGAAGACTGTCAGAATTAAAACCACTGGTTTCAAATCCCTCGTTCAATAATATTCTTTGAGCGGATGAATCTGAAGAGGTGAAAGAGGAAACGATTATTATTGCTAAGAGATAAAATATCTTTTTCATAATTTCTCCTTTACGTTTTTATTTTTTATGTTAAATTAAAGTTAATTAATTGAAAATGCCCCTTCATGACCTGCCGAAATTTTTTCCTGAAGCATCATTAATGCCTTCAGAAGATTATCCGGTCTTGGAGGACATCCTGCCACATATACGTCAACAGGAAGAAAAAGATCAATACCTTGAACTACAGAATATGTTCTATACATTCCGCCGCTTGACGTGCAGGCACCCATTGCTATTACCCATTTTGGATCAGGCATCTGATCGTAAATTTTTCTTACTACTTCAGCCATTTTATAAGTTGTTGTACCGGCGACAATCATTACATCGGATTGCCTCGGAGAAAATCTGAAAACCTCACTTCCAAATCTCGAAATATCGAATCTTGGACCCGCTGCTGCCATCATTTCAATTGCACAGCAAGAAATCCCCATTGGCATTGGCCATAAAGCATTTTTACGAGACCATTTAATTAATTCATCTATTTTGGAAGTTACAAATCCATCTTTGGAAAGTTTTTCTTCTAATCCCATTTTAATGCTCCTTTTTTTATTACGTAGATGTATCCCACCAATAAAATTACTATGAATATAAAAACACTTACGAATGAGTAAACCATCCTTGCGTGATCTAAGTTCAAGAATGATACTGCCCAGGGATATAAAAATACAATTTCAATATCGAATAATATAAAAAGAACTGCGACCATGTAAAACTTGACAGAAAATCGGTCATGCGCTGTTCCAACAGGCTCTACACCGCTTTCGTAAGTAGACAATTTTTCTTTGTTTGGTCGGGAAGGACCGAACAATGAAGAAAATTTAACATTTACCACTGCAAATAAAACAGAAATTGCAAGTATTATTATAATAGGAATATACGATTCAATCATGTTGCAATATAGAATTTTTTTACATTAATATTAATGGAAAATATAAATAACGTATTCAAATCTTAAGGTACATTTCTTCAATATCATCTTTAAATTTTTCTTCCACAAATTTTCTCTTAACTTTCATAGTGGGAGTAAGTTCTCCTGTTTCGATGCTAAAGGGAGCTTTAATGAGAGTAAATCTCCTGACCTTTTCGTAACTCGAAAGATCTTTTTGTAAGAGCTCGATATCTCTTTGGATAATTTTGTGAATAAAGTTATTCTTAATTAATTCTGAGTAAGTATTGAAGGCAATATTATTTTTTTTTGCAAGGTCAGAAAGATCTTTTTCTAAAGCAACAATAAGAGCTGTAACATACATTCGGCCATCTCCGATCACTAAAACATTTTCAACATAGTTCAATCTTCCTATCAAATCTTCAATCTGAGCAGGAGCAATGTATTTACCGCCTGATGTTTTTATCAAAGATTTTTTTCTGTCTGTAATTTTCAAATAACCATCGGAATCAAATTCACCAATGTCACCTGTATGAAGCCAATTATCCCTTATTGTTTCAGAAGTATTCTTTTCCTCATTATAATATCCGGTCATTACAATGTTACCCTGCACAAGAATTTCGTTTTCAGCGGAAAGTTTTACATTTACTCCGTCAAGGGGCTTTCCAACAGTACCGTATTTATTTTTCTCAGGTGGGTTAACAGCAATCACAGGTGAGGTTTCAGTCATTCCGTATCCTTCCAAAATTGTAATACCTATTTTATCAAAAAATTTTCCAACTGTAGTGTTCAAAGCTCCGCCTCCAGAAACAAAATATCGGATATTGCTACCAGTTCTCGCCCTGATTTTTTTATACACGATTTTGTCGGCAATTTTCCATTTTAAATTACTTTTAGTAATAGTATCATCCACTGAAATTTTGATAGCCCATTTAAATAGTTTTTTCTGCAAACCTTCTTTCATTTCATCGCTGCTTTTCATAAGTCTGTTGTAAATTTTATCAAGAAGTCTTGGGACGGTAATAACAAATGTTGGCTTTATTTCAATAAGCTGTGCGGCTATGGTATCGATACTCTGTGCATAGTATATTCTAGCTCCGGAAAATAGAGGCAAATAGTATCCTGCTGTTCTTTCATAAATGTGTGAATAAGGCAGGTAAGAGAGAAAGATATCAGTTTCAATTATTGGCAAAACCTTTTGACATGCTACAACATTAGAATATATATTTTTGTGTGAAAGCATAACTCCTTTTGGAACTCCTGTTGTTCCGGACGTATAAATTATTGTCATTAAATCTTCTCCATTTATATCTAATGTTAAATTCTTTAGTACGTTCACAATACCCTCTTCGTTTAACTGACTTCCGATATTAATTATTTCAGAGAAATTTTTTACATGTTTTCCCTGATACTTTTCGTTACTGACTTCATTGAAAACAATAATCCGATGCAAATTAGGAAGTTCATTCTTAAGACTTTGTACTTTTTCCACCAATAGATGATTTGAAACGAAGCACGCCTTGGATTCGGAGTTTTCAAGAATATATTTTATCTGGGAATTTGATTGAGAAGTATAAATAGGAATGGAAACAAGCTTGTAAAACATACATGCAAAATCGACAACCACCCACTCTATCCTGCTTTCGGACATTATTGCAATTTTATCACCTTTGGTAAGCTTCAATTCACCGAAAAATTTTCCCAGTAAATAAACCTGTCGAAGTAATTGTCCGTTTGTAAAAGGAATGTATTTATCTTTAACTTTTGTATAAAAAATTTCTTTACCAAAATTATTCTTCTCAATATGCTTTATAAATAATGAGGTTAGGGTACTTTCAGACATAGAGTTTTTTATTTGAAAATTTTTGAAAATTATACATTATAATATAAACAAAACAATTCCATTTATAATAATATATACTTGATTGTTTTATGGTAAAATATTAATTTGGCTCTAAAAAATAACTGGTAATAATACATATCCGGCAAAGAGATAAAATGAAAAAGATAATACTTACCTTATTTATTTTTTTAACTTTATGGGAATTGTAAGTGTTGATGTTGGGTTGAATATATCTCCCGGGTTAAATAGCGAGAAGAAATAAATCATGAATTTAATCACCTAATTTAATACCACAAGACAGATATTATCGAAAGAACTCCTACACTTAGATAACTTAAAGCACAAGACCATTATTAATTTCAGTAAAATCAGATCTTGCTTCGCGGCAATTATAATTATAGTTGCTGCGATTACTTTTTATTCCTGTGAGAAAGAAAGTGATAATATTATTGACCCATCCTTTTCAGCGCCCTTAATTTCAAATAATTATCAATCACGTGACAGTATTTTTACTTCTTCAGCAAGTCCTTTAATAAATTTTCTTACAGCAATAACTGTAAATTTAAACGAAGGTTCATCTATAAAAAATGTAAATTGTTCTGTATTTGACCCGGCTGGAAATATATTAGGGCAGTTTAACATGTTAGATAATGGAGTGCCGCCGGACTCAAATGCGAATGACGGAAGGTATATTACTACTGTTAACATCACTAATATCCAATGCCTGATAGTTGGAAATTACAGGTTAGAATATGTTGCTGAAAATAATTCCGGGCTCTTCAGTAATCTGATTACATCCGGAATCAGAGTTATAAACAATGATAATTTACCGCCTGTTATCACTGGAACCAATCTTCCGGACAGTGTAATACGGCCTTTAATTGATTCAACACTTTTAACTATCTCCGTAAATGTTACCGATCCAAATGGACTCTGCGACTTAAAAGATGTAACATTTAGTACAGTGAGACCTAATGGCGTCGTTATTCCTCCCCAGCCAATGTTTTATAATGGTAATGGGCAATTCATTTTTTCTAACTATGTACGCAATAGTTCCGATCCCACTTCTTACGGATATTTTAAATACACATTCATTGCAAGAGATAATTCTAATTTATTAAGCGCTCCTGTCACTGATAGTATAAAATTTGTTCAACAAAACTAAATGAGATATTTATTAATCATATTAATTTTTTCTAAAATAGGTCTTTCGCAGTATATTCATACTCCAGAAGACTTCAGACTTTCGTCAGAAATATTAACTGTCGAAACTGTAATTCGACCTGATAATTTACTAATGAATTCCATAATCGTTAACCCGATCAAATCAAATGCCCCTATAAGTAATTTTATCACGGACATTTTATTAAAAGGTGATACTGTCTGGTTTGCGACAGGAAGCGGTCTAATGAGGACGGTCGATCATTTTAACAGCTTTGAATATTATTATGGTCTCGCTCCTTTCGGAGAAGATGATATTGCAGGATTTAATCTGAATAAAAATATACTGGTAGCTTCAACTGCAATTTCACAGGAAACGGCTTCGGGTTCAGTTGCGGTAGGTACAGGAATAAAGATTTCCACTGATAACGGTTTGAATTGGTTAGCATATCCCCAGCCATTAGATACCCAAGCAGATACTATACTTGTATATGGCTCGAATAATATTCGCGCATTGGCTGTCGTAGTACCTCAACAAAATCTATCTTACGACATCGCAATCACTCGAACACAAAACGATCTGAATAATTATACTATCTGGATTTGTTCGTTTGCAGGAGGTCTGAGAAAAAGTACAGACTATGGAGTTTCGTGGCATAGAGTCCTCCTTCCTCCAGACAATTTGGACAGTATAAATATAAATGTAACAGGATATACATTTCAACTTAACCCAAGAGATCCACCGCAAGGAAGTTTAAACCACAGAGTATTCAGTATCACCGCTGTTAATGACTCTACTCTATATGTTGGATCCGCAGGAGGAATAAATAAAAGCACCAGTTGGGGAGTCAACTGGACCAAATACAATTTTATTAATACCGGAAATGGTAATGGAATCTCCGGCAATTTTGTGGTAAATCTTGAAGTACAGAGATTCAACGGGAAAGAAATTATTTGGGGTGCAACGAGGATAGCAGATGATAATGGAGACTTTAACGCACTCAGCTATACCTCAAACGCCGGAGCAAATTGGTTCAGTACATTAGATGGCATAAGTCCGAACGGAATGTCATTTAAAGATTCTATCGTTTATGGCTTAACTGATGCAGGTCTCTGGAGAGGACTTTATGATAATTTTAATTGGTCGAGGGCAGGTGTAATATATGACGAAAGAACCAAAGACCGTCTGAGAACAAATTCTTTTTACGCCGGAAATCACATCGGAGATACTTTATATTTTGGAAGCGCAGACGGTTTGTTAAGAACAATAGAATACGGTCAGCCCTGGGTAGGGAAGTGGAAGATCTACCGTGCTATATCACAAATTGATCTCAGCTCCGATATTAAAACTTACGCTGCTCCAAATCCATTTTCCCCGGACGACGAAGATACACGAATATTTTATAAAAGTACTAAACCGTCTTCAAAGATAACAATTAAGATTTTTGATTTCGGGATGAATCCAGTAAGAACGCTTCTACAGAATGCATTAAGATCAGGAACTGATGAATTATTTACTGCATGGGATGGAAAAAACGATAACGGAGCACAGGCCGCTAATGGAGTATATTTTTACAGGGTGAATTTTGATGATGAAGACAATGTCTGGGGTAAAATTATTTTACTTCAATAAATATTCAAAAACAATTTTAAAAATTTTATAATTTGAAAACCCCTTTTTTAATATTAATAATTTTTGTTTTAGGCATCAATCTATCTGAAGCACAGGTTGGCAGCTATGCCGGAGCATTTTCAAGAATGGGATTTGGTGCGAGAGGTCTAGGAATGAGCAATACGATGGTTTCAAACATTTACGGAGATGTTTCCGGTTTGAATAACCCCGCACTCGCAACTTTTCAGGAGGATGGACTTGTAAATTTGGGATATTCATTTTTAAGTCTTGACCGCAAACTAAATTTTGTCGGATTCACAAAAAAAATTAAACTTCCTAAACAACAAAGCGGAGGAGCAGGAATTACGTTAGCTTGGATTAATGCCGGTGTCTCTGATATTGACGGAAGAGATAACGATACCAAAAGAATAGGATTATTTACAACTTTCGAAAATGAGTTTTATTTAGGCACTGCTTTTATAGTAAGTGATCAAGTTTCGCTCGGGATCGGATTTAAACTGTATTATGCGAAACTATTTTCAGAAGTTACTGCCACATCTTTTGCAATTGACGTCGGAGGAATTTATAAAGCAAATGAGAAGCTTGCTTTCGGTTTGTCTCTAAAAGATATAGGAGCTAAATATGAATGGCAGACCTCACAAATATACGGAAGTTTGGGAAACAATACTGAAGATAAATTTCCAAAAATATTAGATATTGGTGCAACATATTTGCTGCCAAAAAATTTTGGATTAGTTTCACTGGCGCTTCAGCAATATTTTAATCCAGAAAACAAACCGGATTCATTAGGTGTCGTGCCTGAAAAGTCCAATAATTCGGTATTAAGATTCGGTATAGAGCTTAATGTTATCAGCCAGGTAAAATTCAGAGCCGGTATAGACAGGGTTGATTTCTCTTCGGATGATTTCACAGGAAATTTAAAACCTTCATTCGGGTTAGGTCTAAATAAAAGCTTTTCTAAAAATATAAACATAGGAATCGATTATTCTTTTCAGCTGGAACCATTTACTCACGACCCGATTCAGAATATCGGATTAATTTTTAAATTTAAATAATCATGATAACAAAACGGTTTATAATAAAAATTTTTCTTTTAACTTTCTTATGTTCTAACGCCTTTGCGCAGAATGACGGAGCTGGGAACAGCGGCCTGGGATTTCTCAAACTTGGAGTCGGAGCCAGATCAATTGCAATGGGCGAAGCATTTTCGTCATTAACAGATGATGCGACAGCATTTTTTTATAATCCTGCCAGATTAAATTTTGGTGTGAAAAGCAATGTCACTTTGATGCACAACGAATCGGTTCAGGATTTAAAGACGGATTATATCGCTGCAAAATTTCCTTTCGGAGATAAGCTCTCCATTGGTATCGGGCTTTTTACAACGAGCATCACTGATATAGAGATTAGAAATATTCCCGGTTCAGCCATTGAAAAATTTGATTCAAGAAATTTAGCTACAGGAGTTTCATTGGGATATAAATTGAATCCGAATTTATCGATCGGCATTACCGGAAAATTTTTATTTGAAAAAATTTATGTGGATGAAGCTTCAGGTGTAGGTTTTGATTTCGGTACAAACTATGCAAAGGATAATTACAGCCTCGCATTTGTCGTTTCAAACCTTGGAGCCGTTGACGAATTAAAGAGTCAAAGTTCCAAGCTTCCTACATCAGTTAGATTCGGAGGAAGTTACAAATTTGAGAAAGAAAATTTTGACTTTACATTAGGAGTTGACGGATTTAAAGTTCTCGACGGAGGTAAATTTCATATCCATGCGGGTGGTGAAGGGGGCTACAAAAACTTTCTGTTCTTAAGATTAGGCTACCAAACGGAATATGAGAACAAAGGCCTGACAACCGGTTTAGGTTTCAATTATAAAGCTGTTAGTATTGACTATGCTTTTGTTCCATATAAAAATGAATTCGGCTCAAGTAATACATTTTCACTAGGGATAAATTTCTGATTTTACCTTAAGTGATTTTATGTCTTCTTATTACTCAAAGTTAGAAGAGTTTATAAACAATGGGAAAAACTTTTATAAAATAATTTTTTTTCTCGTTGTTTTTTTATGTGCGGTAAAAATCCCTTCCATTATTACTACTGACATCCAGCCCTGGGATGAAGGCATGTATGCAACACGTGTATTGTCACTTCATATCAGCGGTGACTTTATCGATCAAAGCTCACATTCGATAGGAAGGTTTTATTCTGGCTCTCATCCTCCCTTGTTAATTTGGATAGGGTATCTGTCAACACTTTTGTTTGGAATGAATTCTACTTCTCTCAAAATTATTCCATTCATATTCAGTCTTCTATGTGTAATACTGATCATGTTGATTGGAAAAAAACTATTTAATCCAAAGGTTGCATTATTTGCTGCTATGATTTTTTGCAGCAATATTATTTTCAATGTTTTTTCCAAAAGGTTTCAATTTGATTATCCTTACACTTTTTTTATCCTGGGGTCTTTCTATTTGATGTTTCTTTATAATGACTCTCTGAATTATAAATATTTACTTTTAAGCGGAGTATCTTTCGGTTGCTGTCTTATGATTAAGATTCTTGTAGGATTTTACATCCCGATGATCTTGGTATTATGCTATTACTTTGCAAGGGATAAGATCAATTTTAAATTAAAAGATATTCTGCTTTTAACATCTATTGGGATCATGATGGCCTTGCCTTGGCATTTGTATATGTTGATAAAATATGGGAACGAGTTCACAGACTTTTTTTTAAAATTTCATATCTATGACAGGGCATTTCAAGGAGTAGAGATGAATGAAAAAAGATCAGGGGCATTATATCATATCAATTATCTTATGAACATAATTCCTTATAGTGTCATTGTATATTTTGGATTAATAAATGATTTCAATAAATTTACGAAATTAAATTGGGAGAAAATTTTCTTATGGGTCTGGTTCCTGGCAGGATTTATTATTATTGCTGCTTTTAAAACGAAACTTGAAGTATACATACTGTTGATATTAACTCCAGGTTGTTTATTGATCTCATCTTTTATCGATGAGATGAATAAACAAAACTTGTTTATCAAAACGCTGATTTTGCTTGCTACAATTTTTAACATATTCTGGTTCGGCACTGTATCTGTAAGAACCGAGATAAAATCTTTCTTGGCAGAGAATCATTTTTTGATAATTATTCCTTTTATTATTATTGTAATAACAATACTGTTTTTTTTATGTCGATCTTTAGCAAATAAAATTGAACTAAAAAAAACATATTATATATTTATATTGCTTTTCTTTTTAGGTATAAATGCCAATTATCTCTTGGATATTCCCCATTGGGAAAATAATTTTCAGATTTCTCAAGTAAAAGATTACATTGAAAAGAGCGGTAGGAAACAAATTGCCTACGTTGCAACTAATTATAGGCACAATCCGCAATTTAGTTTCTATTTTAATGGAATGGATCTCGGGTGGGAAAATAAGAATTACGGATTTGTTTTTCTTGATACCAAAGAAGGGCTGGAAGTGATAAAAGATAAGCTAAACGGTCTCGACAAAGATAAATTTGAAATCATCGTTGAAAGGGAGGGAATAAATCGTGCGATTTATCCTGATACAGACTTATTTGTGCCTGAGAATTTTAAGCTTTCTTTGAAAGCGCCTGGCTATCTGCTATACGAAAACTAATTATGATAAATGTAATAAGAACGGAGATAGAGCATGATCTCGAATGGAAAGAGTTTCTGAGAAATCAATACAATTTGTTTTTTGATTTCCGGTTTAACTCATACAATAATAATTTCAACAAAAAAATTAAGTGGCACAATTTGAAATTCAGAGATCCGGAGTCAAAAAAAATTCTTGCGATTATGATCGGTTGCGAAAATATTTCGGACAATAAATTAACTTATGTATCAAGCGACGGAGTAAGTTTCGGCGGATTCCTGTGGAAGAAAAAAATAAACCTGATAAATTTTATAGAGATCGCAGAAAACTTTATCGAATATCTGAAAGAACATAATTTTAAAAAATGCATCTTAAAAAATCCTCCCTTTCTTTACAATAAAAATCCGAATGAAGAAACTGAGTACGCATTAATTCAAAACGGGTTCAGAGTTTCATCGGTTTCAATTTCGAACATAATCGATCTTGAAGATTTTGAATTTAGAAAAATCTCAGAACCTAAAAAAAGATCTATTAGAAAAACTCTGAAAAGAATTGAACTTGAGATCGTTACAAAAGAATTGAACCATGAAAATTTTTTCGAATACTATGATATCCTTCTCAGAAACAGAGAACTTAAAAACGTAAAACCGACTCATTCACTTGAAGAGCTTCTTTACTTAAGAAAAAATCTGAAAAATGATATTATTCTTTTTTCTGCTTGTCTCGAAGGAAAGGTCGTTGCAATCTGCATTTTATTTTCAATTAATAAGGAAATGATCTTAAATTTTTATTTAGCGGATGATGAAAATTATAAAATGGAAAGAGTATCCGAATTTATTCTTTATAAATCCATTGAGTGGGCTAAAGAAAATAATTATAAATATTATGATACTGGAACATCCGAAGCAAACGGGAAACTTATCGACGGGCTGTTTGCATTTAAAAAAAATTTCTTAGCAAATGGTTTCCTTAGAAAATCATTTGAGTTGGATATTAATCAATAATTAACTTTTGAATATAAAAAATAAGAAGATTTTACTTACGGGCGGTGCGGGATTTATAGGTAGTACACTTGCAAACCGGTTTATAAATAATAATGAAATTTTAATTTATGATAATTTTTCCCGCGACTCACTTCAGTATAAAAATATTAAATCTAATAATCTGAAGATTGTAAAAGATGACATTTTAAACTTTGATTCACTAAAAAAATGTTGCGAGGACTTCAGACCTGAAATTGTAATTCATTTAGCTGCTATAGCTGGGATCGATTCGGTCATAATTAATCCTATAAATACTCTGGATGTAAATATTAATGGAACATTTAATCTACTGAAAGCTCTTCAGAAATATTCGAATAGATTGCAAAGAATCGTGGACTTTTCCACCAGTGAAGTGCTGGGAGCTTATGCATTTAAATCCAGCGAAATGTCTCACACAAACTTTGCACCAGTTGGAGAAGCCCGCTGGACGTATTCGATAAGTAAAGTTACCGGTGAGCATCTGGTTCATAGCTTTTATAAGCAGTTTGATTATCCCTGCGTAACGATCAGACCATTCAACATTTACGGGCCGGGACAAGTTGGTGAAGGTGCAATTCAAATTTTCATTAAAAATGTTGTCATGAAAAAAGATATTCAGATCCATGGTGATGGTGATCAGATACGATCATGGTGTTATATTGATGATATGATCGACGGGATAGAACTGTGTTTGATAAAAAAGGAAGCGATTGGGGAAATTTTCAACATTGGAAATCCAAAAGGAACCATTACTATATCTTCTCTTGCAGAAAAAATAATCACTATATGCAGATCAAAATCTAAAATTGTATATGTACCAAAAAACTATGTTGATGTCGAGCTTAGAATTCCGAGCATTGAAAAAGCTAAAGAATTGCTGCAGTTTGTTCCAAAGATTGATCTTAATGAGGGGATTTTTCGTACATACAAATGGTATAAGAAGGACATTAAACCGCATTCATGAAAATTATCGATGCTCATATTCATATAGGGAAATGGAGTGAGATTTTTTTTAATTACGAATCGACTGTATCCGAAGCAATCAAAGTATTGAACTACTCAGGGGTAGATTCCGCAGTCTGTATGCCAGCTGATGCAACTTCTAACGAAGAACTTTTCACTCAGACATACAACCAACCCGATTATAAATTTTATTATAACGCCTGGATAAATCCTAATGATAAAAATCTGGATGATTTTTTGAAAAAAAATATTGATAACATATCTCTTTTCAAAATCCATCCGTCTATTCAAAAAAAAAGAATCACCGACGACTCGTATGATAAATATATAAAGTTAGCTGTTGAAAAAAGAAAACCTGTTGTCGTTCATTGCGGAAGGTGGCAGGAAATTGCGGGTTACAAATTTCCACTTGAACTCGCAGAGAAATATCCAGAATTAATTTTAATTCTTGCGCATCTGGGCGGAGATCAGCCATCACTTTATCTTCAGTGTGCAGAAGAGGTAAAAGAAAAAAAATATAAGAACGTTTACCTTGGGACAGAATCCGTAAGAGAATTTTATTTTGTTAACGAACTTGTCCATATTGTAGGAGCGGATAAAGTTATATTCGGGAGTGATTACAATTTAGGGCTGCCTTTAACCTACATTCCGATTGTTGAAGCTTTGAACATTCCTTCATCAGATAAAGAATTAATTTTTTCCGGAAACATTTTAAGATTGATTGAAAATTAACGGTATTTACGCAGATGTCATGTTGAACCATGAGCTGAACTTGTTTCAGTATCTAAGTTAAGTGAAAAATAGGATTCAGAAAGCCTCGCCTCGCGAAGCGGAAGTTCGGAATGAAAGGATCGAGTGTTTTAAATATATTGCGTAACTTCTGAAATTAAATATTAACTTTTAATTTTGATTGGAAGATTGAACCTTCCGCTTTCATCAGGTTCTAAATCAATTGCCCTCAAAACCGCATCCACATTCAATTTGCCGTAAAGATGAGGAAATTTAAAATTAGTATTATATAAATCCTCCCAAACAATATTAGAAGTAACTTTACTTTCATCTATGCATAAAATCACTAAATCAATTTGACCTTTGAAAAACTTATTTGCTGATTCTTCGATCTTTTCTAAAGGTGAGCAATGAATAAATCCTTCTTTGTCAAGTGACTCAGTAATGTACTCGCCCGTTTCTAATGAATCATTCCAATTTTTTTTATACGCTATATGAAAAATCATTTTCTTACTTTTTCCTGGCAACAATATTAAATATGTGCCAGTGTTTCATTTCTCCTATAGCAGTTGTGTCTTTTTTTTCAATTTCCCCGATTAACTCAATTTGAAATCCGTAAAACATTTTCAGAACTTCTTTTCGTGTATGTCTCACGAGATCTTTCCACTCATCCTTCATTCCAAAAAATTGTCCGCTAAATCTTCCATTCACTTTTATATTTGATACAATATTTTTCCAAAGTTCTTTGAAATGTTCATTCGGACAAAAAGGCAATGTAAAACTTGCGTTTACAAGATTAGTTTTCTTCCAGTTGATATCTTCAAATGATGTTATTTGAATTTCAATTTTGTTTTTATACTTGCTCAGTAACGGCTCAAGGTAAGTTAATATATCAGGATTACTGTCGGTTGCTGTAACTTTCCAGCCCTTTGAAAGCAATTCGGCTGTGTCATTTCCAGGACCGCACCCAATGTCGAAGGCATTTCTGTTGCTTTCTCCTTCAGAGGAAAATTTTTTCAAAGCTAAAACAAGTGTATCTCTGGGAGGACTATTCTTTCGCGCTTTGTTGAACTCATCCCAGTTAAATTCTTTTTCCAAATTTATATTATTTTATTTTCTGCATTCAAAAGTCACAAAAGGAACAGAGAGTTTGATCTCTCCGATTTCACCTGCAAAGTCATTAAGCTTTGCTTCAATCTGTTCAAAAATCAATTCCACTTTCTCTTCTGGCAAGATTTTTATCCAGCCTTCAAGGAATCCCATTTTTATTAGAAAGTGATTGAGCATTGCTGTCCCATCGGCATACCTCAAATAAAAATTATCATGAATTATCCGATTTATATGGAACCCTGACTTATTAACCAGCGCTTCAATTTCATACAAAGGTTTTCTTTTGTCATAGATCTGCTGTTTCATCTTTTCAATTTCTTCAAACATCGCTATATTTTTCAAAACCTCTTCATAAACATTATAAAACTCTAGCATAGTAGTTTCTAAATTCATGGTGAAAACAAACTGTGCATCTTTTTTAGTTACTCGATAACATTCGGCAAAAGTTTTATTTATATCTTCCACATTATTGACTCCATTATTTGAAACAATCAAATCAAAAAAATTATCTTGATAAGGAAGTTGTTCGGCAACTCCTTTGCTAATTTCAATATTACTTACATTGCAAATATCGATTTTAAATTTTGCTCTTTCAATAGCCGCTTCCCATGGATCTATGCCATAAACTTTCGAAGAGTCTCCAAGACGCATAGCAATCTCAATCATTGGAAAACCCAACCCAAAGCCGATATCCAGCACATTCATTCTTTTCTTTAACTTGATAGTTTCAAGGAGCTTCAAGCCAAAGGGCGCAGACCATAGCGGAACTTCGTCAATCGCGGATACTAAATTGGAGTCATCTAAGTTAAATTTGTCTTTGAGATAATTTTTCTTATTTTTTGAACTCATAATAGTTACAAAGATAATTCATTGCCTGTTGATTTTAAAGTCTGTGAATAGAAAATTACTTTTACGTTTTATCTCTCATTCTAAATAAATAATTTATTACAAAGAAAAATCTTATTGCCTTTAAAAATCCTACACATAGCGCCGCAGAACTTTGCTGGGATGCCACATGACTTTGTAAAGATGCACAGAAGGTTCGGCGACCACTCACACTTAATTACTCTTTTCAGAAATATGAACTTTGAAGAAGATATTTGTCTTGATTTTAAACTACCATCGGGCAAGGGCGCAAAGCTTTGGCGCGATTCAAAAGTAGAAAATTTCCCTCCCACCAAACTTAAGTATAATCAGCCGAAAAATTTTCTAGAAAAAATTTATTTCCATTTAAGGGATGAAAAAAATAAAATAAAGATCGATAATGTAATAAAAGATTACAACCTTTTTGATTATGATATTTATCACTTTGACGGGGGAATGGATTTTTCCCGCGACTTAAGGTTTGCAAAAGAGCTCAAGAAACGGAAGAAAAAAATTGTTTGCTGCTATTTTGGAAGCGACCTGAGGACTCGAGGTATATTCAAAGAACTTGATGAAATGAGTGATCTTAACCTTACTGTTGAGTTCGATCATCTTTCGATTCACAAAAATATTAATTTTCTATATTTCCCTTTTGATGAAAAACAATTTGAAATAAAAAAGAAAAATAATTCTAAAATAAAGATTATTCATTCACCAACGAACAGGAAATACAAAGGCACAGATAAAATTTTGAAAGTTATTAATGAAGTTCAAAAGATAAGAAACATTGAATTTATACTACTGGAAAATGTTGAACGAACTAAAGTGCTTGAAATCAAAAGTACCTGCGACCTCGCCATAGATCAGGTCGGAGGCGAGATGGGCGGTTCGGGTTACGGAAAGAATTCGATTGAAAATTTATCTATGGGAGCGCCAACCTTTACTGAGTTTTCAGAAGAGTATTTGATGTTCATTAAGAATAATCCATTTATTCATTCTACTATTGAAACGTTAAAGGAAAATTTAATAAAAATTATCGATAATTCTACTCTGAGAGATGAAATCGTTTTGAAAGGGAGAGAGTGGGTGGAGGATCATCATTCATTTTCTGCCGTTAATAAAACTCTTTTAACTTACTATGAAAAATTTAAAATTAATTGATGAATAATTCTCACGTTAAAGAATTATTTTCTAATACTATTATATATGGGATTGGGATCATGCTGAACAAATCAGTTAATTTCATTCTCCTTCCCGTTTATACAAAATATTTTTCTCCAGAACAAATAGGCTTACTGACTTTGATTCAGTCCATTTCTTTTTTTCTCGGAATAATTTATACATTCGGTCTGGAAACTGCGTTCATGAAATATTTTATCGATGCCAAAGATGTTAAATCTAAGTCTGAAATTTATTCGTCAATATTAATTTTCCTTACGTTATCCTCACTAGTTTTATCTCTGTTGGTGTATGTTTCTTCCGGAAGTATTGCCTCCCTTTTCAAATTTGAAAATGTCGATGAGAGTAAATTTTTGCTTCACATTTTATGTATAGTAATGTTTGTAGATACTCTTTACAGATTTCCCCTTTTGCTTTTCAGAGCTGAACTGAAGACAAAGACTTTTGCATATGTAAATCTTCTGACGTTCTTTGTTAATATTATAGGTAATATAATCCTAATTGTTTTTTTAAAGAAAGGTATTGAAGCAGTTTTCTTATGTTACATAATTTCAACCTTATTAACTTTTACGCTTGGCCTTATAATAACCAGGAAATACTTGTTGCTGAAGATATCTTTTGAAAAAATCAAACAACTCCTGCTGTTTGGAAATAAATTTATTTATATAGGATTGTTTTTAATTTTAATTGATGTTTCAGACAGATTTTTTTTGAAATATTATTTCGATGAAAGCATTGTAGGTATTTATTCGGCAAATTACAGATTAGCTTCGGTGATGAGTTTTATAATAGCAGCATTTAAATTTTCATGGACTCCTTACTTTATGAATCTTTCTTCTCATCCGGACAATAAAAAAATCATTTCTACGATATTTACTTATTTTGTATTTGCGGGATTATTTTTGTTTTTGATTTTTTCAGTCTTTATGAACCATCTTGTTAAAATTTCTTTTTTTGGGTTTAATCTGCTTGATATAAACTACTGGCACGGATTAAGCATAATTCCTATAGTTTTGCTGGCATATTTTTTTTCAGGTCTGTATTCATTGCTTAATGCAGCGCCGTTCTTTACAAGCAATACAGGTTCGCTTTTGGCATTTGCACTTTCAGGTTTTATAGTAAACATACTTTTTAATTTTTTACTGATACCTGTTTTGGATATGATTGGAGCAGCTTTAGCGACATTAATAACATATGTATCGATGTCCGTGATAATTTACATTTATTCACAGAAGATTTATAAAATTAAATATGATTGGAATATAATATTGAAGCTTGTTGCTGCCAGCGGAGTGACTTTTGTAATCGCTTACTTCTTTACTAATAAATTGCAGTTGAATGAAAACATTATTGTAATAGTAAATTTATTTTTGATTTGCCTGTACCTGTTCACAATAAATTTTTTAAAAATTCTTGAACTGAAAAAAGTAAGTATGCTCTGGAAAAAATAAATAACTTACTCAAGTTGACTGGTCTATTAAAAACTCACCCGTAAGTCATTAATTATAAATAGGCACGGCTTCTAAAAGAATAGTTAACGCACAGAGTTCGCGAGGGTAGCAGATAAACTGCTGCGGACATATAAAACATCATTTGTATTGCTTTGAGGGCTCTGCGTCTTTGAACGAAGCAATATTCCTATGTGTATGAGGCAACTTGACCTAGTGGACTAATGCACTCTCTTCCCTGATCATCTCTAAAAACATTTTCTGATGTTCTTCTGCTTCCTTTTTAGATTTTGCTTCCGTAATAATTCTTATTATAGGTTCTGTATTAGACTTCCGCATGTGAACCCAGAAATTTTCAAAGTCGATTTTTAGTCCGTCATTAGTCCAGATTTTTTTTTCATTTTTATTTTCAGAATACTTGATTTCTATTGATTTCAAAACTTTATCAGGATCGCTTATTTCATCGATCTTTGACTTTGATATAAAATATTGCGGCAGAGAATTTTTGTAATTACTAATTTTACCGTTATAATCGGCAAACTCATTAAGTACAAGTGCAATTCCGACAATCGAATCTCTGCCGTAATGTAGCTCAGGATAAACAACTCCTCCGCTTCCCTCTCCTCCAACAATCGATTTTCGTTTCATCATTTCCTTTACTACATTTATCTCGCCCACAGGACTCCTGAAAACTTTTGCATTATACTTTGAAGCAACCTCGTCAACTGCCCTTGTTGTTGACAAGTTTACCGTTACATTATTACTTTTAATTTTTGATTTCTTTAAAACAAAATTAACAACAGTAACAATTGAGTTTTCTTCACTAAACGGTTCGCCTTTCTCTGTAATCAAAACTAATCTGTCTGCATCCGGATCAACGGAAATTCCAAGATCGGCTTTATTTTTCTTCACCGAATTTGCAAGAGATTTCAGATTTTCAGGAATCGGTTCGGGAGGGTGTGGAAATCTTCCGGAACCATCACAGTAAAGTTGAATGACTGTGCATCCCAGCTTTTCGAGAAGTCTGGGAACGATCAGTGATCCGGAAGAATTAACTGCATCAACAACAATTCTAAATTTCTTTTCCGTGATCTTGTTAATGTTCAATACCTTAAGCTTTAGAACTTTATCGATGTGTTTATCCAACCATGAATTATCATACTTGACAGTTTTTAATTTTTCTAAGCCGGAATAAGAAAAAATATTTTCATCAGCAATTTTCAGAAGTTCTTCTACTTGTGATTCATCGAGGAATGTTCCGTCAGGATTCAGAAACTTTAACCCATTCCATATCTGCGGATTGTGTGAAGCTGTAATAGAAATTCCTCCCGCACATTTTAAATCTTCTGTTGCGATCTGAACAGTCGGAGTCGGTGCAATACCTATGTTTATTACTTCAAAGCCGCATAATGTAAGATTACTGATTACAATGTTTGCTATCAGATCTCCATGAAGTCTACCGTCTCTGCCAACAATAATTTTACTTCTTGATCTAAAATATCTTTTGCAATATTCTGCAAATGCTGAAGTGAATATGATTATATTTTGAGGGGTTAAGTTGTCTCCGATAATCCCCCTTATACCGGAAACTGATGCGATAATGTCTGACAAGTTAAGTATATTTTTTAAAATTATACTATGATAACGAAACTTCTTTCTCCAGCTCTTCAAGCTGTTCAACGCTGTTTACCCCTGTGATTTCAACAATATCTTTTACAGGGAAAGCGCCGATTTTCTTACCTGTTGTCTTAAAATATTTAAAAACATCTGTAAGATAATACTCCCCCTGCGCATTATCTGTTTTCAAAGTCTTCAGCGCATCAAAAAGAATTTTATTATCTATGATATAAATTCCTGAATTTATTTCTTTACATTTCTTCTCTTCATCACTGCAATCTTTTTCTTCACGGATTTCATAGAAATTGTTTTTTACATCTCTTAACACTCTTCCGTAACCTTCAGGATTTTGAAAAACAGCTGATATCAAACTTGCATCGAAACTATTTTCATTATGGAAGTTCAGATATGAATTAACAGTATCAAATTTCAGCAAAGGAACATCACCGGATAATATCAGAACGTCTCCGTCATAATTTTCCAAAAAAACCTTTGTCTGCATTACTGCGTGACCTGTGCCAAGATGCTCATCCTGATGAGCAAATTTTATTCTCTCCACGTTGTCAGAAAAACTACCCATTAGAAAATCTATTACTGATTGCTTTTGATGACCAACTATTGGAATGACCAATTCGGAGTTCAGATTCAGCGCCAGCTCGGTAACATATTGTATCATTGGTTTTCCGTGAAGGCTGTACATTACTTTAGACTTATCAGGATTTTTCATTCGCTTGCCTTTGCCGGCAGCCATAATAAGAGTTGCAAGTTTTCTATTCATTTTATTTATTTTTATCCAAAATTGTTTTGATCCTCGGATTCTCTATATCTTATTTACTCAAGTTGACCGCTTCAAATGGTTAAAAAGCGAAAATAACCACAGATTCACAGATTGTTATTTTCTGCCTAAACTATTTTTTTAAATAAATCTGTGAATCAGTGGTAAAAAAAACAAAATTCTAAGCCGGTCAACTTGAGTTATTTATTAAAAAGAATATTATCAATCAGTCTTGTTGATCCAACCCTAGCAGCCAATGAAATCAATACTAATCCCGTATACTCTGTGAGATCAAGAATTGGCTCGAGTTCACTATTATCCGTTATCTCATAATACTGTAATTCAAATTCAGGCGCTCTTTCGTTCAAAATATTTCTAACGTGATCTTTTATTGCCTTTGGATCAAATGCTCTTTCCTGAAGAATCAATCGCTGGCCTTCTTTTAATAAAAAATTTAGAACTGCAGCTTTATTTTTTTCATCTTCACTGAGATAAGTATTACGTGAACTCATTGCTAGCCCGTTTTCTTCACGTATCGTTTCGCAAATCACTACATTTACATCAAGATTAATATCATTGACCATTCTCTTTATTACAACATTCTGCTGTGCATCCTTTTGTCCCAGATAGAAATTAACCGGCTTTACGGCATTTAATAATTTTAAAACTACAGTGGCTACTCCTGTAAAGTGTCCCGGCCTGAGCTTTCCTTCCAGCTTTTCGGTAATATCTGAAACAACAATAGAGGCGTGATTATTCTTTTTATACATCTCTTCAACTTCCGGATTAAAAATGATATCAACTCCGGATTTCTCACAGATATTGTAGTCGCGCATAAAGTCTCTCGGATATTTGTCAAAGTCTTCATTCTTACCGAATTGTGTAGGATTAACAAATATACTCACTACTACAATATCATTCTCGTCTTTGGCTTTTAACATTAAAGAAGAGTGTCCTGAATGAAGGTAACCCATCGTAGGAACAAGGGCAACCTTCTTTCCTGTGCATTTGTAATAATCAGAAATATCCTGAATAGCAGAAATTTCTTTTATTACTTTCATTAAGTGGAAATTAAATTGAGCATCTGTGTGAGCTTGCCCTTCATGTCCTTGCGGTTCACTATGAAATCAATGAAGCCGTGTTCCAGAAGGAATTCAGAACGCTGAAATCCTGAAGGCAGGTCTTTTCCTGTTGCTTGCTTTACTACGCGCGGACCGGCAAAAGCAATCAAAGCATTAGGTTCGGCAATATTAAAATCTCCAAGCATTGAAAAAGAAGCTGTTGCCCCGCCGGTTGTAGGATTTGTTAATATAGAAATGTAAGGAATTTTCTCATCATCAAGTTTTGCAAGTTTAGAACTTGTCTTGGCAAGTTGCATCAATGAGATAGCTCCTTCCATCATTCTCGCACCTCCGCTTGAGGAAATTATTATGAGAGGGTATTTAGTCTTTATTGCTTTGTCAACAGCACGACTTATCTTTTCTCCGACTACGCTTCCCATACTTCCGCCGATGAAACTGAAATCCATGCAACCAATTACTACATAAGTCGAATTAATTTTTCCTGTTCCTGTTTTTATAGCATCATTAAGCTCGGTGCTTTTCATAGTTTCTTCGAGTCGCTTTTTATATGGCTTTGTATCTTCAAAGTTTAGCGGATCTACGGACCGGAGTTTTTTGTCCATTTCTTTGAAAGAATCATCATCGAGTAAAATCTTGAAATACTCGTCGCTTCCTATCCTGAAATGATACTCGCACTTAATACAAAGATAGAGATTTGACTCCCATTGTTTTTTATGCATCATCTCGCTACACTCAGGACACTTTATCCACGAACCATCGGGAATATCTTTCTTCTGCGGATCTGTCGTGATGTTTTCTTTGGATCTTTTAAACCAAGCCATAAATTATTTTTTGTTATTCAAAATAAATAAGTTTATACCAAAATAAAATCATATTTTGGGAACATCTGTAAACTATAATTTTTCTTGGAACAAGCCTGCCTTGCGCCAGGCAGTGTTACTGATTAAGCGATCCGCCGCCCGCGGACTCGTTGGTTTTTTATAATTCTATTATTGTTCAAAATAATAATA
>Ga0180121_10000241_pt1 | contig 21715 bp, 24 predicted proteins | sample AntDrymUQ5402106_2_FD_129676 | JGI IMG/M metagenome (GOLD analysis project Ga0180121, IMG submission 129676) | Polar desert sand microbial communities from Dry Valleys, Antarctica - metaG UQ540 (21.06) (version 2) (version 2) | ecosystem: Environmental > Terrestrial > Soil > Desert | place...
CGACAATCTCCCGCGAGCCCAAGCCCTTAAGGTCAGCCGCGGATAGGAAGGGCTCGAGATCCCGGCTCATGATTCGGGCGTCGTCAGCTCCAAGACGAAAAATCATCCGGCTACCGACCGTGCCGAGCACGTCTCGCCGAACATCGTCGGTGAGCTGACCCAGGTGCTGATGAGCTAGCACCACACCCACGCCTAAACCCCGAGCCTGAGCTAGGAGGTCACCGAGACCAAGCGGTAGCCGTAGGAAGTCTTGGAACTCGTCGAGATAAATGAACACCGGTCGGCGGCGATCGGCTGGCACCGCGGCTCGAGCTAAGACCGCTCGCCACAGCGAAGCCAACAGCAGACCGCCTATCAAGGCCGAAATCTCCTGGCTCAAGAGACCTTTAGGCAGCCGGAGAATGACGATTTTCCGGTTCGTGAAGACATCGGTGAAGTTCAGAGTCCCAACGGGATGACAGATTGTCCGGACAACCTCGGGTCGGAGCAGCCAGCTGCGCAGCTTGTTCATCAGTGGCGCGATGACGTTGGCTCGCTCGGCTGTGGATAGGTCATCGAACCATTGCCAGAACCCGGCCAGCAACGGATCGCCTTGAATGACGGGGACCAGGCGTCGACGTTGGGCTGGATTGGTCAGCAGTCCCGGCAGCTCGACCATGGTCGTGCCACGGTTGGCCGCCAACGTCAAGAGTCCGGCCCGCAGTATGTCGGCGGTTCGCGGTCCCCATGAGGCCGCAAACAATCGACTCATGACACCGATGACGAACTCGACGGCCTGAGCTGTCTTGGTGGTCTGCAGCAGATTGAAGCCGACCGGCAACAGCGCGTCGGTTGGGTCGACGATCATCAGGTCTGGCTCGCGGGTCGTCGGGATACGCTCGGCGATGCGATCGGTGAGATCACCCAGCGGATCGACGATCACCAGGCCCGTGCCAGCGGCGATGTCACTCAGCACCGCACGCGCTAGGACTGTTGACTTCCCAACGCCGGTCGGTCCGATGAGGTGAAGGTGACGGAGTCGGCCTTCGCCGCCGAGGCGGATCTGTCGGCTGCGACCGGGATAGTTGGTTCGACCAACCACCGGACCGGTGCCCGGCGCGTCGTTGGCCGGCGCTAGAACTCGGCTGATACCGCGAGTGAGTCCTGGCACCCACGCCTCACCGACCGGCAAGCCGACGACTCCCAGCAACTCGTTGACGTTGAGATGAGAGGGCCAAATCCAGATCGGTGGGCGGCGCTGGCGGACGTCCCTGGCCACCAACTGAGACCAGCGCAGGCGGAACCCGCCGGTGTCACTCTTCGATTGGCGCAGCAGACGTGCCAACCGATCGACGAGGACGCGAGCGCGCTCGTTGGTGCCAGCAACTCCGGCGATCCGACCGGCCGCCACCACCTCAAACTCGCCGCGTTTGAGCTCATCGGCCTTCGTCTGGGGAGCTAGCCGACGGCGGGGAGTCTTCAGCGGGGAGATCAGCCACTGCAAGACGACCGTTTCGGCGCCCCGCAGGCCGCCCAAGGCGGCAAGGATCACCGTGCTCAAATCTTCAGGCAGATCGGTGCGAATGAGACCGCGGGCAGGACCCAGCAATCGCACACCGGCTGAAGGACCTGGCGGCAGCATCCACGGTTGATCGACCAGTTCGAGGCGCAGTCCGGGCAGGGCAGCGGTCGCCAGGCGCGTCATGGCTGATGTCGAGCGGCTGCTGAGGATGGCATGGCTGATGCCTGAGCGGGTACCTCTCACCTCGAGTACCAAAGGACCCCGCCCTCGAATGGGGGGCCAGCTTCGACCGGTATCGGCAACCAATGATCGAAGCAGCGATCGCAGCGAGTCAAGCTCGGTCTTCGCTGGAAACGTCAGACGTAGCTCGATCAAGACGCCTCCGTCGTGTCTTCCTCGACGGCTGCCTGCTCGACCGCAGCCTGCTTCGCCAACTCGATAATGACCCGCGCCAACTTGGCGAAGTCGATTTCTTTTCTGGGTTTGGGCACGACGATGACGCGGTGTTCTTTCACGACTGCTCCCCCTCAAGCGTTAGTTGATGTCGCGCCCACCCGCGAACGACTCGGAGCGAAAACTCGCCGAACGGAATGCTCGATCAATCCGCCGAAGCGAAGACCAAGCCGGTTGAGAGACCGTCGCGGGTGGCGCTCATCCAAGGTAAGGCGTTGCAACGATGCGCGTCCATCGTGGAATCGACAACCCGTTTGCAACGCCCAGCTCAGAAGCCGCGCCAAAGTCGGCGAAAGATCAGAGCGAGGACGAGGAGTACCAGCAGCAACGGCAGTGCGGGTGTCAGCAGATCTGCCGATACCCGCACTGCCATCGTCAGGGCCAGCAGGAAGATCAAGCCTCCAACTGCCCACTTACTCACGACCGCCCAGCCTCCCGACTGACTTCTTGTCTGAGCGCCTGTCGTGCTTGCCAAGCCGCTACCGAAAGCCGATTCACCGCTCGAAGGGCTTCGAGTTCAGCGAGAAGTACCTGCTCTCGTTCTGAGCTGTGCCAGCCGTGCCAGATGGCGATCCCGGCTCCGGCGACAACTCCAAGAACAAGTACAAGGACGATCAAGAGATCCACGGCTAGTAACTCAGCCGAGCGATTTCATTGGCCGCCACGCCCGTGTACGTATCAACCAACGCCCGGTAGCGGTGTTCTCCCAACGGGCATCTTTCGATGGCCCGAGCTTCCTCGTTGGTCAGGCTCTCGACGTGTAGCAGAGCCACATGAGTGGCGATGCCCGCGCCTTCTACCTTTGCCATCGCCACCACTGTCCGCTGATTGACGCGGTCAACTTCCCTCACCAGGGACATTGGCGGGCGCCGTGAACCGAACAGATCCGGTGACAGGCTGAAGCCGATGCGACGAGCTAACTCTGAGCTCATGCGTTCTCCTTCCTCTAACAAGCTGGTCGACTTGATCAGCTGAAGGGAGGTTGGAGTCAGGGGCCTTCGAGAGCCAATGACGGACTCGTAAACGCGCGATTTCGCGCGAACGTCAAGTAGCGGTCTGCTGGTGGCTCTTCGACTCGACAATGAACATCATTTCCTTGGGCAAGGAACCTTGTTGCCACCGAAGCCACCAATCCTCACTCACGGTGCTTCGGTAGACCTTGGCGGTACTAATCGACGGGATCAGTTCCAGATCCGGGAAGGCCCTCTGATTCGCCACTACTTCCACCGCCGCCCGAGTGACCTTCGTCCTGTCATCCATGTTCATGCTCACTCGTCCACGACTTGAGCCGCCTTCTCGAAGCGATCGCCACAGACCCGGCCACCGATAGCTGGCTGTCCAGCGAACAACCTCATGGGGCTCGACGCCATGAAATTGGACACCCATACGGAACTGTCGTCCCTCCGGATTCAGGTTTAGGAGATGGAGAAACGTCGGTACGACGCTCGTCTGCGAATCGTTGACCAAGCGATGACATTCGACTCGAAACTCCCGAGCCGGCAAGTCCTCGAGCTCGAATCCGGCCTTTCCTAACTGGCCTGGACCAAAGGTTGCCATGCGCAGGCCCTCGGGTCCGGCCCGCGTCCGCCTGACTTCGAATGCCAGATCGTCATCGTCGGCGGTGCCGATTCGATACCGCCAAATGACTGTTTCTTCTTCCCTGCCGGCATCGAGGACCGACATGCCGCCTAACGCTTGAACGATCGCGATGGTTGAGAGGCCAGAAGGACGCCGTTCCCAGGCGTCCAGCACAAGCCGCCGTTCGATCTGCGTGAACAAAAGCTCAGTACTCAGCGACCATCCCGAATCCGGCACGCCATATCTCTCCACCGGCGAGGTAGAGGCAGTAAAACCAAGGGCGTTGCAGACACTCGCGCCCGACCCCGTCCACCGGTTTCTACTCCTTAGATTCTGGTAGTTGCGGGTTCGCGCTGTGTGTCAGTAGGGCCACAAAAGAGCGTCCCATGCTGACGGCTGTAGGTCAGTGCTCTCCGGCTGAACTAGCAGCTTGGTCTCGGGCTCATGGATCGACGACGATGCGTCCTTGCATCTCCGGATGAATCGCACAGAAATAGTCGAAGCTGCCGGCGGTGTCGAAGGTCGCCGAGCTGGTGGAGCCCGGATCCAGGATCCCGGTGTCGAATGAGTCGCTGGTCACGGTGTGCGGCACCGGGTCCTCGTTGGTCCAGGTGACCGTCGCGCCGACCGGGACTCGGAGTTCGCCGGGGCCGAAGGCGAAAGCGGAGATAGCCACTCCGGTGACCGACGCCTCTGATTCCACCGGTTCGATGGCTATTCCCCCGGGCAGGGGCGCCAGCTCGCCAGCGCCGCCGTGGACGGTGAAGAGGAATTCCATGCCGAGCTGGTCATGTTCGCCGTGGCCGTCCTCGACCGGACAGTCGATCTCATACGTTCCGGCGGCGAGGTCGACGACCAGCAAACCGGCCTCCCCGGGCATGACCTCCTCCCCGCGCCACTCGAGCCTGTCCCCGCCTGATCCCGGTGTGCGGATTCGTAGCGAGTGGGGAACGGTACCGAGGTTGCGGAAGCGGAAGGTGATGGTCCCCGGACGAGCCTCATGAGCGGATGGAACCAACGCCCACTCGCCTTGCGCGATGTCGATCCCGGGGGTACCAGTACCGGGGAGTTCGATTCCGGCGGTCCCTGCGGCGACGACCGCGGCGGGGGCCGCGGTCGTCGCATTGTCGGGGCTCGTCTCGGTCGGGGCAGCGGCGCTGGCTGTCGCCTCACTGTCGCCGACCTCGACGGTGCCTTCCATCTCGGGGTGCAGCTCGCAGAAGTAGGCATAGGTACCCGCTTCCGCGAATGTCGCCGCGAACGTTCCGCCCGGGTCAAGGATCTCGCTGCTCTGCGGCCCGGCGTCGCCGAACGAGACGGTGTGCGGGACGCTGTCGTTGTTACTCCATGTGACCGTGGAGCCCGGGGCCACGGCAACCGACGCCGGCGTGAAAGCGGTGTCTGCTATCTGCACCGTCGTCGCCTGCTGGGTTGGCGGATTAGCGGGAGTTGTATTGGTCGGATCCGAGCTGCAGCCGGCGATCAGCAAGCCGAGCGCCCCGACCAGCGACAGGATCCGGAAGTTCTTCAAGTGCTCCTCCTTGGTTGGCAGGGGAGAGCATCTCGAAGATCGGCTCAAGGAAGCCTTACCGAAAGGTCATCAAATCCTCAAGACTTAGCGACTGCGTGCCCGCACTCGATGTGTTAGCGCGCTGATGCGTCGTTGCGGCAAAGACGCCACCACGGAAAACACTGGGCGGCTGTCCGCCGCTGGGTGAAGCCCAGGCAAGAAAGTCGACCTCGACAAGTTGGCCCCGGTCGTTCTCAGTATCGCCAAGGAATTGGCAGCCAAGGAGCTAAAGCACCCGCGGTTTGGCCACTCCGCGACCATCCCCATCGGCACGCACAATCTCTCCATAGGCGAGGTATGGCCGTAAGACGCAGGGCGTTGCAAACGCTCGCGCTAAGCGTCACCGGTCTCGACCCCTTAGATTGCTCTTTTGCGGGTTCGCGCTGTGTATCAGTAGGGCCACCAAATCTGGCAAGGTCTTCTTGGAGCTCGCTTCCTGCCTACGCCGATCGAGCAATCAGGTACATCGCATGTGACCAGAGGAGCGGGCTGGCTACCGGCCCCCAACGTTCGACCCAAATCGGGTAGTACGACGGGGCGATCAAGTCGGTCGCAACCTGCTCGGGCAGCTGACCCTGCTTATCGGCCTGGTGCTCAATCCACGCAAGCAACGATTCCGCATCGGCTTTCCTGTCCAGGACTCGATAGTGCCATGCGAGCCAGGCCGTGAGTAGGACCCATTCACCCCCGCCGTAGTAGGTGTCCTTCGCGTATCGGTGGACACCGCCCTGACCAACCAAATCGTGCTCAATGCGGGCGACGGTTTTCAGCATGCGAGGATCGTCGGGTTCGACTACGTCATACGGTGTCGCCAACCCCACTAGGGAAGCATCGACATCTGTACGACCAATCGACTTCACGAAGGCTCCTTCGAAGACCGACTCTTGGTGCAGGCATTGTCGGATGCCTAGGAGCTCCTCCTCGTGGTCGCTCGAAGCAAGGCGCTCGTGTGCTCTCAGCCCAGCTTCGATCGCGGCCAACGTGTAGGGGTGGATCTGGCCGGGGAACTCCTCCCAGCAGTCGTAACAGGGGAACCGCCATAGCGCCTTCAGATAATCGGCGGTCAACTGGCTAGCCGCCTGCAACGACTCGCTCCAATTCGAGCTGCTCCGCTCTACGTGCTGGCCGACCGCCCAAAGCCAGGTACCAAATCCGTCAAGTTGAAAGTTGGGCCAATCGCCGCCGTCGGCGGGTTCGCCATTGAGCGCGTATCGAGTGTGCAGCAAGTCCCCCGGCGCTGGCCGGTTGCCGCTTCTTGCCTTGACCACTGCTCGCTCGACCAATTCCGCCCGGCTCACGATCGTCGCGGCTGCCCACTCGTGAAAGCGCTTAGCGCTGTCATGTTCACCGACTAGATCCATTGCATACGCGATGAATGCGCCGTCGCGGAACCACGAATAGTGATAGGTCGGAAACACCGGACACGCTGGATAGGCACCGGAGCTGGCCTGCGACTCCAAGATGATCCGGACGCTTCGGGATGCAAGATCGCTCACGCCGGCGACTCCCTGGCAAGCTCGCACAGGAGAAGACCCCAATACAAAAGGTTTGGCACCCGCAGCGCGGTGAACCCACCTTCCTGGCTGCACTCCACCATCTGTGGTTGCCCCAATGGCCCATCGGCATCGATCCACCATGCTCGAGATATCGAGACGTTGCCCCCGATGCGTACTGGTGCGTTCGCAATAGGTTTTGGGGAAGGGTGGTCGTGATCCCAGCGAGCCTCCGCCAGGTCACCGAGGTTGACCATGCTCACCAGCAACCATCTCGAAGTGCGGCGGAGAGTCGTCCAGACGCCTTCCAGACCCTCAACGAGGAAATCGCTGCTCGGGGCCGACTTCGGATAAAAAAGCAGGTCGCCGTATCGAACCGCCACATCCCAGTAGCGGCGCAGAGCGGTTGCCAGCTCAAGGCTTAGTGCCTGGTGTCTTGGAAAGTAGGGATCAGCCAGGAGGCGACCTCGCTCGCCGATCTCAATGCGAGAGCAACCGGATGCGAGGAGGACCGCATCTACCAGACGGACATTGGCGGGGTGGTCCGCCGGCACATAAATCGCCACCACCACCGGCTTGCCGAGAGAAGCCTCCTTGGCGCGGTTGGTTGTGACTAGGACTTCTCGGTAAGTGGGAGTGTCGGGCCAGAGCTCGACGTAATAGAAGTCCTCCCTACTGGCGGCTAGCGCTTCCATCGGCCAATTCTTGACGGCGTTGAGCGTCACCGTCGAACTGGGTAGGCGGCCCTTGAACTCTTCGATGAAGCCGCGGAAGGCGGATGGCAGGTCGATCTCGGCTCCCGTCGCGTCGAAGGCTTGACGTGGCTCGCCGTATTGATCGAGGTGAATTCCATCGAAGCCCAGCTCGGTGATTGCGCGCTCGCACTGTTGGAGCAGGTGCTCTGCCCACGGTCGCCCGGGGGTTGGGTCCATGTAGCCCAGGAAACCTTCGAACTCGAGCGGGTTACCGTTCTCGTCGTATAGCGCCCACTTTGTGTGGGCACGCTGGAAGTGAAGCGATGCGGCATAGATCACGGCATAAGCCATCGAGGCCATGCCGCGGTCGGCGGCTTCCTTCACCAAGCCACGCACGGTGCCGAGCGACAGAGGCCTTCCCAGAGGGTCTTCGTAGCGGTCCTGGGGGGCGACGAGCTGGTCGTGGCGAAACTGCCAGTCGTAGAACTGAAGAGCATTGATGTGGAACGGGAGAAGCGAATCGAGTGTCTCCACCGCCCGATCTTCCGCGTCGAAATCGGTGACGAATCCGTAGCGGGGTCGGTCGGTCCACCGCGCGAGAACGTCGAAGGCAGTTGACGTCTCCATTCGAGGCAGGTCCTCCGGGCCCCACACCTCCACGTCGACTCCATAACCGCGCGGGGTCTCTGGCGGAGGAGCCCACTCGAGCACCACGGAGCCATCGACCCCTATATCACCCTCGAGAACCGCCAGAGCGGTGGTGATGTGGGAAAACGATGCTCGGACCCGTCCACCTGCGCGGCTAGGGACGGAGACACGAATGCGTGTCGGCTCTCCCGGAGAGTAGGTGCCTCGGTCTGGCGAAGCTTCTAGATCACTCATCCCTTGAGACCGGTGGTTGAGATTCCCCGGACGAAATAGCGCTGGAATACGGCAAAGACCAGTACAACCGGAACCAGAGCCACGATTGAGGCCGCGAACACCTGGCCCCACTGCGTGAGGTGCTGAGACTGAAACAGCGCGATGCCAATGGGAAGGGTTCGCCGCGCTGTCTCGCGAATCGCAACATGGGCCCAGGGAAACTCGTCCCAGGCGTAAAGGAAGGTGAAAATCGCCACTACCGCCAGACCGGGTCGAGACAACGGGAGGATCACGCGCCACATGATCGTCCACCTGCTGGCTCCGTCGATCAGGGCGGCTTCCTCTAGTTCGCGGGGAATGGACTCAAAGAATCCTCTGAGCAGAAAGGTCTGCATCGACACGTTCATGGCCACATAGACCACGACAAGCCCTAGCAACGAGTCGAGGAGATGCAGGCTCTTTGCCACGAGAAACTGAGGAATGATCAGCATGACCGGTGGCACCATCATCCCGATCAGGAGGAGGTAGAAGATCTTCTCCTTGCCTGGGAACTCGAGACGGGCGAAGGCGTAGGCCAACATCGACGAGAGAAAGAGGGTCAGGACGACTGCCGCGATAGCCACCACCATTGAGTTGAGGAAGTAGACACCGAAGAGGTCCTTGCCGAGCGCCTCGGAGTAATTGGCTGTTGTGACTTCCTCCGGGATGAGCTTGGGAGGGATGTCGAAGATGTACGCCTGAGGTTTGAGAGACGTGCTCACCATGAACCAGAAAGGCACAATCACAAATCCACTGCCCACCGCGAGCAACAGGTAGCTACCTGCCTTTCCCCGGCGGCGACTACTGCTGATCGATGCCGTCATAGCTCAACTCTTCGCCGCAATAGCCGGATCTGGACCAAACTCACCATGAAGACGAAGACCGCCAACAGGTAGCTGATCGCCGCGCCGTATCCGAAATCGAGCCGGGTGAACGTCGCCTCGTACATCAGCGTGAGGACGAAATGCGTGAGGTCGAGTGGGTTGCCGCCGTCGGTGATGAGCAGGTTGGAGATGTAGGCATTGAGCCCACCGATCACAAGAACCACCATTAGAAAAACCAACGTCGGCCGCAACAGAGGAAGGGTGATGTAGCGAAATCGGGAGAGCGGACTCGCCCCGTCAACGGAGGCAGCATCCGACAACTCCTGGGGGATCGCTTGCAGGCCCGCGAGGGCGATGATTGCTGTCCACCCGACGCCTTTCCAGATTCCGAGTAAGTGGATCGGAACAAAGGTCAGAATTGGATCCGCGAGCCACAGAACGTTCTTTTGTATTACGCCTAAAACATCTCTCAGCAACCAGTTCACGAGTCCCCCTTGGCCGACGAACATGTACTCGAACAGCAGGGTGACGATCACCCAAGGCGTGATCACGGGGAGGTAATAGAGAACGCGGAAAAGAGCCCTTCCCCGGATCGCCTGGTTAAGAAGCAATGCGACCCCCATTCCCAGGATGATCTGGCCGGGCACAGTCACCAGGGTGTACGCGACCGTGTTGACGACCGCCCGGCGAAATATCGGATCGCCCAGCGCTCGCGAGTAGTTGTCGAACCCGACGGGCTCCGAAAGAGTGGGATCGACGATGTTCCAGTCGAAAAGGCTGATACGCGCCGAATAGATCATCGGCCCGAAAAGGAACGTCAAGTAGACCGCGAAGCCGGGAAGAAGGAAGATTGCCGCACGCCAGAAGCGGCGAAACGGTTTCGAGGTTGTTCCCTCGAAAGGTCCGGTGCCCCGCCTCCGTTGATCAGAAGCGGGGCGAGCGAACCTTGCGGTCATTGAGCCAACAGGGCGTTGATCTCTTCGGCGGCCTGGTCGAGGGCTTCCTGGGGATTCTGCTCATCGCGCAGAATTCTTTGTAAGGCGTTATTGACGGCGTTGTCCATGTCAGACCACCTCGGATGAGGAACTCGAGCCTGGGCGGTTTCCAACTGTTCCATGAAGACGTCGAAGTATGCAGGCAACGCCGGATCGCCCGCAAGCCCGGACAAGGTGGGGATCACGCCGACTTCCGCCATCGTGCGCTGGCTTTCTTCGGACAGGAGGTGCGCAGCCCACAAGAGCGCGGCTTCCTGCTGATCAGTGTCGGCAAAAACGACGAGGTCCTCGCCCCCGACTACAGAGGAGGTTGATCCATCGGATCCAGTGGGTACAAGCGAGAAATTCACTTCGAAGTCGGGATAGGTGCCTTTATAGATGTCGATCATCCACGGCCCATCCGTGATCATGGCGTAGAGGCCCGTGGCGTGTCCATCGGATGTGCCGATTCCGCCACCGAGCAGATTCGGTGACAGACAACCCTGGTCATAGAGGTCGGACAGGAGTTGCATCGCAGCAACCGACTCCTCTCCGTTCACGAAACCAGAAGCAGTTGTGACACCCTCGTCGACAACTTGGCCACCCATCGAGTAGAAGATGGGTGCTGGAGCCCAGAAATAGGTTCCGCCCAAGGCATAGCCATACTGTTGCTCGCCCGAGGACAGTTGGCACGCCACGTCCGCCAATTCCTCCACCGTCTCGGGAGGACCGGCAACACCGGCGCTGTCGAACAGCTCGCGGTTCCAGAGCAGCACCTGCGTGTTGGTGTTCTGCGGCAACCCGTAGTAGTGACCTTGCCACTGGTTCGTGGCTAATGGGCCGGGGAAAACGCTCGCCGCGATCTCATCGAACCCCGGCAGCGTTCCGTCGAGTTGGAGCAACGCACCCATCTCGGCAAACTCAGGCACCCAGATGATGTCCAGCCTGGCGGTATCCGGTGCCTCTCCCCCGGCTATCGAAGTGAGCAATGCCGCTTTGAAGTCGTCATACGCATAGCGCGTCGTCTCGACGGCGACGCCGGGATTAGCAGCTTCGAAGGCGGCTACAACTTGCTCCAGTTGAGCGGTTTCCGGGTCACTCATGGTATGCCAGTAACTGATTGTCACGGGTTCTGGGGTGGCCGTGGTCGCCGGTGCCGCGGTGGTCGCGGGTGGTGCCGTTGTGGTTGCGATGGCGGCAGCCGTTGTGGTGGTGTCGGCCGCTTGCCCGCAAGCCGACGCCAGGATTGCCAACGCTGCCATTACCACTAGCAATGGCGGTCTTTTCATCGTCCATCCTCCTCTTGTGTGTTGCGACGTATTGCTTTCGGTGTTTTCCTCATGAGACGTTCCGCTTTGACCAGCGCAGATCGGCTTGCACGCGGGTTGGCAACTCGAAAAGCTCACCCAGGACGAGGCTGGCCGCCCCCCTGGCCCACGCAGCGTCGGGAAGCGGTTCAACCACAAGCTGATAGGTCCCCTGAAGCCCGTCAAACACCCGGGCCGCGAGTTCCTCCCGCATGGGTTCGAGAAGTGAATTTCCTGCCCGAATGCCTTCCCCCGACAGGATCACCAACGATGGTGCGAGTAGGTTCACCACGTTGGCGAGAGCGCGGCCGAGCATTGTTCCCGCTGCCGTCAACAGTGGGCGGAGAGCCGGGGTTTCGGGAATGAGTGCGTAGAACTCCTCCGCGTCTACCGGACTGTTCTTGCTGCCAAGCAAATCTCGGGCCGCGGCGATGAGTGACGGCTCGGAGACCGTGGCTTCGAGGCATCCGGTCTTGCCGCACGTACAGGGGCGGTCGCTGTTGTCGACAATTGTGTGGCCAAACTCGCCGGCTCCACCTCTGGCACCTTGGTGGAGACGACTATCGGCAACGATTCCGAGGCCAACTCCTCGCCCCAGGGTCACAAGCACAAAGTCTGAGACGTCGTGGCCTACGCCGAACCAACGCTCAGCCAGCGCCAATGTGTTGACGTCGTTTTCCACCAGGACCGAGATCCCAAGGGCTCGGGACGCGAGCTCGGCGATAGGAACGTCGTGCCAGCCGAGGAATGGCGAGTAGCGGCATATTCCGGCACGGCCATCAATCACGCCCGCCAGGCCAATCCCGACACCAAGGATCTTGGATCGGACAGTCGCCGTCCGATCGATGAGCAAATCAACTAGATGAGATATCGACCTGACCACTGAGGCTGGGTCCATGCGGTCGATGGGCACATCCGCCTCAGCCACGGCATTCCCCTCGAGATCAGTCACAGCCCCGACGATGTGGGTCTCCATCACCTTCACCCCGATCGCGAAGTAGGAACGAGGCACTAGATGGACAAGAGTGCCGGGTCGACCTCCAGTGGAGGGTGCCTGGGCTCCCTCGTCAACCAACCCGTTTGCCATTAACTCTGCGGTGATTGTTCCAACGGTCACCTGGGTTAAGCCCGTTGCTCTGGCGATCGCTGCCCGGCTAATCGGACCGTCGAGACGGATCAGTTGAAGGACGAGGGCTCGGTTAATCGCTCGGATCAGCTGTCGGTCGGCGGGGTTCGGCACATAGTTAAGTTAATTACTTTAGAAAGTACCGTCAATTCGCTGGGGAGTCACTGCGTCCACGTTGCGCTGCCGGGTGCACAACCATCACGCGGCGGGTCGATAACTCAGACGCCCTTTGATGAAAACGACGACGGCCAAGGCGGCGAGGATGGGCAATCCCACTAAGACGACAAATTGGACGTCTTCCCCCACCGGTAGAAATGCCTCTGAAAACTCGCTATGGGTGGTCGCGTTGTACGCCGAATGAAACAGCCCGATCAACAAAACACTCCTATGACTGTTGTTGTAAAGCCAGGCGACGATGATTCGGCTAGCAAACTGGGGCAAGAAGAGAACCCCGAGAAACACCAGCCCCTCAACTACCGAGCCGCCTTCGACGATGAAGCCCGGCAGATGACCAAGCGCAAACGGAACGGAAACGATGGCTGCCGCCTTCATCGGAGCATGGCGATCCTGAATTCTGTCGAGCATGAACCCGGTCCACCCAATTTCTTCGAAGCAGTTTGAGGAAGATGAAGGCAAACGCCAGGCTCGGCAGAATGAGCGAGAAGAACTGCGGCCAATTATCAGCAGCCGCTGCCAGTGGCGCCCTGCCTGACAACGCCGCGGCCAAGAGAATCGTGAGGATCGTCGGTCCCAGGAGAGCCACGAGATACCAGCCGACACCAACACGCCATCTGCCGCTCCGCTGAGCCAGGTCGCGCACACCAGGGGCGCCGCGCAAAGCCGCCAGCACCAGGAAGGCCGGCACCGCGCTGCCGAGGAAATGAGCTAGCAAGTCGTAGGGTGCCTGGCCATACGGAAGAAGGTCCCTGCTGGTTAACGCCGGAACCAACGCCGTCGCCCCGGTGATCGCGTATGACATGATCAAGAAGGCCGCCACGGGATGTGTGGAGATCCACGATCTGGGAACCGAGTACCAGGGCCTCCTTCGAGCGATGGGATCGGACATTGTCTGCGTTAGCGACACCGCGCGGAGCCGGAATCGGCCGCGACCCCGTCCAGCGTGAGAAAGCGCCAGTCATAGGCATCCGCGCGAAGCGTTAGTTCGAGCACGCCGAAGGCGTCGTCGATGATCAATTCGCTGTTCGGCGCCACCGCCTCGGTCTCGTAGTGGGAATAACCGCCGGTGCCGGCGGTGAAGTGCCGAATGCCGTTCGGGCCGGGGGTCGCATCCGGGAGGAGGGGGGCGAAGCGCTCGTAGAGATGGTCGTGTCCAGCCAGCAGCACGTCTGCTCCGGTGTCGTACAGAGCTCCCCAGAGAGGGGCCATCGGCTCGTAATCGCCGTGCGGGCCCGAGCTGAAACGCGGGTGATGCCCATAAGCGACGGTGCAGCCGGCACCCGAGGCGGCGAGGTCGGCGACGAGCCAGGTGTGCTGAACGCTGCCCGCATCGCAGCCGAAAACATTGCAGTTGGTGTTGAGCACGACGACGTGCCATGCACCAAGTTCGTACGAGTACCACCCCTCTCCAGCGACGCCGGCTCGGTCGCCGAAGTAAGCGAAGTAGGCTTCGCCGTCATCGGCGCGGATGTCATGGTTGCCAATCGCAGGCCGGGTCCGCTCGAGCAGCCCTCCCCAAGCCGGTCCATAGCATTCGGCGTACGCTTCGGCCGTTCCCGACGGATAGACGTGATCCCCAAGCGTCGCGATCGTTCCGCTCAAGCCGGAAGCGAGCGCAGCCGTGGCCGAGTCGGTTTCGTTATCGCAGGATGCGATGTCGCCAACGGCAATAAGCGTCTCTCCGGTGCCGGGCTCCGTCGTCACGATCGTCTCGTTGGGCCCGATCGGGCCGGTGGGCTCGGGCCTCGACGAACTAGTCGACACCGATGGTTGGCTGCATGCCGCGAGGACCAGAGCCAGGGCAAGCGGCCAAATCGAACCACTTGGCCGCCGGCTCACTGCCCCTCGGTGCCGCGTTTGTAGTTGCCGGTCACCCGAGCCATGAACTGTTGGGGATCCTCGGTCGCCACTCTCTTGAGGAACTTCGCCGCGGCGGCGCCACGCAAGACCGCTACCTCGCGACCCTCCCGTTCGATTGAGACCTCACCCGACTTGCGCACTCGATAGAAGAAGCCGAGCTCCATCACCTCTAGTTTGGTCGAGATGACGACCGAAAAAAGCATGCGTGAGCGGATGCTCGCCGGCGAGTTGTACATCGCCGATGACCCCGAACTCGCCCGCGAACTCGAGCGAGCGCAATCACTGCTCCAACGTTTCAACGAGGCGTACGCAGCCGATGTCCGACGGGCCATCCTCACTGATCTGCTCGGTGCCTTTGGGGAGGGCAGCGGGATCCGATCACCGTTCTACTGCGACTATGGGTATCAGACTTCCTTCGGAGCGAGGAGCTTTGCCAACTACGGGCTGGTGTGCCTCGACGTGGCGAAGATCACCATCGGCAACGATGTCCAGATCGGTCCCAACGTCCAACTGCTCACCGCCACCCATCCCGTCGATCCGGGGCCTCGTCGGGAGAAGTGGGAGTCGGCGCTGCCGATCGTGATCGGTGACAATGTCTGGCTGGGCGGAGGCGTCATCGTTTGTCCCGGGGTCACGATCGGTGAGAACACCGTCGTTGGCGCAGGAGCAGTGGTCACTCGGGATCTCCCCCGCGACGTCGTCGCCGTTGGAAACCCCGCCCGAGTGGTCAGACCTCTAGCGCCGTGAGCCGTAACGCTGTAGGAACGACCCATGGGTACGGTCCGCCAGGTCGATGACTCTCAGACAGCGCGTTCTGGTCGCAGCGATGGCCGTGGCCGGCGGGATTCTCGCGGTGTTCCAGCTCTGGCTCGTGGTCAGCTCCTGGAATAGCGAGATCGCCAACACCTACTACTTTCGCCCCGCCGCCCTGCTCCAGGGGCTGTCGGGAGTTATATATCTCGCAGTTGGTTTGTTGATCGTCCGCGTCCGCCCGCAGATCAACATCGGCTGGCTGGTCGCCATCATCGGAGTGGGGATTCTCCTCTATCAGACGGCGGCCGAATACGCCGTCCGCGGGCTGCTGATGGACCCAGGCTCGCTCCCGGCGGCCGGCGAGGTCGGAGTCCTCTCCCAGACCGTGTGGATCGTGCCCTTCTCGTTCATCCCGATCCTCTTCTTGGTCTATCCGACAGGGCGGCTGCTCTCTCGGCGGTGGGTACCGATTGTCCTCGTCGACGTTCTCGCCGTCACCACCGTTGTGATGGCTGGAACCGTCGCGATGTGGCACGTCCGCAACGATGGTGCTGCGATCCTCAACGAGGCGGCCCCTTCTCCCACGATCGACCTGATCCTGAACATCGGGATCTTCGGCATCCTCATCCCGCTTCTCTTGTCGGTGGGGTCGCTCGTGATCAGATGGCGGCGCGGCACCGAGACCGTGCGACTCCAGGTCAAATGGCTCTTGTTGACCGGCTTCTTCTTCGCCGCCCAGGGCCTTCTGATCATGGTGGACATCGATGAGGGTGGGGGCATCGTGGGCGAGGTCCTGTTGCTGACCGCGCTCGTGGCCCTGCCGACGTCGGTGGGTATCGCCGTCACTCGATACCGGCTCTATGAGATCGACCGGATCATCGGCCGGACCGTCACCTATGGGCTCTTGACGGTGTTGTCGGTCGGGGCCTATCTCGGTTTGGTATTTCTGATCCGCTCATTCCTCCCGATCGAAGGTCAGCTGCCGGTAGCCATCTCCACCCTGGCGATCGCCGCTCTGTTCAACCCGCTCCGGCGCCGCGTCCAACGCCTCGTCGACCGCCGCTTCAACCGGGCGCGCTACAACGCCGAGCTCGCCCTGACCGATTTCGGCGAGAGGCTCCGCTCCCAAGGCGACCTGGTCTCGTTGGGAGATGAGATCGCGGAAGTGGTCGAGCGAACAATGCAGCCCACGTCGCTTGCCATCTGGGTTCGCTAAAGAACTGCCCGAAGAAACTGCTGGGTTTGAGCGTGTTGGGGGTTGCCGATCACGTCCTTCGGCGGACCCATCTCAACAATATTCCCCTCGTGCAAGAAAGCCATGGTCGTACCAACCTCGCGGGCGAAGCCCATCTCATGGGTGACGACGATCATCGTCATGTGCGTCTTGGTGGCGAGGTTGCGCATCACGTTTAGTACCTCGGAGATCAGCTCGGGGTCGAGAGCCGAGGTGGGCTCATCGAACAACATCACCTCTGGTTCCATCGCAAGCGCCCGGGCGATGGCCACTCGTTGCTTCTGACCACCCGACAACCGGATCGGATGCTCATTGGCTTTCTGGGCCAGACCCACCTGGGCCAAGAGTTCGCGCCCCTTCGCCTCGGCCTCAGCCTTGTCCATTCCTTTGACCGTGATCGGAGCCTCGGTCACATTCTGCAAAGCGGTGAGATGCGGAAACAGATTGAACTCCTGGAACACCATCCCCGCCTTGATCCGCAATCGGCGAATCGCGTCGCGTTGCCGACGGGTGCGAACCCCGCCCTGCAGCGCGATGCCGCCCACTTCGACCGTGCCAGAGGTGGGATCCTCAAGGAAATTGATGCAGCGCAGCATCGTGCTCTTTCCCGAACCTGACCTTCCGCACACGACCACCACCTCGCCGCGATTGACCTCCAGGTCGATCCCCTTCAGGACGTCGAGCCCGCCATAGGTTTTCCACAAACCTCTAAGACTGACAACTGACTTACTCACGCCGGTTCCTCCAGCGGCGTCACGACCCCGGGTTGGCTGGTGATGCGAACAAACCCCGCCGAGAGCCTTCTCTCGAGCTTCGTTTGGAAGAACTGGAAAACCGAGGTCAAGATCCAGTAGAGGATGGCCGCTACGACGAAGGCTTCTAGCGGGCGAAAATCGGCCCGCCCGACTAGCTGGGCGCGCCGAAAGATCTCCATCTGGGAGATCACCGACCCCAACAGAGATATCAACGCCGAGTCCTTCATCATGGCGATGAACTCGTTGCCCGTCGGAGGAATTACGACTCGAATCGCCTGCGGCAGGACGATGCGGCGCATCCGCTGCCGGTAGTTCATTCCCAGCGCTTCGGCAGCCTCGCTCTGTCCTTGGCCGACCGAGAGAATCCCGGCGCGGAAGATCTCGGTCATGTAGGCGCCATAGTTGAGGCCGAGAGCGATCACGCCGGCTTGCAGCGCAGTGAGGGTCAGCGAGTCGCGCAAACCCGGCAAGCCTTCAGGGGCCAGCTCGGGCAGCGCCAGGAAAATGAGAAACATCTGCACGATGAGTGGCGTGCCGCGGAAGAAAGACGCGTAGAAGCTCGATAGCCCTTGAGCGACCGCGTTGCTTGAGAGCCGGCCGAGGGCACCCAGCAACGCCAGCAGAACGGCGAGGATGATCGCCAAACCACAGATCACGATCGTCCAAGGCAAGCCTCGGGCGATGAAGAAGAATTGGTCGAGCATCCACGGTATGTCGAAGCCAGCTAGAGCAAAAAGCACACCAACGACAAGCGCGATCCCCGTCCACACCGCAACGAGTTTCCAACGGAACGGCACCCGCGCGCTCGCGAGCTCGAAGCGCTCGCGCCGATTGCCGGGAGCGAGGGGGGCGGGTGTCTCCAACCCCCTCTCGCTCATGACGCTTTTGTGGTCAGATCGAGACCGAACCATTCGTTCGAAAGATTGGACAGAGTCCCGTCGGCATGCATCTCTTCGATGATCTCCGAAACCGTCGACACGAAGCTGCCGGTCGCCATTGATGAACTCTTGTCACTAGCCGCCGCCAGCGGCTCATAGAACAGCGGATCACCAACGATCTTGATCGGAAGGCCGCTATCGATGGCGGCCTGCAAGGTGGTGAGAGATGACATGGCCGCATCCACTCGCCCCTGCACCAACTGTTCGATGGCCGTCGTGTCGGTGTCGGTGGTGACGATTTCGGCGTCATCGACGACGAAGTCGAATGACTCGCCCGGGATCTCGAGATTGCCCTGGAGATAGAAGTCATATGTGCAGGCTCCGCAAACTGCAATCGTCTTGCCGTCGAGGTCGGTAGCGAGGTCGTTGACGGAGCTGTCGTCGGCCAGCACGGCGATCACCGCCGGGGTGTAGTAGTAGGGGGTGCTGAAGTCCAGCACTTCCTCTCGTTCCGGCGTGACGGTCATCGAGCCAACTGATAGGTCCCAGCGTCCGTTCCAGTTACCGGCGATAATGGTCTCCCAGGCCGGTGCCTCCCATGCCACCTCAACTCCCATCCGGTTGGCGATCTCGGTCGCGACGTCGATGTCGAAGCCTTCGTACTCGCCGGTCGATTCATTTAGGGAAGATTGCGGCGGGTAGGCCGGATCAGTCGAAACCGTCAGCACGCCTTCCTCCCTGATCGAAACCAACAAGTTCTCAGCCGAGCCCCCCCCGCCGCAGGCGACCAGCAACCAGACCGCCACGAAGCCCAACAGGTGTCGTTTACGCATCTCGTCTCCTCCGTCAGATTCTCTGTGAACCGCCGCCGATCATAGGATCGGGGTTCCCTTTCGGCTTGGCGGTCGAGCCAGTTTGATTCGGTCGGTCTCAAAGGCGGATCGTCATTTTGCGCTCTTGGTGCGAGAATGCGCGCCATGAGCGCGGTGCTGGAATTAGTCGAGCTGGGAATGCCGTGGATCGGGCTCGACCCTTTCATTTTCACGGTTCATCACGTCGACCATTACCCGGCCGGCAACGACATCCAAGGCCCGGCGGCTCCGCTGGTCGGACGGATGCTCGGCTCCGACTTTTCCTACCGCGATGGCTGGAGCATGTATCACGGCAAACGAGTTCCCGGCTTCCCTCAGCATCCGCATCGCGGATTCGAAACCGTGACGGTTGTCAGAAAAGGATTCATCGATCACTCGGACTCACTTGGTGCCACGGCCCGGTTTGGCCGCGGGGACACGCAGTGGCTCACCGCCGGCGGCGGGATCCAACACTCCGAGATGTTCCCGTTGGTTTCGACGACTGGGCCTAACGAGCTCGAGCTGTTCCAGATCTGGCTGAATCTGCCTCCGCGTTCGAAGATGGTGCCGCCCTATTTCCGAATGTTGTGGTCCGAGGAGATCCCAACGATTGTCGCCGGCGGCGGCCAGGCCACGATCGACGTCATCGCCGGCCACCTTGCCGGGCATCGCGCCCCGTCTCCCCCGCCGGATTCATGGGCCTCGCAAACGGCAACCGACTTTGGCATCTGGTTGATCCGGATCGCTCCCGACGGAGCTTGGACCTTGCCGGGAGCACCCTCCGGAATCAATCGCATGTTGCATTTCTTTGATGGTGACGAGGTCGACGTCGCCGGCACCCGCCTCGGGAAGGACACCGGCGTTCGCTTGCGTGACGAGGCTGACGCTCCGATTCGCAATCACGGCGGTCCGGCCGAGTTCCTGTTGTTGCAAGGCCGGCCCATCGGCGCGCCCGTCTTCCAGATGGGTCCTTTCGTCATGAACACGCCCGAAGAGATTTCCCAGGCGATGATCGATTATCGGACCACGGCCTTTGGCGGCTGGGCCTGGCCGACGATCGAGCCCGTCCACGATCGCACCCAGGGACGCTTCGCCATCCATGCAGACGGCCGGGTCGAGCACCGCGACCTCACGGAGGCGGAGGTGAACGCTTAGGCCGCTGTCGCTGGGCGACACGGACCAAAGCCGACTGCCACCCTGCATCGAAGACCGCGCCGGGCGTATCGAGGTCGAGCACCACCGGAGCGTGATCGGATGGCGTCGGCGGGCCTTTCCTCGCCTCCCGATCGATTTCCGACCAGACGATTCGATCGGAAATCGATTCCGTCACATAGAGCAGGTCGATCCTCATCCCGTAATTCTTGTGAAACATCCCGGCTCGGTAGTCCCACCACGAGAAACGACCGGTCTCCGGTTGGACCTGACGAAAACCGTCCACCAAACCCCAAGCGCGGAGACGGGCGAGCTCGGCGCGTTCGGGTTCCGAAACATGGGTGCCACCGTGGGCAGCGGCGGGGTCCCACACGTCCTCATCGGCCGGGGTGATATTGAAGTCGCCGGCGAGCACGAGGTCATCCGAGGGCGAGGCGCTCTCCGCCAGCCAGTGCCGTAACCGCTCAAACCAGGCGAGCTTGCCTTCGTAGAACGGGGTTCCTACTACCCGGCCATTGGGCGCATACACCGTGACGAATCGGATTCCTTCGCAGACGACCGCGAGCATGCGCGCCTCGTCGAACGGGTCGAAGTCGTCCTCTGCGCCAGCTCGGCGGCTGTCCCGCACGGGGCCGTTCCCGAAGTTGCTGACGATCGACCCGGCGCCGACCCGGCTGGCGATGGCGACCCCGTTCCAGCGCCCTTCGCCGTGATGGATGAGGTCGTAGCCGGCGGCGCGGAAAGGCAGCTCGGGCACCTGCTCATCGGACAACTTGGTCTCCTGCAGGAGGAAGATGTCCGGTTCAGCCCTGGCGATCCACTTCTCGACCGCGGGGAGACGAGCCTTTAGCGAGTTGACGTTCCACGTGGCGATCCGCATCAAGCCCGAACCTAATCGCCTCTCGGTTGAGATCACGCTGGCATAGACTCCAAGGTGTGAAGAAATCCTTGCCTGTCTTCATCGCCATCGGCGCTGTCTCAGCGATTTTCGCCACCCTGCTTCAAAAGCGGTTAGAAGCCGCAAAGCCCGCGGAGACGTGGGAACCCGTCAGCTTCGGCTAGATGCGGGTCCTGGTCCTCGCCGATCACGATCACGACCTCCGAGTCGCGCACATCCTCAACTCCGAGGCCGGAGTCGAACGAGTCGCCTATCTGGGAGAGGCGCGCTCCACCGTCGTTGAGCGCGTCGACTCGGCCAACGGCTTCGATCTGGTTGTGGGACATGGGGCCAAGTCATTCGAGGTTGCCACCGAGGTAGGTGCGGCAGTTATCACAGCTGCCGAGGTTGACATGAGCCCGGTGCCCGCGGTGGTGGGGGCGTCGCTTCGCGGGTTGGGGCTGGCAATGGCGGCGCGCTTGGAGTCGACCGGGGTCAGGGTTGATCGGGTGGCGACGGCCCAACCCAATGGTGCGAGCTCGGCAGGCTCGGAGAAGGTCTCTTTCCCCCGCCCTGTCGGACGTATCGACGGCGTGCAGTTGGTGGACCACCCGGTGCGAGTCGTTGAGTCCAGCTCGCAAACGCCGTGGGCAGCGGTGATGGTGGAGGCGGGAAACACCGGCCAAGCCGTCGTCGACGACTATCGCTTCCTGGAAGCGGTCGCCCTGGCTGCCGCGATCGCGCTAGTCCCGCCAGC
>Ga0180121_10000242_pt1 | contig 21687 bp, 18 predicted proteins | sample AntDrymUQ5402106_2_FD_129676 | JGI IMG/M metagenome (GOLD analysis project Ga0180121, IMG submission 129676) | Polar desert sand microbial communities from Dry Valleys, Antarctica - metaG UQ540 (21.06) (version 2) (version 2) | ecosystem: Environmental > Terrestrial > Soil > Desert | place...
CGGGACTCGAGCGCGGCCACTGCTCGCAGCTCTCGCTGGGCGAGGCCGTCGGCCTCGGCGAGGGTGTCCCGGTCTCGCTCGAGGTCCTCGTTCCGCGCCCCGACCACCTCCTGCACGGTGCGCAGCTCTTCCAGCGCCGAGCGCTGTGACGACACGACCGTCTGCAGTGCCACCAGTCGCTCGGCGAAGTCAGCCGGGGAGCTCGCGTCCAGCAGCATCGACATGTCGCTGATGGAGCCGCCGCCCTGGTAGGCCGCGCGTGCCATCCGGCCGATGAGAGCGCGCTGCTCCTCGACCGCCACGATGGTGGCCTCGGCGTCCTGGGTGCTCAGCATCAGCCGGACCTGTGCCTGCCCCCGCCTGCGCGCGGCACGTTCCTGGCGTTCCTGTGCTCTGGTGAGCAGCTGACGGGCATGCGCCGCGGTCGCCCGGGCGCCCGGCAGGGCGGAGTTGGCAAGCCGCAGGTCGGCGGCGGCGCGGACCATCGCCTCGCTGGACTCGGCGTACTCCTCGCGCAGCTGCTGGAGGATCGTCTCGAAGTCGGCGGGTACGGAGGGGGTGGGCGTCGGCGGCGCTCCCACGGCGGCGGTGGAGGGGACCGGGCCTGCGGCGATCGCCAGCACCAGCAGAGGCAGCGCGCCGAGTCGCACGGCGCGGCCGGGCACTCGGCGTGGCATGGACGTCCTTCTCGCTCAGGACACCTCGACCCGAGGCGTCCTGACTAGCGTCGGCGCGCCGAGCGCTCGACTTGACCCCGCCGCCCCGGACCGGACCTGATGCGCTCCAGCAGCCCGGTCACCGGACGCCTTCGACGCGGCCTGACGTGGACCGTTCCCGGCTGGTCATCGGGACGACCAGCCAGACAAGGAGGAACCAGACCGCGACTGCCGCTGACAGCAGGTAGGGCAGGACCCCGGAGAGGACCACGTCGAGAATGAGCAGCACGGCCCCGTTGATCGCCACGAAGAGCATGACCAGTCCACCCTTGGCCATCAGGTCCGCCTCCCGCACCAGCCGCGGTTTCAAGCCGCGGTGGAACAGGATCCGGTGCAGCGGCACGGGTCCGATGAGCAGGGCCGAGGCGACGGTCGTCGCCAGCAACGTCCCGACGTAGATGGACCGCTGGAAGTCCGTGATCTGGGGGAACCGCTGAGTGAAGGCGAGGGTCAGCAGGAAGGCGAACAGGAACTGCACACCGGTCTGTGCCACGCGCAGCTCCTGGAGCAGCTCGTCGTAGCGACGGTCTGCCTTCTCGACCTCGGTCTCGTTGCGTGCGTCGGGCTCCGCCATGGCGGGCAAGGCTACTGCGCGGTTCAGGGAGCGAAGTGTCAGGACAGGGAACGGGGCCCAGTCCGGTGAGGACAGGGGCCCCGTTCTGACCGTGATGAGCGAGTTTAGAGTTGGCGGGTCTCCAGCGCGGGGTCGCTCGTCGAGCGGACGTCGACATGGTCGGACGAGCCCGTCGAGGCGCTCGACGTGTAGTCCTGCTCCAGGCTGTCGGCCTGCTGCTTCATGCCACCGCTCTGGTTGACCTGGGCCTTGATGTTCTCCTTCTCACCCTCCGCGCTGTTGAGCCACTGCTCCCAGCGCGACTGCATGGGACGGATCAGGCCGCCGCCGGCACCGACGACGATGACGCCGCCGACGGTGGCCAGGATGGCGATGAGGACCGGAGTGGTGACTGTCGTCGCGACGCCGACCTGGTTGAGGGCGGCCACGATCCCGAGGAACAGGATGAAGATCGACGCAATGTTGGCGATGATGTTGCCGTAGGAGAGACCACCCAGCGTGTTGGACACCAGGTCCTTGACCACCTTGGCGATGGCCGAGGCGATCACGATGATGATGATCGCCACGATCAGGCTCGGCAGGAACGCGATGACGTCCTGCAGCAGGTTGCTGATCGGGTTGGGCCCGAACACGTTGAACGCGATCACCAGGGTGAACAGGATGATCGCGTACTGCACGAGCTTGGCGACCAGGTCGGAGGCGTCGTACTTGCTCTTGGCCAGTGCCTGCTTGACCCCGCCGCGCTCCACGGCGCGGTCGAAGCCGACCCGCTCGAGGATGCCGTCGACGACCTTCGCGACGATCTTTGCGAGGAAGTAGCCGACGATCAGGACGATGAAGAAGAACAGCAGCTTGGGGATGAACGTGGCGACGGTGGTCCAGGCGTCGGACACACCGCCCTGCCAGTCCACTGCTCGGACGGTCTGTGCGGACACGGGAAGAACCTCCTGGTGGGGTCGGACAGATCCCGCTCCCGTTGCCCCGACGTCCTAGGACGAAACCACTTCGGGCAGGTGTCGTCTCGACTGCACAATGCGGAAGCGACTAGCGACGTACGCCGTGTCCGTCAGCGCGGCGTTGGCAGCGGGGTTCGCGCCCGTGGCGTGGAAGTCGGAGAAGGCCGCTGACTGGTTGACGTAGACCGTCTCGGTCAAGTTGCACGAGAGCGCCACACCCGCGTCCAGCGCGGCCCGCTCGGTTGCGTCGACCACGGCGTCGTCGGTCGAGTACACCGAAGCGGTGATCGCCCCGTGCTCGCGCACAGAGTCGCCCAGGACCCTGATCGAGTCCGCAGTGCTGTCGGTGGTGACGAGGAACGAGACGGGCCCGAAGCACTCCTGCAGGTAGGTCCCGGTGTCGGCCTCGTCGAGGCGCACCACCGCTGGCGTGCGCACCCTGGCTTCGGGGAACTCGGGGTGCACGACCGTGCGCGACGCGAGGACCACCTCGCCGTACGACGGGGCGCCCTCCAACCGGTCGACCACCCCGTCGTTGACCAGTGCGCCCAGGAGCGCGACGGCACGCGCCTCGTCAGCGAGGAGCTCGTCGACGGCAGCGGCGAGGTCGGCCGACAGCTCGTCGACAGACTTGTGCTCGCCGTCGGCCGTGATGCCGTCCCGGGGAACGAGCAGGTTCTGCGGGGTGGTGCACATCTGGCCGCTGTAGAGCGACAGGGAGAACGCCAGGTTCGCCAGCATGCCGCGGTAGTCGTCGGTCGAGTCGATGACCACCGCGTTGACGCCCGCCTTCTCGGTGAACACCGAGGCCTGGTGCGCGTTTCGCTCCAGCCAGGTGCCGAAGGCCGTGGAGCCGGTGTAGTCGATCACCCGCACCTCGGGCCGCAGCGCGAGGACCTTTGCCAGTCCCTCGCCGGGTGCCTCGGCGGCGAGGGTCACCAGGTCAGGAGCGAACCCGGCCTCGTCGAGCACCTCGCGCGCGACGGCCACGGTGAGCGCCAGTGGCAGCACCGCACCGGGGTGGGGTTTCACCACCACCGCGTTTCCGGTGACCAGGCTGGCGAACAGCCCGGGGTAGGAGTTCCACGTGGGGAACGTGTTGCACCCGATGACGAGGGCGACCCCCCGCGGCACGACCGTGAACCGCTTGGTCATCCGCTGGGGGGGTCGCTTCCCTTGCGGCTTCTCCCAGACGGCCTCGGCCCGGTGGCGGGTCATCTCGGCGTACGCGTAGGCGACGGCTTCCAGCGCCCGGTCCTGGGCGTGCGGACCGCCCGCCTGGAAGGCCATCGCGTAGCCCTGGCCCGAGGTGTGCATGACGGCCTGTGCGATCTCGTGGCTGCGCGCGTTGATGCGGGACAGGATCTCGAGGACGACACCCGCGCGGAGGTCGGGTCCCGCGTCACGCCAGTCCGCGATGCCCGCCCCGGCTGCGGCGAGCAAGGCGTCGACGTCGGCGTGCGGATAGCTGACGCCGAGGTCGAAGCCGTAGGGCGAACGCTCCCCGGGGACCTCACCGTCGGTGCCCGTCTGCCCGAGGGGGAACGGCTTGTCGAGGTAGCCGTCGAACGCCGCCTTGCCGTCGGCGGCCGACATGCGCCCGGGTGCGCCGTCCCCGCCGTACGCCTTGAGGTTCTCGGGGTAGGCCGACCAGTAGGTGCGCTCCCGGGTGGCTGTGAGCGCCCTCTGGAGGAGCTCGTCGTGTCGGGTGAAGAGATCGGCCGCGGTCGTCATGCCACGTAACCTAGCCGCGTGCTGGTGACTGCTGACTGGCCGGGCGCCGGCCCGGTCGTGCTGGACGGGGGCCTGGCGACGGAGCTCGAGCGCCGTGGTCACGACCTCAACGACGACCTGTGGTCCGCGCGGCTCCTCCGCGACGACCCGGGCGCGATCAGGGACGTCCACCTGGCCTTCTTCCGCGCCGGTGCGCAGGTCGCTACGACCTCCAGCTACCAGGCCAGCTTCGAGGGCTTCGCCGCGCACGGCCTGTCGGTGGGGGAGTCCGAGGCCCTGCTGCGTGCCAGCGTCCGGATCGCGCGGGAGGCGGCGGACGTCGCGCAGGCAGAAGACGGTGTACGCCGGGTGGTGGCCGCCTCCGTCGGCCCCTACGGCGCCGTCCGCGCGGACGGGTCGGAGTACCACGGTGACTACGGGGTGACCGACGCCGTCCTGCGCTCCTTCCATGCCCCGCGGATGGAGGTGCTGGCCACGGCCGGAGCGGACCTTCTGGCCCTGGAGACGATCCCGAGCGAGCAGGAGGTCACCGTGCTGCTCGGCCTGCTCGGCGAGATGCCGGTCGGGACGCGGGCCTGGTTGAGCGTGACGTGCGCCGACGCGACCCGGACGCGACGGGGGGAGGACGCGTCGCGGGTGTTCGGCCTGGCACGTGGGGCGGAGCGGGCGGTGGCTGTCGGCGTCAACTGCACCGCACCAGAGCACCTCGACCGGTTGGTGCCGGCGGCTGTCCGGGCGAGCGGGAAGCCCGCGGTGGCCTACCCGAACAGCGGGGAGAGCTGGGATGCGGGCCGGCGGGAATGGGGCGGGGACGGGGCCGGCGTCGACCCCGTCGCGGCGCTGCGGTGGGTGTCGCTCGGGGCTGTGCTGGTGGGGGGCTGCTGCCGCGTCGGCGCGGACGACATCGCCCGGCTCGCAGCGGCCGTCTACATATCATCGCTTGGTGACGGGGAAAGCGCACATCCCTGATGCGTGCCCCACCTACGGGGAGAAGGCGCCGGCACGATGAATCCCAGCACGACCGGCACGGGTGCATCGAGATCATGAGCGGCGGGCACGGCCACCCGCACGCCCCGAGCGCAGGGGAGGGACACTCCCGCCGGCTGGCGGTCGTCCTCGGGATCACCAGCGTGGTGCTGGTCGTCGAGGTCGTCGGCGCTGCCATCTCCGGTTCGCTCGCGCTCTTCGCGGACGCGGGGCACATGCTCACCGACGCCGCCGGTCTCTCGCTCGCTCTGGCTGCGGCGCACCTGGCAAGGCGGCCGGCGACCCCGCAGCGCACCTGGGGCTACCGGCGAGCTGAGGTCCTGGCGGCTGCGGCGCAGGCAGCGGTCCTCCTGGCCGTTGGCGGGTTCGTCCTCGTCGAGGGGTTCCGCCGGCTGTTGGACCCGCCGGAGGTCGCTTCGACCGCAATGGTCGTGTTCGGCGTCGTCGGACTCGCCGGGAACGCCGTCGGCATCGCGATGCTGGCGTCTACGCGCGGGTCCAACCTGAACATGCGTGCGGCGTTCCTCGAGGTCGTCAACGACGCACTCGGGTCCGTCGCCGTGCTCGTGGCGGCGCTGGTCATCGCGCTCACCGGCTGGGACCGGGCCGACGCGGTGGCGTCCCTGCTCATCGGCGTGCTCATCGTGCCGCGGACCTGGCGGCTGCTGCGGGAGACCGTGGATGTGCTGATGGAATCCACTCCGAGAAATCTGGACCTCGACGAGGTCCGCAAGCACCTGCTGGAGGTACCGCACGTTCATGAGCTGCACGACCTGCACGCCTCTCAGGTCGCCACAGACCTGCCGGTGCTGACCGTGCACGTCGTCGTCGACGACTCGTGCTTCCTCGACGCCCACCTGCCGGAGCTCCTCGACGAGCTACAGGCGTGCCTCGCCGGCCACTTCGACGTCGAGCACTCGACGTTCCAGTTCGAGCGCGCCGGTCACACAGATCACGAGCACAGCAGGCACGCCTGACTCGCGTCGTCGCATCCCGGGCGTGGGAGCTGCGCTACCGGGTTTCAAATGGAAAGACTCATCGTAGACCCGAGCCGTCGGGCAAACAGCGCTGCGAGCGGTTCTCTGGCGGCACGACGCGGCGGCCACCGGAAGCGGCCCTCGACCGGCACGCCGATGTCGAACGGGATCTTCGCCGGAATCGAAATGTGCCTCGGGAGGCACGCTTCGAGGAGTACTTCGAACGGTGGTGGGCTGGGCGCCGGGTGTCGCGTTCCCGTACCTATACCGACCTCGGTCGCGCCCGGCCGCACGTGCTTCCGCACTAGGGCCGCTGGCGGCTGTGCGACATCCGTCCGTTCGATGTCGATGATTGGATCGCCGGGCTGAGCGACCGGATGGGTGTGATCTCGGTGCGGCACTGCTACACCCTGTTCCGTGGCCCGATCCGTCGCGCGGTGAAAGATCAGATCATTCCTGACCCGTTGATCGACATCGCCTTGCCGCCCAAGCCGAAGTTCGCAATGGCTTCGATGCGTACTTTCTGGCACTGAGGTGCGCTGTCTGGTCGAGTCGGTTGCGGACATCACGCCGGGCCACGAGGGCTGGGGCTCGCGGGTTGCCCGGCAAAGGCGGGCCTTGTTCAACCGTCCTCCTACGGGGCTATCCGAAGAGGAGCGATGGGAACACGATCACAGAACAAGGCTCACGGCCCGTTGTCCGGGCACGTCGAGGTCGTCAGGACGGGCCACCTGGAGGCTGGCTATGCGCCTGGCACGGTGGCGGCGCACCTGGTGCTGTTGCGGCTGCTGGACCAGCGAACTGGCCGATTCGTGCGTGGACGGCGAGAGATACCCGTGGGGCAGTTGCTCGTTGACTTGCGTCGCAGCCCTTTCATCGGGGCTGCGCCGCTGGACCCGTTGCCGGTCGGGCGGACTTGAGCGGTGTCGGGCCGAGCGGTGCGGCGTTGAGGCCTTGTCGGCTGCGGAGGCCAGCGCCGTGTGCGGCCGGGCAAGTCCCAGAGTTCTCCTGAAGCTAAGGGAGATCATTGTGTGAGCTCGTCATCGGGTAGGTCGATCATCGCGGCCTCGGTGTTCTCCCGGGGGTGGTCGAGGGCGCCGGTGCCCGGGATGGCAGCATGAACCGCCGCGAGTCTGGTGTGATAAGGAGTGCCGGAAACCCGCATGGTTAGAGACTCCGCGCCGAGGTCATGGGAGGCCCCCGCGCGGACGAGGTCCTCATCGACGACCGATGCTTGGAGGCACCACTATGAACGTCCTCGACTCGAGGTCGCACGAAGGTTCTGCCCCGTCTGGCGACAAGCTCGCCGGACGGGTGGCTCTGGTCACCGGTGGAACGCGTGGCATCGGAGCCGCGATCTGCCAGAGCCTGGCCGGCCAGGGTGCTTCGGTGGCCGCCGGCTACAGCGCCCACCAAGGTCGCGCAGAGCAGTTCCTCAAGGAGTTCGAGGCGAGCTTCGGCCGCGAGGCGCGCGCGACCATCCACCAGGGCAACGTATCCAAGCCCGAGGACTGCCGTCGGGTGGTCCAGGAGGTGCTCGACGAGCACGGCCGGCTTGACATCCTGGTCAACAATGCCGGAATCACCATCGACAAAATGGTTATGAAAATGTCGGCGGAGGACTGGAACACTGTGCTTGCGGTGAACCTGTCGGGCTCGTTCTACATGGCCCAGCCGGCGCTGGAGCACATGGTCGAACGCGGGACCGGTCGCATCATCTTCGTCTCCTCGGTCATCGGCGAGCACGGAAACATCGGTCAGGCCAACTACGCTGCTTCCAAGGCCGGAATGATCGGACTGACCAAGGCCCTCGCGAAGGAGGCGGCCTTCATCCTCGAGCGGGCCGGCCGGCGCGAAGACGACGGCGTCGGCCTCACCGTGAACACGGTGACACCCGGCTTCGTGGCGACCGAGATGCTCGACAACGTCCCGGAGAAGGTGCAGGACCGAATCAGGGCGCAGATTCCGGCCGGCCGGTTCTGCCGTCCCGAGGAGATCGCCCGCGTGGTGCACTTCCTGGCTGCGGACGCGTCCGCTTACATCACCGGCCAGGTCTGGGGCGTCAACGGCGGCCTGGAGATCTAACGGATGTCCACGATTGCCCTGGTGACTCACGTCAAGATGCGCGCGTAGCCAGGGTCGTTGACTCGTGAGCGGATGCGCGCGAGCTGTTGGCCGTGATTCCGAAGCGGCGCAGCCGGGGCACCAGATTGCCCAGCACCGGTGCGAGCCGCTACCCGGTCGGGGCGCCCAGCACCGCCCAGCAGAATCCCAGTGCCGTAACGACTGCGGGGCCGTAGACCGCCGGGCACGGCCGGGGCTGCCGAAGCACTACCGCGGCCCCGAGCGCCCGCCCCAGGGCCTTGCGGGCGTGGTTGCGGTGCCAGCCCGTCGTCGCGCACGGCTCGACGAGGATCACGCCCTTGCCGGCCTTGCTCGCCCGCCGGTACCGGGTCGCGATCGTCTTGGTCATGGCCCGGCGCTGGCTCATCGTCAAGTCCCATGATCGGGGCCTACCGCCGGTCACAAGCCCCGCCCGGTAGGCGCGCGCTACGCGCGCATCCGGAGATGAGTCAACGACCCACCCTTCGCGCGCATTTCTGGTGAGTCGACGCGAGTGCTTGACATGCCAAGCATCTGGTGCATATGGTGTGCACGGTGCACCGGAGACGCCGTGCACCTCGCGACTTCGAGGAGTTTCACAATGGCAACAGCGACCACCAAGACCACGCCCACGACTGAGATGCCCGATCTTGCCCAGAAGCTCCGCGAGCAGCTGGTCTCCACCGTCGAACAGGGTCAGCAGCTGACCGTCGACGCGGCCCAGACCTGGGTCAAGGCAGTGTCGGTTCTTCCCGTCCCGGACCTGCCCGCGGTTCCCGGCGTCCCGTCCATCCCTGGCATGGAGGCAGCGACCAAGTACGCCTTCGATGTCGCCACCGACCTGCTGAACGCACAGCGCGACTTCGCGTTGCAGCTGGCGAAGGTGCTCGTCCCCGCAAAGTCCGTCTGACCACTTCCGGCTCCGACGATGCAGGACACGGGCGAACCGATGGCGGCAGGAGACGAGGACCCCCGCAGCGTGCTGGGGGGCTTCATCCGGGCGCAGCGACAGATGGCCAATCTGTCGCTGCGCCAGCTGTCTGCCCTGACCGAGGTCTCCAACCCCTACCTCAGCCAGGTCGAACGCGGGCTGCACGAACCGTCAGTGCGCGTGCTCAGGTCGATCGCCGGCGCGTTGAACGTGTCGGCCGAGACGCTGTTCGAGCAAGCGGGACTGATCAGTGGCACCACCGCCAAGCCGGACGACGAGGCCACCGAGCGGGCGATCATGGCCGACCGGCGGCTCACGGCGCCGCAACGCCGCGCATTGCTGAGTGTCTATCGGAGCTATGTCGAGGCCAACACCGCAGAATAGCCCTGCCCGACCCGCCGGCAGAGCGATCGCGCGGGCGCTCGCCGGCTGCATAGGAGACCAGCACGATGAAGCCAGCACAGAATCCTGAGTCAACAGCGCGTGCAGTCCTCGACCGCCTCGGCGTTGCCGAGGACCCGCTGCTCGGCGCTGATCCAGTGTCGTTCCTGCGCTCACTGGCGGCGGCCGGTGCTGCACTGGTCAAGCACCCGGCCGAAGCCGCGGCCGCCAACGCCCGGATGGCGATCGGCCTGGCCTCAGCAATGCGCGCGGCGATGGCACGAGCGGTGGGTAGCGAGACGTCCGGCCCGGTGGCTCCTGCGACTGGCGACAAGCGCTTCGCCGACCCGGCGTACCAGGACAATCCGCTCTACTTCCTGCTCGCGCAGCAGTACCTGCTGGCCAACCAGCTGGTCACCGAGTTGCTGGACGCCGCGGGCCTGAAGGCTGAGCAGGACGTCAAGGCCCGGTTCGCCGCCGAGTTCATCCTCGACGCACTCGCGCCCACCAACACGCTGCCCGGCAACCCGGCAGCGATCCGGCAGGCCTTCGACACGGGCGGCAAGAGTGTGGTCAGGGGCGCGAAGAACATGATCGGCGACTTCCGCCACAACGGCGGCTGGCCCTCGCAGGTCGACGCCACCGGGTTCGTGGTCGGCGTCAACATGGCCGCCACCCCCGGGGCGGTCGTGTATCGGAGCGACCTGATCGAGCTGATCCAGTACGAACCGCAGGGCAGGCAGGTGCACTCAGTGCCGCTGCTGTTCTGTCCGCCGTGGATCAACAAGTACTACATCATGGATCTGGCCCCCGGGAAGAGCTTGATCGAGTGGGCCGTCAAGCACGGTCACACGTGCTTCGCGATCAGCTACCGCAACCCCGACGCGACCATGCGGGAGCTGGGCTTCGAGGACTACCTGCGGCAGGGAACCTTGGACGCTGTCCGGGTCGTCCGAGAGATCACCGGGGCTCCCGAGGTCAACACCCTCTCCGTCTGCCTTGGGGGGACGCTGACCGCGATCGGGCTCGCACACAATGCCGCGAACGGCGACCGGTCCATCAAATCCGCTACGTTCCTGAACACCCACACCGACTTCAGCGTGCCGGGCGTGCTCGGCGTCTTTACCGACGAGGCTACGATCGCCGGTCTCGAGAAGCAGATGGACAAGCAGGGCTTCCTCGACTCCGACAAGATGGCGCACACGTTCGATGCGTTGCGCGCCAATGACCTGGTGTTCAACTACGTCGTGAACAACTGGCTGCTAGGCCGGAAGCCACCGGCCTTCGACCTGCTGGTGTGGAACAAGGACAGCACCCGGATGCCGGCAAAGATGCACTCGCAGTACCTGAGAGCGTGCTACCTCAACAATGAGTTCGCTCGGGGCGAGTTCCAGATTGACGGTCAGAAGCTCGAGCCCGGGAAGATCGACATCGACACCTACGTCCTGTCTGCGGTCGACGACCACATCGTCCCGTGGGTCTCGGGCTACAAGACCACCCAGCTGTTCGGAGGCAAGAGCCGCTTCGTGCTGAGCACATCCGGGCACATCGCCGGCATCGTCAACCCACCAGGCCCCAAAGCCAAGCACTGGACCAACGAACAGCACCCAGCCGATCCGCAGGAGTGGAAGGAGAACGCCCAGCTCCAGGAGCGCACGTGGTGGGAGGACTGGGCCGAGTGGATCGCCAAGCAGGGCGGACCCGAGGTCGCTGCCCCCCGCGGTCTGGGGAGCAACGAGCACCCGCCGCTGGAGGCTGCCCCCGGGAGCTACGTGCGCGCCCGCGCATGAGTCGGCCCCGGTCGACCGTGGTCGATTCTCAGCTGCTGCGCATCCAGGGGCATCGGGTCCGCATGCGCATCGAGGGCGAAGGGGACCCGCTGCTGTTGCTCAATGGGTTGACCCGACCCCTGGAGAGCTGGGGGCCCCTCACTCAGGCGATGGGTGGTCGCACCATCATCTGCTTCGACACCCCGGGCGTCGGCGGGAGCCCAACACCGATCCTGCCGCTGTCGATCCCGATGATGGCTGGACTCGCGGACTCCTTGCTCGACGAGATTGGTCTGGGCAGGGCCGACGTGCTGGGGTTCTCCCACGGTGGTGCCGTCGCTCAACAGCTCGCCGTCGATGCCCCGGCGAAGGTTCGTCGGTTGGTTCTCGTGTCCACGTCCTGTGGCGTCGGAGCCACGCCGGGCAGCCAAGCCTCGCTGCGCAGCGCACGCACGCCGGCGGACGCCGGCTCGTGGCCCCGAGCGCAGGCAGTAGGGATGCTGTGGCACTCGCTGGCCATCTTCGGCTGGTCGAGCATCCCGTTCCTCGGGGCGATCCGAGTGCCCACCCTGGTCGTCTGCGGTGCCCGCGACCGCGTGGTGCCACCGGCGAACAGCAGGTTGCTGGCGCGACGCATTCCCAGCGCCGACCTGGTGATGCTGTCGGCTGCCCATGACCTGCAGCGGCCTGGTCCCGCGCGCGCGCTAGCCGATGCAGTCGAACACTTCCTAGCCGCCGATAGCCCCAGCACAGAATTGGACAGCGAAGCTCATGACCACGCCTGAGATGCGTTTTGACGGACGAGTGGCCATCATCACCGGGGCCGGTGGCGGTCTCGGACGCTCTCACGCGCTCGAGCTCGCTCGCCGGGGTGCCTATGTCCTGGTGAACGACCTCGGTGGCGCACTCGACGGCAGCGGCGCATCCGCTTCGGCCGCGCAGCGGGTCGTCGACGAGATAACGACGGCGGGTGGAAAGGCAGCCGCCAACCACGATAGCGTGGCCACTGCCGAGGGGGGCCAGGCTATCGTGCAGGCGGCGCTCTCCGCCTTCGGCCGGGTCGACGTGCTGGTCAACAACGCAGGAAACCTGCGGGACAAGGCGTTCCACAAGATGGACCAGACCATGATCGACGCGGTGATCGACGTCCACCTCAAGGGAGCCCTCTACGTCAGCCAGCCGGCCTTTCGCCTGATGCGCGATCAAGGCTACGGCCGCATCGTCAACACCAGCTCCGCCTCCGGCCTGTTCGGCAACTTCGGTCAGGCCAACTACGGCGCGGCCAAGGCCGGCCTGGCCGGGTTGACCCGGGTCCTGTCCCTCGAGGGTGCCGGGCACGGCATCAAGGTCAACGCCATCGCGCCGATCGCCGCGACCCGGATGACCGAGGACATCCTGGGGGACCTCGCGGCCAAGGTCACACCCGGGTCGGTGAGCCCTCTGGTCGCCTACCTCGCGAACGAGGAATGCGCGGTCAACGGACACATCTACTCGGTGGCGGGCGGGCGGATCGCCAGGATCTTCGTCGCCGAGACCCACGGCGTCGTGCTCCCCGAGAACACCCCCGAAGCCATTCGCGCCCGCATGACACTCATCGACCAGTGGGATATCGACAGATACCACCCGCATGAGCCAACGTCGCTGGACTACGAGACCACCATCATCGCCGAGGCACTGGCGGAGGCCTGACGGAGCGCCGGCTACCCGAACGCCAGCTTCACGTCGTCCGAGGACGGCTCGGGCCGCGGTTGGGTGCGTTCGGGGAATGATGCGTGCTCCTCCGCCGGCGCCTGCGAAGCCAAGGCCACGACAGCGGGATCGATGCGCATCACGCTGTACCCGGCCACGGCTCCGGCCCCGAAGCCGGGGGCGAAGATCCGCACGGGTTCCTTGATGACCCCGTCACGGACTGCGTCGTGGATGGCCAGGGGGATGCTCGCCGACGAGGTGTTGCCGACCTGTTCGATGTTGAAGTAGAGGTTGTCGGAGGACAGCCCCGCCTGCCTGGCGAGTTCGGTAACCATCGTCTTGTTCGCCTGGTGGGGCACGATGAGATCGATGCTGTCCAGGAGCGACGCTTTCGCCCCGTCCGGGTCGGGGAGAACCTTGAGCTCGTCGATCATCTGTACGAGGTAGCGGCCGGCCAGCGCCTTCACCTCCGGACCGTAGACGGTGATGTTGTTGTCGAACGCTGGGTTGGGCCAGATGATCGAGTTCACCTGGCTCGCCGGACCGCTGGCGTAGGTCTGCAGGTACTCGATGTCAGGCGGCTCCCCCTCCGGAGCAATGCCGACCACGATGGCGGCCGCCCCGTCGCCGAAGATCATGCGGGACGTTCGGACGTTGCCGATCTTGTCCGAGAACTTCTCCACGCACACCAGGAGCACGGGACGCTGCACCTCCTGGAGGATCCGCGTCGCATCAGCGAGGCCGTAGGCCAGCCCGGCACACGCCGCGACGATGTCGCAGGACGCGTGGGTCTGGAAGATGCCCAGCTGACCGGAGATCCAGGTGGCTACCGAGGGAATCATCCGGGTGCTCGTGCAGGTGCAGACCAGCACCGCCCCGATGTCCTCCGGTCCGCGTCCAGCGTGAGCAAGCGCCCCCCGCGCCGCCTGCAGCGCGATCTCCTCGAGGCTGCGCGATGTGTAGCGGCGTTGCTCGATGCCGGTCTTGTCGCGGATCTCGTCGGCCGCCATGGGTGACCAGTTGTATGCGGCGTTGCGGATCAGGTCCTCGTTGCTGCAGACCAGGTCACCATGGACCACGGCCAGCGCCTCGATGCGAGGCTGCACCGTGAAGTGGGTCCGCACGTTCACCGGCGGGTAGGGCCGGACCGGCTGGGTGGCCCCAGTGGTCTCCTTGGCCATCGAGCCAGCCGCCGGTACCCCGCCCTCGGCCACGCGCCGGAGGAAGTGCCGGACCTCCTGGTCGCGTGGGTGGAAGACCACGACGTAGTCGTCGTCCCGCAGCTGGCCGACCTCGACGAGCTCGGCCTGGGCGCGGTCCCACGGGTACTGGTTGTGCAACACCATGGCCCATCGATTCAGGGCCTCGAGCTCAGCGACCTCCTCGGCGCAGTCGACGATGTCGGTGTAGCCGAATATCGAGAAGTCGGCGTCGTGGCTGGGCAGCCTGAAGGTCAGGTTGGTGCCATCGGAGAGGATCTCGGCCACCGTCGGCTTGATCGTCGGCAGATCCTTGGCATGGTGCTTGCGGTGACCGAACACGTCGAAGAGGATCCCGAAGATGCGGTCCTCCACCTCGCCGTCCCAGGTCGGCGGAAGGGCCTCGTAGGCACCCCGAACCGCGGCGACCTTGCGGTCCCCGCCTTCCCACGGGGTCAGGATCGGCAGGAAGACATCGGTACGGGTGCGCGGCACGTCCGACCAGCGGGTGGGCCGCTTCTCATACAGCGTCATCGCGAAACGATTCGTCCAGAAGAGGTTCAGCGCGAGGTCGCGCATCAGCTCATACCGGCTGGAGTAGACGCCCTCCTCGACGCAGTGCAGGATGTCCGTCCCCGTTGGCGCCTTCACCTCGAAGTCGCGTCTGATCACGCTGTCCAGCTGCTCGAGACTGTGCATGACCGACAGGTCCAGCTGCGGCACGAAGTTGGAAGGAAACACGATCCGGTCATGACGGTTGACAATCACTGGCTGCATGGCACGTCCTCTGCATCGAGACGAACGAAGCGGGTGCGCGGAGAAGGGTCAGGGGGCCGCCACCGTTGGGGTGTCGGACGCGCTCCGGCTGATACCCCGCTCGACGGCGCCGATGAGGTAGGGCCGAAGCTCGCGTGCGGGAATGATCGCGTGGACGGAGCCGACAGCCAGCGCCCGCTCGATGTTGTGGACCTGTTCGAACTCGTCGGCCAACTGACCGAGCTTCTCAGAACGCACCGTGGCGCGCAGGTCGGCAAGCTCGACCCGCAGCCGCACGCCATCGACCTCGTCGGCTTCAGCCAGCGCAGCATCCATCGCTGCGATCCGGGGATCCGCGGACGTGCGGGTCGCGACGTCGCGGGAGAACACGACGGCCGCGGCGGGCGCGCCTCCGATCACCGACGCGAACGATCCTTCGACGGCGATGACCTCCATGTTGTCATTCAGGACGCCGGAAAAGACCACGAAGGCGCCGCCGTGATAGCGCGAGATCACGCAGAAGACGATCGGGCCGTCGAAGTTCACGATGGCCCGGCCGATCTCCGCACCGTACTCGAGCTGCATCTTGCGCAACGACTCAGGTGATCCGTCGAAGCCTGACAGATTCGCCAGCACCACCAGTGGGCGGTTACGGCTGGCTGCGTTGATGGCTCGCGCGGTCTTCTTGGAAGACCGCGGGAACAGCGTGCCAGCGGTCCACTGGTCTGGGCCATCCGTGGGGGACCAGCCCCGCCGAGGGATCGGTCGGGACTCGATGCCGAGCACCGTGACCGGGTATCCGCCGAGGTGGGCGTCAAAGACGACCGTGGTGTCGGCGTCGGCCATGCCGGCCCAGCGCTCCAGCACGGCGTGGTCCTGGTCGACCACCGCACGCATCACGGTGCGGATGTCGAACGGCTTCTTCCGCTGCTTGTTGACCTCGTCGGAGAAGATGTCCCCCACCGTCGTGAAGTCGCTGTCCGGATGGACGTGCGGATAGCTGCGCACATCACGGTCCTGTGGGTCGCTGGTGTCGGCTCGACGCACGGAGTGTTCGCCCGGCATGACATAGGCGTGCTCGTAGTGGGCGAACAGAGTGCGGCACGCCGCGGTCAGGTTGGGCGCCCAGTACTGCGCCTGTCCGTTCGGTCCCATGACCCGGTCGTACCCGCCGATCCCGAAGTTGTCTTCCGCTGACACGCCCCCCGAGTAGTCCAGCGAGTGCTTTCCCGTCAACACCATCGCGCTGTCCGGTGTCATGATCAGGATCCCCTTGGTGTGCAACAGCATGGTCGCTTCAGCGTTCCAATACGGCTGTGCCCCCACGTTGATCCCGGCCACGACCACGTTCACCTCGCCACCGGCCTGGGTGAAAGTGACCAACCGGCGCAGAGCCCGTGCCACCCAGTCCATGTTCTCGGTGCCGCGGTCCATCGAGATCTCGGCGCCCGAGGACAGGGCGAACCACTCGACCGGCACCGCCATCTCCTCGGCGAGGTCGAGGGCGGCGACAACCAGCGCGCACTCCGGCTCGGCGACCGACCCCAGCGACTTGGTCGGATCACCGAACAGCGCGACACGCACCATGCCTTCGGGGTGGCGGGTCGACGGCGTCGACACCAGACCTGCGACGATCCCCGCCCGGTTGCGCCCCGGCGGCCTGTTGACCGGAACCAGCCGACCGGCCCCATCCAGGTCGTGTTCGGTGAACGTGCCAAGCGCCCCGGTGAGCATCGGGACGATCTCGTACGGGTAGACGGTGCCGCGGGCCCGTGAGCGCCGCACTTTCTGGCTGTACTCGTCCAGCGGTGCCAGCGGCTCCGTCGGAGGCTCGGTCACCGTGACGCCGACACCCGCCCCCGGCCGGAAGGTGAAGACCAACGCCACCTCTTTGGGCTCCGCACCTGGGTGGTCCCGAAGCCGAGCCAGCATCATGATCTCCTCGAGCCCCGCGCCCGCCGTCAGGGGTGCCGTCGCTCGGGCAAAGGCGCTCAGCTCCTCGAGAGGCACCTCGATCGGTGGCCACACGTACAGGAGGATCCGGTTGGCGTCCAGCCGCCGTTTGGTGGGGCGCTCGGCCTGGCTGCCGCGGATGCTCTCCAGGCAAGCAGCGAGCGTGCGCTCGACGGCGGGGAATCCGACGACCTGGCCTGACGCGTCCCGCAGTGGCGTGACGTCGCGGACCTCTGCCAGCGCCACGAGGCGTTCGTCGGCGGGGTTGTCGGGTGCGACGGTGTGGAACAGGTACGTGTCCTCGGCCGAAGGAAGCCGGGTCCCTTCGAAGTTCTTCAACCGCCAAAGGTCAAGGCGCTGACCTATCAACGGATGCATACCGCGGATGACGCGCTCCTCGTCCATGTGCCCCTGCGCCGGGCGGAAGGTGAACTGCTCAACCTGCACCCCGGTGCGTGCGCACACCGTGACCGTCACGCGTCGGCCGATGATCAGGACCGGCACGTCGGCGAGAATGTCTCGCAGCATCGCGGCAACCGAGTCCGGGTCGGCTGACGGGTCGCTCGACGACAGATAGAGGTCGACCACGAGGTTTGTCGGATCCGTGACCTCGGCGGCGAGACCAGCAACGCTAGCGAGGACAGCGGGCAGCTCCGAGAGGTCACCCAGACTGGAGATGAGGTGGAGCTGCTTGCCGCGCAGCTCGAACGCACCCGTCACGAACTGCCGACCTTCGAGCCGGAAGGAGCGGACGTCCTCCAGCCTGCGCACCTTGTAGTAGCGGCGGGTGAGGACTTCGAGCATCGGCTCCAACCCGGAGGTCCTGATGCCGATGCGCTGGGCCAGCAGCCGGATGAGGGGCTCGGGGCTCGCCGCCAGTGCCTCGATCCGCTGCGTGTAGTCGGCTGCGTCCGGATGGTCGTCGAGGTACTGAAGGTGCTCGCGGACCGCCGCGTAGACCTGCTCTCGGGCCTGGAGGATGAGGGGCTGGTCGAAGAACCGGAACCGGATGCTCCGGGCAAGGTCACCAACAGCGGGGTAGCGCAGCTGGGTGGCGACGATCAGTCGGTCGAGAACCAGGGCGATCTCGTCGCGAGCAGGACCTGTCGAGACACCGTCCTCCAGCAGCCACCGTTCGAGTAGGGCGGTGACCACCGGGATCTGCCCGGGCGCCCGCTGCTGGGCCAGGAACACCCGGTAAACCGCCTCCTCCAGCTCGGGACTCGGTCCCAGATCAGCGACGCCGTAGTAGCGGAGCACGCGCGACAACCTCGTCCGGAACGCATCCGGCAGGCTCTCCTGCTCGATGTCGAGGGAGTGCAGATAGGTGTGGAAGTGCTCCCGTGGGCTGTGGACGCGTTCGATCGGATCTTCCTCGTCGCTGGTGGGCCGGTTGCGCGACAGCTCACACAGGTCGGCGAATACGGTGAGCAGCGCGAACTCCTCGCGCCCCAACGCCGCGTCGTCCTGCCCACGTTCGGTGCGCAGCTCGCCGTACTCGGCGACCAGTGCTCTCGCCCGCTTCGCGCTCACGTCGTACCCAGTGATCATGGCTCGCAGCGCGTCGAGGTGCTCACGCGCCCGCGTCGGCGCGTCCGACGCGTCGCCGGACATCGGCGCCGTGAAGCTGACAGCCGGCGCGTCCGACACCGCGGCGTCGTCGAAGGGAGGACCGAGCCGCAGCAGCGGCGCCCCGGCGTCCACCTGGGAGTTGACTGCAGCAAGGACCTCCCGCACCCTCCCCGAACGCGGCGCCCGCACCGCGGTCTCCATCTTCATGCTTTCGAGCAAGGCGACCGTCGCCCCGGCCTCGATGTCGTCGCCGGCGGTGACGTGGACCGCCACCACCACTGCCGGCGTCGGCGCGCGAACCATGTCGGACTCATCCCGCGCGATCCGATGACTGACCCCGTCGACCTCGACCAGGTGATCGACGGCGCCGGCCGCCGACACGACGTGGAAGGCTGCCCCTCCGAGCCCAACCCGGCTTTCAAAGGGGCTCACTCGGTCGACGTCGACGTCGTTCAGCACCCCGCCCACCTCCAGTCGGTATCGGCGAGGACCGACCCGGGCGACGGTCGCCCGATAGGTCTGCGTCTGGTAGCCGAGCTCGACCTTGACACCGTCCGCGTGGCTGGCCCGTGGCCGACCACCGCGCGCGGATCTGAGGAAGGCGTGGCGCTCGAGCGCCTCCTCGGCGTCGTAGACATCGATGGCAACGCTGAGCAGAGCGACGTCGGCGTGGCGAGCGGGCGCGGGAGTCGTGGAAGCAACGACGCGGTCCAGCCAGCTCCCTTCCGCCTCGCCAGACACGACCTCCGGACGGTCGAGCAGGTCCAGCAAGAACGCCCTGCTGGTTGTGCCGCCACGGATCACGACCGTGGTCTCGCGAAGGGCACAACGCAGCCGGGCCAAGGCCTCCGAGCGGTCAAGCCCACAGGCGATGATCTTGGCGATCATCAGGTCGTCAGCTTGAATGAGGTCACCGACGGCTATCCCCGTGTCGACGCGGATGCCTGAACCGGACGGAAGGTTGAGAAGCACCACGATCCCCGGGGCGGGCGCAAAGCCTTGATCAGCGTCCTCGGCGGTGAGACGGGCCTCGATCGCGTGCCCGACCGGCGAAGGCGCTTCCCCGACCAGCCGCTCGTCGCCAGCCATGAGCAACTGCAACTTGACCAGGTCGAGCCCGGTGGTGACCTCGGTGACCGGGTGCTCGATCTGCAACCGATTGTTCACCTCCAAGAAAGCGAAGGACTTCTCGGTCGGCTGGTAGAGGAACTCAACCGTCCCCACCCCGCGGTAGCCGGCGGCCCGCACGAGGGCGATGGCCGACATCCGGAGCTCGGCCTCCTGCCCGGCGCTCAGTCCAGCAGACCCGGACTCCTCGACCAGCCTCTGGTCGCGCCTCCGGATGGAGCAGTCGCGGACTCCGGGTGCCCACACGGTGCCATGGTTGTCGGCGATGACCTGCACCTCGATGTGCCGACCGCCGACAACGAGTCGTTCGAGGAAGAATGCCGGCTCACCGAAGGTGCGCGAGGCCTCGGTCTGCGCGCGCCCGAGCGCGACCTCGAGCTCGTCTGCTGAGTTGACGATGCGGATGCCCCGACCCCCGCGGCGCCTGGCCTTGACGACGACCGGGTATCCGATGGTGTGAGCCTGGGCTGCTGCATCCTCAAGGCTGTGCACGGGGCCGCCGCTCCAAAGGACCACCGGGACCCCGACCCGCTCAGCCAAGCGCTTGGCCTCAATCTTGTCGCCAAGCTCACCCGCGGCCTGCGGTTGCGGACCGATGATCACCACGCCCAGCCTCTGGCACAGCTCGGCGAACTCGGGGTCCTCGGCCACGATGTCAAGGCCCACCCACACCGAGTCGGCGCGGCTTACCCGCAGGGCCCGCTCAAGCTCCGCGTGGTCGAAGTAGGCGCCGCCCGAGGTAGCGACAACCCGAAGGGACACCGCCTCGTCAGCCGCTCGGACGAACAGCGCCCGCCGATCTGCGTGGGTGTGTAGGGCGATGATCCGGATGCCGAAGTCACGCTGTTCGTTCAGCTCTCGAACCGCCCGGATGAGCCGCAATGCGGGCTCACCCCGATCGACCACCGCCACCCGAGTGAACATCGGGCAACCTCCATCGACGATCTCGGTCAGCCATCCGGCACCCGGGGACGACAATTTGCGAGCATAGTCCGTCGCGCCTGTCTCGGTGACGGACGTCGAACGGTCAACTGGTGCAGACGCATATTCGTTCGCCGCGCGTAGCGGGTCACAGTCACTTGGAGGCCGAGGCGCGCGCTTTGACGGCGGCATAGCCGGCCCAGTCCGTCGCGAGTTCAGCCGCTCGGCGCGTGATCGTGCTGGCGTTGTCGCCGAGCGTCTCGGCGAGCAGCGCGGGGATGTCGGTGACCAGCTGGACCAAGGCGGCTTGACGGCCATGTCCGTTCACCCCGAGCCGGACCAATCGCACGCCGAGCGCAGCCCGATGCCTGTCTGCTCGCTGCCACCGGTCGGGCTGCGCCGCTTGCGGCTCGGCAGGGTGAGCGGCGGGCAGTGCCGGTGACGGATGGCCCAGGTGAGTAAGTCGCTGGACCCGGCGGCGTTCGACCCGGTCGCGTACCAGGCATCGACCTCGACTTGGGTGCATGTGCCGATCGTGACGTTGCGGGTGCGCAGCCAGGCGAGCAGTCGTGGGCCCGCGCGGCCAGCTCCCGGTGGTGCCGCCAGCGAAGGTAGCGGCGGATGAGTTTGCGATCGCCGTCGTCCTCGACGGCGTCTATGCGATCCGCGGCCCAGCGCTCGAAGGCCAGCAGGTACTTGTCGCGCGCCGGGATGATCCGGTGGACCATCTGCAATTCGCGTAGGTACTCACGTCCTCGCCCGGGTGGGAGTTGGTCGAGGCCGGCACCTCGACCGGCTCGCCGCTCGCGAACCTGAAGCGCCCCGGGTTCAGTGGAGAGCGAGTTCTCCCGGAAGCGGTTGCTGTCGGGCTTTGTTGTGACGGTAGTACTCGGTCTCGAACTCGATCGGCGGAACGTGCCCGATAGAGCCATCGAGCCGGGTCTCGTTGAACCAGTGGACCCAACTCAACGTCGCCAGCTCGAGGTCCTCGACGCCACGCCACGGTCCTTCGTGGCGCACGCATTCGGTCTTGTAGAGCCCGATCGCGCTCTCCGCGAGGGTGTTGATGCTCCTATAGATCGCAAGCGATTCAGGCGACGTTCTTGAGGCCCACGGAGGGTGTCTGGTTCGCGGCCGCCGGTGGCGGCAGGAGGTGGTAGATCTCGCGGGCCAGGTAGCGCTTGAGCTCTCTAGGTCAAGTCACGCAGCGAGAAACCACTGTTCGCCGCGGTGTCGGGAGGGGTCGTAGGGGGTGTCGGTGGTCCAGCATGCCCAGATCACGCGCACCCAGCCTCGGGCGAGGATCCGGACGGCGTGTGGGTGTCGAGCACCACGCGCCCG
>Ga0180121_10000243_pt1 | contig 21658 bp, 19 predicted proteins | sample AntDrymUQ5402106_2_FD_129676 | JGI IMG/M metagenome (GOLD analysis project Ga0180121, IMG submission 129676) | Polar desert sand microbial communities from Dry Valleys, Antarctica - metaG UQ540 (21.06) (version 2) (version 2) | ecosystem: Environmental > Terrestrial > Soil > Desert | place...
ATCAATTTCAATGTTTTGGATGATCCTGATGCAAGAGTCTTTGTGGAGACTCGTCTGAGAAAGACCGGCCGGGCATATTAACTTAACATAATTATTCAACGCATATCAGCACGAGTATATCGGAAAATAGAGAGCGCAAATTTTATATGTCCCAGTAATTCACTTCCTTCCCTTTGGTTTCCTGTTTTGCTGCCTGCGCTCCATCATCTCTTTCTGAACGATGTTTCCAAATTCTTTTTCCGAACGGAACAGGGTATTTACTTTTTCGGTAGTAAGGGCTTTACTGAATTCGTTATTGTATTTCTTACGGATGTTAAGAATTTTTTCCTCTATTTCTATTTCACTCCCTTTTTTCTGTCGGAATTCCTGACGTGCAGATCGGATTTCATTTTCATATTGATTATAGATCGGCCAGAAACGCTGCGCTTCTTCCGGAGAAAGGCTAAGCTTTTTTGTAAGAAAAGCAATTTTATAAGCTTGTAATCTGCCTCCGTCATTTTTAGCATCATCGTCATCCTGTGCGAAACCCGCAGTACAAATGCTGAATAAGAAAACTATTAAGATGTAAAATCGTTTCATGGTACAAAATTAATTAGTGTTCGCTTGCCCGAAATCTGAATGTATGGCAACATACCGGCTAAGTGCTTCATCAGAAATATCATTAAGCAATAATTTAAAATCTTCTTCATCAATTTCTGCGGGCGCTATTGTGACGATTGGAGCTTCATCTGCAGATATAACTTCATTTTCTACATAATTAATTATTGCTGCATCCGATAGCCTGCTGATGTTACTGGTCATACTGGTATCAACAGCATTGACACTTGCAAGTGATCCTGTTGAATTTTCATTTGTAGAAAGGAAGAATACAACTGAAACAACGATGGCGGCAGTAAGGGCAGCTGCTGCATACCTCATCATTCTTTTGCCGGTATTCATCTTCACAACCGTTCCCGGAATGGTTCCTTTGATTTTCTTAAGGAGCACTTCAGGCAATGATTGAAAATATCCGGCAGGTACGGTATAAACGGGCCTGTTCTTTAGATCACTTAATACAGCAGTATTCTCAAGTTCTTCGTTGACGAAGTCGATAGCTTTCATTCCACTCACCAGGTTATCAGCAAGGTCTTCAAAAAAGCCAGGAGGAGCAATGAAAGGCGTTTTGTTATCCAGTTCATTCAGAAAAGGAGAAAGGGTTTTTAATTCCTCTTTCGCAGATTCTTTCTTTTCAATTCTGATGCGTTCCATCAGGTTGGCTGAAAAATTTTCGAAATAATTGCGGGGAACAGAGAAGGGCATTTCTTTTATAACCGGGAATTGAGGTGCGAATTCGGCTTTTCCAATAATAATGGAAAGCTGTTCTGGAAAATCCTGAAAAAAGCCCTTTGGAATTTGATAGGGCATTACGGCAGGAATTTCAGCAACTATCTGACTGATAGCCTTTAGTTCGATTAATATGTTTTCCCTGTTATTTATCATTGCCTTTTGGCACTATTTCGTTGATTTGAGACTGATTTTGGAGATAAAAGTTTAATGGTTCAGTATGAAATCCTCTATTTTCTTCACTGCATGGTGATACGAAGCCTTCAAGGCCCCTTCGGAGGTATCCAATACTCGACTCATTTCCTCATATGGCATTTCATCATAATATCTAAGGGTAAATACAATGCGTTGCTTTTCAGGAAGTTGTTGAATGGCAAGTTGTAATTTCCATTCCAGGCGGTTTGGATCAAAATGTTTATCTGCTTTGATCTTGTTACTCAGCGTTTCTTCTACATCCGAAAATGATACCGCTGCCCGTTTTTTTTGTTGTTCAATGAAAGTGAGGCATTCATTGGTAGCAATACGATATAGCCAGGTATACAATTGTGCATCTTCTCTGAAATTTTCAAGACCATTCCAGACACGGATGAAAACGTTTTGCAAAACATCATTGGCGTCATCGTGATCTACTACCATCCGACGGATATGCCAATATAGTTTCTCCTGATACTTCCGGACGATAGTCGTAAAAGCTGCTTCTTTCGTAGTGGGATCTCGAAACTGCATTAGCAATTCACTATCAGAAGTGGTGAGTGACATAGAATTTTTTTGATCCTGGTGGTAATACTATGGGATTTCAGCCGTCGGTTTAATTATGACTAATACTATTTCCTTTTCGTTGAATAACTTTTTTTACGGCATCAACTATGAACGGAGTATCCAGTCCATACTTCTTCAGCAAACCGGTTGGAGTTCCGCTTTCCCCAAAAGTATCTTTTGTACCGATGTATTCGATAGGAATTGGTAGATACTTAGATGCCGTCTGAGCAACTGCATCTCCAAGTCCCCCTATGATATTATGTTCTTCTACTGTAACCGCACATCTTGTTTTATGGATAGATTTCAAAATAGAATCAGTGTCCAGGGGTTTAATAGTGTGAATATTGATAATTTCCGCATGAATACCCTGTTCTTCCAAAATTTTTCCTGCTTCAATTGATTTCCAAACCATGTGTCCGCACGCGAAGATCGAAACATCTGGTCCCAGAGAAAAGGTTTGTGCTTTTCCTATACGGAAAGGTTCGGCGGGATCTGTAAATATCGGCCAGCTGGGTCTGCCAAAACGAAGGTAAACGGGTCCAACATAATCTGCAATGGCGATGGTGGCAGCTTTCGTCTGGTTATAATCACACGGTACGATTACCGTCATTCCCGGAAGCATTTTCATCATTCCGATATCTTCAAGAATCTGGTGTGTGGCGCCATCTTCACCCAATGTAAGTCCTGCATGTGATGCACAGATCTTTACATTTTTATTTGAATAGGCAATTGACTGACGAATCTGATCGTATACTCTTCCGGTAGAAAAATTAGCAAATGTAGTGGTATAAGGAATTTTTCCTCCTATGGTTAGTCCTGCTGCAATGCTCATCATATTAGCTTCAGCAATTCCACATTGAAAAAACCTGTTGGGAAATTCTTTGATAAACTGATTTAATTTTAATGAACCGGCAAGGTCCGCGGTAAGCGCAACGATATTCGGGTTCTTCCGGGCAACTTCTACAATTCCATCACCGAAACCACTTCTGGTATCTTTCTGTCCTGTTACTGTTATTTCTTTAAGCATGAGAGAGAAATGTAAAATGCATTTTAAAATGCAGAATGTAAAAAGCAAAATTAAAAATACTAAATGTCAATCTTTATCCTATTTATGATACAGGCGGAATTTCGGAATTTTGCATTTTTAATTTAAATCAACCGGCTTGCTGGTAAAAAACTTTTGATCGAGCTGCAAACGTTGCTCCCATTTCCAGGCTGTGGCCATCATGTCTTCCAGTTTATATTTTGTTTGCCAACCAAGTGTTTTCCTTGCATAATCGTTATTTGCATAAATGGCGATCACGTCACCTGGTCGGCGTGGTCCGACAACATAATTTAATTTAACGCCAGTAATTTTCTCAAACGCAAAGATTGCTTCGAGGACACTTACCCCATTGCCACTTCCCAAATTGAAAACCTCACAGCGTTTTTTAGATTTGTCATTGAGCAAAAAATCCATCGCAAGGGTGTGAGCATGTGAGATATCACAGACGTGAATATAATCTCTTATGCATGATCCATCCCTTGTCGGATAATCATTTCCAAAAACCTGCATGTGAGGCAATTTTCCAATCGCTGTTTGAGTAATTGCCGGAATCAGATTTGACGGCTTACCAATAGGCAGTTCCCCTATCATGGCAGAAGGATGTGCCCCCACCGGATTGAAATAACGTAACAATACACATTGCGTTGCTTGCGCTTTGGAAAATTCATTGATGATCTGTTCGCCCATCTGTTTCGTATAACCATAAGGAGATTCCGCAGGTTTCGGTGGCGTTGATTCTGTAACCGGTATTTCGTCGGGATTTCCGTACACAGTACAGGAAGAAGAAAAAACGAAATAAGGTATATGGAATTCCTGTACGCATTTTAAAAGGTTAATGAGCGACACCAGGTTATTTTCAAAATAGATCAGTGGTTGTTCAACCGATTCGCCAACTGATTTGAATGCCGCAAAATGAATAATACCGGATATGTCTTCATTCTCCTGAAAGATCGCAAACGTATCATCGAAATTGCAAAGGTCTACCTTGTAGTTCTTGACTTTTTTACCCGTTATTCTTTCTATTCCTTCCAGCATTCTGGGAGAAGACCTGGAATTATTATCGACCGAAACAACATCGTATCCATTTTCTACCAGGTCAACGATCGTATGTGAACCGATATACCCGCATCCTCCCGTTACCAGAATTTTTTTCATGCCAGTCTTTTGATTTTTTTATGCTTGATTTTCTTTTAATACATTCATTAGGTATTGCCCGTAACCGCTCTTCAATAAAGGCTGGGCCATCTTCTCTAATTCTTTTTTGGTGATAAAACCTTTTCGGTAAGCGATCTCTTCTATGCAGGCGATTTTTATACCTTGTCGTTGTTCAATTACCTGCACAAATTGGGAAGCCTGCATGAGGGAATCGAATGTTCCGGTATCTAGCCAGGCTGTACCCCTGTCAAGTATGGATACCTTTAATCTACCCATACGAAGATATTCTTTATTTACATCGGTGATCTCATATTCACCCCTTTCGCTGGGTGCCAGTTGCCGGGCAATTTGTACCACTTCATTATCATAGAAATAGAGCCCCGGAACGGCATAGTTGCTTTTTGGACTCAAAGGTTTTTCCTCGATAGACATCACGTCTTTCCTGTCATTGAACTGCACAACGCCATATCTTTCCGGATCGCTCACATGATATGCATACACGATTCCTCCTTCCGGTTTCGTATTCTTCTCGAGCTGTTCTCCAAGGCCGGCCCCATAAAAAATATTATCTCCCAATACAAGTGCAACATTATCTGACCCTATGAATTCCGCGCCAATAACAAATGCCTGCGCCAATCCATTCGGCAAGGGCTGTTCGGCATAAGCGAAATGCAATCCGAGTTTAGAGCCGTCACCCAGAAGTCTTTCAAATTGAGGAAGATCGTGAGGAGTTGAAATAATCAGTATTTCCCGTATTCCCGCAAGTAATAAAGTGGAAAGAGGGTAATAAATCATCGGCTTATCATAAACAGGCATGATCTGTTTACTGATCGCGTATGTAATAGGATGCAGGCGTGTCCCTGATCCTCCTGCCAGGATAATTCCTTTCATGCGCGCAAAGGTAGGGGATAGGGTAGTATTGGTTCAAAGTTCAAACTTCATAGTTTCATAGTTAATTGCCAGGTTTCCGCTTCACTAAGAACCAAGAACTAAGAACTTTGACTTATAAGATCCAACTAATTAACCCATAAACTAAAGCCGCCAGCAGGGCGCTGACAGGAATAGTTAGTATCCAGGCCCACAAGAGGCTTACTGTTACGCCCCATCTTACTGCAGATAATCTTTTTGTTGCGCCGACTCCAATGATAGCGCCTGTAATAGTATGCGTAGTACTTACCGGTATACCGAGATGTTCCGTGAGAAACAATGTAATTGCACCAGCGGATTCTGCACTCACTCCTTCAAGCGGCGTTACTTTTGTAATACGGGTTCCCATCGTTTTTACAATTTTCCATCCTCCGCTCATCGTTCCAACTGCAATGGCCACAAAACAGGATATCGGGACCCAGGTGGGAATATTTTTGATATCGTCCAGGCTGCCATGGGCCACCATAGCAGCAGCTATGATACCCATTACTTTCTGGGCATCATTTCCTCCATGACCGAGACTGAATAATGCAGAAGAAACAAGCTGAAGTCTTCGAAACCATTTGTCTGCCTTATATGGATTGGAACGTTTGCAAACATTCACAATAAATACAGTAATAAAAAAAGCCATGATCATCCCAATCAATGGTGCTCCGAAAATAAACAGAAATGTAGGGATCACTTTTGCGTAATTGATCACATTGATACCGCCTTCTGACAACGCTCCTGCATGCGCCACAGCTGCCCCCATAAAACCGCCTAGTAAAGTATGGGACGAACTTGAAGGAATTCCGAACCACCAGGTAAGCAGATTCCAGGCAATGGCCGCAATGAGGCCCGAAAAAATTACTTCCAGCGTAACGAAATTCTCATTTACTGATTTTGCTATGGTGTTTCCGATCTTGAATTCCCCGATCAGGTATTTTGAAATAAAGAAGGCTGCGAAATTAAAAATGGCCGCCCATATCACTGCCTGAAACGGTGTGAGTACTTTGGTAGATACGATCGTAGCAATGGAGTTTGCTGCGTCGTGAAAGCCATTGATATAATCGAAAACAAGCGCAAGAATGATAATGATAACAAGAAAGGTCATAACTGGCCGATTAAACTAAAAATGAGTGAACGAAGCTATTGATCCGGTGTGCAAGTGTTACGCGTATTTAATTATAATTGATTCGATCACATTTGCAGCGTCCTCGCATTTATCAGTAACGATCTCCATCACCTGGTAGATCTCTCTTTTTTTGATAACTTCTTTTGCGTCAGGTTCGGTTTCAAACAACCTTTCAATGCTCATATCAAAAATGTCGTCAGCCTGGTTTTCGATACTATTGACTTTTACCAATGCTTCGGTGATCTTACGCATGTCACGCATATTCCGCAATTCGCAAACAGCATTTTTTATTTGTTCGCTTCCCTGCTCGATTAGTTCTGCCATTTTTTGTATTCCCTGTTCATTCGGGTTTACCTTATAGAAATTAATTTTTTTTGCCGAAGCGAAAATATAATCACATATATCATCCAATGCACTCGCGAGGTAGTGAATATCTTCCCGATCAAAAGGGGTGATAAAATTTCTTCCCAGCTCTGTAAAAATCTTATGGGTGAGATCATCATTTACATGTTCCAGATCTTCAATTTGAGCGATCAGCGCACCCCTCTTATCAAAATCCGGTTCTTTTACAACTTCTTTCATCACTTTCCCCATTTTCGCTACTGTTTCTGCTACCTGTTCAAAAAGAGAATAAAAGATCCTGTCTTTCGGCATGAAGATCTTCATGATACTATTTAAACCCATAAAGAGAAATTTGATTAAAATAATAAATAATCGAAGTGGATAGGAAGCTGATTAAAATGGTAATAATTAATTAATATGAAACCTTCATTGTGTCTAACTTCATGACAATGTTACTACTTTATGAAATTATCTGTAATTTTTTATAGGGTTTGCTTGATGATCTTTTTCTTTTTATCCACTAAGAATACTTATAGTCAGTTCTTAATGGATATGGTTGATACTACTACTGAGGTAGGGAAAGGGCTTTTTTATCTTTACAAAAAATTTGACCGAATCCAGATAGGCGGCTATATCCAGCCTCAGTTCCAGGTAGCACAACAAAAAGGAATTCGTACTTATAACGGGGGTGATTTTGCACCCCAGGTCAATAACAGATTTATGCTGAGAAGGGGCCGGATACGATTCGATTACATCCGATTTAATAAAAAAGACCAGCCTTCGGTTCACTTCGTTTTTCAGTTTGATGGAACTGAGCGGGGGGTTGTGATCAGGGATTTTTGGGGTCGCATACTTGAAAATAAATGGCAGCTTTTATCCTTGACAGCAGGTATGTTCGCGCGACCGTTTGGTTACGAAGTGAATCTTTCGTCTTCCGACAGGGAATCTCCGGAACGGGGCAGAATGTCGCAGATATTGATGCGTACTGAACGTGACCTGGGAACAATGGCATCATTTGACCCGAGAAATAAAGAACATCCCCTGCATTACTTGAAATTTGATGCAGGTATATTTAATGGACAGGGATTAACAGCAACTAATGAAACTGACAGTTATAAAGATCTGATTAGTCGTGTCTCCCTTAAACCTTATCCGGTGTCAAATTCAACAAAGATCAGTGCTGGCATTTCTTATCTCAATGGTGGTTTGTACCAGAACTCAAGATTTATTAACAAGGTTGGATCCGGTGTAAATAAAAATATTTTTGTTATAGATTCTTCCATATCTAATATCGGGAAAAAGGCGCCCAGGTTATATCACGGAGCAGATGCGCAACTGCGAATAAAAACCGCCTGGGGTTATACAGAGTTAAGAGCAGAATACTGGTGGGGTACACAAACTGCTTCTGCAACTAATAATGAAACGCCTGCCGTGCTTTTAAATGAGCCTTATTACATCCGCAAATTTGATGGCGCATTCTTTTATTTTTTGCAGCATATTATCAATCAGTTTCACCAGATCGGAATTAAATACGATTGGTTCGATCCGAATACGAAATTAAAAGGATCAACTCTAGGTCAACCAGGGTCGGGTACGAATACGGGAGATATTAAATATTCCACGCTGAGTGTTGGTTATAATAAATATTTTCATGAAAATTTGAAAGTGATGCTATGGTATGAGATCGTTAAGAATGAAAGAACTGTTTTACCAGGTTTTTCAGGTGATATAGAAGACAACGTATTTACCTGCAGATTACAGTTCAGATTCTGATAATTTGGTAGTGCTTTGATCTGTCTTTTGAATAATCTTACTCACAATAATTGTGTTTCTTGATAGATACAAAACGTTCACTCGCAATCTATTGGCTTCTGATTTTGTTGGAAAATTATTAAGAGAATGAAAGAAAACTTAATATTGCCGGTATTATATTATTATTAAGTTTGGAGAAAATAAATATCAATTTCAATACTTGGTTTATGGCGAAGAAGAAAATCAAAATAAAAAAATCACAGCTTACAAGAAAACGGGCACTTGTCCACATAGAAAAAATGTTGGAATCCCACCTGGGTGATCTCCACATGGCACTGGGAGAGAAAAAATTTAAAAGAAGGATCAAAAAAGTAAGTAAAATGCTTACCTCGGGTCTTCCAAAAGATAAAAAGAGAAAATTGGAGAGTGATGCAATTGTAACGGAACCGATATTGGAAGAGAGTATGCCTATGCGTATTATTGTAGAACCTCAGATGTGAAATAAACAAAGGTTAGTTATGTCTTTTTCTCAGGCTCGTTTATAATTCCTTAACACTGGAATAACATCCCCATAACATCCCGGAAGTAGCTTTGTGCCATAAAATTTCACTAGTGGCGAAACTGTTATTTCTGGCATGTCTGTACCTCCTGATTTCATCTTCCATTTTTTCTCAAGCCATTCGTCTGAATGGTAAAGTAATCAATCAGAAAAATGAAGTAATTCCCGGTGCTACCATTTCCATGGATGAAAATGCAAAAAGAATTGCTGCCGACATTGACGGCCGTTTTGCTCTTACTCTTGAAAAAGGAAAGAAACATTCGATCACCGTATCCAGTGCAGGCTATTCTACTAAAATAGTGGAAGATCTGGAAGTTTTTTCCTCCTCAGATGACAACGCAATTACGGTTATTCTTGAGACAAAATCTTCTTTGGAAGAAGTGGTCATTCGAACATCTGTGAGAAAGGAAAGCACGTCAGCATTGGTAAATTTCCAACGAAACAATACATCATTATCCAGCGGGTTGGCTGCAGATTTTATCAAAAGAACGCCAGATAAAAATACCGGTGAGATATTAAAGCGGGTGAGTGGAACGAGTATACAGGATAATAAATATGTGGTTGTTCGTGGCTTGGGCGATCGTTACAATACCGCATTCCTGAATGGTGCGCAACTTCCCAGTTCCGAACCGGATAAAAAAGCTTTTTCGTTCGACATCATTCCCTCCAGCGTAGTTGACAATATCATTATTAATAAATCCGCAACGCCAGACCTAACAGGTGAATTTGCAGGAGGATTGGTTCAGGTTACAACAAGAGATGTTCCCAATAAGAATTTTTTCTCGTTCGGCGCCAGCCTTGGTTATAATACAAATTCAACTTTCAAAGATTTTTTAAGCAACGAAAGAAGTGCCACTGAAAAAATAGGATTTACAGATGGCAGAAGGGAAATTCCCGCAGGATTTCCAGCTAACCGACAATCGTATAACATATTATTGAACCGGACTGACGGTCAGGCAAAACAACTGGAATTGTCGCGTCTTTTCAGAGACGATGGGTACTCACAGCAAATATTAAATGCGGGACCTGTACAAACCTACAATATAGCCTGGGGTACTGGTAAACGGTTTAAGAATAACAGTTCTCTGGGAACAATCATCTCTGTCCTTTACAGGAAAAGCATGTTGAAATATGACGTTGACCGCGCCCTCTATGAGGCCGATGGAAACCCGCTTCTACAATTCACGGATCGGCAGAATAAATATAATGTGAACCTCGGCGCCATGGCGAATATCGCTTATGTTAAAGGCAGGCATAAAGTTTCTTTCAAGAATCTTTTTAATCGCTATTTCGAAGACAATTATTATATCAGGTCTGGTCCAAATAAAGACAGGGGTGGAATGGTAGATCTGAGATCTTCGGTTTTAAACCAGCGGACATTTTATACGGGAATTTTTGAAGGCAATCACCAGTTTTCGCCTGCTGCTTTAAAATTTTACTGGAATGCGGCCTATTCACTCAATGATAAACAGCAGCCGGATTTAAGAACAACTGCCTATTTCAGTCCGGGTTTTGCATCCGGTGCATACGAGTGGGATCAGGATGATTCACGCCGTTTCTTTTCTGATCTACGGGATCATGGTTTTTCCGGCAATGCCGCACTAACGATACCCTTTAATGCTTTTAATGAAAAGCAAAACTTGAAGATCGGAGGATCCAGCCTGGTTCGCTTCCGGAATTTCAAATCGCGCATTTTCCGGTATGTTGAATTAAATGGTTCCGATTTTGATAAATCCTACGCCTCGCTTCCTTACGATCAAATCTTCAATAGAAGTAATATCAATCCAAATGGATTCGTACTGGAAGAATTCACAAACAACGAAGACAAATATTTTGGAGTCTCCACATTGAATGCAGGCTATGTAATGCTTGATAACAAATTCTCCGAAGGTTTGCGGGTGATTTGGGGAGCAAGAATTGAATTTTTTGAACAATTTCTACATACTAAAGACAGGTCGACAAAAAGGATCATCATCAACAATGAGCAGTGGAGTATTCTACCATCTGTAAATATCAGTTATAGTTTCAACCCGAAAAACATTTTGCGTTTGTCCGCCGCAAAAACGGTTTCAAGACCTGAATTCAGAGAAATCGCTCCTTTCCAGTTTTTTGACTATGAATCAACATTCGGAGTACGTGGCAACGAAGACTTGAAAATGACGGATATTTATAATTTTGATGCTCGTTATGAAATTTATCCGGGTGCGGGAGAAGCGATCACGATTGGTGGTTTTTACAAGCGATTTGTAAATCCCATCGAGTTCAGGTTAGGAACGGAAAGTGTAACTACAAGGCGAAATTATTTCTTCCAGAATGCAAAGGATGCCAATACTTTCGGATTAGAATTAGAAGCCAGAAAAAATCTGCGCTTCCTTGGTGGTAACTCAGACTTGTTCAGCAATTTTAGTGTATTTGCCAATTTCACGTATATATTCTCACAGGTTACATTCAATGATGAGTTACTTGGAAAGATCGTTTCTGCTGATCGTCCTGTACAGGGTCAGTCGCCATACCTGGTAAATGGCGGGTTACAGTACAATGCAACAAATTCGGGATGGAGCGGCACACTCTTATACAACCGGGTGGGTAACCGCCTTACCCTGGTAGGATATAGTTCTTTAGGATTTCCCGATGTATATGAAAATCCCCGCGACGTAATTGACCTGCAAATAGCAAAAAAAGTTTTAAAGAAAAAAGGCGAAATCAAACTGACTTATGGTGATATCATGAACCAGCGGATCATTTTGTATGAAAACACAGATAAGTCAAGGTCATTTAAAAAAGGAACTGACAGGATTTTCAGCGCCTATTCTCCTGGTTCAATGATAACGCTTGGATTTACGTATGATTTTGATTATAACAGCAACTAAAAAAAGCAAATAAGAGTTATGAAATGGTTCACTAAATCAGTACCCGGTATTTTTTCAATTGCCACCATAATTTCATTAGTCATTACTTCCTGTGTGAAAGTGGATATTAATGATGGTGTAATAACAAATGACTCGACTGGTACCACTCCGCCTCCTTCTAATATCATTGAAGGGACGATCGATAAAAGTCTCACGCTTACAAAAGGGAAATACACATTAAAAGGTTATGTATACGTAAATAATAACGCCATTCTTACAATTGAAGCAGGTTCTGTTATTATGAGTGATGTTACCGAGAAAGGTGCACTGATCATTGAAAGAGGTTCAAAGCTCATTGCTGATGGAAGGCCGGATGCTCCGATCGTATTCACTTCCGGTAAAGCATCCGGACAGCGGAATGCGGGAGACTGGGGTGGGATTATCCTGCTCGGAAAAGCGCCAACGAATCGTCCCACAAACCCGCCACCGGTAATTGAAGGAGGAGTGAACCGTACTTATGGTGGAACAGATGCTAATGACAATTCTGGTATATTGAGATTTGTAAGAATAGAGTTTTCAGGTATTGCAGCTGAACCCAATTCTGAGATCAATGGACTTACCCTGGGAGGCGTAGGAGCTGGAACTATAATCGAGAACATCCAGGTTTCCTATGGTGCAGATGATGGCTTTGAATTTTTTGGTGGCACCGTGAATGCAAAAAATTTGATCTCTTTTGCTGCATATGATGATGATTTTGATTTTGATTTCGGATATGTTGGTAAAATTCAATATGCTGTTTCCCTGAGAGACAAACCAGCAGATAGTGACCAGGCAAATGGAATTGAAAGTGACAATGATGGAAGTGGGACTACCGCAGCACCATTTACTAAACCACAGCTTTCTAATCTGACGCTTATAGGTCCCTATGATACTACTGGTTCTGCTGCTACCCATGGATTCAGCAACCGGTGGAGGCGTTCATCTCGTTTTATATTACGGAATTCTATCCTGATAGGTCATCGCAAAGCAGGATTTTCATTGGAGAGTGATAATACCATTAATGATTACAAAAATGGAAATTCCGAATTCAAGAATAATATCGTAGCCGTTTTCACAGCCCCTTATAAGAGTGGTAACCAGACGCTCATGACCGATGCGGATATGAAAGCAAAGGCAGAAACAGAAGGTAGTGTAACGCTGGCATCCCGTGATGAAGTGCAACTCACGGATCCGTTCATGCTGGCGGCACCTAATTTTTTACCTAAGACAGGATCTCCTGCTTTGGCAGGTGCTAATTTCACAGGAATGGATGCTTTCTTTACGCCCACAACTTTCAGAGGTGCCTTTGGTACTACCAATTGGATGCAGGGATGGACCAGCTTCACTCCGAAAAACAATAGTTATTAACAGGTTCTAGTGTAATTTTCAATAACGCAAAGAATTTTTGCTTTGCGTTTTTTTTATGAGAAATGTTAGCCTTTATTTGATTTTGACAGTCATTTATTCGTGTAGCGGAAAAGATAAGGAGGCTGGAGCCTGGCTCATGCAGGAAATAAAAAAGGCAGACAGTGTAGAGATATTATTTTTACACCTCCGGAGCAGGTTCGTTTTTTTACTTATACCGCTGTCAATGATAAAACTTTCATTCGACTACTGAATTTGAAAAACATCCATTATTCGCCATGATCATCGCATTGGGAAAGTGGGACGACGAAGCCAAATTAATTGACCGGGATGTTCCTGATTTTTCCAGCTTCTATCGATTGATTACGGAACACCTTCGCCAACAATCTCAAATTTCACCAAATGTCTGATAAGAAAATCGAACTGATAGTTTTCGATATTGCGGGTACCACGGTGAGTGATGGAAATAGTGTAGCAAAAACATTCGAAAAGGCGTTAAAGAAGTATAATTATGTTGTTCCGGTTCAGGAGATCAACCTGATCATGGGATATCGCAAATCAGATGCTATCAGAATGATGCTTAAAAAATTTAATTTATGTAAAGAGGAAGAAATGGATCACAAAGTATTTTTGATCCATGAAACCTTCAATGAGGAGATGATTCATTTTTATAAGACATCGCCTGATATAAAACCGCAACCTTATGCAGAAGAGATATTTCAATATTTTTTTAACAGGTCTGTTCGTATTGCATTAAATACCGGGTTCAATAGAATAATTACCAATGCAGTGCTGGAACGTCTGAATTGGAAAACCAGTCATTTCCTTAGCAGCATAGTTACGAGTGATGAAGTTCCAATGGGAAGACCTTATCCTTATATGATTCAATCGATCATGAACCAAACAGGTGTGAAGGATTCAAAATGTGTGGCTAAAGTGGGAGACACAGAAGTGGACATACTCGAAGGACGCAATGCTCAATGTGGCATGGTGATCAGTGTGACCACCGGAGCTGCTACAAGAGATCAGCTTAATATGTATTCGCCAGATCATATCATTGATTCTTTATCTACTTTGCGTGAACTAATCAATTAAAGTGCAGCGGTCAGAACTTGTTCCTGAGCCTTTATCAAAAAGTGAAATACAAACAGCGTTGTTTGCTGCGATTGTGGCATTCTCTACCTATGCATCTGTATACGCATTTCGAAAACCATTTACTGTTGCCACATTCGACAACATTGGTATTTGGGGCATTCCGTACCAGACTCTGCTAATCATCAGCCAGGTTCTCGGTTATATGGCAAGTAAATTCTACGGTATCACTTATATCGCAGAATTGAAAAGATGGAGCAGGTGGAAGGCAATAGCTTTTTTAATTGGAATTGCCTGGACAGCTTTGCTCCTTTTTGCATTTGTACCTCCGCCATTCGGAATGATTTGTTTTTTTATCAATGGATTTCCGCTGGGATTACTGTGGGGAATTGTTTTCAGTTATATAGAAGGAAGAAGAACAACCGATTTTATTGGTTCTGCACTCGCAGTGAGTTTTATATTTTCCGGAGGATTTTCACGATCCGTTGCAAAGTGGCTGATGCTCGAATGGAATGTGACTGAACAATGGATGCCTTTTATGACAGGATTGGTTTTTGCTGTTCCACTCGCTCTTTTTGTGTTTTTATTAGAAAAGGTTAAGCCTCCGAATAGTATAGATGAACGATATCGAACGGTTCGGGTGCCTATGCTGAAAGAAGACAGAAAATATTTTTTGAAAACATTCGGTCCTGGAATTTTAGCTGTAACCATTACTTATCTTTTTCTCACTATTATTAGAGACTTGCGCGACAATTTTATGGCAAACATCTGGAACGAGTTGGGGTTTGCCAATGATGCATCTATTTTTTCCCGTACGGAAACGCCTACCTCCCTGATGGTATTGTTGCTTGTCAGCATGATGGTTCTGATCAGAAAAAATATTCGTGCTTTCAGGGTTGTTCATTTCGTTATCATTGGAGGGTTTTTGCTGGCAGGGATCTCTTCTTTCCTTTTTATCAATGGTTCTTGTGGACCGGTTACCTGGATGACGCTGGTAGGATTGGGTTTGTATTCTGCATACATACCTTTCAATTGTATTTATTTTGAGCGAATGATAGCAACATTCAGGATCGCCAGTAACGTTGGTTTTCTGATTTACATCGCCGATGCTTTTGGATATCTGGGAAGTGTAGCTGTAATGCTGACAAAGGAAATCTTCAAAGTAAAATTGAAATGGTCTGAGTTTTATCCCAACTGTGTCGTGATCTTCTGCATCATTGGAATAGTAGGGACCATCGTTTCTCTCTGGTACTTTGACCGGAAATACAAAATCGGGGTTCATGCAATATCAAAATAAAAAAGCCATTGTTGTCGGGGCAGGAATTGCAGGGCTGGCATGTGCTTATCAACTGGCCAGAAAAAATTTTGAGGTTACGGTTGTCGAAAAAAATGGGCGTGCCACGGGGGCTTCTGTAAGAAATTTCGGGATGATCTGGCCGATCGGTCAGCCTGCAGGAAAGTTGTATCAACGAGCAATCAATAGCAGGAATATTTGGAAAGAACTCAGTGAAAAGAAGGTTTGCTGGCATGAGCAAAAAGGCAGTCTGCATGTTGCTCACCGCCCGGAAGAATGGAACGTGTTGCAGGAATTATATGAAATTTATCACAGGGAAAGGCCTGTCGAACTTTTAAATGCTAAGAGGGTAAGTGAAATATCCCCTGCGTGCAATACGAATAATTTGTTAGGAGGTTTATTCAGCAACGATGAATTGATTGTAGATCCCCGCGAAGCGATCCGGCAACTTCCTGTATTTCTGCAAGAGCAATATCACGTGAAATTCAATTGGGATAGTTCTGTCAGCGAAGTTAAGCAGGGTAAAGTGGTTTTATCGAACAGAACGGTTTTGCAGGCAGACATCATTGTAGTTTGCACAGGTGCATTGCTACAGGATCTTTTTGAAGAATTTTATAAATCCATTTCAATTACACTGTGCAAATTGCAAATGATGCGTCTGGCTGTTCAGCCGGCCGGGTGGAGAATTGGCCCTGCACTTTGCGGAGGGTTATCACTTATTCATTACCGAAGTTTTCAGGCAGCTAAGTCCTTACAAAACTTGCTTACCTGCTATAAAAAGCTGTTTCCGGAGTATTTGCAATATGGAATCCATGTAATGGTTTCACAACATCATCAGGGAGAATTAACAGTAGGTGACTCGCATGAATATGGATTAACACCTGATCCTTTTGACTGCAATTACATCAACGAACTGATACTTTCTTATTTCAAAACTTTTGCATCGGTAAAAAGTTATTCAATTAATGAAACATGGCATGGCATTTATGCAAAAATGACGGATGGGCAGACAGAATTATTCCATTCACCAGCTGAAGGTGTTTATTTATTAAATGGATTAGGAGGTGCCGGGATGACGCTGTCGTTTGGGTTGACGCAAGAATTATTTGCGTCTTTTTGAAATTTTAAGGAGTAACCATTTCCTGCTGACCATTCACTTTTGATGTGAATAATTTTGCAATTCGTGCATCGAGTTGAGAAGGTGTTTCTTCGCTTTCAACGGCTTCCTTATTATTAAAAACAATTTCAGTAAGCATTACACCTTTTCTTTCAAAAGCATAAAAATAGAGGATGAGGTTTACGTTGATTCTATATTTTCTGTTATCCGTACCGATAACTTCCAAAAAAACTGGTCTCATAAAAAATAATTTAGCTACTGAATGTACGTGATAACCACCTGCAAAAGTTTAAAAAGAGAAAAGTTAACATTGAATGGCGCAACAGGTTGTTTGTCAACTCCAATTTTCAATTGTCCAGTTGTCAACCATAATTGATTCTTCCTTGAAACTTTTTTAAAATGTCACGCAGGCCTGAACTGAACCGATAACTGTATGATCAATTATTTTTTTTAAAAGTGGCTTTAAAATTACCAACGTTGAAAGCAGGTAGCAGGCATTCAAATAAGAAGGCAATAGCTTAAAGTGTAGTTCCTGATAATAATAACCTGCTGAATTGATTCTTTTTGATTAGAAAGCGTTTGCCGGAATTGCTAATCACGTTCTTCTCTTCAAAAAGTTTTTGACTGGAGGGTGAAACCGATAGTGGTCCCTACATCCGGTGTGCTCCGGACATGAATGGTCTCCCCATGTGCTTCAATGATATGCTTGCAGATGGCAAGTCCGAGCCCTGTTCCGCCTTTATCGCGTGTGCGGGCTGCGTCGGTACGATAGAATCTTTCGAAGATCCGGGAAAGATGGTCTTCTTCTATTCCAATACCATCATCACTTATTTCAACCAGCACATGATTGTCATCAGTTTGGTAAATACTTGCAACCACCATCCCATTCAACTTTCCATACTTGAAAGCATTTTCAGTAAGATTGATTAATACCTGCTTTATTTTTTCTTTATCTGCGAATACAGACATGGGTGCTTCGCAGCCTTTCTTTATGTTAGTGCGGATATTTTTCTGCTGCGTTTTTATTGATAAAGAATCATATACTTCGCGGATCAGTTCCTGGATAATGAAATGTTGCTTATATAACAATTGCTCACCGCTTTCCAACCTCGATATTTCATCAAGGTCATTCACCAGGTTGACGAGTCTGTCAGTGTTTTTTGCCGTATTTGTTAAAAATTTTTTGCTGACCGTTTCATCTTCCATTGCACCATTCAATAATGTATCGATGTAACCCTGAATAGCAAAAACAGGTGTTTTGAATTCATGTGCGAGATTTTGAAGAAATTCTTTTCTATAGGCTTCATTCTTCCGGAGCATTTCTATTTCCTTATTGCGCCTTTCTCCCCATGCTTCCACATCTTCCCTTACTTCATCAATACTTTTCTGCGGAAGGATGTATTTAAAATATACCTCTTCTTTCCTGGTGGCTTTCGTCTGGTGTATCAATTTGTAGATCAACTTGATCTTTCTATAAATAAATCTTTCAAGTGTTATCAGGATCAAGGCATAGCTTCCTCCCCAAATCATTACAAAGGAAGCGGCTCCTATTGTCCAGTTACCAGTTAAAAAATAGATCCCGGTTACAATGGGAATCGTCAAAATCGACGCAGTGAAAGCAGATAATTGGCGCGGGGAAAGATTTTTGGTAGAAAGCATGCATACGCAAGTTCAATCTTTTGTACAATATTGAAGGAAGACATGCCTTTAAGCTACATATCAAACTTATATCCCACACCTTTAACCGTGGTGATACAGTCAATTCCCAGTTTTTGGCGAACCTTCCGGATGTGCACATCAATTGTTCGGTCACCCACAATTACCTCATTTCCCCAAACCTGGTTTAATATTTCGTTTCGAAGAAAAACCCGGCCTGGACGAGAGGCGAGTAAATACAATAATTCAAATTCTTTTTTTGCCAATATCACCTTGTTGCCACTTACCTGTACTTCAAAACGCGAGGGGTCGATTTCCAGTTGCTCTATACACAGGACCTTATTTGTGGTTGTTTCACGATTTCTTCGGAACAAAGCATTTATGCGGCTCATTAAAACTTTCGGACTGATCGGTTTACTTATATAGTCATCTGCCCCCATTTCCAGTCCCCTGATTTGTATGTTTTCATCGTTCATGGCAGTCAGAAATACGATCAGCGTATCTTTAAAAGCAGGTTGGGATCGCAATATTTCACACACCTCGACGCCATTTTTCCTGGGCATCATAATGTCGAGCAATATCAGATCGGGTCTTTGAATTTTTGCTTTTGTCAGTGCCTCCTCCCCATCTTTAGCAGTTGTTACTTCATAGCCTTCACGCTCCAGATTGTAACGAATAATCTCTACTATATCTGGTTCATCGTCAGCTATTAAAATCTTTTTTCCCTTCTGATCCATGGGGGTTTTGACAAATTTATGCAAAGGTAACAGGCTCAACTGAGCAATTGAAAAGCAGGCAGATTAAGAAATTGTTAACAGCCGACCTCCGGATCATCCGGAAGCATCGGTTTAATACAACCAATTGGTCGTATTTTTGCTCTTTAACAGGTAAGTGCGTAGCGTATGATGATTAGAAAATTTTTTACCGTACTCATGTTGTCCGGGTTATGGCAATATGTCAATGGCCAGAACGTGTACAATCTGACTGTTTCCCGCGATCGAAACCTCATCCTTTTTCATGATAACGTCGATAAGCAACAGAAGAAATTACTACCGCCAGAGGTGATTTCAAACATCTCTACAGATGAATCTATAAATCTCCAGGTAACGGATGCTATGATACGGGAGGTAGATCAAATGCAGGAATCGATTGAATTCGACTCTACTTTGAACCGTCAGCAAAAGATAAAATACTTAAAAGGTCTGGAATCACTTGTAAAAGGCTACTACGACAACAGAAATCACCGCGATTACCCTCCTTCCACCGCTCCTATGTTGCTGGAATCATTCCGGGAGTCTGTGTTACTGGATAAGAATAATCAAAGCATAGAGCCGGTGATTATAAAATTTCCATACGGCGTTGGTAAAATTCTGATCAACGGTTTTCTGTATCCGACGGAAAATCCCGGTATTGCAAATTCCCGCATTAATCTGCTAAGGAAATATTGTGAAATGTATCCTGATGAGATTTTACCGGTATTGAACAGAAACCCAAACATTGCTTTCGCCGATAATTATATCAAAATTGCTGCATACAGAGATATTAGAAAATTATATGATTACGCGGCAGCACGGAATGCGCTTGGTAACAGAATTCGCAACCACCCTGATTCCCTGGTAAAATTAGTGGCTAAAATGGCCACGAGTAAGAGCGGACAGTTGTATTTTCCTTTTCTTGATAATCTCCTGGGAGGGAAAATAACTTTTGAAGAAATTGATAAGGTGAAGGAAGATAATATCGGTTATTTCCGCCTTATGGTAAACACAAGGATTGAATATGCTCGTAAGATCCTGCCACCGGTAAAAGATACTGCAACAGAAATCCGCGCATTGACCACCATGATGGCGCGCAAAGCAAAAGATGGATTTATAAGGGATATCAATGCGTTGCATTCTGTCAGCGATGAAAGGGTTCGTTTCAGGAAACTGGAAGGGCTTACCCCGCAGGAATTGTATTACCTGATCGTTCTGGGAGAAGACGAGATTTATACATCCAGTTATCTGAATGTTTATAAGCGAATATTTCAGCGAATGACCTTTCCACGGGGCGACAGTTTGCTGATGACTGTTCATGGCGATTATTTCCGAAAATTCATCAAAATGGCTGCGGGGTACAATATGCTGAATGATTTTCTCGGAAGGATGGAAAAGGACAATGCTACAACCACCATGAAAGCATTTGTTATTAAACTCGAAACGACCAAAGACCTGGAAGAATCCGTTGACGTGGCTGATTCATACAGCAGCATCATGGATAAGGATACTGCATTAGCAAAATTTATATTAGATGAGGTGAAGTGGAATTACCAGCGCAACGTGAAAGAGAACAACAGACGGGGAATGGTCATTTATAATATTTTGAAAGTGTTATTTGAATCGGCTGATACTTCGAAACGAACCGATCTTTCCGCTCAACTCGGTATCCCTCCGGTGTATAGTGTCGATTACAAGTCTTTGGCTGATGATAGTGGCAGAATTATACAACAGGTATTTTTTTATGGTGATGATGATAAGGACGGTCAGCTTTCCTTTGCGAATTTCATGGCCATGTTTCGAAGGAAGCCTGAATGGAAAATTACAGAAAATGCAAATTGGGTAAACATATCCTCTTCCCGTGGCAAACCGGTAATCATTTATGCGAATAAGCCTTTATACGATGGCAAAAATGATCTCGATGAAGAAGCACAGCTGAAATTGATTGAATTTCTCAATGCAAAGAACCTTCATCCTTCCATCATCATTCATCGTGGGCATAGTTATCATCTTGAATCAACACTTAAAAAACTACCGTCCAGTGCAGATATTGTAGTATTGGGATCATGCGGGGGATATAACAATCTCAATGAGGTACTTAATATCAGTGAAAATGCCCATATCATTTCCTCCAAACAAGTCGGCACAAAAACAGTCAACGAACCCATATTACAGGCTATCAACAACTCATTGCTGGCAGGTAAGAACATTGACTGGATTGCCATCTGGAAAGAACTGTCTGTAAGGTTTCAGAAAGATGCAGCAAAAGAAATGTTTGACGATTATATTCCTCCTTACAAAAACCTTGGCGCAATATTCATCAAAGCGTACAGGAAGTCAATGGGACGAGACGCGGTTGCTATCAATAATTAATAATTAATAATTAATAATTAAGAATTAAGAATCAAAAACAACATTATTAATTATTAGTAGACATTCTTTGCCAAAAGCAATCAAAGAGTTTAAAAAATTACACTATTAGATTTGAAAGTAACCATGCACCGAAGAATTAATAATA
>Ga0180121_10000245_pt1 | contig 21578 bp, 21 predicted proteins | sample AntDrymUQ5402106_2_FD_129676 | JGI IMG/M metagenome (GOLD analysis project Ga0180121, IMG submission 129676) | Polar desert sand microbial communities from Dry Valleys, Antarctica - metaG UQ540 (21.06) (version 2) (version 2) | ecosystem: Environmental > Terrestrial > Soil > Desert | place...
CGCCGTCGGCTTCCTGCTCGCGAGTGATCTCAATGCCGTCGCAAAGCAGTTCCCGCAGCGGAACTTCGCCATCATCGACTTCCCGCAGGAGGCGCTGGCCGACAAGCCCTCCAACGTGCGTGGACTGCTCTTCAAGTCGGAGCAGGCCGGCTGCCTCGTCGGGCATGCTGCGATCAAGCAGCTCGCCCGCGAGAAGCGGCGCCCGATCCTGAGCGCCGTCGGCGGGCTGAAGATCCCTTCGGTCGACGCCTTCATCGCTGGGTACCGGTACTGCGCCCGGCGGGCCAATCGCCGCGCAGTGGTTCGTATCGGCTACTCGCAGAGCTTCACCGACGCTGCGAAGTGCAAGGAGATCGCGCTCAACCACATCTCTCGTGGCGCGAACGTTGTCTTCCAGGTCGCCGGCGGTTGCGGCCTGGGCGCTCTGAGCGCCGCCAAGCAGCGCCGGAAGTGGGGCATCGGCGTGGACGCCGACCAGGGCTACCTCGGTCCGCACATGCTGACGAGTGCGGTCAAGCGGGTCGACCAGTCCGTCTACGCGTCGATCCAGGCCGTGCAGAACCGCACGTTCCGCGGTGGGATGAACGTCACGTTCAGCCTGAGGAACAACGGAGTCGGCTACGGACGGATCAGCACCCGCCTTCCGCGGCGCGTGCGGGCTGACACGGCGCTCCAGCTTCGGGGCCTTCGCCAGGCGATCATCCGGGGCCGCATCAGGGTTCCGGCCAAGCTCTAGCACCAGAGCAACAGGAATGACCTCGAGGGGCGGACGGAAGTCCGCCCCTCGTCGTTTTCCCCTCCATAGAATCGCCATCGATGGCCGACGCACAGGTCGATGGAGCCTCGCCTCCGGTTCTCGAGCTGCGGGGGATAACCAAGCGCTTTCCCGGCGTGCTCGCGAACGACAAGGTCGATTTCGACCTCAACCGTGGCGAGGTTCACGCGCTCCTCGGTGAGAACGGCGCCGGCAAGTCGACCCTGATGAACATCCTCTACGGGCTCTACCACCCGGACGAGGGCGAGATCCTCATCAACGCGAAGCGAGTCACGATCGACTCGCCCGGCGCAGCGATCGACCTTGGGATCGGGATGGTGCACCAGCACTTCATGCTGATCCCGGTGATGACGGTGGCGGAGAACATCGTTCTCGCCTCCGAGCCGAGGAAGGGCGGCGTGTTTCTTGACTTCAACGCCGCTGTGCAGAAAGTCCGCGACCTGGCCGCGACCTTCAACTTCGCCATCGACCCGGACGCCAAGGTCGAGAGCATCACGGTCGGCCAGCAGCAGCGCGTCGAGATCCTGAAGGCGCTCTACCGCGGGGCGGAGATCCTCATCCTGGACGAGCCGACGGCCGTGTTGACGCCGCAGGAAGCTGACGAGCTCTTCGGCATCCTCGAGTCGCTTCAGCGCGAGGGCATGTCGATCATCTTCATCAGCCACAAGCTCCGTGAGGTGCTGAAGATCGCCGAGCGGGTCACCGTCCTCCGCCGCGGAAAGATGATCGACACCGTTCCGCGGGAAGGCGCGACCCAGGACAGCCTCGCGAAGCTCATGGTCGGACGCGAGGTCCTCCTGCGGGTGGACAAGACGGCAGCGCAGCCCAAGGAGCCGATCCTCACCGTCGAAGACCTGCGTGTCGTCAACGACCGCGGCCTCGAGGCTGTCCGCGGGGTTTCGCTCCAGGTGCACGCCGGCGAGATCGTCGGCATCGCCGGCGTGGACGGTAACGGTCAAACGGAGCTGATCGACGCGCTGACCGGCCTGCGGATGCCCCAGACCGGAAGGGTGCTCCTCGGCGACCGCGATCTCACGGCGTCGAACGCACACGAGCATCTGGACTCGGGCATGGGCCACATCCCCGAGGATCGCCAGCGGCGGGGGCTCGTCCTCGACTTCTCGCTCGCAGAGAACCTCGCGCTCCACGACTACGACAAGCAGCCCTTCTCCCATTTCGGGTGGTTGCACCCCGGCCGCATCGTCAACGCTGCGCGAGGCCTGCTGAAGGAGTTCGACGTGCGGGGCGGCCGGCCGCAGACGAGAGCCTCCGCGCTTTCCGGCGGAAACCAGCAGAAGGTCGTCGTCGCGCGCGAGGTGTCACGTGACCCGAAGGTCCTCATCGCCGCCCAGCCGACCCGCGGGCTCGACGTCGGGGCGATCGAGTTCGTCCACCGGCGGCTCGTGGAGGAGCGAGACGAAGGCCGGGCAGTCCTGCTCATCTCGCTCGAGATCGACGAGATCCTCTCGCTCTCCGACCGGATCCTCGTGCTGTACGAGGGCCTGATCGTCGAGGAGTACCCCCCTGAGGTAAGCGAGCAGCAGCTCGGGATCGCAATGACGGGCGGAACGCGCGAAAGGGAGGCGGTCGCGTGAGCACGACACCGGAGAATCAGCCGCCCCCGCCGCCCGAGTCGGGCGAGCCCACGACCTGGACGGCGAAGTTGGCGCTCTACCAGCGCGCCGGCGGCGTGATCACGCCGATGCTGACGACCCTTCTCGCGCTCATCATTGCCGGGATCGTCGTCCGTCTCACGACCGGCGAGAGCCCGATCGACACCGGCCGCGCGATCGTCGACGGCAGCGGGATTCCGTGGCTGATCCCGGACAGCCTGATCGACATCCGAGACGTCGCGGGCACGCGTGAGTTCTGGGACACCGAGGAGCTCGCCAGGAACAACGCGGAGGTCAACCTCCAGCAGACGCTGATCTACACGACGACCCTGATCCTCACGGGGCTCGCCGTCGCTTTCGCGTTCCGCTGCGGCCTCTTCAACATCGGCGGGCAGGGACAGTTCTTCCTCGGCGCGATCCTCGCGATCGCCGTCGGCGCCGAGCTCACGAGCCTCCCTCGCGGCGCCCACGTCCCGTTGGCGCTTCTCTGTGCGGCGCTCGCGGGTGCCGTGTGGGCCGGGATCGCCGGGATCTTACGAGCGACCGTCGGAGCCCACGAGGTCATCACCACGATCATGCTCAACTGGATCGCCTATTGGGTTGGGAGCTACCTGTTCAGCCTCGGCGGGCCGCTTCAGAGCGACCGGTCGAAGGAAGTGCCGATCTCCAACGACGTCCAGGAGTCGGCCAAGCTCCACGTCTGGTGGCCCGACCCGGACAACCTCCAGGGCCTCCACATCGGCTTCTTCATCGCGATCGCCGCGCTGGTCGCGTTCTGGATCATCCTCAACCGGACGACCCTGGGGTACGAGGTGCGCGCCGTCGGCTTCAACCCGGAGGCCGCGCGCTACGGCGGGATCAGCGTCTCGCGCAACTATTTCCTGGCGATGGCGATCTCGGGGCTCTTCGCGGGCCTGGCCGGTGCCGTCGACATCCTCGGGTGGCAGTACCGGTACGGGCAGATCGACATCCAGCAGTCCGACATCGGCTTCGTCGGGATCGCCATCGCCCTACTGGGCCGGAACACCTCGATCGGAATCTTCTTCTCGGCCCTCCTCTTCGGCGCGCTGCTGACCGGCTCGAACACCCGGAACCTCGCGCTCCCGATCGAGCCGGAGCTGGCCGGGAACATGACGCTGATCATCCAAGGGCTCGTCGTCCTGTTCGTGGCCGCCGACCTGCTGATCCTCTACGTCTGGCGCGCGCGGCGGAAGCTCCGGATCCCGCAGCGGCGACAGCCCGGATCGGCCCAGTCATGAGCAGCACCAGCCCACGCGCTCGCCAGCCGTTGATCGCCCCGGCCGGGTGGCTCCGGTCGGGCTCGCGCAGCCGTCAGATCGGCATGTTCGGGGTGGGCCTCGCCAGTCTCGGGGTGTGGCTGATGCTGCCGCCCTTCGCGGGAGACCTTCGGGACATGACCGACTCGTACGAGCTGATCCCCGTGTACCTCGGCTTGCTCGCGGTCGCAGCGGGGCTGTGGGCGATCGTTCGAGGCGAGGCCAAGTGGGGCTGGTCGGCGGCGCTGGCGGGCCTCCTCGCGATCGTCGTAGGCTCCGCCGCCGCCCAGGGGTCGCTCGCCGATCACGAGGCCGTGTTCGTGTGGTCGAGCCTGATCGCCGCAACGCTCCGGTGGGCCACGCCGCTGACGTTCGCGGCGATCGGAGGGATGTTCTCGGAACGGAGCGGGGTCGTGAACATCGCCCTCGAGGGAATGATGCTCTCCGGCGCCTTCTTCGGCATCTGGGGCGCCGACCGGTTCGGCACCTGGGGCTGGGGCCTCGTGACCGCCATGGTCGCCGGCGGGCTCTTCGCGCTCGTCCACGCGTTCTTCTCGATCCATCTGCGCGCCGACCAGATCGTCTCCGGGACGGCGATCAACTTCCTGGCGCTCGGCGTGACCGGCTATCTGTACATCGACCTCTACGGCGCCGAGGGCACACCACCGGAAGTTTCCGAGATCCCCGACGTCCATCTCGGCTTCCTGGACGGCGTCGGGTTCATCGGCCCGATCTTCGGCGAGATGAACCTGATGATCTGGATGGCGCTCGCAACGGTCGTCCTGTCCTGGATCGTGCTGTTCAAGACGCCACTCGGGCTTCGGATCAGGGCCGTGGGCGAGCACCCCCGGGCCGCGGACACGGTCGGAATCTCGGTCTACCTCGTCCGCTACTCGTGCGTCACCGTGTCGGGAATTCTCGCCGCGCTCGGCGGCGCGTATCTCTCGATCGGCTTCGTCGGGTCGTTCGGAGAGAACATGACGGCAGGCCGAGGCTTCATCGCCCTCGCAGCGCTCATCTTCGGCGCGTGGAAGCCGTTCGGCGCCTTCTTTGCCGCGTTGCTGTTCGGGTTCTCGAGCGCCCTCGCACGGTCGCTCCCGGAGTACTCGGAGCAGGCGGCGCTACTCTTCGAGACCCTGCCGTACGTCCTGACGCTCATCGCAGTCGCCGGCGTGATCGGCCGCTCGATTCCGCCCGCAGCAATTGGCCGACCTTACGAGAAGCAGTAGCGAAGACCGCCCGACGAGCGCGAGCGCGGTCCTCTCCGTGCCCGCCGGCCTGGCCGGCGTCGCGGCGATTCCGGCCGCCGTCGTCGCGGCCGAGCTCTACGACGTCGCGACACTGCTCGAGTCTGCGGTAGCCATCGCGCCTGCTGCCGTCCTCTCACTGCTCGCGGTCCTGCTCGGCAGAAGGGGGCGCCTTGCAGCGGAGAGGACGTTAGGGCGGGCGAGAGGAGCCTCCCTGGCGAGGATAGGCCGCTCTCTCGGCTACTTCGGCCTCTATCTGGCCGTGACAGCGGGAATCGCGGTCGTCACGTACTACGTTTTGCGCGAATTCGCAGCGTAAGCCGGTCGCGCCTACAATCGGGCAGCCGCCATGTTCGAGATCGGAAATAGCCTGCGCGAGGCGCGTCTGCGCCAGGGACTCGACTTCCCCGAGGTCGAGCACGCGACCAAGGTCCGGAGCAAGTACCTCCGGGCCCTCGAAGACGAGCAGTTCGACATCCTCCCGGGCCAGACGTACGTCAAGGGCTTCCTGCGCGCGTACTCGGAGTACCTCGGCCTCGACGGGCAGCTGTACGTCGACGAGTACAACTCGCGCTACATCTCGGGTGACGAGGAAACGCCGCTTCGCGCCAGCTCGACGTCGGCCGTCGGCCGGAACCCGCGCGTGGAGTCCGGCGTCGTGCTCGTTGCGCTCGCGACGATCGGCATCCTGACCGCGCTCGTGGTCGTCGCCTGGCGCTTCGGGAGCGAAACACCCAAGACTGCGATTCCGGATTTCTCCTCCCAGCCGCCGGCGGCGACAGCGGCGAAGCCGAAGCGGAAAGCCCCGGGGGGTCCTCGGGTCGCGTCCGTCGCTCGGCTCACGGCGACCGCAGCCCTCGGTGACTCCTGGATGGAGGTCTACGCGGGCTCCCAGGCGGGCGCGCTCCTCTACCGCGGAACCCTCGAGGCCGGGCAGGTCGTCCGCTTCTCGCGGCCCAAGCTCTTCGTCGTCATGGGACGGCCCGGAAACGTCCGCCTGCGGCTGAACGGCCGCATCGTGCGGGTCGCGGACCGGGGGGCACCGACGTCCGTCATCGTCACGCCGAAGCGCGTGACGCCCGCCTCAGCGCCCGCTTGAGGTCCCCGACAGCGGTCGTCCTCGTCACGGGCAGCGAGCTCGTTCGCGGCGGACGGACCGACGAGAACGGCCTGTTCCTCGCCCGCGAGCTCAGCACCCGCGGCATCGAGCCGGCACGCATCGTCGTCGTGGGAGACCGCCCCGAGACCCTGGAGCAGGCGATGCGGGAGGCGTTGGAGGCCGATCTCGTGGTCACCTCGGGAGGCCTCGGGCCGACGCACGACGACCGAACCGTGGAAATGCTCGCGAACGTCGCCGGACGCACGCTCGCCCTCGATCCGATGCTCGAGGAGAAGATCGGGCAGGTTGTCCGCGGTCTCTCCGAGCGGTTCCGGCGGCCGTACGAGGAGTTCGAAGCCGGTGTCCGCAAGCAGGCCACGATTCCGGAGGGCGCAATCTCTCTCGGCCTCGCCGGGACGGCGCCGGGACTCGTTCTCGAGGTCGGCTCGACCGTCGTCGTCGTCCTGCCGGGGCCACCTGGCGAGCTCCAGCGGCTCTGGAAGCGGGCGGTCGAGGTCGAGTCCGTGAGGCGCGTCTTTGCCGGTGCCGAGCACCCCGAGCACCGAATCCTCCGTTTCTTCGGCCTGCCCGAATCCGCCGTTGCGCGCGTCGTGGAGGGGGCAGGAGGCGAAACGGAGGGGCTGGACATCACGATCTGCGCGCACGACCTGGAGGTGCAGGTCGACCTCGTGGTGGGGCCCGACGCCGTCGATGGCGCTGACGAGGTCTCCGCTGCGCTGCGCCGGGAGCTGCCGCAGGCCCTCTTCGCGGACGACGAGCGGACGGTCGAGGCAATCGTGCTCGACCTGGCACGCGAGCAGGGAGTCACGCTCGCGACCGCTGAATCCTGCACGGGCGGTCTCGTCGCAGCACGGCTGACCTCGGTTCCGGGCTCGAGCGCCGCCTTCTTGGGTTCCGTCGTCGCGTACGACGACAGCGTCAAGAGGCAATCGCTCGGCGTCTCCGCTGCGGTGCTGGAACGCCACGGGGCGGTGTCCGCAGAGTGCGCTGCGGCGATGGCGGCGGGCGCACAGGAGGCGCTCCGCGCCGATGTGGCGGTCTCGGTCACCGGAGTGGCCGGACCGGGGGGTGGGACGGAGGAGAAGCCGGTCGGCCTTGTCTACCTCCATGCGACCGGTGCCGGCCGCGTGGAGGCCGTAGAGCTCCGCCTTCCCGGCACGCGCGACGCAGTGCGGCGGCGTGCGGCGGCGTCGGCCCTCCATCTCCTGCGGCGTCTTCTGACACAGAGCCGGCTCAGTCAGGAGTGAGCTCGCCCGCTACGTTCGAAGGGCATGAGCGCCTTCGCCTCTTCTGCGCCCTTCGGCTTCCGGACAGCACGCTCGACGAGCTCGAGCGCTGGCAGGCCGAACACCTTTCCGGCGGCCGGCTCGTGCCGCGGGGACATCTCCACGTCACGCTCGCGTTTCTCGGCACGACTCCGGCCTCGGAGCTTGCGGCAGTTGTCGGAGCCCTCCGGGAGGCTGCGCTGGAAGCGACGGGAATCACGCTGTCGGCCGCGCGCTATCGCGAGACGCGAAGCGTCGGGATGCTTGTCCTCGACGACGAATCGGGTGCCGCAGAGGCGCTTGCCGGCCGGCTCTTCGGTCGGCTGGAGGCCATCGGCGTCTACCGGCGTGAGCAGCGACCCTGGCTGGCGCACGTCACCTGCCTGCGCTTCCGCTCGCGGCCCCGCCTCGACCCGCCCGTGCCCGCTCTCGGGGCGTTCAGTCCGTCCGATGCGGCGGTCTACCATTCCCTTCTGCGGCCATCCGGTGCGCAGTACGACGTACTCGAAACTGTTGCTCTAGGAGGTTGATCGGATGAGTCGCGAAGAGGCACTCGATACCGCTCTGGGACAGATAGAGCGCCAGTTCGGCAAGGGCGCGGTCATGCGGATGAACGATGCCGCCCATGTTTCTATTGGCTCGATCTCCACGGGCTCGCTGTCGCTCGACCTTGCGCTCGGGATCGGCGGTCTGCCGCGCGGACGGATCGTCGAGGTCTTCGGCCCCGAGTCTTCGGGAAAGACCACCCTCGTCTACCACGTCATTGCCGAGGCACAGCGGCGCGGAGGCATCTGCGCCTTCATCGACGCCGAGCACTCGATGGATCCCCAGTACGCCAAGCGGATCGGCGTCAACATCGACGACCTCCTCGTCTCGCAGCCCGACAACGGCGAGCAGGCACTCGAGATCGCCGAATTGCTGATCCGAAGCGGCGCGCTGGCCGTGGTTGCCGTGGACTCCGTCGCTGCTCTCACCCCGCGTGCGGAGATCGAGGGCGAGATGGGGGACAGCCACGTCGGTCTGCAGGCCCGCCTGATGAGCCAGGCGCTCAGGAAGCTGGCCGGGACACTCAACCGCACAGAGACGATCTGCCTCTTCACGAACCAGCTGCGCGAGAAGATCGGCGTCATGTTCGGCAGCCCTGAGACGACGCCGGGTGGGCGCGCGCTCAAGTTCTACTCGTCGATCCGCCTCGACATCCGCCGGATCGAGACGCTGAAGGAAGGCGTCGAGGCGATCGGGAACCGCGTGCGCGTCAAGGTCGTGAAGAACAAGGTCGCGCCGCCGTTCAAGCAGGCCGAGTTCGACATCATCTACGGCTCCGGAATCTCCTGGGAAGGCACGGTCCTCGACACGGGGATCGAGCGGAAAGCCGTCCAGAAATCCGGCTCGTACTTCAGCTTCCAGGAGGAGCGGCTCGGTCAGGGACGCCAGAACGCGACCGCGTTCCTGCGGGAGCACCCGGACGTGACCCAGAAGATCCTCACGCAGATCCAGGCGGAGATCGGCCCCGAGCAGGTCGTCTCGGCACGCCTGCTCCCCTCGGTCGAGGGGAACGGCACCGTGAAGGCGGCCGCCGAAGCTGAGATCGAAGCCGAGACCGAGGCCGAGGCCGAGCCGGCCAAGGCAGCGGCTTCGTAAGGCGATGTCGGACGCAGCGGAGCTCGCGCTCCGGGCGCTCCGTCATCGCGACCGGTCGAGACGAGAGCTCGAGCAGCGGCTCGAGCAGGCCGGAGTCTCCCCGGAAGAGCGCGAGCGAACGCTTGACGGCCTCGCGGCGTCCGGTCTCCTGTCCGACGACCGCTTCGCCGCCGAACGGGGCCGGGGCCTTGCCGCCAGGAATGGGAGCGACCGGCTGATCAGGGCCGATCTCGGGCGGCATGGCATCGCCGGCGACGTCGTGTCCGAGGTCGTGGCGGAGCTCGAGCCCGAGGGAGAGCGGGCGGCACGGATCTTTCACCAGCGCGGCGGCGGCGACCGCGCTCTTCGGTATCTGTCGGGCAAGGGATTCGCTCGCGAATCACTGGAAATCCTGTCCGACGCCGATCCGGTACACTGAGCCTTGCTTCACCCAACGTTTTGCCTGCACAGACGCGCTTTCTGAAACCACTGAAACCACACCGATCCCTGATGACCACAACTATCGATGCGGCGGAGGCGGCGCTAGCTAGAGGTCGCTAGTGGCCCCGAACGGCCCGCCGTCGCTGACGGCTGGCATTTTTCAGAGCGTTCTGCTCGGTCTTGACGGCGGGTGGTATCCGACCACCAAGGAGCGCCATGCTCGTAGCCGCCGGAATCGCTATCGGCCTCGTACTCGGAGCGGCCTTCCTCTATGTCGTGTTGCAGCTTCTCGGCCGGTCGAGCATGGGCGAGGCAACGGCTCGGCGGGACGAGCTTCTCGCGGTGGCGAAGCGCGACGCGGAGAACCTCCGCCGCGAGGCTGAGATCGAGGCGCGCGAAGAGGCGGTCCGCATACGCGCGGAGGCAGAACGCGACGCCCAGGAGCGGAGAGGGCAGATCGCCAGGCTAGAAGAGCGAGTGCTCGCGAAGCAGGACGAGCTCGAGGGGAAGCTCACCGAGCTCCTCCGCCGAGAGCAGGGCCTCTCCGACCGCGAGACGCACATCAAGGATCTCCAGACCGAGCTGAAGGACGCGAAGGACGAGGAGTTCGGCGAGCTCGAGCGGATCTCGGGCCTGACGGTGAACGAGGCGAGGACGGAGCTGCTCGATCGCGCCGAGGGCCTCATTCGCCACGATCTGGCGCGGCGGGTGCGCCACCTCGAGGAGGAGGCGCAGCTTGACGCCAGACGGCGAGCGCGCAATCTCGTCGCGGACGCGCTGCAGCGAGTCGCAGCCAGCCACGCGGCCGAGACGACGTCGTCCGTCGTGGAGCTTCCGAGCGACGACATGAAGGGCCGGATCATCGGCCGTGAAGGCCGCAACATCCGGACGCTCGAGCATCTCACCGGAGTCGACATCATCATCGACGACACGCCGCAGGCGGTCGTTCTCTCGTCGTTCGACGGTATCCGCCGGGAGATCGCGCGCCTCACGCTCGGCAAGCTGATCGAGGACGGCCGGATCCAGCCCGCGCGGATCGAGGAGATGTACTACCAGTCCAAGGCGGAGATCGACGACCACATCCGCCTGGCGGGCGAGCAGGCCGTCTTCGAGGCGAACTGCGGCGATTTCCACCCCGAGATCGTCAAGATCCTCGGTCGCCTCCACTACCGGACGAGCTATGGGCAGAACGTCCTCAAGCACACGCTCGAGGTCGTCCACCTCGCCGGGATCATGGCCGTGGAGCTCGACGCCGGCGTGAGAACGGCGAAGCGCGCGGCGCTGCTCCACGACCTCGGCAAAGCGCTTACCCACGAGGTCGAGGGCTCGCACGCGCAGATCTCGGCCGAGCATGCGAAGCGTCACGGAGAAACGGAAGCGGTCGTTCACGCGATTGCCGCGCACCACTACGAAGTACAGCCACAGACCGTGGAGGCGGTGCTCGTCGTCGCCGCCGACGCGATCTCGGGCGCAAGACCCGGCGCTCGCGGCGACACACTCGAGAACTACATCAAGCGCCTGGAAGCTCTGGAGGAGATCGCCCTCCGGAAGGAGGGGGTTGAGAAGGTCTACGCCCTCCAGGCCGGCCGCGAGGTCCGCGTGATCGTCAAGCCGGGCGAGATCGACGACGACGGCGCGATCCTCCTTTCCTACGAGATCGCCCGCGACATCGAGACCGAGCTCGAGTACCCGGGCCAGATCAAGGTCACCGTGATCCGGGAGTCGCGCGCGACAGAGCTCGCGAAGTAAGCGCCTCGATACAGTCTCTCCGCAGATGCGGAGGTACCACGTCACGACCTTTGGCTGTCAGATGAATGCTCACGATTCCGAGCGAATCAAGGGCATGCTGGAGGAGCTCGGCCTGGGGGAAACTGGCGCGCAGCCCGAGGCCGACGTCATCGTCTTCAACACCTGCACGATCCGCGAGAAGCCCGACCAGCGGTTCGCTGCCCATCTCGCGCAGGCGCGCGCACTCAAGGAACGCGACCCGGACAAGGTGATCGCGGTCGGTGGCTGCTACGCCGAGGCGCAGCGCGACCGCCTCTTCGAGCTCTACCCATTCGTGGACGTCGCATTCGGGCCGGGCTCGATCGCGCACCTCGGCGACTGGCTCGGCGCCGGCGGCGAAGGCCTGTCGCGAGGCCGGTTCGGGCTCGAGCAGCGCTCCTTTGCGAGCTTGCTCCCGATGCACCGCGAACGGCGGTTCCAGGCCTGGGTTCAGGTCTCGATGGGCTGCAACTCCAAGTGCGCGTACTGCATCGTCCCGTCGGTCCGGGGGCGAGAGCAGAGCCGTCGGCCCGGCGAGGTGATTGCCGAGGTGGAGGGTCTGGCGCACGCCGGGGTCCGGGAGATCACCCTCCTAGGCCAGAACGTGAACTCCTACGGCCGCGACCTGCTTCCTGACGTCCGAACTGACTTCGGCGAGCTCCTCCGTGCCTGCGACTCGGTCGACGGCATCGATCGAATCCGGTTCACGAGCCCTCATCCGAAAGACTTCCGGACGCCGGTGATCGCAGCGATGGCTGAATGTCGCGCGGTGTGCGAGCACGCGCATCTGCCGCTCCAGTCGGGCTCCACGCGACTCCTCAAGGCGATGCGGCGCACCTACAGCCGCGAGCGCTTCCTCCGGCTGGCCGAGGAGATGCGCGCTGCCATTCCGGACCTGGCGCTCTCCACAGACCTGATCGTGGGCTTTCCCGGAGAGACCGACAACGACTTCGAGGAGACGGTCTCAGCGGTGGAGGAGATCGGGTTCGACAGCGCGTTCACGTTCGTCTTCTCCCCGCGAGGCGGCACGGAGGCGGCGACGATGTCCAATCAGGTGCCTGAGGAGATCAAGCAAGACCGCATCGAGCGGCTGATCGACGTCGTCCAGCAGGTCGCGCGCGAACGAAACCAGCTGCGCGTCGGCCGCGTGGAGGAGGTCCTGGTCGAAGGGCTCAGCCGCACCGACTCCGCCTACCTCCGCGGCCGCACCAGGCGAAATACAACCGTGAACTTCGCCGGAGCAGCCGCCCCAGGCGACCTCGTCCACGTGGAGGTCGAAACAGCGACCTCGACGACACTCAAGGGCACCCAGCTCGCCGCAGTTGCCGCGTAGCCGCGATCTCGCCTGGGACGGGCTCCTGAACGCCCGCGACCTCGGAGGTCACCCGACCGAGGACGGCGGGGAGACACGTTGGGAGTCGGTCGTGCGAACCGACAGCGTCAGGCTGCTCACGGACGCCGGTTGGAAGGCCGCGGTCGACTACGGGGTCCGAACAGTGGTCGACCTTCGTTCGGACGAGGAGCTCGCCGCAGACCCACCGGCCGACCTTCCCCTCGAACCCGTCCACATCCCGTTCTTCGACGATCGAGACGATGTCTTCGAGCAGGTCGACGCGGTGAGCTCCGCGGCCGAGAGCCACGCCGAAGCGACGCGGGAGGTCTACCTGATCTTCCTCGAGCACTTTCGGCACAACGTCGCGGCGGCGGTCCGGGCAGTCGCCCGGGCGCCGGAAGGTGGCGTGATCGTCCACTGCCACGGCGGCAAAGACCGGACCGGGCTCGTCTCGGCGTTTCTCCTCCGGATCTCGGGCGTGCCGATCGCAGAGATCGCCGCCGACTATGCACTGAGCGAAGAGCGCCTGCGCACCCGCCATGAGAAGTGGTTCGCGACCGCAGCGGATGAGGCCGAACTCGAGCGTCTCCACCGCATCGCTGCGACCCCGGCGCAATCCATGGTCGGCGTCCTCGAGGAGCTGGAGCGCCGATACGGGAGCATCGCGGACTACCTGAAGGCGGGCGGCGCGTCGGACGAGGACCTCGTGCAGGCCCGTGCCCGCCTCCGTGACTGAGCTCGTCATCGCGGTCTTCGGGCCGACGGCGTCGGGAAAGAGCGACGTCGCCGAGGCGATCGCCGACCGGGTTCCGGCCACGCTCATCTCGGCGGATGCGATGCAGGTCTACCGGGGCCTGCCGCTTCTCACCAACCAGTCCGATCGCCCGACCGAGCTGGTGGGGATCTGGGATCTCGACCACGAGGCGTCAGTGGGTGAATACGCGGAACTAGCCCATGAGGCCGTCGACCGTGCGCTGGAGGCGGACGTGACGCCGATCGTCGTCGGAGGGACCGGCCTCTACCTCCGGGCCGCCCTCGTCGAGCTCGATCTGCCGCCCGCCCCGGAACCGAGCGTCCGGGCCCGCTGGGAGGCCGAGCACGCCCGCCTCGGAGCGGAGGCCGCGCACGAGCTCCTCGCCGATCGAGACCCGGCAGCGGCGGCCCGGCTGCATCCAAACGACCGGCGCCGCGTCGTGCGGGCCCTCGAGCTCGCCGACTCGGGCGCCTCGCTCGTGCCGCGGGTAGGCCGACTCTGGAGCGAAGAGACCAGGCATCCAACGCTGATCGTCGGGCTCCAGGTGCCGAAGGACGTCCTCGAGGGTCGTATCCGGGAGCGGACGCAGCGAATGTTCGCGTCCGGCGTGGTGGACGAGGCACATCGAGCTCTCGGGGGGCCGATCTCCTCGACCGCCCGCACGACGTTCGGGCTGCGTGAGATCGGCGAGCTTTCGGAGGACGAGGCGAAGGAGATCATCGTCCAGAGGACGACGCGGTACGCGTCGTACCAGCGCAAGTGGATGCGACGGGTACCGGGCCTTGTTAGCGTGACGGCCGACCGCCCGGCGGGCGAGGTCGCCGATGAGATTCTCGAAATGGCACGGACTCGGCAACGACTACCTGCTGGTCCAGCGGGCTGACATCGGCTTCCCGCTGACCGACGCCCAGGTTCGCCTGCTCTGCGACTACCACTTCGGCGTCGGCTCCGACGGCGTGCTCGAAGTCGTCTCGGCAGAGGAGGCCGATGCCGACGTCGTGATCTGGAACCCCGACGGCTCGACCGCCGAGCTCTCGGGAAACGGGACGCGCATCGCGGCCCGCTGGCTCGCACGCAGGAGCGGAGCAAACACCGTGCGAATCCGCGTCGGTCCGCGCGAGGTCGTCGCCCGCATGCGCGGAGGCCTCGACGTCGAGATGGACATGGGACCTGTCGAGGTGGGGAATCCTGAGAGCCTCGACGTCGCCGGGGAACCCATCGAGTTCACGCCGGCGTCGGTGGGGAACCCGCACGCAGTCGTCCGGATCGAGCCAGATCGGGAGACATTGCTCAGGCTCGGGCCGCTGATCGAGAATCATGCTCGCTTCCCCGAGCGGACGAACGTCCAGCTCGTACGGGTCGATGGCGAGCACGACATCACCGTCGGGGTCTGGGAGCGTGGGGCAGGGGAGACGCTCTCGTCCGGTACGAGCGCCGTTGCGACCGCCGGAGTCGCCGTCGCGCGGAGATGGTGCTCGAGCCCCATTACCGTTCACCTGGCGGGCGGAGACCTCCTCGTCGAGCTCGACGACAGGATGGACGCCCGGCTCACCGGGCCTGCGCAGGAGATCTTCGAGGGCGAGACGAGTGAGGAGCTCGCGCTGTGAGATTCGCGCGCCGTCTCGACGCCGTCCCGCCATACCTCTTCGCGGAGCTCGAGCGCCAGATCTCTTCGAAGAAACGGGAGGGAATTGACGTCATCAGCCTGGCGATCGGAGACCCCGACCTCCCGACCCCGGACGCGATCGTCGAGGCGGCGGCCGCGGGGCTCCGCGACGCGGCAACCCATCGGTATCCGACGAACCACGGAATGGACGAGCTCCGGGAGGCGGCCTCGTCCTTCTACCGAGACAGGTTCGGCGTCGAGATCGACCCGGAAGGCGAGGTCGTCCCTGCGCTCGGCGGCAAGGAAGCGGTCGGTCACATCGCCATGGCAATCCTCGATCCCGGTGATGTCTCGCTGAGCCCGGAGCCCGGGTACCCGCCCTACACGTCGGGACCGATCTTCTCCGGCGCTGACATCCACTACCTGCCGCTCACGCCCGAGAACGAGTTCTTCCCCGATCTCGATGCGATCCCCGAGGAGATGACCGGCCGCGCGAACCTCCTGTACCTGAACTATCCGAACAACCCGACCGGAGCGGTTGTGCCGGACAGCGCCTTCGGACGGGCGGTGGACTTCGCCCGGGAACACGATCTGATCGTGATTCACGACAACGCGTACTCGGAGGTGTGCTTCGACGGCTACCGGGCGCCGAGCTTCCTCGAGACGCCCGGCGCGAAAGAGGTCGGCGTCGAGATCTTCTCCCTCTCGAAAGGGTGGAACATGACCGGCTGGCGTTGCGCGCTCGTCGTCGGCAACGCAGAGGTGGTCGAGCGCTTCAGGCAGCTGAAGGCGAACCTCGACTCGGGGATGTTCGAGGCGCTTCAGCGGGCGACGACCGTAGCTCTGACGGCCGAACGGGACTTTCCCGGCGAGATGTCAGAGGTCTACCGCCGTCGTCGTGACCTCATCGTCCGAGCGCTCGGAACGATCGGCATGGAGGTGGAGCCGCCGCGCGCCACGCCGTACCTCTGGGTCCGGGTGCCCGAGGGATATGACTCGGCCTCGTTCACATCGCTCGTCCTGGAGGAAGCCGACGTCGTCGTCTCGCCCGGGCCCGGCTACGGCGCGAGCGGTGAGGGCTTCGTCCGGCTCTCGCTCACCGTGTCCGACGATCAGCTCGAAGAGGCTGTCCGCCGGATCGAGAGCTCGCTGCAGAAAGTCATAATCCGGACATGACCGCTCGCCGGCCAGACACCGCTTCGGGCGTGCAGCCGGAGCGGGGATTCATCGTGTCCGTAATCCCGCCCGGGATCGACGAGGAGCGGGAGCTCGACGAGTTCGCCGAGCTGGCTCGCACTGCCGGCGTCGACGCCGTCGCGACGCTCGTCCAGCACCGGCAGCGGCCGGATCCCCGCACCTTCGTCGGGAAGGGCAAGCTGGCGGAGCTCAAAGAGGCGTATTCCGCCGCCGGCGCCGATTCGCTTCTCGTCGACGACGAGCTATCGCCCTCGCAGCAACGCCGGCTGGAGGACGAGCTCAAGGCCCGGGTCGTCGACCGGACGCAGCTGATCCTCGACATCTTCGCCCAGCATGCGCACAGCGCCGAGGGCAAGCTCCAGGTCGAGCTGGCCCAGCTCGAGTACAACCTTCCGCGCATGCGGGGCATGTGGCAGCACCTCGAACGCCTGGGGGCCGGCCGCATGGACGGCGGCGTGGGAACGAGAGGCCCCGGAGAGACCCAGCTCGAGACCGACCGGCGGCTTGCGCGCCGTCGCGTCTCGATTCTTCGCAGGCGCCTCAAGGAGCTCGGTAGCCAGCGTCAGACTCGACGGAGGGAGCGACTGCGCTCCCACACTCCGACTGTCGCCCTAGCGGGCTACACGAACGCGGGCAAGTCCACGTTGCTGAACGCGCTGACCGGAGCCGGAGTCTCCGTCAACGACCGCCTCTTCGAGACCCTCGACCCGACGACCCGAGCCTTCGAGGAGGATGGCCGGCGCTATCTCGTCACCGACACCGTCGGCTTCATCCGCCGCCTGCCGCATGAGCTGGTCGAGGGCTTTGCGGCCACGCTCGAGGAGACGCTCGAGGCCGACCTCGTCCTTCATGTCATCGATGCGTCGATGGGCGACGACGAGCTCGACGAGATGATGGCCGCCGTCAACGACGTCATGTCCGAGATCGGCGCAGACGAGCTGCCCGTCGAGCTCGTCCTCAATAAGATCGACACGGTCGACCCCCTCGGACGGCGCCGGCTCGCCAACAGATTCCCCGAGGCGCTGCAGATCTCGGCCGGGACCGGGGAGGGGCTGGATGCCCTCCGAGCCAGGGTCGCCGACCGGTTCGCCGAGCGGTTCGAGCTCGTCCGGATGCTCGTCCCGTACGAGGACGGCGCGAAACTGGCGGAGCTCTACGCGCTCGGGCCGCCGATCGACGAGCGCATCGACGGTCCAGACGGGGTGTTCATCAGGGCACGATTGCCGCGCCGCGAAATCCAGCGCTTCGCTCCCTACCTGATCGCCGACTCCACGGAGCCGACCAGGGCGACACGGTGATCGAGGTCCCGGTCCGCCGCCTGCGGGCCGACGCCGCCGTTCCGGCTCAGGCGTACACGGGCGACGCCGGGCTCGACCTCTCCGCCTGCGACCGCCACGAGCTCGCGCCCGGTGAGCGGGCTGTTGTGCCGACGGGGCTCGCAGTGGCGATCCCCGAAGGCCACGGCGGCTTCGTTCTTCCCCGATCCGGCCTTGCGGCCAAGAACGGGATCACGATCGTGAATGCCCCCGGGCTGATCGACTCCGGCTACCGGGGCGAGGTGCAGGTCGTGTTGCTCAACACCGATCCCTCAACGCCTTTCGTCGTCGAGCCGGGCATGAGAATCGCCCAGCTCGTCGTGCTTCCGGTTCCCCCTGTCGAGCTGGTCGAACTGGAGGAGCTGCCGGAGAGCGAGCGGGGCGCCCGCGGGTTCGGGTCCTCGCGGGTCTGACACGTCATGGGCACCGAGCCGCGAATACGAGTTTCGGCGATTCTCCGCCGCCGTGAGCGCCTCCTGCTCTGCAGGCACGAAAAGCAGGGCAAGGAGTACTGGTTGCTGCCCGGCGGCGGCGTGAACTCCGGGGAAAGCCTCGTCGACGCGCTGCACAGGGAGTTGCGTGAGGAAGTCGGCCTCGGCGAGGACGTGCCCGTCGAAGGCCCCGTTGCCATCGTCGACTCGATCGCGCCGCAGAAGAGCTTCGCGGCCAAGCACGTCGTGCACATCATCTTCGCCGGTGACCTCGGCGATCGCTCGCTCGAGACCGTGACCTCGCAGGATGCGGCCGTGAGAGGCCACCGCCTGTTCTCGGTGGGGGAGCTCGACGAGATCGTGCTGCACCCTCCGATCCAGCGCTTCCTCGCCCGGTGGCGCACGGGTGACCCCGTGGTCTACCTCGGCCCGCTCTGGGTGCCTTAGCGCGCTGCCTTGCCGCCGCGAGCCCTGGCTCGCGCCGCGGACACGGAGTGGGCAAGGCCCTCGAGCGAGTCCTCGAGCGGCTCGAACGTCGGCGTCTCGCCGGTCTGGTGTCCAATCGCCTGCGCGAGCAGCCAGTCGGCAAGCCAGGGGTTCCTGGGCAGGAGAGGCCCATGGAGGTACGTGCCGACGATCCGACCCGCCCAGCAGCCTTCCGAGCCGCTCGAGCCGTCGTTTCCGTATCCGGCCACCACGTGGCCGAGCGGCTTTGCGCCGTCCTCGAGGATCGTGCGCCCCGCGTGGTTCTCGAACCCCGCAAGCGTCCGCGGCTCACCCGGTTCGAGCTCGCACGCGAGCAGCACATCCCCGATCATCCGCCGATCGCCCCAGACGGTGTGCAGCGGGAGGACGCCAGCGCCCGGCAGCTCGACGCCTGACCGTTCGCGATAGAAGCGTCCGAGCAGCTGGTAGCCGCCACAAACAGCGAGCATCGCGACCCCGCTCGCAGCGGCTTCGCGAAGCTCCTCGCCCTTTCCCGCGATGTCCCGGGCCACGAGCGCCTGCTCCCGATCCTGCCCGCCGCCGACGTAGAGGAGATCGTGTGACGCGGGATCCAGGCGGTCGCCCATGCTGATGGACTCGACCCCGAGGTCATGCCCCCGCCAGGCCGCCCGTTGAGACAGGACGGCGATGTTCCCGCGGTCGGCGTAGATGTTCAGGTAGTCGGGGTACAGATGGCCGACCCGGATCCTCACGCGGCCCGCTCCCAGTACGGCTTGACCCAGCCGCGATCCGTGGCGATGCCGCGTAGGGAGAGCATCGCGGTGTAGGTCGGGAGGACGACGAGCTCGCCACCGGGGGGCGTCAGCTCCAGGCCCCGGTCGAGTGCGCGATCCAACTCGGGCACGACCTCGATCCCGGTCTCGGGAAAGCCTCCGTACTTACAGCGCAGCGCAAGTTCCGCTGCGCGGCCCCCGGAGACCACGACGCGGTCGAGGCGCTCCAGGAGGGGCTCGAAGTCCACGTCCCAGATCCAGGAGACATCTCGTCCATCGGCGATCGCGTCGTTCAGCGCGATCACGGCCAGGCGGGGCGGCCCGCCGGCGACGAGGGTTCGAACGACCTCGTTGGCGCCGGCCGGGTTCTTCACGAGGAGGATCAGCACCGACTCGTCACCGACCCGGATCCGCTCGAAACGCCCGAAGGCGGCGTCGAACCGCTCGAGGCCCGACCGGATCTGCTCGCGAGAGGCGCCGAGAACCCCGGCGAGCGCTGCGGCAGCGACCGCGTTGTAGACGTTGTAGAGGCCCGGAAGAGGGAGCCGCACGCGAAGCGATCCCTCCGAATCGACGAGATCGAACGACACGGCCTCGAGCCCGTGCGGCTCGACGGCCCTGGCTGCCAGATCGAGCGCCGGCCGGGCGTGGCCGCAGCCGGGGCAGCGGTAGTCGCCGAGATGGCCAACGTACGCGACCGAGTAGTCGTAGGGCGTCCCGCAGCGCACGCACCACTTCGAGTCCGCGGCATGCTGGAGGGTCGGCGAGCCACAGGCCGGGTCATCCAGCCCGAACACGACCGCGCGCTCGCGCTCGCGCGCGAGATCCCCGACCTGCGGGTCGTCGCCGTTGACGACGAGGACGGACGCCGGATCAAGGTCCCGCGCGACGCCTCGCCAGCGCTCGGCGACCAGCTCGAGCTCTCCGTATCGGTCGAGCTGGTCGCGGAAGAGGTTGCCCAGGCAAATCGCCTGCGGTCGCACTCTGCGAGCAACGTCGGGCAGCGCCGCTTCGTCGACCTCGAACAGTCCCAACTCCGCGCCGTTCGACGAGAGGAGCGTCGATGCGATTCCCGAAAGCAGGTTCGCCCCGGCGCGGTTGTGCGCGAGCTTGACCTTCGGGGAAAGGATCTCCGCGACCATCGCCGCCGTCGTCGTCTTTCCGTTCGTGGCCGAGACGATGGCCGAACCGCGAGGGAGGCGAGAGGCGAGGCGGCGCACCGCCGTCGGGTCGAGGACGTTCAGGAGCTTGCCGGGGAGGGTCGTGCCTCCTCCGGCGCCGGCGAGGCGCGAGACGCGGCCCGCCACGCGGGCCGCGGCCATCCCCGCTGCAAGCGGTAGTCGCGGACGCATTTCCGCCTGAGCGTAACTCGAACGGGCTTTTTCGCCTTCGGCCCTCGATCACTCGAACGAGGGATCTTCTAAACCCTCACCCAAAGGGGTGATGGGGAACGCGCGTCCCACGGCCACACTGCGCACGGCTTGTCAATCCAAGTCGTCAGACCGCGCTGGGTGGCGCGGGGAGGGAGAGGGATGCAGCGAACAGGCGGAAACAGCACGGGCGCCAGGGCAATCCTGGTCGTTCTCGTGGTCGGAGTCATGGGTCTCGCGGCCTCGCCGACCGCGCTCGCACGCGATCGCGGCGGGCCGGGCCAGCCGGGTACTCAGCAGGCGGCTCCGATGCCATTTTGCTCGCTTCCTCCTCTCAAGGCCCCACGCCTCGTTTCCTGGTCGGACTGAGAGACAGAAATGAAACTGCGGCCCGCGACATTCGCGGAGAAGATGGAGACAGCAAATGAAAGGTAAGAGCGGGTCCTCTCGCGGCGAGCAGCGCTCGTCCGCGCTTTGGGGGACCGGAAACCGCGGAGGAGACTCCCGGTCGAACGCGCTCTGGGGCAAGGGAGGTCGCGGCCTCGTCACTGCGCTCGTCGCAGTGCTGGTCGTCGCTGCTCCGCTTGCTGCCGGTGCGCACAAGAGCGAGCGGAAGAACGATCAGAACGGCGCCACTGCAGCGCCGACCTACATCGATCCCTTCCTGATGGCGAAGGCGAACACGGCGCCGAACGAGCTCGTCAAGGTGATCATCGAGTCGAACGCCGGGATCAGCAACGCCAAGCAGGCGTTCAACTACGCCGATCACAACGAGACGAGCCAGAAGGGCAAGGACGACGCCGAGAAGGTCAACCGGAAGCTCGGTTTCGTCGGCTCAGTGGCCGTGGAGCTCAAGGCGAAGAAGATGTTCTACCTCGCCAACATCCCAGGTCTCACGGTCACGTACGACGCCCGCGTGAAGCTCAGCGGGACGGTCACGCCGACGTCGAAGCATCTCTGGACGACAGCCTCGGGCGTGAAGCCTCTCTGGGGCAATCGGCCCGCAACGGGTCAGGTCATGCCGACGATCGCCATCGTCGACTCGGGGATCGACAAGAACCGCCCCGACTTCGACATGGGTGCTCGCGTCATCGACGACGTCGTGATCACACAGCTCGAGCCCAACTCACCGGGCGACGGCCGCGGTCACGGCACCTTCGTGGCTGGTATCGCTGCGGGCAGCGCCAAAGATCAGGCCGGCGCGGCACCGCAGGCGAACCTGATCA
>Ga0180121_10000246_pt1 | contig 21562 bp, 19 predicted proteins | sample AntDrymUQ5402106_2_FD_129676 | JGI IMG/M metagenome (GOLD analysis project Ga0180121, IMG submission 129676) | Polar desert sand microbial communities from Dry Valleys, Antarctica - metaG UQ540 (21.06) (version 2) (version 2) | ecosystem: Environmental > Terrestrial > Soil > Desert | place...
AAGTTCGGGAGCAATGAATATGTACACTTTCGCTATCTCAATAATGTACTCCGGCGATATTTTTTTCACAAAGCTTCCGCGGTTAGGTACCATTTCCAGGTAGCCTTCGCTGTGAAGGATTCTAAGCGCTTCTCTCACGGGGACTCGGCTGACTCCGAATACCTTTGCTAACTGTTTTTCCTTTAAATGTTCTCCGGATTTAAGATTACAATACATTATTTCTTTACGAAGGTGATCTGATATTTTGCTAACAATTGTGTCTTTGCAGGTTTTCATAGTTGATAATACCGTGTTATGTGAATTGAAGGAAAATACCTATTTTAAGTTAACTATGAAGTATATAATATGAAGATTACTAAACAAATAGAATAAATAGAAACAAATAAAACAAATAGAATCAAATAGTTTAAAAAGAATAAGTGTGAAAGTACAATGTCAGAATAAATTTCTATGACAGACTTCTCTTTCTTCTGCGTCCCTCTGGCTTCTGAAAATTATATATCAATTAAAAATTATTAACGCTAATTTATTAAAACTTAATCTCATCGAAATGAAAAAAATCTTTACTTTATTATTTCTAATAGTTACTTCATCTGCTTTTCCTCAAAGTATTAATAATATGTTATCTCTTGGAACAAGAAATGAATTTACCGCTGGTGGAACGCCTGCCGGATGGCATTATGCATCATGCTGGGGATATGTTGCCGGTGGAAGAGAATACGCTATCATAGGCCACTATGCCGGAACAACAGTTTACGATGTAACCAATCCTGCCAACATTTTGAATAAAGGTACAATACCAGGTCCAGGATCTTTTTACAATTACCGTGAAATGAAAACTTATTCCCATTACTTGTACATAGTTTCCGAAGGTGGACAGGGAGTACAGATAGTCGATCTTCAGTATCTGCCAGATTCCTTACATTTTGTAAGAAGTTATGTTTTTGCAGGCTATACTAGGTCGCACTCAATATCACAAGACGGAAGATATTTATATTGCAACGGAGGAACTTACAATAACGGCGGAGTATTCATACTTGACCTGCTTGATCCAGAAAATCCAGTCAAGAGAGGACAATGGGGCACAAGATATATTCATGACAGTTTTATAAAAAATGATACTATATTCGGATCTGCAATATCTAACGGATATCTTGTCTTGCTCGATGCAAGAAACAAAGATTCAATTAAGTTCATAAGAGAATTTACTTACCCTGGAGCTGTTACTCATAATGCATGGACAACGGAAGATCGCAGGATCTTAATTACAACCGATGAAGGTGGATCTAATCACGCAAAGATATGGGACATTAGTAATATTTCCACTCAGGTTCAGCTAGCAGACTTAACTCCTTATGACGGAGCTTCGATGGTTCACAATGCATATGTAAAGGGAAATCTTCTATATCTTGCTCATTACAGGGCAGGGGTAATTGTTTACAATATACAGAATCCAGCGGTGCCGGTTGAATTGGGGCATTATGATACTTATCCGGGAGTCAATAATACGGTGTATCAGGGTTGCTGGAATGTTTACCCTTATCTGCCTTCAGGAAATATTATTGCAAGCGATATCTCCACGGGACTTTATATTCTGAGATTAGGTATGACAGGTGTTAATGAAAATAATACTGCTGTTGATAATTATACACTAATGCAAAATTATCCAAATCCCTTTAATCCACTGACAACAATAACTTATTATATTCCGAAATCATCAAATGTCAAGATCCGGGTGACAGATGAGGTCGGAAGAGAAGTGAAAACACTTGTAAATGAATTTCAAAATACAGGCAGCTATTCGGCCGAATTTAACGGTGACAAATTAGCTTCGGGAATTTATTATTATACTATCGAGGCCGGGAATTTTGTTGAAACAAAGAAAATGATAATGGTAAAATAAATACATGCAAAAGTTAATGAACCAATTAAAATTATTTTATATTGTTTTGTTTTCTTTGTTCAGTGATGTGAGCAGCGCTCAGATAATTCCTGAAAAAGTCAGCATCGGAAATATTCCTGCCGCACTAAAGTATCAGGGTACAATTGTTAAAGCTTTTTCATGGGTGGACAATAATTCAGTTAGCTACATTCTTTACTGCGAAACGGATGAGCACAAATCCAATACAAATCCCGATGAAAGAAGCAAAGAGCTATTTATATATTATTACTATGGAGATGAATTAGTGTGGAAGATAAATGACTTTGTAAAAAACTGCGAATTTGATATATCGACGCATTTCATTGACCCCGCGCTTTCAGTAACTGATCTAAATGATAACGGGTCAATTGAAATATGGGTTATGTACAGGCTCGGTTGCAAAAGTGACGTAAGTCCCTGGCCACTGAAGCTGATTATGTATGAAGGCAAAGAAAAGTTAGCAATAAGGGGAGAGACGAGAGATTATTCAGAAACTTATGAAGCTGAACAAGATAGTCCAAAGAAAATTGATGATAATTTTAAAAAGGGTGATAAAAAAATCCTGGATTATGCCCTGAGTCTATGGAAGAAAAATAACATTCCTAACTGGGAATGAAATAAATTTTTTAGTTAAGAGTAATTTATAGGGACTCTATGATATTGGTTGTATACGCTTATTCATTCCTTTTAACAGAGAGAGTTTATAACTATATTATACTCAAAGGTTATAGGAAATTACAGCAAATAAAGTTTAGCAAGTGTTGCCCTCTTTTTCCTGAATAAATTAAAGATAAAGATTAGGATCATAAAGCATTTCTTCTCACAAACTTCAGTCTGCAAAATTCCTTACCCTTAATAATTAAGAATAATTAAAGATCATTTTGCGATATATGAAATTTAAACCTGTAAAGTTTTACGGTGACAAGAAGACAGATATTATGAGCACCTTAAGAATAAGAGTTAAAGAATATTTTGATGCGCATAATTTACAAAGATTTGGAAACTCTGCCATGATCTGGAAAACCGTGATCATGCTCTCAGTATATATTATTCCTTACATTTTAATGATCTCCGGATTAATTACAAGTTCGTGGATAATATTTGGACTTTGGATAATTATGGGTTTCGGAATGGTGGGAATCGGCCTTTCAATAATGCACGATGCTAATCACGGTTCATATTCAAAGAATCCCACCGTAAATAAATACATGGGGTACTTAATTAACTTTATTGGCGGTAGTGCGGTGAACTGGAAGATACAGCATAATGTGCTTCATCATTCTTTTACAAACATTGACGGACTTGATGAAGATATCAGCATCGGAAAAATGCTCAGATTTTCTCCTCATCAGAAGCGTTATAAAGTTCACAGGATACAGCATTACTATGCATGGTTCTTTTATTCTTTTCTTACTCTTAACTGGGTTGTCAGCAAAGATTTTCTTCAGTTATTCAGGTATAAGAAAATGGGATTGATCAAAGCACAGAATAAAACTTTTCTGGGTTCCTTCATTGAGCTTGTACTTTCGAAGGTAGGATATATTGTATACTTTATCGTAATACCAATGCTTCTAGCGCCGATCCCCTGGTGGGAGACGCTGCTTTGCTTCGCTTGCATGCATTTCCTTGCGGGACTTGTCGTTGCAATTGTTTTTCAATGCGCGCACGTAATGCCTTCATCCGAATATCCTCTCCCCGATAATGATGGAAAAGTTGAGACAACTTTTACACTTCATCAACTCCGAACCACAGCAAATTTTTCTCCGAAAAACAGGTTCTTATCATGGTACATTGGAGGACTTAATTACCAGATCGAACATCACCTGTTTCCTAATATATGCCATGTTCATTATAGACAAATATCTAAAATTGTCAAAAAGACTGCCGCTGAATACGGTATTCCTTATAATGTTCATTCGAATTTTTTAAAGGCAATATGGAACCATATAAAAATGCTCAAAGACCTTGGCAAATATGATGAACTTCCCGTGGCAATTGGAAAATAAAACTCCTCGATTTATTTAATTTCAACTTATAGTTAATTTCATCATACTAATTTAACCCTTATCAATTCTTCCTATAAGCTTAGAGAAGAAATGTGAATTTAAAGAAAAAAGTTTTCAAAAAAATTCAGCGATTCTTAAATACATGTTTCAGTAAATTCGCAGTAATTTAACTTCACAACTGAAGTCATTTACAATGCAAGGCACAAAACCAACGGAACGAACAAGGCATACCGGATTGCCGATTATGCTTTTGACTATTAAACTTGTATCCGTATGCAATATGATTTGAAGATTGACGATTTTTAATTTTGAGATTTGTAGTTTTACTCTAAAGCGAAAATAAAAATTCAATATCAAAAATCTCAAATCCAAAATCTCAAATCTAAAATGGAAATAATGTCCTACTGTAAATATATAAGCTCTCTCCCAAAAACTGAATTCAATATCCACCGTGAATATCACGATAATCAATATGGTTTTCCAATTGATGATGATGATGAATTATTCGGAAGGCTAATACTTGAAATTAACCAAGCCGGCTTGAACTGGACGATAATTTTAAACAAACAGAACGCTTTCAGAAAAGCTTATCACAGTTTTAATATAAAAAAAGTCGCTTCATACAAAGAAAAAGATCTCACACGACTTTTGAATAACTCTGGTATTATCCGCAACCGCCTTAAGATAAATGCAGCAATAGAAAATGCAAAAACAGTTTTATTATTACAAAAAGAATTCGGCTCTTTTAATAAATGGCTTGGCCATTATCATCCGAAAAGTAAAGAGGAGTGGACAAAGCTTTTCAAAAAAACTTTTAAATTTACCGGCGGAGAGATTGTGAATGAATTTCTTATGAGCACAGGATGGCTTCCAGATGCGCACGAAAAAAATTGTCCGGTATTTTTTAAAATCGTGAAGAAAAAGCCGATGTGGCTTAAAAAGTAGGTTTGTAAGGTTTATAAAGTTTGTAAAGTTTCGTAAGTTTGTAAGTGGCAGCCGTATGGAAAAAGACAAACAAATATTAGTTTCCGTTTTTACTTCAAGTAATAATGCATTATGTGCAGCAGCCAAGTCAATTCTCGAAAACTATAAAATAGAATATTTTCCAGAAGGAGAGTTTAATGCTTATTCGTCATTATATGGTTTGGAAATAAAAGTATCTGAAAAAGACGAAAAGTTTGCAAGAGAACTTCTTAAGGAATTAGAGGAAGACAAATACTACTTGCCGGATAAATTCAATAAAAAATTGAAGCCATATATTGGTTATTTGATTATTATAACAATTATACTTTTGATTGCGGGGATGGTATTGGTATTTTCATTAGTGAAGTAATGTGGCTTAAAGAATGTGACGGATGTAAGAATTAGAATTTCTTGGAGAAGAAGAATTTCCGGAGAAGTAATTATACAGAATATTTTTAAAATAAATTTTGTAATTTTGACTAATAATTAATTCTAATATATAAAAAAAGATGAAAAACATAATTTGTGTAATGCTTGTGCTGGTAATCTGCTCTGCTGCCAATGCACAAGATTTGAATGAGGCGGATGTTCCTGCTTCTGTAAAAGCAAAATTCGCTTTATTATATCCCGAAGTGAAAAATGTTAAATGGGAAAAGGAAAATGGATACTATGAAGCGGAGATGGATCAAAGCAAAATCGAGACCTCCGTATTGTTGGACGGGTCAGGTAATCTTATTCAGACCGAGACCGAAATTCGTGCTTTGGACCTTCCTAAGGGAGTAAGTGATTATTCCTCTCAAAATCTCAGGAGCCAAAAGATAAATGAGGCAACGAGGATCGTTGACGCCTCCGGGGTTATAACTTATGAAGCAGAAATAGGAAATACGGATTATCTATTTGACTCTGACGGAAAATTCATAAAAAAAGATTCTGACAGTGATGATAACGAAAAAGATGATGATAATAAGTAGATCTTCATTTTTATGAAGAAAATAATATAAATCCGTTCAATTATTTTATGAGAGTCAGCCTTATAAGCAGGCTCTCTTATTTATTACAAAAAGTTAAACAAAAATAAATAGGAAAGGAACAATATTTTATTTTACAATTCCGTTGGGATTTTGAATGTATAACAAATCTATTATTATTGGAAAAGTTTAAAAGACGTCTCCAACAAGTGTGTATAAAAAAGGGCAAGTTGCTTTCTATTCCCTCTATGTTTCCCAGGCCCAAACCTGAGAAACAATTGACTTACCCTACAAAGCCAAGCCTTGTAAGGTAGAAGGAATTAAACAAGTAAATTGAGTTACGGTCTTGCAATACTGATAAAATTAGATGCATTGTTATCTGCAATTGAAGCATCGGATCCATCAACAAACATATCTCCGTTACAGTCTTCCCGCACATATCCTGAAAGAAAATTATTCGATGCATTATCTACTAAACTTAAATCCGATCCGTCTATAGTTCCATCCTGGTTTATGTCACCACTATAAATACAATATTTGGAACCTTTCAATATCATATTATTTCCATACGCCTGTGATACTGCAGCAGTAAAGTCATAATCCATCTCACCTCCAGCAGTAAATACTAAACCTGAATTGCTCCATGTCTCGAGACTGTTTCTATGTTTGACTACTATGTAATATGTTCCGGAAGAAGCACTATTAAAAAAGAATTCTCCCATAAAAGTTACAGAATCTATAACCGCTTTTGCAGAATCAACTATTACAAAAGGCGCAGTTGAATTTCTTCTGAAGTTCTTAAATTGAATTGTATGAATTCTGTTCCCTGTCAAACCCTGTGTTGCTCTTACAATACTTGCAGCGGCTATTTGAATAATCTCGTTGTTACCTGTGGAAGTTGCACCGACTGACATTGTTATTGTTCCCGCACCCGAATTGAAAGATACAATACTCGTTGAAGTGGCTATGCCCGTTCCGGTTATTAATCTTCCTGCAACTACACCTGCGAAACTTGCAACATTTGACAAAACGGCGCTTCCTGCAACCCTGTTAGCAGTAGTTCCAAATATTCCAATAAGATTTATTCCAAATCCACTTACCGCTCCGTCATATACTTCTGTTGCAGATATTGGACCGTAATTAGCCGCTACGGGTGGAGTTGTCCCAAAAGTTATAAATCCGTTTGTATTAATGGCAAAATTTGTATAGGCAACTCCGTTGAATCTGAAGGAAAACGGAATTCTGTTTGATGGATAAGTAACATCATCAAGATTCATAGGATTGGTAATCGTTGAAGTTGAAAAAGCTACTACTGTATCTCCGGCAATTTCCGTATATATACCCTGATGACTGGAAAATGTGTAACTAGCTACTTGAGGAGATAAGTTTAGATTGAAAGATAGGAATAAAACTATTGAAAGGAATGAAAATAATTTTTTCATAATTTTTTTTAAAAGTTTTTCAAAATTTCAGAAGACTTTTTCTCCTTTCAAAGAGTTCATCTTTTAAATTATTTCTTTACAGCCTTCTCAAAGAATTAAGAAATAATTTAAAAGAGATTATATGTGGACCTTTCTTTCCGGATTTTAATTTAATGAACACGTTCTCCTGTTTTTGAGAACTTATTTTATTTAATTGGGGTATTTACTCGTTCTTTACTCAGAATACTCTTGTGTGGAGTACTTTAGTCATTAGAAGAGTAGCATGTGAAGACAAGAGGGAGTAGAAGTGAGTTTCTTCGTTTGGTGTCTTTAATGTGTTTCTTCTTTAAACATGGCCAAAAATTAAGAATAGTATTGAACCATTACAAAAATATGATTACTGTTCTTATATTAGTTACACAATTTCGGAATAATTTTACATAATTCACTTACTCACCTGTGAGATTTTCTGGTAGGTGACCATCTTAAGAAGATATGACGGGTTGAGTGGTTCGGACTATAGTGATTTGTTGCAGCTTTATTGTTCGATGAAGTTATTTCAGAAGAAGAGATTAAGGTTTCACAATAGAAGCAAAGGGCAGAGTATAAAGGATTATGAAGTCTAGGAAAGTACTTAAACCTCTTTTCGCAAGGTTTTTTAAATTACTTCCTCAAAGACCGTTATCTCTTTCTTGTATAAATCTATGTTTAAACTTTCAGATCAGAATGCATAACCAAGACCAGCATAGATTCTGTATTTGTTATCCGCCTGTTCGCCGATGAATTTCTGACTTATTGGAAACTGATAATTGAGATCCAGTGAAAATTTCCCGTAATAAAAATCTACACCTCCTGTTCCGAACCAGACATCGCCGCCGCTGCCTTCAGACGGTTTACCGCTTTGCTTATCCTGTTTTGCAGTTTCGAAATATACTCCTGCGTGCGGCAAAAACGTTATCTTTGATGAAGGGATCTCATAAAAAAATGTCGAGGTCCAGTTGAATCTGTTTCCAAATTTATAATCGTTTTTATTTTCACCGTTGATTGTATAGACAAAATCATTTCTCCAGCCGACGCCAACTTTTTCCAGCTTAGCAAGGTGCAATGCTGTCATTATGAGATCAAGGCTTCCGGTTCCCGGCTGAAAATGCGGATCGACAACTCCGAATGTCAGAGTTTTATTATAAACTCCCGTAGGAATATTTAAGCCACCTCCAAGGAATAATCTCTGCCAGAAATTTGTCATACCTGTAATAGGAGAATTATAGACCTGGTATTGCGCAAGTAATTTCGCATCGCCAATTCCGTTTAGCCTTTTGCCGTCTATTTCATTTGAGCCAAAGGGAATGCTGAATAAAACTCTGAACTTAGGAGTAAAGTAATATCTGACATAAAATTCAAGATCATTATAGTATTCAGTAGAGGCCACGGTTCCATGATCGGGATGATCTACCATCGGATCTGATTCTACCGCAGGATGCCCTTCTGTAAAGAATTTGATCGAACTGAATCTGATGCCCAACTGGTTTTTTGCGAAATTAGGATCGAGACCCATATAACATCCGCATAGGTCACATTCCGTGTTTCCTATATCGTTAATATCCGAAAGTTTTAAAGGTGTCTTAAGAAATTTTCCATCATGTAAAGGGGAAGCATTTCCGGATACTGCAAACACTGTTAAAAGCAAAACTAAAATTAATTTTTTCATTTTTTTAATTTTAATAACTTACATCGAAATAAGTATCATAAGAATGTCCGTTTTTTGAAATAGTAATATTGATCCTCCATGCTCCGCTTCTGTCAAAATTAACCTTACCTTTATAGTGGCCGTTACTCGAACCAACAGGGGTTACATTATTAGAGGTTGTATGTCCGTCACTGATGAATCGGGGTGTCATTACAATTGAATAAGAGCCATCAGGGGGAAAAAGTTCCGGCTCATTTCTGCTGATCAAAAATTCAAAATCGTTTAAGCCTGTTACCGGAATGTTTGGTGCAATGTATGATAAAAACAATTTTGCGCTGTCCGGCATTATGATAGACTTAAATCCATTTGGATTGTCCCTGACTCTCCCCGGTGAATATTCATACTCTCCTTTTGGTTCTCCCTGTGACTGGTGATTATGAACTCCAATATGTATATGCCAGTGAGCAGAATTATCCGTAAATGACTGTGTAAGAACTAACGCACCTTTGAATTTACCCTCTACTGCCAATTCCGGGGGATTTTCATGCGGAGCACTGTGCCCATGATTTTGGGGATCAAACGTTATGTGCGCATCTGTGATTATTGCGTTTGTTACTGAGTCATATAAAACTATGTAAACCGGATTATAGCCTGTGTGCATGGAGTCCTCTGCATAAATTACTATAATAGCTGCCGCGCCCAACGCATAATTTGAATCCAGTTTTATTAAATTTGCGGTGTTTGCCGGAGGACCAGCCGAAGGATTAGAATCATCTTTGCAAGATTGAAATGATAAAGCTCCGGTAAAAATTGAAAATATAAATAGTGTGTATGCAACTTTTCCTTTTTTCATTTTTAAAAATTAATTTATGAATGATCACAGTTCGGAAATTGCTTTCCTAGTGTGAAAATAAAATGAAATATTATTATAGAAAAGTTACGCCTGAGGCGGGTGCTCTATTTCGAAGTAAAAATCGTTAGTTGTTATTATTACTTTGTATGAAAAATATTCATTGTTGTCTGATAGAAATGGAAGCAATTCGGATTCATTTCTCACATATTCGCTCAGAATTAATCTATTTTCAGATTTCTGATCTTTATTTTTGCTGACATCGTTATCCTCATTCATCTGTTTATATAAATAGCATTGAGCATTGCAGCATGGTTTTACCTTTTCGCAATAATCTTCTGTCAGCGCATTAACATTAATTGTATAGAGTGAATAATAAAATGCGACATAATTAGCATGAAGAAACAATATGAGAACTAATGCTAAGCAAAATATTTTTTTAACCTTGTTGTTCAAATAATATGTTAATTTTGTGAAGATAAATTACTGCATTGGAGATTTTAAAGCAATGCAATGAATGACTTCTATAATTATAAAATGTCCGGTGATTTTATTATCTCAAGATCTATGAGTTTTTGCTCTTGCGGACTTATCGATCCGTACCCCCATATTCCTCCTGATGACTGGGCAACATGTTTTGCAAGAGTAACATAACTCTTATGAATCTCCTTAGCAAAATTTTGACCCAGTTTTGGAAGTATGTCGTTCAGTTTCTGAAGTTCACTGTTGACTGCTAATGTTCTCTCATCGACATTCTCCGGCATTGCCAAAATTAATTCTTTCAACGATTCATTAAAACATGAATCTACCTCCTTATAATAGCTTTGTAAAATTGATTCCTTATTTTCACCTCTGAAATGCGTTATCTTTGCTCCCCAGTCAGTTTCTTTTTCTTCAATATTTCCTTCGGCTCCCGCAATAAGCAAAGTTATCAGGGCGGGGGCGTTCAATAATAAGTTTATTTCTTTTTCGTTTAAATTTCTGAATTCTGCTATCATTTACCCTAATTTTATTTATTTTAAGAAACATAAAATCCTTTTAAGTATAAAGGAAAAATTTAAAACATTGAAATTGTTGGTTGGTACCTTTTTCAATGTGCACGAACTTTGTATATGAGGATTTCTCTACCTAATAAAGTTTTTACTATAATGTTTTTTCTATGCAGATTCGGTCTTTCAAAAGCCTATGTCTGTTAGACAGAGGTAGATTTGAAATAATAGCATTTATAAAGTTTTTACATTTTATGAGGATCTGTATAACAATCTGTATTTAAAAATCATTTCCTAATTATAATATTGCTGCACTAAATTTTAATTTATTCTAATTGGTAAAGAAGAAAGGGAATAAAAAGGAGAACCTTGGAAAATATTTTTTATTAGGAACGGTCACAGCCGTTATTCTCTTCATGATCTTTTCCGTTATCAGAAAAGACGAGCCCGGAACTGATGAAAGAATGCTGCATACATGGTCTCCGGAGATGGATTCCACTTTTGTGAAGGATTGTTATAATAAGTATAAACTACAAGTAAAAGATAACGTTCAGTTCCAGGAATCAATGAAAGGATTCTGCAGGTGCATGTTGGAAAAAATTAAAACCCGATACAATGAGTACGAGGTTGATAAAATGACCGATGCAGAAATTAAACAATGGGACACTGAGTGCAGGAGCCAGCTCCTAAATCCTAACATCCAAATAAAATAATTTTGATCCGGAGTTTCAATGCTATACTCAATAGATAATAAGAATTTTACTGATCCCACAGTTAACCTTGCGCTTGAAGAATACTGCGTGCGCAATCTCGATATGAGAAGTGATTATCTTTTATTTTATATTAACGAGCCTTCTATAATTATAGGAAAACATCAGAACACTATTGAAGAAATAAATACCAAATATGTAAAGGATCACGGGGTTCACGTGGTAAGAAGGATTTCCGGTGGAGGAGCTGTTTATCATGACGAAGGAAATCTGAATTTCAGCTTTATGACAAAGCATTCCCAGAAAAGCATTCACAATTTTAAACTGTTTACTAAACCTGTAATTAAAACACTTCAGGGTCTTGGAGTTGATGCGGTCTTGAACGGTCGTAATGATATAACCGTAAACGATAAGAAAATTTCCGGGAATGCGCAATTCACGGATACGAAATCAATGTTCAGTCACGGAACACTGCTCTTCAATTCGAATCTGAATAACGTCGTAAAAGCATTAAGTATAAAAATGGATAAAATAGAAAGCAAAGGGATAAAATCTATAAAAAGCCGTGTGGTAAATATTAAGGATTTTATCAGGCAGGAAATGACAATTAGTGAATTCAGGAGCAAACTTCTCGATTCAATTTTTGAAGGATATGATTCTCTTCCTGTTTATGAATTAAATGATGACGAATGGGAAAAAGTTTATAGATTGTCTGAGTCTAAATATAAAACGTGGGAATGGAATTACGGAAGATCTCCGGAATTCAATATTCAAAAAATAAAGAGATTTAGTTTTGGACAGATAGATGCCCGTTTTAATATCAAAGACGGAGTGATCGAAGAAATAAGTATATACGGAGATTTTCTGGGGCATGGTGATATGGTTGACATTGAGACCAGACTGAGAAAAATTAAATATGGAAAAAAATATTTAACAGAATCTCTGAAGGACATTGATCTGAGTCACTACTTCGGAGATCTCTCTATGGATGGATTTTTAGATTTTTTATTGTATTGAATAAATTTTTTAATGTATACAATTATGAAGGAACGTTATAATTATTAGGTAGGTTATTGCTATCTCAACCTGACACAGTTCTAGTTTTTTCTTTCCTGTTCGCGTCAGGCAGAAATATTTGTTCTAACATTAATTTGATCTCCACACCACGATTATATATGGGTGAATTCAGGATATACGTACTGAAATATAAAGCGTTTATGTTTTTGCATATCGTTAACATATCACTTGTATATTAGGTTGTTGTGTGGAGATTTTTTTTGAAGAGTTCTAGCTATTTATTAGCTCTCTGGCGCTATTTCTTGCAGCCTCTGTGACTTTTTCACCGCTTATAAGTTTTGCCACTGCAACAATTTTTTCTTCACTTGTCAAATCTCTAATATTCGCTATAGTCTCTTTATTTTCATCTTTCTTACTTACGTGAAAATGTTTATCGCTCATTGCAGCTATCTGGGGCAGGTGGGTTATGCAGATTATTTGGTGCGTTTCAGCTAATATTTTAAGAATTTTTCCTACTTTCTGTGCAATTCTTCCGCTGATGCCCGTGTCTATTTCATCAAAAACGAGAACAGGGACATTGTCCTTCTCCGAAAGTACGGTCTTGATTGCTAGCATTATTCTGGAAATTTCTCCTCCAGAGGCTGAGATGCGCAACGGAGAAAATTCCGCTCCTTTATTGATCTTTATTAAGAATTCAATTTCGTTAAAACCTGAATTGCCCAGTTTATAATTCTCCTTCCCTGAATTGTACGACAACATCTCATCCGGATTTCCGGCATTGTTTTTTATTTCAACCTCAAATTCGGCAGACTCTAGTCCTACTTCCTTCAATACAGAATTTATACTTTTCTCTAATTCTTTCGCTTTTTTGACCCGAATCTCCGAGATAGATTTTGCAATAATGACTACTGAATCTTTTTGGGAATTAATTTTATTTAAAAGCTGATCGATCTCGTGATCGAAATTGTCCGCAAAATTTAATTCTTTTTCCGTTTCATCTGCTTTCCCTATCAATTCTCCAACGGAGAGATTATACTTCTTCTTAAGGTGGTTTATGCTACTCAGTCTGTCTCTAATTTGATCTATTCTGTGATTGTCAAAATTTAATTCGCTTTGATAACTGGTTAATGATTCAGAGCTTTCCTTTATAAGAATATAAGAATTTTCAAGGTCTTCAATAATTTTTTCAAAACTCTTATCGTAAGCAGAAACTTTTTTAAGCTCCTTAATGGATATGCTTATCGCCGACATGGCGTTAAATTCATCTTCATACAAACCTTTGACAGAAGCATTCAGAGCAAGAGAGATATCCTCTATATTTTCCAATTTATTTAATTCATTTTCAAGTTTGATATCTTCATCAATCTTCAGATACAGATTATTTATCTCTTTCATCTGAAAAGTGAGAAAATCTTTCTTTTCTTTTAACTCATCCCTTTTTGAAAATACTTTTTTATAGGTTTCTATCAAGTCTTTTAAACCTTTAAGCGCGAATGCATATTTTGAAAATATTTCGCCCTTGTTTACAAAATTATCAAGAATTACAATATGAGTTTCTTTATGTAATAAAGATTGGTGCTCACTTTGAGAATGAATATCAACAATGAGATCTCCAAATTTTTTCAGGTCAGAAATATTTACCGGAGTATCATTTATAAAACTTCTGCTTACTCCTTTTTTTAAAAGCTCTCTTCTTAAGATAACCTGACCACTGTTAATATCTTCATCGGGCAAAAGATTCTTCAATAACGATTCAACGTGCTTGTTTTTTTTAAAATTTATATAACCTTCCACCACAAGTTTTTCCTGGTCTTTTTTAATTAAAGAATAATCTGCCCTATCCCCCAGAATAAGTGAAAGTGCATCCAGTATAATAGATTTGCCTGCGCCTGTTTCTCCTGTCAGAATATTCAACTTTTCAGAGAAGTCTATTTCCGCCTCTTTTATTATCAAGTAATTCCGTATAATAAGTTTCTCTATCATTATTAATATAGTATATAAATTAGTAGCAGTAGTAGTAGTGTTAGTTGTGTTAATAACGGAAGTTATGAAGACAGCTATGGCCAAGCCGCCTTATATCTTGTTAATAAAAATAGCTTATTTTAAAAATATTAACAATTGAAGATAAAAAAAAATATCAAAACAATTATTATTGTTGATAAGGTGAAGTTATTAGAAAGTTACTGATAAATAACTGACAAAATGAAATTGAACGCTATAATTCCTGAGTGGGAAGCAGCAAAAAAAAATCACAGGTTTTTTAGAAGCTCTTTTATTTCTGCTATTTGGTTGGCTATATCTTTGTCTTTCTTTGAGAGAGCCGTAATAGTGTGGAATGCATACAAAACGGTTGCGTGATCTTTTCCTCCGAAATTCAATCCTATCGTTTCGAGTGTGAGTGATGTTAACTCTTTCGCGAGGTACATTGCCATCTGTCTTGCAAGAGCAACTTCCTTTGTTCTTTTCCTGGAGAGTATCTGGTTCTCAGAAATTTTAGAATATTTTGCTACAATATATATAATATTCTCAATAGAAATATTCTTGGTCCTTCTGACGCTTCCAATAACTCTTCCGATAACACTTTCAGCGATCTCAAGGTTGATTTCGCCTTTATATCTTAGTACACTGTCGGCGATTATCCCGACAATGCAGCCTTCGATAGTTCTGATGCTATCTTTAACATTTGTAGCTATAAAATGAACAACCTCCTCTGGAACCTCAATTTCGGCTTCATCAAATTTATTCTGTATAATAGCAACTCTCATTTCCCAGTTGGGCGGCTGTATATCCGTAGTTATCCCCCATTGAAATCTTGAGATCAATCTTTCCTCGATGCCTTTTATCTGGTTAATTGGTTTATCACTAGAAAAAATGATGTGTTTTTTTTCATTGTAAAGCGTATTGAATATCTGATACATAAAATCCTGTGTTTTTTCTTTTCCGCTCAAATATTGAATGTCATCAAGGATCAATACATCAAGAGATTTATAAAACGAATCGAGCTTCTTAGTCCCGTTTTTGTTTGAAGAAAAATCAATTCTGCTTTGGGCAATATTATTTGTAAACTGAGTTGTAAAATCCGGGGCAGTAGTGTAATAAATTTTTTTGCCGGGGTTCTTTTTCAAAACTTCGTTTCCTATTGCCTGAATTAAATGGGTTTTACCGAGACCTACGCCTCCATATATAAAAAACGGATTGTAAGTTTTTCCCGGATTATTTGTAATTGCGTAAGCTGCAGCAATAGCCAACTCGTTGCTTTCTCCTTTTACAAAATTATCAAAGACATGCTTTTGGTTTAAGTTCGAGTTGAAATCTTCTTCCGGATCAGTTATTTTTATCTTAACCGAGTCATAAAAATTATTTTTGGAATTAATGTTTTCAATACTTCCTATCGGTTCAGAGGACAAGTTACTTTTATCCTTTTCGTTGTCTGAGAACAAACCCATCTGTGTAATTTCATAATTCAATTTGCCGCCGGGTCCAAGCAATAATTGCACTATATTAGAAATTATTTTATTATATCTGCCTTCGATTAAACTATAGTAATCTTCACTCGGGACTTTTATGGTAAGAATATTATCTTCAAAACTTTTTGGAGTGATCACCGAAAACCAAGTATTAATTTCACTGTTCTTTAAACTGTCCGACAAGAGCTCTATAAATTTTGCCCACAAAGAAAACGCTTTTGCTTCGGATTCAGATCTATAGTTTTGTGTTACGGTATCTTGCTGTTTCGGTATTAAATTATTTGTAAAAGCGATAGAAGAATTTTTCGGCACGTTAAGGGTTTTAAAAAATTATTAACAAATGAAAGTGAGTTAATATTTTACTTTATATCCATTTCAAAAAACTTAAAAAATTTTTTTAAACTCAAAGGGTTTTTAACAAGGGGATAAAAAATTAAGTGGTATATTTTATTGACAATTACGGACCCCAAAAACACTTACTAACATTCATTGTTAACAACTATAATTTATTCACACACGATTAGGGGAAGATAGAAAACAGAATAAAAGTTATTAACAAGTTTCTAACAGAAAATCACACATAATTTTTCCTTAATAATATTACTCATTCTCTTTTATATAGTCAAGTTTGATTTTGGAAAATTTTTAAAAATTTTGAAAAAACAGACAAATTAATAAATTCTTTTTAGTAAAAAGTTTTTTTACTTTGATTAATGAATTTTAATTCACGTAAAAGTAAAATAAATGATACGTATGCGGAAATAAATTTGAAAGTTCTTAAAAAAAATTTTGATGCGGTAAAAAAACATGCAAACAGGGTAGCAAAGAATGGTGTAAAGATCTGCGCGATTGTAAAAGCGAATGCATACGGTCATGGAATGAATGAAATTGGAAAAGCGCTTTCGGAATATGGCTCAGATTACCTTGGAACTGCCGATTATTCAGAATCAATAATTCTCAGCGACCATTTAAAAAAATTTTCTAAAAAAAAAACTCCTGTTCTTTGTCTGGGGAATTTAACCGAAACAGAAAAATTCTTTGAAGACATTATTTCCCGTAATATTATTGTAACTATAGCTGATGTAACTATAGCAAAGATTCTTAACCGTTTCGCAAAGAGCAGAAATAAAAAGTTAAATGTACAGATACAGGTTGATTCCGGCATAAACAGGATAGGAATTCTTTTGAAGTACGCATACGAATCTGTTCAAAAGATCAAAAGTTTAAGTAATCTAAACATTCAAGGAATTTATTCGCACTTTGCTACAAGCGAAATTCCCAACCACTCATATGCTTTAAATCAGCTTAAAAACTTTAAAGGTTTGGTGAAAGAGCTTGAGCAGAATGTAATGAAGTTTGAATTGAAACACATCTGCAACACAGGCGGTATATTAAATTACAACAGTCCGTTTTTTAATATGGTGCGACCTGGGATATCGTTATATGGATATTATCCGGACAGAAAAAAAGTTGTGAAAGAAATCGGGATACAACCGGTAATGACTCTGAAATCAAAAGTTAAGTTCATAAAAGAGCTGGATAAAAGCCAAAGCATTTCATACGGAAGAAAATATTTTACGAAAAGAAAAACGAAGATAGCGTCGGTATGTATCGGCTATGGAGACGGATATTCCAGATTGCTATCTAATAAATCATGTGTTATGATAAAAGGAAAGCCTTACAGAACAGCCGGAGCTGTTTGCATGGATTGGATTATGGCAGAGCTTGGAAATAATTCCCATGTAAAAATTAACGACGAAGCAATTTTGTTTGGAAAGGAATATCCTGCGGACAATCTAGCCGATCTAATCGGCACCATACCTTATGAAATTACTTGCAATATTTCATCAAGGGTGCAGAGAATTTATACAGAAGAGTAAATTCAATTTCAATGAACAAAATAAATAAGACAGATTATCTTAAATTTGTTTTTCACAAAACGAAGATAGACCTTACCCGTTATAATATAAGCAACTCAGATAAGGATCTTATTGACAGGCTTTTCGGAAAAATTATTTGTTCGGACAATTTACTCAAAGACCTTTTCATACTTTCTCATGTAAACGAGCTTAAGAGTATTGGCAAATATTTTATATTTGTATTAAAAAAAATAGAAGATGATGTGATCAACTTCGAGAATCTTTCCCACAACATTGAAACCGATACAGAATATCTGGGAAATGAACTTTTAAATTATCTGTCAAATCCAAAGCTTAGAGAAAACCGCGAATTTAGTTATATGGAAGATGTAAGCACAATTACTGAAGACTATATTGTTGAATTTGAAAAGTCTGAAGAAGAAATCGCCACTGAAGAAATATATTCTAGGAGTAATGAATCTTCCGAAACAGAAGAAGAACCTGAAGTTTCAACATTTAAGAAAAATTATCTTGAATTGATCCAAACGGAAGCATCAGAAGAAGAAGTTGTATATGAGCTTCCGAAAATGGATAAAGAAACGCAGGAAGAAAATGTTTATGATCTTCCGACGCTGCAAGGACAGCATGCTGATAATTCTGACACCGAGCAAATTGTATCAAGCGATAAGGAAAACACCGGCATTGAGGGTGCCGGGCAGACAGGAACAGATGATGATAATCAGATTGAGATTGCAGAGGAAGACGGGATAGAACAGGAAATTCCGGAAGACACATTATTTGAAAATACGGAAGTAACCGGTCTCATAGAAGAGAAGAGTAAAGCCGAAGAAACTCATGAGCAAAAGATTCTATTAAGCGAAAAGATACGGGAAGAATTGAATTTATTTGAGAATGAAGAAAAAGATATTGACGAAGATGAGAATGAAATGGAGATTGAACCGGAAGAAACCGAGCTGCAGCCCACAAATGCTGCATTTGTAGAATATGAGACTGAGATAAAAGAAAAAAATAACCTGCTTGACAAGGAATTTGATATAATGATATATCTGGTTAATGCAAAGCCGGGTGACGAAGAGGAAAGAAATTCGATCATAAGGAATATAATCGATATAAGCATTCATCTTGAAAATATTTCCCGGAAGATGTCACTTGAGATCATATCCAATATTTACCAGACTATGACCCTTTCATTTGAAAAGATTTCTGATGGAAAATATGATATAGCAGAAAGTACGCTTAATCTTTTTAAAAAGGGTTTGTCCCTGATAACAAGCCTTATAAAAGGTGATGATTATTTCGGGTACAAGGATATTTTGAAATCAATAGAAAATATTCGTAATGCGCTTATCGAGGAAAAGGAGAAGAGAAAGCTTTATCTGAAGCAGTTAAAAGAAAAGCAAGAACTTGAAAACCAGCTTCACCAAAAATATCCTGAAGACACTCAAAAAGTAAAACTTGGCATCATAAAGCAGTTGGTAAAAGATACTGAAACAAAATTAAATTCACTTGACAAGATAAAGGGAGAATACCAGATATATGAAGCCCTGCGTAGTCTTTCCGGTGGCCTGACAAATTTCAAAGAAATAGTTATGTTGTCAAAGGAGCTGGATATGAAAAAGATAATTCAGCTAGCTGAAGCGAGCTACATATTCATAAAGTTTCTTCAGAATTACAGGATTAATCCGGTGACAGTTGAGACGAAGGAAATTTTCGGATATATCATTTATAATCTGAAATCTTTAGTTATGGGAAAAGAGATGGAAGACCTTGATATTTTCATATCTTACCTGAATGACCCGGTGAAAATATATTCCAAAAAAAGTGATAAGAAAAAATCTTAAAAAAATTATATGAGTGATTATGCCGTGATAATGGCCGGAGGTGTCGGGACAAGGTTCTGGCCAAAAGGAACGCTGAAACTTCCGAAACAATTTTTAAAGTTGGCAAATGATAATGATACATTGCTTCAGATGGCGTACAAAAGACTCGAAGGTGTTTTCCATGATTCAAAAATATTCATCGTAACAAATATCATTTATAAAAGTGAAGTGAAGAAACAGCTTCCGAAGATACCTGATGAAAATATAATTTGCGAACCTATCGGGAGGAACACGGCGCCTTGCATTGGTCTTGCGTGCTTGTTTATAAATCAGTTCGATCCGAAAGCAAATGTGCTGGTAGTTGCCGCCGATCATCTGATAAGTGAGGAGAAGGAATTTCGCAGAATTATTAAAAGTGGGTTGAAATTCGTCAGTGATAACGGTGGAATTGTAACACTAGGTATTCATCCTACAAAACCTGAGACGGGTTACGGCTATATCCAGTATGATGCTGACAAGGTTGTAGAAGTTGAATTTGAAAAAAAGGAAGAGAGCAACGTTGAAAAAATTTATAAGGTAAAAACTTTTGCCGAGAAGCCAAATCTTGAAGTAGCAAAGGCATTTCTTGAAAGCGGAGATTTTTTATGGAATAGCGGGATGTTCATTTTCAGAACTGATACTATGATGGAGGAAATACAGAATTATATGCCGGATCTTTATGAAACACTTAACAAGCTGCGTGATAAGTTATTATCAAAAGATTTTTCTAAAGTTCTCGAAGAAGAATATTCAAAGACAAAAAGTATTTCCATCGACTACGGAGTAATGGAAAAAGCAGAAGATGTTTATATTATCAGAAGCCATTTCGGATGGAATGATGTAGGCGCTTGGGATGAAGTTTACAATATAAAGGAGAAAGATAAAGATGGAAATGTAAAACAAGGGAGAACCTTCACTATCAATACAAAAGAATGCCTTATAATTAATGACCAAAAAATGGTTGCAACGATAGGCGTCGAGGATCTATTGATAATAAATACAGACAACGGACTTCTCATTTGCAAAAGAGGAGAAGCGCAGTCGGTAAAAGAAGTTGTAGATTATCTGAGACGGAAAAGGCTGGATCAGTATTTATAATCCGCCGCGGCGGATTGTAGAGTTCGTTAAGTTTATGGAGTTTGTGGAGTTTTTAAGTCTATAGGTTAATAGTCAATCGTCAATCGTCAATCGTCAAAGTGTTATAGTGAATTGTGGAGGTTATATCGAAAAATAAATTTTTTAAAATTAATCAAATTAACAAAATGCGACTGGCGCATATCGGTATCGCTGTGAAATCATTACGGGAATCTGTTCCTATATTTGAAAAAATCTTTAATGTAAAATCATCGAAAATGGAGTTTGTTGAAGATCAAAAAGTTAACGTGAGGAAATTTCAACTCGATAATTGTGAAATTGAGTTGCTTGAAGGTACATCGGCTGACTCTCCGATAACGAAATTCATACAAAAAAAAGGAGAGGGAATTCATCACATATCATTTGGAGTTAATGATATACAGAATTCATTAAACAATATTAGAGAAGAAGGTCTCCAGTTTATAAGTGATGCACCACAGATAGGCGCCAATGGTATGCTGATAGCCTTTCTTCATCCGAAGTCAACGAATAATGTTCTGATCGAGCTTACACAAACAATAGAATAGAATTTTTTTATAATAAAATTCAGAACCTATATGCAACATTTTAAGATAACGTTCATTTTAGTGTGTAAAAACTAATTTAGAATTAGTAGGAATAGAGCCTCTCCTTTGATTTAAATATTCAACGATTAGGAATAATAGTTTATCAGCACTCTTAACTGTCTCA
>Ga0180121_10000247_pt1 | contig 21558 bp, 19 predicted proteins | sample AntDrymUQ5402106_2_FD_129676 | JGI IMG/M metagenome (GOLD analysis project Ga0180121, IMG submission 129676) | Polar desert sand microbial communities from Dry Valleys, Antarctica - metaG UQ540 (21.06) (version 2) (version 2) | ecosystem: Environmental > Terrestrial > Soil > Desert | place...
CCTGAACCGTAGCGATCGCTTCCGCGAAGTCGGGTATGAGCGTCCACTCCGCGTGCGCCGCGGGCCGGGCAGGATCACGGAGCCAGCGGCCCAGCCATTCGATGTCCCAGCCGCGGGCCGCAGCCGTGGGTGCGATGGTGAGCACTCCGCGATCAATCGCCTGGTCCAGCTGAACCAGCATGTCGGGCCACTCCTTGTCGCCCAGAATCGACACCAGCGCGTGCAGCGGTCGCGCCGGCCGGATAGCGCGGAGCGCGGCCACCAGCGACCGCATTCCGTCCGGGTTGTGGGCGACGTCGAACAGCCAGCGACCGCGCCGGTCAAGCCGCCCCGCCACCCGCACCGATCCGAAGGCCTGGCATATCTGTTGGTCGCTGGGCCGGTAGGGCGCCGGCAGCGCCATCAGGATACCATGCGCCACCGCCGCATTCCGGCGCTGGTGCGGGCCGGCCAGGCTGAGCGGACCGCACCACTCGTACTCCGGCGGCAGCACCCGGATATCCGCACCCCTCCGTCCGCCTGCCCGCCCGTCCGCCACTCCACCCCTCCGACTCTCCGACTCTCCGACTCTCCGCCCCGCTTCCCGGCGCAGCACGTCCACCAGGCCGGGGTCGGTCTCCCCGATCACGAACGGCACCCCGGGCTTGGCGATGCCGGCTTTCTCGCAGGCGATCAGCTCCAGGCTGTCGCCCAGATACTTCATGTGGTCCCGGGCGATCTTGGTCACACCGCTCACCAGCGGGTGAACCACATTGGTGCTGTCGAGCCGGCCGCCAAGGCCCACCTCCACCACCGCGATCTCGACCCCGCGGGCGGCGAAATCGGCAAAGGCGAGCGCTGTTGTGGCCTCGAAGAAAGTCGCCTTTCGCTCCAGGATGGGCGACCACAGGCGGCCGGTCCACATGGCCACGGCGGCCTCCGAGATGGGGACCCCGTCCACCTGAATGCGTTCCCGGAACGAGATGAGATGGGGGGAGGTATAGAGCCCGACGCGCCAGCCGGCCTCCCGCAGCGCCGCGGCCACCAGCGTGGTGACGCTGCCCTTGCCGTTAGTGCCACCGACGTGAATCGAGGGCATCATCTCGTGCGGACTGCCCACCGACTTGAGCAGGGCGCGAGTGGTGCTCAGCCCGAACTTGATGGTCGTTGTGCGGGGGAAGAGAAAATCGAGTGCTTCGTCGTACGTCAGCGACAGTCTGCTCGCCTCAGCTCACCTCGGCCAGCTCGACGTGGGGACGCTGCCCCTGCATGTGGCGTACGAGGCGGGCGGTCGTGTCCCGCAGCGAAGCGCGCGGCACCACGTCGTCCACCTGGCCGTGCTCCAGCAGGAATTCGGCGGTCTGAAAGCCGTCCGGCAGGTCCTGGCCGATGGTCTGTTTGATGACGCGCTGTCCCGCAAATCCGATCACGGCGCCCGGCTCCGCCAGGATCACGTCACCCTGCATGGCGAACGACGCCGAGACGCCGCCCGTGGTGGGATCGGTCAGGATGGAGATGTACGGGATGCAGTCGCGGTGCAGCTGGGCAATGGCCGCCGAGGTCTTGGCCATCTGCATGAGCGAGAGGACGCCTTCCTGCATTCGGGCGCCTCCGGAGGTGGACACGATCACCAACGGGATCTTCTTATCCAGCGACCGCCGAGCCAGGCGGGAAATTTTCTCGCCTACCACGGACCCCATCGAGCCACCCATGAACGCGAAGTTCATCACCGCCAGGTTGAACGGCAGCCCGTCTATCCGGGCGGTTCCGGTATACACCGCGTCGGCCTCGCCCCCCTTTTGCCGCGCAATCTTGAGCCGGTCGGCATAGTTCTCGAACTCCAGCGGGTCGACGGAGCGAAGACCGGCAAAGAGCTCCCGCCAGCTGCCCGGATCGGTGAGGATCTCGATGTACTGCTCGGCGTTGATCCGGCGGTGCCACCCGCATTCGGGGCAGACGTTCAGCGCCTTCTCGAACTTCTCGCGGATGTCGATATGGCCGCACTTGTCGCACTTCTCCCATGCGTCGGCCGGAATCTCAAGCCGCTCGCGCTGGGAAGTACGGGGTTTGCGCTCTTTCTTAAACCATGCCATCACGGCCATAGGATGCAGGTAGTGTCGAGGGATGGGGGGTCAGACAGGATCTCAAAAGCCGATGGAATCTCATGGCAACCGCCTCGCCGCGCTAGACCCCCGGTCGTAACCCTCTATTAGGCATCGGGATAGCCTGACGCCCTCGAGTCATACGCCACCCGGAGGGCCACCCCGAGGCACAGCAGGCAAATAATGAAGAACGAGCCGCCATAAGAAAAGAGCGGAAGCGGAATGCCGGTGATTGGCATCAGGTTCACGGTCATGCCCACGTTCTCGAACACGTGGGTGAAGAAGAGCCCCACGATCCCGAACACCACCAGGCTGCTGAAGGGATCGGGCGCGCGCCGGGCCACACGCACGAGCACGAGAAACAACATCAGGAACAGACTCAGGGCCGCGAAGACGCCCAGGAAACCGAGCTCCTCGCCCACAACAGAGAACACGAAGTCGGTGTGCTGTTCCGGCAGAAAGGCCAGCCGCTTCTGGGGACCATCGGTGTACCCGGTCCCGAACCAGCCCCCCGATCCGATGGCGACCCGTGACTGAATGGCGTGGTATCCAGCCGCGCGGGGGTCCACTTCGGGATTGAGAAAAGTGAGCAGCCGGTTCTGCTGGTACGGCGCCAGCCGGGTCCAGAGCGGCATGGCAATGGCGCCCATGGCGATGTTGGCCGCCAGGAACATGGTCCAGTCCCACACGTAGGGGCGCCAGGCGATCAGGATCAGCACGAAGACGACGATCCACCCGCTCCAGGCCAGCGTGTTGAAGGCCAGCAGAAGGCTGATTCCCGGGCTTGCCAGGAGAAACAGCATCCGGGGCCGGACCCCGGACCAGAACAGCATCGCGAAGAAGACGCCGACGAAGACGAGAGCGCTGCCGAGGTCCGGCTGCCTCAGAACCAGCAGGAACGGCACGCCGACGATCAGCGCCGGACCGATCAAATCCTTCAGTGAGCGGGGCGCCTCTTTCCGGCTGGAGAGAAACCGCGCCAGCATGAGGACGGTGGCAACCTTGGCCAGCTCCGACGGCTGGCCGATCTGCCGGCCGCCGATGGAGAGCCAGCTGTGGCTGCTCTCCGCGGTGCCAGCACCGGTGCCCACCATCAGCACCAGGCCCAGCAGCAGGATGCTGAAGGCGTAGAGCGCCGGCGCCAGCCACTCCAGCACCCGAAGCGAGACGTTGTAGATAATGGCGCAGCCCACGATGCCTACCCCAAACCAGACGAACTGCCGGTGCCAGACGCCGGCGGCGCGGGTTGGCACATCGGTCTGGCCCGCCGAGTACAGCGTCGCCAGGCCGAACAGCATCAGCAGCATGCTCACCACGACCAGGTTGCGGTCGATCGCGGGTCCTCTCATCGCAGGATCTCTGCCCGGCGCGCCGAGTCTTCGGCGGCCCGCGCCGCCGCCGAATCGGGGTTCAGCTCCAGCGGCCGCGGCGCCGTGTCCCGCTGCGGGGTGAGCGCCTCGTCGAGCACCAGGCCCATCTTCACCGGCCCGGTGGCTTCGGGACCGAGGATGTAGCGGCGGAGTGTCTGCACCACGTAGGGCGCCACCGTGGTACCGTGCTCCGCAAACTCCATGATGCCGCCGACCACGAGCTCGGGTTTGCCGGCCGGCGCGAAGCCGATGAACCAGCCGTGGTCCTCGCCGTGCGGGTTCTGGGCGGTACCGGTCTTCCCTGCCACTGCCAGATCGCCCCGGCGGCTGGCCGCCCCGGTGCCCCGCTCCATCACGGCGATGAGCGAATGCCTTAGGGCATCCAGCTCTTTTTCGCTCATCCCCAGCGACCGTTCCTTGGTCGAGCTGGGGCGTACGATATACGGCGTGACCGCCATGCCAGGTCCGGCCAGCCCCTGGTAGAACTTCACCATGTTGATCAGCGTCTGGGTGTTCTCACCCTGACCGATCGAGAAGTTCAGCGTGGTGCCGGGAGGGCTCCAGTGCCGGGGCCCGTAGAGCCGGTCGAAGTACGCCACCGAGGAAGGCCAGATCGGGCTCAGCTCGTCTTCCAGGTCGATGCCGCTCTTGTCGCGGAACCCCATGAACACGCCGTCCTGGATGATGGCCTCCAGGCCGAGCTGAAGACCGAGCTGGTAGAAATAGACGTCGCAGCTGGCGGCGACGGCGCCAATGAGATCGAGGGAGCCGTGGCCGTCCTTCTTCCAGCAGCGGAACACGCGGTTCCCCAGCCGCATCCCACCCCGGCAGGGCTCCGGCATATGGGTGCCCAACCGGATCAGGCCGCGCTTCAAGGCCATCGCCGAGATGGCCAGCTTGAACGGGGATGCCGGCGGGTAGCGGGCCTGAATGACGCGATTGAGCAGCGGCCGGGCCGGGTCGGTGTTCAGCCGCCTCCAGTCCGCCGACGAGATACCGCCCACGAACTTGTTGGGATCGAACGTGGGCGCGGAATACAGCGCCCGAACCTCGCCCTTCGGGGTGAGAGCCACGATGGCTCCCCGCACCCCCGCGGGCCAGATGCTGTCGATGAAGCGCTGGAGGTCGAGATCGATGGTGGTGGTGATGGGGTTGCCCGGGGTGGGCTGTAGCGCCGCCGAGGCCGCGCCCTCTCGCACCAGCCGGCCCCGGGCATTGACCTCGATGTAGCGAACGCCTTCGGTGCCCCGAAGCGTGTCGTCGTACTGACGCTCGAGTCCGGCCTTCCCCACGATCGAACCCAGCACCGCACCCGGGTAGCGGTCGGCGCTGAGATCAGCCTCGGTAACCTCGGAGACGTAGCCGGCCAGATGGGCCACCGACTTCCCGGCCGGGTAGAGCCGCTTCGGCTCGGCCTGAATGACCAGCCCGGGCAGTGCGGAACGGTGCTCCTCCAGCCGGGCGATGGTCTCGAAGGTGGCGTCGCCGAAGATCAGCGCCGGCTGATAGCGCGCCTGGCGGTACCGCTCAACGATGTCCACCACCCGGGCGCTGTCGATCGGCACGAAGCGGCGCACCCGGCCCAGCACGGCCACCAGCGAGTCGGCGGACGACGCCAGCAGCTTGACGGAATACCCCGGCACATTCTCGGCGATGATGTGGCCATGGCGATCCAGGATCGAGCCCCGCGGAGGCGTCAGCGGGATGGGCCGCAGCCGGTTGGTTTCCGCCTTCAGCTGAAACTTGTCGTGCTGGATGACCTGGGTCCGGAAGAAGGCGCCACAGAGCACGACGAACGCGGCGATCAACACCAGGCGCGCGATGTCGGCGCGCTCCCGGAGTCGGTACGAATCGAACCCGTTCATGTGTCGAGGCGGATGGAGAACATGTTTTGGAAGGTGATGAGCACCACCAGCGCAAAGCCGGCGGTGGTCAGCGCCTGCAAGGGGCTGTAGAGGGTCAGCTCAGTCAGCACCTGCCGGTGGTCGGTTCCGCTCGCGATCAGCACGATCAGGTCGCGCACCCAGAGACCCACGGCGACGAACGCCGCGTTCACCAGGATGTTGTCGGCGAAGAACACCGAACGCCCCCACGAGCCCAGGTACCCCACCAGCGTGTGGGCCAGGGCTCCGGCCCCGAAGCGCGCCGGTGTGAGCGTGTCGGCGATGAGCCCCACGGCAAAGCCGGCCAGAGCGGCGACGCCCGGGCTGCTCCGCATGGCGAACAGCATCAGGGCGATGAGCAGGAAGTCGGGGCTGATGCGGGCATCCCAGAGCCGGGGCCGCAGGTAGAACTGCAGCACCAGAAGCAGCAGCATCACCATGACCAGCTGAACCCGGCTTACCCGGTTGGGGCTCATTGGGCCGAGTCCCGGGCGGGAGCTGGCGCCGCCGGACTGCCGCCCAGGATGGGAGACCCGGTGCCGCGTTGGGCGGGCTGAGCCGCTCCGCCTCCCTGAAGCGGAGACGCGCGCGACACAGAATCCCGGCGCGCCGCACGGGCGGCCCGGACAGCCTGGGCCAGCGAGTCGGCCCGGCGGAGCCGGCCAATCGAGTCCAGGCGCACCGCCTCCAGCAGCGAATCGCTGGGGAAAGCGGCGCCGAGATCGTTGCTGCGGCCGCCCAGCAGAATGAGGACGTGCGAGGCAGATCCCGGATTGGCGGCCGGGCGCAGACGGTAGACTCGCTCCCACCCCGCTTCTTCCCGCACCACACCGATCACGGTTCCCACCGGAACCCCCTTCGGAAAGACCCCGCCCAGACCGGAGGAGAGGACCAGGGTGCCGAGCGGAACGGAGTCGCGGTAGGGCACTCCCCGGAACTCCAGCGCACCCTCACCGTTGCGGCCCTCGTTGGACGGGGCCACGACGCCGAAGGCGTTCCCGCTCACCGTGAAGGCGCTCACCCGGAACTCCGGATGGGCCCATGACATGGCCACCGCGCTCTTGGTCGAGACGCTGAGCACCACGCCGATCAAGCCCTCAGGCGCGACCACCGGGCTGAACACCGAGACGCCGTCTCGGGCCCCGGCGCTGAGCAGCAGGGTGCGGCTGTCCATCACCTGCGGCTGGTGCAGCACCTCGGCGGGCACATACCCGGTGTTGAGGCGCCGGCTCAGGCGCAGAAGCTGACGCAGCCGCTCGTTCTCGGCTCGAAGGGAGGGGAGAAACTGGGCGAGATAGGCGGTCGAATCGCGCTCGGTGGTCACCTGCCGGAAGCGCACCCGGCTGGTGCGGCCCTCTTCTGCTCGGGTCTGGAGCCATACCAGCGGGAACAGCACTGTCTGCCGGAGTGTGTCGGCCACCGCATGGCCCCGGGCCGGAGGGGAGAAGAGCCCAAACAGCGAGAGGCCGAGGCACAGTAAAAAAAGAACTGTGTCCCGGCGGGTATAACGGCGGTCGGACGAGCTGACCATGTTCAGGTAGACAGAACGCTGCGGTATTTCTCGAAGTCGTCCAGGATGCGCCCGGTGCCCCGGACCACGCAGGTAAGGGGATCCTCGTCAACGTGGATGGGAAGTCCGGTTTCTTGGGCCAGCAGCAGGTCCAGCCCGCGGATCAGCGCGCCCCCGCCGGTCATGACGATGCCGCGATCCACGATGTCGCTGGCCAGCTCGGGCGGCGTGATCTCGAGCGCGCGGCGCACGGCGTCCACGATCTGCTGGATCGGCTCCTGCACTGCCTCGCGGATCTCGGTGGAGTGCACCCGGACAGTCTTGGGGATGCCGGACACGAGGTCCCGCCCTTTCACTTCCATCTCGCGCTCATCGCCGGTGGGCGCCGCTGAGCCGATCTTGATCTTGATGGCCTCGGCGGTGGGCTCACCAACCAGGAGATTGTAGTTCTTCCGCATGAATTGTACGATCGCCTGGTCCAGCTCGTCCCCGCCGGTCCGGATCGAGGTGTCCGACACGATCCCCGACAGGGCGATCACCGCGATCTCGGTGGTCCCGCCGCCGATGTCGATGACCATATTGCCGGTGGGGGTCTCCACCGGCAGCCCCACGCCGATGGCCGCAGCCATCGGCTCGGCCACCATCAGCACCTGCTTGGCGCCGGCGGTTTCCGCCGAGTCGCGTACCGCCCGCCGCTCGACCTCGGTGATGCCCGACGGCACGCAGACGATGACCTTGGGTTTGACCCGGAAGACGTGCTTGTCGATGATGGTCTTGAGGAAGTACCGCAGCATTTTCTCGGTGACGTCGAAGTCGGCGATGACGCCGTCCTTCAGGGGGCGCACCGCCAGAATCCCGTCGGGCGTGCGCCCCAGCATGCGCTTCGCCTCCAGCCCGATGCCCTTGATCTTCCCGGTCGCCTTTTCGATGGCCACCACGGACGGCTCGTTGAGCACGATTCCCTCACCCTTGACGTAGATGAGGGTGTTGGCCGTACCCAGGTCCACCGCTATCTCATTGGCGGGCAACCATGACATCAGATTCAAACCGGGAAATTTCACCGAGGAGCCGCTAGGCGCATGGGTTGAGAAGGTACTCGGGCTCTTACCCGTCTGGAAGCGGGACTTGTCGCCATTACGTGCCACTGCTTCCGAATCCACCTGTGCCTCGTGCGGTTGAGGGCAACACTTCGATTGGATGGAACTCAACCCGCTCCACTCGTGCGATGATCATCTGGGCGATTCGCATTCCCCGGGTCACCCGGAATACTTCGTTGCCCAGATTCACCAGCGCCACCATGAGCTCGCCGCGGTAGTCGCTGTCAATCGTGGCCGGGGTATTCGGCAGCGTGATGCCATGGCGGAGCGCCAGGCCGGATCGTGGCCGAAGCTGGCACTCAAATCCATCCGGGACCGCGATGCTGAATCCAGTCCGAAAGAGCTTTCGCTCGAAGGGGGCCAGGTCGCCGTCCTCAGCGCTGGCGAGGTCATACCCGGCCGAGCCCGCGGTGGCGGGGCCTGGCAGGGGGAGGTCGGCTGCGTGCGGCAAGCGGGCGATCAGGACCTCGACCACCCCTGCCCGGACCCCGTCAGACAACGCTGCTGACGTCGGCGAGGGGAAGACGGAATGCCTCGGCTACCCCCGGGTAGACCACTTTCCCTTCGACCACGTTCAGACCGAGCCGTAACGCGGAGTCGGACTTGCACGCGGCACGCCAACCCTGCCTGGCGAGCTTAAGTCCGTATGGCAGCGTAGCATTGGTGAGTGCGAGGGTAGATGTCCGGGGCACGCCGCCCGGCATATTTGCCACGGCGTAGTGCAGAATGCCGTCTACGAAGTAGGTTGGGTTCTCGTGGGTGGTTGGCTTGATCGTCTCGACGCACCCGCCCTGATCCACCGCCACGTCGACGATGACCGTCCCGGGCTTCATCAGCTTCAGGTCGGCCCGCTTGACCAGGTGGGGCGCCTTGGCACCCGGGAGGAGCACCGCCCCGACCACCAGATCGGCCCGGCGGATCGCGTCCAGGATGTTATGGCGGTTCGAGTACACGGTGTCCACGTTGGCGGGAAGTACGTCGTTGAGGTACCTGAGCCGGTCCAGCGAGATATCGAGGATGGTGACGTGCGCCCCCAGGCCCGCAGCCATCTTGGCGGCGTTGATGCCGACCACCCCCCCACCGATGATCACAACCTCCCCGGGAGCGACCCCCGGGACGCCCCCCAGCAGGATGCCGCTGCCGCCAAACACCTTCTCCAGATACTTGGCCCCCTCCTGCACCGCCATCCGGCCGGCCACCTCGGACATGGGGGTGAGCAAGGGAAGCTCCCCAGTGTCGAGCTGGACGGTCTCGTAGGCGACCGCGATGGCGCCGGAGTCGATCACCGCACGGGTGAGATCTTCGGCGGCCGCGAAGTGGAAGTAGGTGTAGATCACCTGCCCCCGGCGCATGCGGGGCCACTCGACCGCGATCGGCTCCTTTACCTTCATGATCATCTCAGCCTGCTTCCACACCTCATCGGCGGTGGGCAGGATGGACGCGCCGGCGGCCCGGTAGGCGTCGTCCAGAAACCCGCTTCCCAGTCCGCCTCCCTGTTCCACGAACACCGTGTGTCCCGCCGCCACCAGCGCTTCGGCCCCGGCCGGGACCAGGGCGATGCGATTCTCGTTGGTCTTGATCTCCTTCGGGACGCCGATCTTCATAGCTCCTCGTGGCTGACGGCTTCAGGTGGACAGTGTGAGCGGTATGCGGTGAGCGGTAAGCGGAAACTGGGCCTGATGGCAACTCGGTGTGCCTTCCTCGACGTGGACTGCTGCCGTCAGGTGCCGCCTACCGCTTACCGCTTACCCTTTTTTGGTCTGGTCCCAAACGTACCACCGTCTGGCGGTCCGGCGCGAAGAACTCGGCGGCCACACCGGCAACGTCGTCCTCGGTCACCGCATCGATCTCCGCCAACATTTCGTCGAGCGGCCGGTACCTGTCGCCATGCAGCACGAAGCCCGCAAGGCGCCCCATGCGGGCGGCCGGGCTCTCCAGCGAGAGCATCACCTGGCCTTTCAGCTGCTGCTTGCCGTTGGCCAGCTCGATTGACGGAAGCCCCTCTTGCGCCAGCCGGGCGTACTCGTTCCGAATGGCGTCAACCGCTTGGTCAGCAGTTGAGGGCTGGGTGCCGACGTAGACGCCGAGCTGACCGGACCCCTGGTAGAAATGCTTGTAGGCGAAAATAGCATAGGCGAGCCCCAGCTCCTCGCGTACCCGCTGGAAGAGCCGGCTCGACATGCCGCCGCCGAAGACGTTGGTCAGGATCGACAGCGAGAAGCGACGCCGGTCGCGCAGCGGGAAGGTGTCGGTGCCGAACACGATGTGGGTTTGAGCGGTGTCGCGCTTCTCGGACCGGCTGGCGCCGCGCACCGCGGGGGCGGGAGCGACACCGGCACGGGGCGGCTCGTGAGCTTTGCCGTCGAACCATCCCTCCCGCTCCAGGACGGTGAGCAGCTGCTCGTGGTCTACGTGCCCCGCCGCGGCGATCACGCAGTTACCGCGGTAGTACCCGTCGCGATGCAACACTTTGAGGTCGTCGGCGGAGAGCGCCTCCAGCGACTCGGGGGTGCCGAGAATGGAATAGCCGTACGGATGCTTGGGCCAGAGGGCTTCGGCATGCAGCTCGAAGACGAGGTCGTCGGGCGTGTCGGCGACGCCGTTGATCTCTTCCAGGATGACGTTGCGTTCGGGCTCGAGATCGCTCTGCCGCAGCAGGGGCCGCCGGACCAGGTCGGTCAATATCTCGACCGCCAGCGGCAGATCGGCGTCCAGCACATGGGCCTGGTAGCTGGTGTAGTCCCGCCCGGTGAAGGCGTCGAGACCGCCCCCGCGAATCTCGAGCTCCAATGCGAGCTGCTGGGCGGTTCGGCGTTCGGTGCCCTTGAACACCATGTGTTCGAGCAGATGCGAGATGCCGAGCTGGGCGGGGGGCTCGTGCGCGCTGGCGGTGCGGACGTAAATACCCACCGCGGCCGAACGGACCCCTGGCAGCGTCTCGGTGAGAACGACCAGGCCGTTCGGTGCGGTGGTGCGGCGCAACCCCTCGTCGAGTTGAACGGTTTCCACGAGGGGCTATTCCCTGGGTATTAGCGCCTTCCGGGAAAGCTTCATTCGGCCGCGGTCATCCACTTCGAGCAGCTTGACCTGCACGATATCGCCCTTCTTGACCACGTCTTCGGTCTTCTCGGTGCGCCCGTGCTGCAGCTCGCTGATGTGGAGCAGCCCTTCGACCCCGGGCATGATTTCCACGAAGGCGCCGAACGCGGTCGTACTCTTGACCGGCCCTTCGTAGGTCCGGCCCACCTCGGGCTCGGTGGTGATAGCCGCTACCATGGCACGGGCCTTCTCGCCGGCTTCGCCGCCGACGGCCGAGATGGTGACCACACCGGTATCCTCGATGCTGATCTTCGCCCCGGTGGCATCCTGAATGCCGCGGATCGTCTTGCCCTTGGGACCGATGACGTCGCCGATCTTGTCGGGCTTGATCTGCATCGTGAAAATGCGCGGAGCAAAGGGCGACAAGTCCGTACGAGGTGCCGGCAACGTCTTGGTCATTTCCTTCAGGATGTGCAGCCGGGCCTTGCGGGCGCGTTCCAGCGCCTGTTCCATGATCTTGAGCTCGAGGCCCATGATCTTGATGTCCATCTGGATCGAGGTAATCCCCTTCTCGGTGCCGGCGACCTTGAAATCCATGTCGCCCAGGTGATCCTCCGACCCCAGAATGTCGGTGAGGATGGCAACCTTATCGCCCTCCTTGATCAGCCCCATTGCCACGCCGGCGCACGCGGCCCTCATCGGCACGCCCGCATCCATCAGCGCCAGGGAGCCGCCGCAGACGCTGGCCATGGACGACGACCCGTTCGACTCCAGAATCTCCGAGACCACGCGCATGGTGTAAGGGAAATCCTCGTAGTGCGGCAGCAGCGGCTGCAGCGCCCGCTCGGCCAGCGCACCGTGTCCGATCTCGCGCCGACTGGTACCACGCATCATCTTGACTTCGCCGGTGGCATACGGCGGAAAGTTGTAGTGCAGCATGAATGACTTGGTGGTTTCCCCGGCCACGTCGATGCTGTCGATCCGCTGCTCGTCGTCCGAGGTTCCCAGCGTGATGGCCACGAGCGCCTGGGTTTGACCCCGGGTGAACAGCGCCGAGCCATGGGTGCGGGGGAGCACGCCGGTGTCGATGGAGATTGGGCGGACAGTTTCCAGATCGCGCCCGTCTACCCGCTCAGAGCGATCCAGCACCTGCTTGCGCATGACGCGGTATTCGATCTCCTCCAGCTCCTCGTTGATATCACGTCCCCGATCGGCATGCTCCACCAGCAGGCCCTGGAGAATCTGTTCCTTTACCGCCTTCACGCCGGAAGACCGGCCCGACTTGTCCTTGGCGTTAATGGCCTGCCCCATGGCATCTTCCGCCAGCTTGCGGACCTTGGCCAGCAGCGCCTGGTCCGGCTCCGCCTTGGTCCACTTGAGCTTCGGCGCGGTGCCGGCCTTGTCGATGAGCTGCTTCTGGACGCCGAGCAGCTCACGAATCCCCTTCTGGGCCACCTTCAGCGCTTCGATGATCTCCGCCTCGGAGACTTCCAGCGAGCCACCTTCCACCATCACGATCGAGTCAGCCGAGCCGCTCACGACCAGGTCAATGCTGGAGAACTCGAGCTGCTGAAAGGTGGGGTTGAGAATCCAGTTGCCCTCGACCCGGCCTACCCGAACCGCGGCCAGGGGTCCGTTCCATGGCACCGCCGACAGCCCCAGGGCGGACGCGGCGGCAACCATCCCCAGCACGTCGGCGTCGTTCTCCTGATCGGCGGAGAGGACGGTGACGAAGACCTGGACCTCGTTCTTGAACCCCTCGGGGAACAAGGGCCGGATCGAACGATCGATCAAACGGCTGGCGAGAATCTCCTTGTCCGACGGCCGGCCCTCACGCTTGAGAAATCCGCCAGGAATCTTTCCGGCGGCGTAGGTCTTTTCGCGGTATTCGACCGTGAGGGGGAAGAACGGAAGGGTGGAGATATTGGGGGAGACGGTGACGGCCGCCAGCACCATGGTGTCGCCGTAGCGAAGCACGGCTGAGCCGGAGGCCTGCGTTGCCATGCGGCCGGTTTCCAGGGTAAGCGGACGGCCGGCAAACTCGATTTGAATCTTCTGTGCGGTCACTGCTTGCTCTCTCTCGGTAGATGGCGTCTTTGCGGCAAGTCTAGGGTCTAGGGTCGAGGGTCTAGAGTCTAGGGTCAAGGTCGCGTGAGAGGTCACCGTCAGTGGTAGACCCTCGACCCTAGACCCTTGGCCCTCCAATGCAGAGAGGGCGCCCCGATGTTCGATCAGGACGCCCCCTGTGGTGCGCGGCGGTTAGTGCCGTAGGCCGAGCTGTTCGATGAGCGCTCGGTATGTCGGCAGATCGCTTCGCTTGAGATAGGTGAGCAGCCGGCGGCGGGTCCCGACCATCTTCAGCAGCCCGCGGCGGCTGTGGTGGTCTTTCGAATGGGTCCGGAAATGGTCGGTAAGGGAGTTGATCCGCTCGGTGAGCAGGGCCACCTGTACCTTGGTCGATCCGGTGTCCTTTTCGTGGGCCTGATGCTTGGCCGTCACTGCCTGTTTGTCGAAGCTCATGCCGCGTGGTGTCCTCTATGCGTGGTGCGACGTAATTCGTTGTAGCACGGAAGTATAAGTGGGGGTCAGAGGGCGAGGCAAGGGTGCGCGGAGGCCGGTTCTTGCTGCCCGACCCCGGATGAGATAGCATCCGCACCTCATGGCCACGCATCCCGAATCCCTGGCGGGCATCCTCCGGGTAGGCCCCTTTGCCGGGTACTACCAGCGTTTCGAGGAATTGATAGCCGAATCCAGGAAGATGGTCCTCTATTTCATCCATTCGCGGAGGTGGCGGGAAAATCACGGTGCAGCCATCAAGGCTTTTCTGGGGCGCAAAGGCACCAGCCTGGAGATTTTTCTTCCCGATCTCGCCAACCATGAGCTCATGTTTTCGCTGTCGAGACGTTTCGAGGACGGCCCCCTGACCCCCACCCTGGTGGTGGATGCCTATAAGTATTGCGCCCGCATGGCTCGGGATTATGGCAAGCCGGCCGATATCTGGCTGTTCGGCCGCTATCCGGCCTACTCGTTCTACCAGTTCGACGAGCGCGCCATTATCGCGCTCTACTCCAACACCGCGGCCAAGAAAGAAATCCCGGCTCTCGAGGTGAGTAACGACGGGATCTTCGGCCGGTTCCTGGCCACCGACATCGAGGACCTGAAACGGGAGTGCCGGCGCCGTCCTCCGGAGACGCTGGAGGAGATGATCGATAACGTCACCGGGGAGGTCACCTGAAGGGCACTACCCCCCCAGGACCCGTCGGATGTCATTGGAGAACGCCAGACCCATCAACAGGATGATGAGCACCATGCCCACGGTGGTAAGCCGCTCCCGCAACTTCATCGGCAGGGGACGGCGGATGACCGCCTCGGCCAGGAGGAAGAGAAACTGACCCCCGTCCAGCACCGGAATCGGAAGCAGGTTCAGGATCGCCAGGTTGATGGAGATGAGGGCCATGAAGCCGAGGAAGGTGTCCAGGCCCATACGGGCGCTCTCACCGGCCAGCTGGCCGATCAGGATGGGGCCTCCCACCGTGCTGCCCGAGATTCGCCCGGTAAAGAGCCCGCGAACCGTGCGAACGATCTGGGTAGACGCCCTGATGGTCCCCTTCCCTCCCTCCACCAACGCCTGCCCCAGGCTGAGGGGCTCCGAGATGAAACCGGTGCCAACAGCCACACCGATCCGCCCAACCGGCCGAGGCTTTCCGTCCGGGCCCGGCATGGAATCCAGGTAGGAGGTGACATTGAGCGGGACTCGACGTCCTCCGCGGGCCACCTCGATCGAGAGCGGCTGCCCGGGGCTGGATTGGAGCAGCTCCAATAAGTCGTACCACTGCTGCACCGGCTTGCCGTTCACCGCCAGGATGGTGTCGCCCTCCTGCATCCCGGCCTTCGCCGCGGGTTTCCCCGGGAGAACCTGCCCCACCACCGGAGCCCGGAAGGGCTGCAGCACCTGGGCTGCCTTGATCCGCACCTCCAGCGCATCCGGATGGATCGCCAAAACGACCGGGGCGCCCTGGGAGAACTCGATGCGGATATCGGGCGCTGGAGTGTTCACCATGGCGGAGACGATCTCGTCCCATGAACGCACCGTGTCTCCGTTGATGCGGATGATCTCGGCGCCGAGCTGAATCTGTTTGAGCGCGGCCGCTTCGGGAGGTGCCGCGTCCGCGACCACCCGTCCCACCCGAGTTACCGGATCGATCTGGCGGCCGTTCTTGTAGGCGAGGAAGGAGAAGACGCCCCAGGCAAACAGCACGTTCATCACCACGCCCGCCAGAATCACCACCATGCGGACCCACACCGGCTTGGCCTCGAACACGTGGTCGGGGGGCACCGGCACCGTGGCGCCGCCGCCCTCCAGGGCGCTGTTGGCGATGTCCTCTTCCCGGCTGGCCATCTTCACATACCCGCCCAGCGGCAGCCAGGAGATGGAATACTCGGTTTCGCCCCGCCGGAATGTGAGCCACGGGATCGGAGGTCCCAGTCCCAGGGAGAACCGGTGCACATAGATGCCGGCCAGCTTGGCCGCCACGAAATGCCCCGCCTCATGCACGAAGATGAGGACGCCGAGAACGACGATCAGGGCCAGGATAGTCACCAACACTATTGCCTCACACTCTGCCGGGCCTCTTCACGGGCCCAACGATCAGCCGACCGCACCGCTTCCACGGAGCTGGCCGGCACCGGTGCATGCGAGTCGAGCACCCGCTCGATTGTCTCGCTGATAACTCCGAACGGAATTGCACCCTCGAGGAAGGCGGCTACCGCCACCTCATTGGCCGCATTGAACACCGCCGGGGCGGTTCCCCCCGCGCGTCCCGCTGCGATGCCCGCGGCCAGGGCAGGAAAGGTATCGCCCCGCACCGGCTCAAAGGTGAGCGGACCCGCGGCGATCGGGTCGAACCGGCGCACCCCGCTGTCCGGCAGACGCTCGGGGTGGGTCAGAGCGTACAGAATGGGCAGCTCCATCGAGGGGAACCCCATTTGCGCCAGCACGCTGCCGTCGTGGAACTCGACGAAGGCGTGGACGATGCTCTGTGGATGCACCACCACCTCCAGTGCGTCGTACGGCAGCTGGAACAGGTGGTGCGCTTCGATCAGCTCCAGGGCTTTGTTCGCTAGCGTGGCGCAGTCCACCGTGATCTTGCTCCCCATGCGCCACGTGGGATGCTGCAGCGCCTCCGCCACCGTGGCGCGGCGGACCCGTTCGGGCGTCCACTCCCGGAACGGTCCGCCCGAGGCGGTGAGGATGAGGCGCGCCAAACCGTTATCCCTGCCGGTGACGCACTGGAGCACGGCGCTGTGTTCCGAGTCGATCGGAACAATCTCCCCACCCCCCGCACAGGCCGCCTGGGCCACCAGGTCGCCGGCCATCACCAGGGTTTCCTTGTTGGCCAGCGCCACCCGCTTGCCGGCTCGCAGCGCGGCCAGCGTGGCATCGAGTCCGGCAGCGCCCACCACCGCGTTCACGACGATGTCCACGTCGGGATGCGTGGCCGCTTCGACCAGAACTTCGGGACCATTCGGCCAGCGCCTGTCGTCCGCCACGCCGGCGAGACCGGCGTAGCTGGGCCGCCAGTCTGCCACCTGAGTGGCGAACTCGTCGCGATTGCGTCCGCCAGTGAGGGCCACCACCCGGAAGTAAGACTCCTGCCTCCGGAGCACGTCCAGGGTGCTGCGCCCGATGGAGCCGGTGGAGCCCAGGATCGCGATGCCCCGGCGGGCGTCAGGGCCACTCATCAGTTGAGTCCGAACAGGCGATACATGGCTGCCGCCACCGGGATGACGAAGTAGAGCGAATCGAACCGGTCGAGCACTCCCCCGTGACCGGGAATCAGCTGACTGGAGTCCTTCACGCCGGCCTCACGCTTGAACAGCGACTCAGCCAGATCGCCGATCTGCCCGATGACCGATAACACCGCGGCGATGACGAGCAGCTGCCCCAGCGACGCCTGGATTCCAAGCCGGGGGAACACCGCGGCGCTGAATATCGGGGCCACGAGCAGGCCACCGAGCACTCCCGCGGCGGCGCCCGAACGGGTCTTCCCCGGGCTGATGGTGGGAGCCAGCTTCGGGCCGCCGAAGAGCCGCCCGCCAAACATCGCGGCCGTATCGCACACCCAGGTCACCACCAGCGGGAAGAACACTAGCCAGGCGGCGGGCCACGACCGCTCGGCAAACTGCGCGTGCCGGATGACGATCAGGAACGCGGGCAGCGCGCTGGTGTAGAGGACCGCGAACACCGTGACGCTGACCGCGGCCAGCGGCTTTTCGGCCGGCGCCCGGGCCACCAACGCCCAGCTCAGCAGACCGACGAGCCAGAGGGCAACCAGGTAGGGCCAGCCGGGGGCGACCAGCGCGCGAACATCAGGGGCCACGATGGTGGCATAGACCAGAGGGGCCAACGCCGCCGCCGTCACCAAGCCGAACACGCGGGCCGGCCGAATCCCCTGCCGGACAGCCAGCCCGAACAGCTCCTTGGTGCCGAGGGCCGCCGCCAGGGCCAGCAGGAATGCCAGGGGGAGTCCGCCGTACCAGATGATGCCGAGGGCCAGCGGGATGGCGACCACGGCAAAGCCGACCCGCCGAACCAGGTTGCCTTCGGCGGCCTGACGGCTGGAATCCATCAGACAGAGACGCGGCCGAACCGCCGGTCGCGCCGCTGGAATTCCAGGATTGCCTCGAAGAGATGGCGCCGGTTGAAGTCCGGCCATAGCACCGGTGTCACGTAGAGCTCGGCGTAGGCCAGCTGCCACAACAGGAAGTTCGAGATCCGCATTTCTCCGGACGTGCGGATGAGCAGATCGGGGTCGGGCCACTCCGCGGTATAGAGCATGCGGCCGACGGCGTCTTCGTCGATGTCCTGCGGATTCAGCAGGCCGGCGACCGCGGACTCGGCCAGCAGACGGGCGGCCCGGGCGATCTCCGCTCGAGCGCTGTACGAGATGCAGAGGTTGAGCGCGAGCGCCTGACCTCCGGCGGTGTCAGCCATGATTCGGTCTACCGCCTTTCGGGCACCCGGTCCGAGCGGATCGAGGTGGCCCAGAATCCGCACCGCGACGCCCTGCGCCCGCAGCTCACTGGCCTCCTTGGCGATGTACTCCTCGAGCAGCTTCATCAGCGCCTCGATCTCGCCGGCCGGCCGCTTCCAATTCTCCTGGCTGAAGGCAAAAAGCGTAAGCACCCCGACTCCCGCCTCGAGGCAACCCTCCACCACTTCGCGGACCGCTTTCATGCCGGCATGGTGCCCCAGCGGACGCGGCAACGCACGGCCTTTGGCCCAGCGGCCGTTGCCGTCCATGATGATGGCGACGTGGGCCGGGATGGCTCCGTGTACCCGCAGCTGCTGAAGCAGGTCTTTGCTCATCCGTCAGACTTCCAGGATCTCCGCCTCTTTGGCGTGAATGAGCGATTCGATCTGCTTGATGTGCTCGTCGGTGTGCTTCTGGATTTCCTTCTCCGCGCGGGTCTTGTCGTCCTCGGAGATCTTTTCCAGCTTCTTGATCTTGGAGAGGGTCTCGGTGCGCGCGTGCCGAACGGCGATACGACCTTCCTCGCCCAGCTTGTGCACCACCTTGACCAGATCTTTTCGGCGCTCTTCCGACAGCGCCGGCAGGGGCACGCGGATCAGGTTGCCCTGCGTGGCGGGGTTAAGGCCGAGGTCGGAATCGCGGATGGCCTTCTCGATGCTCTGCGTGAGCCCCTTGTCGAACGGCTGCACCGTCAGGAGTCGAGGCTCGGGCGCCGCCACCATGGCCACCTGATTCAGCGGCATGGCGTTGCCATAGGCCTCCACCCGGACCAGATCGAGCAGCGAAACGCTGGCCTTTCCGCTGCGGATAGAGGTGAACTCGCGCTTGGTGTTCTCGACCGCTTTGTGCATTAACTCCCGGCCGTGCTTCGTCAGTTCGGGGATGGTGCTCATCGGACGACGGTCCCTACCCGCTCACCCCGCAGAACGCGGGTGATGGCGCCGGGCTGGTTGATGTTGAAGACGACGATCGGGAGTTGGTTGGCTTTGCACAGTCCAAACGCGTTGGCGTCCATGACCGCGTAGTTCTTGACGATCGCTTCCTGGAACGTGAGCTCCGGGATGAACGTGGCTGTGGGGTCGGTGCGGGGATCGCCGGTGTAGATCCCATCCACGTTGGTGGCCTTGAGGATGACCTGCGCCTCGATTTCCAGGGCCCGGAGCACACCGGCGGTGTCGGTCGAGAAGAACGGGTTGCCGGTTCCCGCGGCGAAGATGATGAGGCGGCCCTTTTCCAGGTGGCGGATGGCGCGCCGCCGGATGTACGGCTCCGCCACCGACTCCATACGGATAGCGGTCATGACACGGGTGTCGACCCCGATCTTCTCCAGCACGTCCTGAAGCGCCAGGGCATTGATCACGGTGCCGAGCATTCCCATATAATCGGCGGACACGCGGTCCAGCCCCTCTCGGCTGGCGGTAGTCCCTCGGATGATGTTGCCGCCGCCGACCACCAGCGCCAGGTTCACGCCCAGGGCATGCACTGCCTTGATTTCTTCCGCGAAGGCCTCGACCACGAGGTAGTCGAGGCCGAAGCCCTTATCGCCGGCCAGCGCCTCACCCGAGATCTTGAGCAAGGCGCGGGTGTAGGCGAGAGCCATCAGACTTCCCCGATTTTAAACCGCGCAAAGCGCCGGACCGAGATGGCCTCACCCAGCTTGCCGGAGGCTTCCTTGATCAGCTGGCCCACGGTCTTCTTGTCGTCCTTAACGTAGGGCTGCTCGGTGAGCGTCCGCTCGGCAACGAACTTCTTGATCTTGCCGTCCACGATCTTTGCTCTGATGTTCTCCGGTTTCCCTTCCTGGGCCACCTGCTCCTCGGCAATCCGCCGCTCGCGCTCCAGCAGCTCGGCCGGGACATCCTCCGGGTTCACGCCCACCGGGTCGGCCGACGCCACGTGCAGCGCAATGTCGCGAGCGAGCTGCTGGAAATCGTCAGTGCGAGCCACGAAGTCGGTTTCACAGTTGAGCTCGACCAGGGAGCCCACCTGACCGTTGTGGTGGAGATAGCTCACCACCACCCCTTCAGACGCGACCTTGCCGGCGCGCTTCTCGGCCTTGGCAATGCCCTTCTTCCGGAGCAGCTCAGAGGCCTTGTCCATGTCGCCGCCGGACTCTTCCAGGGCGCGCTTGCAGTCCATCATGCCGGCGCCGGTGCGGGTCCGCAGCTCGCTTACGTCTTTGGGGGAAATCGTCGTGCTCGCCATAGTCTCCAACCGGGGTCAACTCAGGGGTGAATAGTAAAGCCGCCGCTCACGGCTGGCACGGCCCGAGAGCGGCGGAAAATGCCAGGGGTCCGGGTGGTCTTATGTGCCCGCGTCAGTCACCGCCTCGGGGACGGCAGCCTCAGTGGCCCCCTCGGCATCCGCGTCGGTCTTGAGCCGGGCCGCGATGGCCTCGGGCTTGGGCCGTCGCTTGCGGCGGGGCCGGCGTCGCTTGCGATCGGCGTCGTCGCCTTCGCTGCCGGCGTCGGTACTGTAGGTCTCGGCCTCGAGGTCCTCGGTCACCTCACGCATCGGCATCTGGGAACGGGCTTCCTTGATCACGTCCGACAGCGCGGCGGTAATGAGCGAGACGGAACGAATGGCGTCGTCGTTGCCCGGAACCGGCACGGTGATGACGTCCGGATCGGCGTTGGTATCGACAATGGCCACCACCGGGATACCCAGCTTGTTGGCCTCGGCAACTGCGATCTTCTCTTTCTTGGCGTCGACCACGAACAGAGCGCCGGGAACACGACCCATCCCCTTAATGCCCTCGAGATTCCGGCTGAGCTTTACCCGCTCCCGCTCGAACAGAAGCTTTTCCTTCTTAGTGTAGTTCTCGAAGTCGCCCTCGGCGGCGCCCTGCTCCAGCTCTCGCAGACGCCGAATCTGCTTCTTGAGCGTCTGGAAATTGGTGAGCATGCCGCCCAGCCAGCGCTCGGTGACGTAGAATGCGCCCGACCCCTCGGCTTCGGCCTGGACGACGGCCTTCAGCTGCTTCTTGGTACAAACGAAGAGCACGCCCTCGCCTTTGAGCACGACGCTCTTCAAGAGCTCCTGAGCCTTGCCGATCTGACGCAGAGTTTTCTGAAGATCGATGATGTAGATGCCCGATCGCTCGGCGAAGATGAAACGCCGCATCTTCGGGTTCCAGCGGCGCGTTTGGTGGCCGAAATGCACGCCGGCTTCGAGCAGGTCCTGCAGTTGGGGCTGTGCCATGCGTGAGATAGTTTCCCGTCCAATTTGGGGTTGTGCTTCCACCGCCTTCATCTCCGCGCTGCGATCCCTTCCCCTCGGTTGCTAGGGGTCAGGACACCCACAGCAGGATCCGGCGGTGTGCGAAGTCGGGCGGACGGATGGACAGGCGGTCAGTTCCGTCCGCCCGTCCGCCAGTCCGCTCGTGCGTCTACCGCTTGCTAAACTGGAACCGCTTCCGTGCGCCGGGGCGGCCCGGCTTCTTCCGTTCAACTGCGCGCGGATCCCGGGTCATCAGGCCCGCAGCCCGGAGCTTGAGCCGGTGCTGGGGATCGGCCTCCACCAGGGCCCGCGCGATGCCGTGGCG
>Ga0180121_10000248_pt1 | contig 21536 bp, 15 predicted proteins | sample AntDrymUQ5402106_2_FD_129676 | JGI IMG/M metagenome (GOLD analysis project Ga0180121, IMG submission 129676) | Polar desert sand microbial communities from Dry Valleys, Antarctica - metaG UQ540 (21.06) (version 2) (version 2) | ecosystem: Environmental > Terrestrial > Soil > Desert | place...
CGAAATGGAATATTAGTGGTTGTGTTCCAGGCAGCAACATGTCTGTCTACAAACCAATGAAATATAAAAGCATTCGATAGTGCAAGCAAGAGCAGGGACATTTTTATCCAGAAGTATTAATTTATAATTATTAATTATTAATTATTAATTCAATAAGCCAACAGCCTCCCGCAGGCAATTATCATTAGCCAAAGCAATATAGACAGGGTTGCTGTAATTTTTACACGAAATGGAATATTAGTGGTTGTGTTCCAGGCAGCAACATGTCTGTCTACAAACCAATGAAATATAAAAGCATTCGATAGTGCAAGCAAGAGCAGGGACATTTTTATCCAGAAAAGAGAATCAGCAGCCAGTGCCACTGCATTAGTACTAAACAATAAAATGCCTGATGGAATGATCAGGACAAATAAACTTCTTTTTGACCAGGGGAGTAGATAGTTTGATAATGCAGACACAGGTATTATCCTGGAAAGACCCAGAATACGAAAATCAAATAGCAATGCCGGTCCCACCAATAAAACGATACCTGTAATGTGCATGATTTCAAGAGCCGGGTACAAATACAATGACTGACGAATGGAAACAGCCAGGTAAGAATCTTCCAACCATTGCAACATGGAGTATCTATTAATAAATTGGAGGAACCATGCAGTTGAGGCTAACGCAATTCATATTTTGTTTCATTGACAAAAATCCTTTCTGCACGCATTTCATTTTTATTCTTTTTATGAGGATAACCTACTACACGAAGTGTATTACCTTTCCTGACCATGTCGGCATTTATACCTCTTGCTTCCATCCGACTAACCGGGGCAAGATAAACCAGCCAAATTTTCTTTTTATCTTTTATTCTTATCGTGGCATGAGGATTTTCATACTTTGATTCCTGGATGATGCCGGTATAATCCAGCGTTTTTTCCTGGTTGTAATCAGCCCAGCCATGGTGAAAGGGCAGGAAAGCAAAACAACCAGCTAGTAAAAGGATTGCTAAAAACCTTTGGATGAGTATCATAATACAAATTTTGTGTTTCTGAAGGTACAGAAAGTAATTTTTTTAGATTGATTAACTCGTCAAAAATCATTTTCTGTTGAGTCCACTCCGGGCTCATCATCTTAGACAAATGAACTATATACTGTCATCAGTTATGGATGCACCCATGGACGCCGATAATTTCTTTGTAAGAGTTTACTCGCTTCCATATCTCCGGTGATGATTCGTTTGTTTGGATCATATGCTACCGGACGGCCGGTTTGCATAGAGATGTTTGCCAGGATACAAGATGCAGTGGAGATGTGACCTTCTGCTATGTCTGCCACGGGCCTGCTTTTACTATCGATTGCGTCGAGGAAATTCAGCATATGCAATCGTGTGGCAGGGGCGGCATTCAGCTCGATGTCTTTTTCTTTCAGGTCCTCAGGGTATTTTTCTTTTTCGTACACCACATCTTTGTGGATCTTTTCTCCTTTGTCATTCGGAACAAAATCGTATCGCATGGTGCTGCCAGACAGCGTACCCTTATCACCAAAAAGTTTGAATGCCCAGGGATAATCGGGGTCTGAAGGTGTACCCCAGGTGCGATGTTGCCATACGCAATTAAGTCCATCATATTCAAAGATGGCAGATTGTGTATCAGCAATATTGGATTTCCCTTCCTTTTGCACATAAATGCCGCCTGTTGAACTGATCCGCTTTGGCCATCCAAGGTTAAGCATCCATCTAACGGTGTCGAACATATGAATACACATGTCCCCCATGATCCCATTGCCGTATTCCATGAATGTGCGCCACCAGCGAACATGAGGCATTCCGTCAAATGGTCTCAATGGAGCAGGACCCGTCCACATCTCATAATCAAAATAGTCAGGCACAGGTTGAAGAGCAGGATTTCCATTGTTACGCATATGATAGTAGCAGCACATTTCCACGTGTGATATTTTACCTAACAATCCTGCATCGATAATATTTTTTTTCGCATCGATGAGATGCGGTGTGCTTTTACGTTGTGTTCCAACCTGCACCACCCGGTTATATTTCCGTGCTGCAGCAACCATTGCTTCTCCTTCCATCACATCCACGCTGATTGGTTTCTGCACGTATACATGTGCGCCGGATTTTACTGCATCAATCATCTGTAATGCGTGCCAATGATCAGGCGTACCTATGAGAACTATATCAAGTTGATTTTCTTTCAGCATTTTCCGGTAGTCGCCATATAACCTGGGAGTCTTCTTCGACTGTTGCCGCTGACTGACCAGAGTTCCTGCTTCTGCAAGCAGTCTTTTATCTACATCACAGAGTGCTACCACTTCTACAGGTACCACTTGTATCAGCCGGAACAGGTCACTCTTACCGTACCATCCTGTGCCGATCAACGCAACCCGATGAGTTTTCAGCGGATTGATGAGATCAAGACCACGTACACCAAGTGCGGAGAGCGCCAGTGTGGCTGAAGCACCTTTCAAGAAATTACGACGGTTGATGTTGAAGTTGTGCATAGTGAAAGCATTTTACAACCGGAAGTTAGCATTCTCTGTTACATTCCGTAGAGCAATACAAAATAAATCAAAAGACTAGATTATTCTGACGCTGTCCTATACGCGTTTCAAAACTGCAAATCTTTTATAACCTTATGTATAAGTCAGACCTTGAGGCGTAAATTTATTTAAAAGTTTATACACAACTATAAATTTGAGCATAAACATCAGTGTAACACCATATACAATGAAATGAAAAGAAAAATTATCAGAATCGTTTTATACAGCGTGGTGGTTTTTCTGTTAATTTTCTTATGGCTGATGCTTTGGCCAAGAAAATACGATGTTCCACATATACAATCAAGAGCAAACACATCTTACTGGCATCTAAAAACAGGTTCAACAATTGGATATACCCTGATAGCTGCCAAAGGAAAAAAGAAACCTTACCCGATCATTTATTTGCATGGAGGTCCCGGAGGACATATAAGTGACAGAGATATTGAAATGTTTTCACCGCTATCGTTCGATGGTTTTGATGTTTACTTATACGACCAGGTAGGGAGCGGTCTATCAGCAAGATTAAAAAAAATCAGTGAGTATACAGTGAACCGCCACAAAAACGATTTGAAAGAAATATTAACAAAAACAGGCTCTCAAAAAGTAATTCTTATTGGTCAGTCCTGGGGAGCAATCCTGGCTTTATTATTTACGTCCGATCATCCGGAAAAAGTGGAAAGAGTAGTATTTGTTTCCCCGGGACCCATATTTCCCATCCATCAAAAGTTAGCAAATATCAAAGCCCCTAATAGTTTACATTTAAAAGAACCTTTTTATTCCAACAGGCAGGGGAATAAGAAGGCTTATAATTGGAGGAGTAAAGCCATGAAGATTGCTGCCACTTTATATCATAGAAAAATAGGAACCGATGAGGAAGCGGACAATTTTGCTACCTATCTTAACTATGAAGTCAATAAATCCACTGTTTGTGATACAACTAAAATTTTGAAAGCGGAAGCAGGAAGTGGATTTTATGCGTCAGTAATGACGTTCAAAGACCTGGTTAAGGTTCGGGACCCACGTCCTGATATAAAAAATTCTAAAATTCCGATCCTGGTAATGAAGGGTCAGTGTGATAATCAAAAATGGGGATTTACGAAAGAATACCTCGAACTTTTTCCTGATCATAGATTGAGAATTATCCCGGGTGCAGGACATTATATTCAGGTTGAACAACCAACTCTCTACAAAAAAATAATCCGGGAATTTGTGTGGGGTGAATGAATGTAAATTAATCTTCAGACAGTGAGAATAAAATGGGATTATTACTTGCTTACAAACGCGAAGATTTTGCAGATGCATGGGATTATTATCAAAATGTTCAAACATTTTAAATGATATATATTCCTTCCTTAGATTCTGCTACGCGTCCTGCATTCTTCTGAATAAAGACCATGAATAAATTCTGGGTCGATGGTGAAAAAATATTATTATGATCATTCAAAATATAAAACATACCTCGAAATACTCGATTCAATATCCGCAGTTAGAGAAATTAGGTTTTAAAACAAGAAATAATAATTGTTGGATAATGTTGATTTGACCAAATAGACATAATAAAATAGATACTTTCTATTTCTTATACTTATTTAAAGCCACTTTAATCTCCGGATATCCTTCCACGATCTGCATCGTCAACAACGCTTCAATCGTAGATTCTGCGCCGGCATTTTTGTTTACATCTGAAGGTGATGAAATCCCATCGAAGCAACGCCCGGTTTTTACATCATACATATTGATCCCGGCTTCATTAGCACCCAGGAACCACGCAGCAAAATTGCCGGCTATATCGGCATATTTTCCCTGGCCTGTCAATTTGAATGCCTCCGCCGCTGCAGAAACCATCGGCCTGAAACCATAGGCTATCTGCACAAATTTTTTCTCATCGAACACCTGGTATAAGTTTCCATTTTTAGCAAGCTGATAAGAGGATCTGAATCCATTGCTTACCAGCCAGGAATAAAAATGATCGATTTCCAGCAACCCTTTTTTGGAGACCGACGGATCATTCAGGAATGTTCCTGCCTGTAACAATGCATTTGCCTGGTCGCTTCCATACGCATGCCATTGATTTTCCCAGCTCAGAATACTGTAAAATGGATAATTGTTAATATCCCCCTGTTGCATCCCGGTGATGCCATCAGCCAGTTTTTTTACATAATCCACAAGTTCCGTATCGTTGGTTGCTTTGCAATAAGGTATTAAAGCAAGTATCAGGATAGCGGCCTGGTCTGCCCCACTCCCGGCGGGTAGCCACTGAGGTACTGTGATCCCCTGAACAATCTTTGTCGTGAGCGGTAAATTAACTAAGTCGGATTTTATCCTGGCAATCAATTTATTGATGGAGAGTTCCATTTTGGCTGAAAGCGGTGGATTCTTTCCTTTTACGATGGCTGTTGCTTCCGTAAGTGTCTGCAACGCACGCCAGGACCACCAGTTAGCAGTAGCTGTACTGTTCGGATGATATTTGTTGATCAGGTCTCCAGGCAAAAGAAAATTATAGAAATAACCATTGTCCGCCTGCATCCCCAGGATAAAATGCAACAGGTTAAACAGCTTTGATTGCATAGAGGTATCGCCCGAAAAACGATTACTTCTCAAATATACCTGTGCCGCCCGTGCCACATCATCTACACAGGTAAAGCCTTCATCAGCATCAGCCACAAGTCGATAATCCGGAGCTGCCGAATAAATATAAATGCCCGCCGCTTTTTCACCGGTTGGAAAAGTAACAGGCGTATATAAATAATCCAGGTGTTTTAGATTGACCAACGAAGTATCAACAGGTGTAATGGGGGGATTATTTGTTCCCTGTTTTTTACAGGTTACCCCAAGCGTAATTATAACTACACAAAACAATAATTGTATTGGAGACGACATATTTGATGTTTCGATAGCCTGAGTATTCTAATACAGCAATATTTTGAATAAAAACCCCCACAGGTAATAATTCCCTGTGGGGGTGATGGTTAATCTCTCAATATTTATAAAGTCTTTTGATTCGTAAAGATCGACTTGATCTGCGGTCCATCGAGCGCTATATTGTAAAACATTACATCATCCATATCGCCGGTAAAAAATCCACCCCAGGCTACCTGGAAGTCGCCATCTACCGTGGTGTATTTATCAGTAGGCAGATCTTGTCCGATGACAAAATTAATCGGCTTGGAAGCGATCGAAATGGGTGTACCCGGAGTGTTTGTCCAGGATTTTACCAGATCCCCATTTACATAGAAATCCATTTGTCCTGGTTTGAAAGTAACCGCCACATGATACCAGGTTTCGTTCGTTAACGCAACGCCTGCATTGTCACGATCATAGTATGCGGTATCTCCTGCTGCTTGTCTTGCTTTCACGGTTAAGAAGGTCAGATTGCCTGATTGTAATTGAAATTTATATGCATTCCAACGGTTCATGGAAACAAATGTGTAAGTGTCAGCATTAATGGTTCTGCCGGTGATAGATTTTTTTGCCCATAAACTAATCGTCATTTGCTGTGGATTAATCGCAGTCGAATAAGGAACTTCTATATTGCCGCCTTTATCGAATTTATACGCCATGTTTGCCCGTCCGAAACGATCAGCATTCAGCACTGCATTTCCTGCCCCATAATAGGCATGTCCCTGCTTTAGTGTACCATGATTTCCCTTGCCTGACGAGTCACTTGCATTGCCATTCATTTTCCAGAACCCTATCAGATTAACCGATGCAATTTCTTTAATGAGCCGGGCGCCATAAGCGTCAATTGCTCCCTGCAGATTGGCTGCTGCATTGTTGACCTCTGCCTGCGTGGCATTTGTCTTTGCCAACACTATTTTTGCCGCTTCTAAAGCTGCTTTGAGAGTCACTTTCGCGCCTACTTCATACTGCCCGGGTTTTGTACCTTCCGTTGTTCCGTCATTCAGACCCTGTGCCACCGTTACTTTCGCCTGTAATTCGGCTTTATTTGCCGGAGGTGGTGGCGGGGTAGAATCTTTTTTACATGCAGCGAATAGTAACCCGATCATCAAGCTAAACACTACTGCTGTTTTTAAAAATTTCAATCGAATAATTGCTTGTGTCATAATAATTAAATTTTGAATGCTATTAAAAAAATAATTGTTTTCAATGCAACGCCTTATTTCTATCTCTTTCACTTTGTGGAATTGGAAAATATTTGTGTTTATTATAATTAAAGTTTGGTCTTTCTGACATGGCCTGCATAGCATAAGCCTCGCCCCAGCGAATGATATCAAAATAGCGATGGAATTCAAAGCCAAGTTCTACCCTTCTTTCATGCTGCACTGCCCGGCGTACGTCTGCCTGGTTGGTAGAAGTTACATCAGGCAAAAGTCCTGCCGGAATGGTTCCAAAACCGGACAGTGAGGGATCATATAAATAACTTTCTCTGGCGCGCTTTCTAACCCTGTTGAGCGGAATCAATGCTTCCGCAGGGCGATTCATTTCATTGAGGGCTTCTGCATACCAAAGCAATACGTCGGCATAACGGATAGCCACATAATTGATACTTCCATCGCCTTTAAGATTTTTAGGGATCTCTGAAAAAGGCTGCTGGTGTTTTTTGGTGAGATAACCGGTAGGCGACCAGTCTTTGCTGAATATTTCGCCATTATACCAGGGCATGCTGTCGCGACCAACCGTATAATCCAACCTTGGATCATAAATACCTGTAATGGTTTTTTCAAATTCATCCACAAAATTCTGGGTAGGTGCATTGAAACCATAACCCGCATCCACTCGTGGTGCAAACCATTGATTCAATACATTGCCGGTAAAAGGATCCTGCTGACTCAAATGTTGGATCTCAAAAATTGATTCTTTATTGTTTTTTGTGAATGCTTTGAAATTGTGTGTGTAGTCAGGCATCAGATCGTATATCCCGCTGGCAATAATTTTTTCAGAAGTGGCAACAGACTGAACCCATTTTTTTTGAAACAGGTAAGCTTTTGCCAGTAATGCCAGTGCAGCGCCATTGGTAACCCGACCCACATTGGCGCCGGTATATTTTATGGGAAGTTTTGTGGCGGCATCACTTAGACCGGGTTCGATCACTGTTTCAAAAATCTGTGTGACGGTGGATTGAGGAATCTGTAACTGGTCTGCATTTTTGGGCTCGAGGATTAAAGGAACATCACCGAAAATATTTACCAATTCAAAATAATACCAGGAACGCAAAAATTTTGCTTCTGCCAGAATTCTGGATTGAAGATTCTGATCCATATTGATCGCCGGTACTTTTGCCAATACTACATTGCAACGGCTGATGCCTTCATATAAAATGGCCCACATGGCTTCGAGATTTCCATTGATGGAATTGATATTCATTGCATCAATGAGCCCGATATCGGCCTGGTCGCCGGGATCGCCGCCTTTCTCAGCATCATCGGAAGCAATGTCTCCAAAAACCCACAAACGGTTCTGTGATGTAGAAAAAGCCAGTGGACGGTAGGCAGCATTGATAGCGAGTATCGCCTGTTGCTGTGTTTTATAAAATTCAGTTTCCGGGTAATCGCCTACTACTTCCGTGGTAAGAAATTTTTTACAACCTGTATTGGCAGAAAATATCCAAAACAGGATGATGCCACATATTATAAGTTTCTTCCTGTTCAAAATATTTGATTTCACAAACAACGTCATATAATACTTTTTTTCATTCCTGTATTTAATTAAAACCCAAGGTTGATTCCGATAATATAACTACGGGCACTGGGATAAGTTCCCCAATCAATCCCGGCAGCAAGATCTCCTCTGTATTTTTCTGCATTCAGATTATCACTGGTATGCATTTCCGGATCAAGGCCACTGTATTTTGTAAAGGTGATCAGGTTCTGACCTGTCAGGTATATCCTTAGGCCTTTGATATGCATTTTATCAACTATTCTTTTGGAAAAATTGTATCCAAGCTGCAGATTTTTCAACCTCATGTAAGAAGCATCTTCCAGGAAACGACTGGAAGGGGTTTTGTTATTGGTGGATCCCAGCCAGGAAACTCTCGGCATCCTGTTACTTGTTCCTTCTCCTGTCCATCGTTCATCATATACACGTTTAGTAAGGTTAAATGCGCGGTAGAATCCTTCGATATCATGATTCACCTGCAAATAATATTTGTTGCCATATGAGCCCTGAAAGAAAACAGACAGATCAAAATTTTTATATTCAAGGTTAGTGGTTAAGCCATAAGTATATTTGGGAATAGCACTTCCGAGAAATGTTCTGTCCTTTTCGTCAATACTTCCGTCGCCATTGATGTCTCTGAATTTTACGTCTCCGGGTCTTATATAATTGCCCTGGTAGGCATGTCCGAATATTTCGCCTGTATTCTGATAAATGCCTTCCATATCATACAGATAGAATGCACCTATCGGCTTTCCCACGGTAGTTAATGTTGCAAAAATTCCATTATCAATCCGTCCTCCCGGAATTGGTTCTCCATTGCTGAGAGAGATGACTTTGTTTTGTATGGTGGCAAAATTGATACTGATATCATACTTTACAATCTGTTCATTATTTCTATAATTCAATTCTATTTCGAGGCCTTTATTTTCTACTTCGCCGGCATTTACATATGGGGTAGTGGCACTGCCTCCTATCAAAGGCAATGGTATGGGGATGAGCATATCAGCAGTGCGTTTAATAAAATAATCCACCGTCATGGTCAGCTTATCCCGCCAGATTCCTAGGTCAAGGCCTATATCCGCCTGAGTGGAAGATTCCCATTTCACTTTTTCATTTCCCCTGTTTACAACAGTATACCCGGGGTTGCTGGTAGGTGGTTCACCAAATACATAATTATAGCCACTGCCCACAATCGATGCCCACGGATAGTTGCCAATATCCTGGTTACCCAACTGCCCGAGACTTGCTCTCAACTTAAGTGTGGAAATGGCAGGAACCTGATCCTGTACCCACTTTTCATGATGAATATTCCATCCGGCCGATCCAGAGAAAAAATTACCATAGCGATTCTCAGGAGCAAAACGGGAGGAACCATCGCGCCTCGCATTTAAAGAAAATAAGAACCGGCTGTCAAAAGCGTAATTCACATTTCCAAAAAGAGAAAAAAGCGCCCATTCCTGCTCTCCTTCAAAAACACTTCTCGAGGTTAATGCAAGTCCGTTCCCCAAAAATCGCAGATTGTCTATTTGCTCGGGAAAATTTCTATCTGAGCCGCCATGTATATTATTTTTATTTCTGATGGCTTCCGATCCGACTATCAGGTTTATATGATGATCGCTGTTAAATGTTTTGTTATACCGCAGAGTATTGTTCCAGATGAAATTGATATTGGTAGCAGTGTTTACTGACAACCTGCTGGGACTATTAACGCGCAGGTTGGTTCCATAATTTTCATCAAAACGTTTATTGTTGGTTACCATCAGGTCCATCCCCACATCCGATTTAAATTTCAGGACAGGAGAAATTTTGTATTCCGCATAAAAATTGCCAAAGACCCGGTATTGTTTTTCCTTATTATCCATTTTCATGGCCAATGCCACCGGATTGTAGCCATCACCAAAAAAATTGGGAAAGAGTGGCATATCAGAATACTGACCATCCGTATCATACACCGGTATGGCCGGGGTACGAAAGAATGCATAACGCACCACGCTGCCGCCATTCCCTCCATAGCCATCTCCTGAACTGCCTATTATATTTCTTTTGGAAAAGGCCAAATTCATATTACTGGCAATGCTTAATTTGTCTGTGAGATCTATATTTAATTTTGAGCGCAGCGATGACCGCTCAAACGACGAGTTAAGTATAATTCCATCCTGTTTAAAATAATTTCCTGAAATATAATAAAGCGTTTTTTCATTCCCTCCTGTAACAGATACCTGATGACTTTGAATCATTCCGGTTTGAAAAATTGCTTCCAGCCAATCCGTATTCGCCATTTCTGTTCCTGGCGGAATCGGTTTACGTTTTAATGAAGCGTTGGTGATATCCTTGTTATCATTATCTACGGCTTCATTGTATAATTCCACATACTGTGCATTATTCAACATTTTAACCAGCTTACCATGTTTTTGGATTCCCGTATACGCTGAATAATTAAACTGCGGCTTCCCCCTTTTTCCACTCTTTGTAGTAATAACAACTACTCCATTTGCAGAACGTGCACCATATATTGCGGCAGAAGAGGCATCTTTCAAAACAGTGATGGATTCTATATCGTTTGAAGAGATAAAATTGATACCGTCCTTGGTAGGAATCCCATCAACAATAAATAGCGGATTATTATCATTGATCGTTCCTACCCCCCGTATCCTTACAGAAACACCTTCACCAGGTTGACCGGTTGACTGGGTAACACGCATCCCGGAAACCTTACCCTGCAAAGCCTGGTCTACTCCACCAACAGGTAGTTTAACAAGTCCGGAAACATTTACAACCGAAACAGCACCGGTAAGATCACCCCGGCGATGTGTCTGATAACCCACTACCACTACTTCATTCATACTTTTATCAACTTCTTCAAGAGTTATCTCCAGGAGTGTTCGTCCATTCACACTTATTTCCTGTGTTTTAAAACCAACATAGCTAATAACCAGCACTGCATTGTCCGGAACATTTAAAGAAAAGCTGCCGGAAGCATCGGTTTGCACGCTGATGCTTGTTCCTTTCACGGTTATTGTGGCACCTCCCAGCAGATTCCCAACGGGATCCCGTACGATTCCTTTGACAGGCGGCATTTCTAGACCAATATTTCCCGCCTGTGCTTCTGTGGCTTTAATACTAACAAGGATGGTAGATTGTTTTCGCGTGAATTGCAGCCCGGTTTGTCTGGAAGCAATTTTTAGCAGCTCACTTAAGAGCTGTTGATTTGTCTGTAGGGTGAGTTTATGATTGCGGTTAATTTCATTTTGATCATACAAAAGAAAGTAAGAGCTTTGTTTTTGAATCAATTCAAAGAATTGCAGCAAACTGGCTTTGCTGCTTTTTACATTAATAGATACTTCATCGAAGGCTGGCAGCTTTTCCCCATTTGCCTTCACCTCACCATTGCTTATGAAAGCAAAATATATAACCAGTGTGGTTCTGTAAAGCCAACTCCGTAAAGAAAAATTATACATAGCGTTATTTTATAGTTTGCCTCGTAGTATTTAATACAATGGTTTCGTCTTTACCTGTTTACATCGAGGGATTCCGGTAAGCGCTATCCTGGAAAGAGCTCCTCCCTGTTAAAACTTTCCACTTGAGCTATTGTGTTCAAGGCCAAAAAAAGGATCACCATGCAACTGAGTAGAAGCTTCAACATCATGTAGGAGTTATTGATGTATAAAATTGGATCGGAAGTTATAGGGTCGCCTGTAGGGCTTGATAGGAATGGATAGATGAAATAATAAATTGAATGTCTTTAAGAGGGAAAACGGTAACTGTAATATACATTATTTTCATAAACTCCAAAACACGCCAAATTCAAATTAAAATACCGATGCGGAAAAGAGTCCTGACTTGACTTCGATTAAAAACTTGTTTCTATTATTATGAAATATTCAATGTCATAACTTAAGTCGACTTGTCCTTCAGAATTGTGACCCCAATGTGTCTTAAGTGAACTTTGCTTGCAAAATTGTAACCCAAATAACATGGCCGTATATTGTTTTCTTTTTTCAATACAACCATCTCAGGCAAACTAAACCTATTCACTTTTGAAGTGGTCAACTGTTCCCCCGTTAATTCGCTTTGCATGTCCTCCTGATGTTCCGCCATTTGAGGAGGAAGTTAATTTTTACTAATATTTCTTTTAAATCTTTTTGTGGCGGTTCAGGGTGTACTTAGTGATTGTCTTTAATCTTGCTGATAGACCGCTACCCAACTGGTCGTATAAGTAAACATATAAGTGCAAACCCATCTTACCGGCCTGAAAACAGGTTCAACAATTGGGTACCCTGATATCTGCTCAAGGAAAAAAGAAACCTTTCCCCCATCATTTATTGGCATGGAGGTCCGGGAGGACCGAATAGGAGACAGAGATGTAGATAACTTAAAAATTCCGATCTTAGTAATGAAGGGGTAGTGTGATAATCAAAAATGGGGATTTACAAATGAATACCTCAAACTTTTTCCTGATCATCGATTGACCATTATCCCTAATGCAGGAAATTTTATTCCGGTTGAACAACTAACTCTCTATAAAAAAATAATCCGGCAATTTCTGAGGGATGAATGAATGTAAACAACCCTTGAGACAGGGAGAAAAAGAAGGGATCCATACAATGGAACCTTCGCTTCTTAAGTTTACAAATATAATTAAAACAGCAGCTCACAACTTATCAGTAGTCTTAATCATGTATCAAAAACGGACGGTTTTCTGTACAGTAACGAACAGTTTCGTAGATTATTATTTGTTTAAAGAGTTGCAAATCATCTGTTCATATTATTGGCATTATTCTATTTGAAATTTCAGACGGTATTTTCATTTTATCAGGTATAGAAGAATACACAGCCTTTTGAAGAACAAAGATTTTTCCGCAATCAATACTTTGGGGCTTGGCCGACGCCGGGAACTTTCACCGGATAGTAAAAGATTTTATTAATGATGAAAGTAGGCGTGGAGTATTGTCGATCAAAATTACCCGTTTATGATAAAAAATAACCTACTGATCGCATGGCGTAATCTTATTCGTAATAAAGTCAGCAGCTATATCAATATCGCCGGTCTCAGTATTGGGATTGCTTCCGTATTGATGATCACTTTATTCATACAGCATGAACTAGGTTATGACAAATTTCATAAAGATGCAGGGCGAATTTTCCAGGTTACACTCCACGCAAACTTCGGTGGACAGGAATTCTGGAATGGAAATACCCCGCCACCCGTTGGTAATGCGCTGGCCTCACACTTTCCCGAGATTGAAAGCTTTACAAGATTCTATAAGGCGCCGGATATTGTTGTAAGAAATAATGAGCCTAATGCTGATATTATTTCGTTTACAGAAAAAAACATACTGGGAGTTGATTCCAATTTCCTTCAGGTTTTTGATTTCTCAATTCTGGAAGGAAATCCCAAAATAGCTTTGATGAAACCCGGATCTTTAGTGATCACTGAAAATGTCGCAAAAAAATATTTCGGAAATAATAAAGTGATTGGTAAAACCCTTCTTTTAAACAAGGATAAAAAACTCTTTACCATTACAGCCGTTCTTCAAAATATTCCATCACAGTCTTCTGTACAATTTGATTTTCTTGCTTCGCTACATGACTTCCCTGTAGTGAAAAACTTTAGCTGGAGCTGGGTATGGCAGCAGATGATGTGCTTTGTGAAAATCAGGAATAATGTAAATACAGATCTGTCAGGTATCAAAACACTGGAACAAAAATTCCCTTCAGTAGTAAAAATCCAGGCGGCAAATGCATTCCGAAGAATTGGTAAGCCATTTGAAGAGTTTGTCAAAAATGGCGGAAGGCTGGACTTTCATTTATTGCCTTTGGCAGATATCCATTTACGTTCCGGAATAATCGGGCAGCCATGGCTTAGTAATGTCAACAGCATTCGTTACGTGTATATTTTTGGATGCATTGCTTTATTCATCATTATTCTTGCTTCTGTGAATTTCATGAATCTTTCTACAGCAAGAGCAGGTAAAAAGGCAAAAGAAATCGGTATACGGAAAGTTGCAGGGTCTGTACGAAGTCAGTTGGTCATGCAATTTTTAACGGAGGCATTCCTTTATACCTTTATATCAACAATCATTGCTATCCTACTGGTGCTGGTATTGTTAAAACCATTTGCCGGCATCACAGGGGAATCGATCTCCCCTATGTCTGCATTTTCTCCTGCTATCTGGATAACGTTGTTTGCAATGAGCATACTCGTGGCCTTACTTGCAGGCAGCTATCCTGCGTTTTACCTGACATCTTTCCATCCTTCCAAAGTGCTTAAAGGCGGAAATATGTTCAAATCAGGGAAAGGAAGTTTATTTATAAGAAACGGATTGGTCATTTTTCAATTTGCCATCTCCACGATATTGATTATGGGAACCCTGGTGGTTTTCCGCCAGCTTGAATTTTTCAGGAATACCCGGATGGGATTCAATAAAGAAAACGTAATCGTAATCAACAATACCAACAGGCTATCTGCAAGTGAAGAAACTTATCGGCAAAAAATAAGTCAACTATCCGGAGTTGTACATGCAAGCAGGACTACCAGTGTTCCCTCCGGGTTTTTATTCGGCGATTCTTATGAACCGATTGCTAAAGAAAATGAACATCTTCCTAAAGATGTTACACTCACCTCCTATATTGTTGATGTTGATTTCATACCAGTGTTGGAAATTGAAATGTTAAACGGCCGGAATTTTTCTGACTCATTTGATGATTCTCTTTCCGTAATAGTAAACGAAGAAACAGTGGGTCAAATAGGCTGGAAAGATCCGATAGGCAAACAGCTGCGCTATCCGGGTGGAAATAATCAGGTATACCAGGTAATTGGTGTAGTGAAGAATTTCAACGTTCAGTCATTACATTCACCGATTGTCCCGTTCGCACTGTTTCATACTTCTTCCCATTCCTATGATCTGGAAAGTTCACATATGATTGCACGAATTGAAGTGGAAGACATTTCTGCTACATTGGATAAACTTCAAAGTGAATGGAAAAATTTTGCAGCAGCAGAACCATTTGATTATTATTTTTTAGATGCATCCTTTGATGCGTTATACCGTTCAGAACAACGAATGGGAAGCATCTTTATCATCTTTGCAGGTCTTTCCATTTTCATAGCGTGCCTGGGTCTGTTTGGTTTAACAATGTATGTTGCAGAAAGACGAACAAAAGAGATTGGTATACGAAAAGTATTGGGTGCTTCAGTGGTAAGTGTGGTACAACTTCTATCTAAAGATTTTCTGAGACTTACATTACTTGCTGCAATTATTGCTTTTCCAATAGCCTGGTGGGCCATGAATCAATGGCTCGAAGATTTTGCATACCGCATCCCCATCGACTGGACGATTTTCCTTCTGGCAGGAATGTGTACTTTAATTGTTTCTCTTTTGACAATTAGTTTCCAGGCAATCCGGGCAGCGATATCGAATCCTGTGGAATGTCTCCGAACGGAGTGAAATAGTTATCAGGAAATGCCTGTGTCTTTGCGGTGTCTATTATTCCAGACATTTTTTGTAAAAGACTGGATACATTATTCCCTTTCACATATGTAATGAGATAATTATAATTCTTAAACATCTTTCATTCAATTCACAAGTAATATATTGTGTATTCAGATTTGATACCCCGCCCCCGATCACCTAAATTCAAAACCATGCATAACAACATATCCATGCTGTTATTATCCATTGCAGTTTGCTTAACAGGTTCCTGCAATGATAAAAAGGATATTGCGACCTCAAATAATCCCCGATATGCTACAACAGTTGAACAACGCATTACAAGAATCACGAACAACCTGCAGGTAGAAACCGAAGTTGAGTCTCAATTCAGAAATGATAGTCTTTATAAGAGGTTACGATATTATCATACACCGGGAATTTCTGTAGCTGTTATTAATGATGGTAAATTGGAATGGGCACGAGGCTTTGGAGTAAAAGAAACAAATTCAATTGATTCAATAGGAGTTGAAACACTCTTCCAGGCTGGATCAATCAGCAAGCCGGTATTCGCGCTGGCCGTTATGAAATTAAAGCAGGATGGAAAAGTTGACCTTGATAAAGATGTCAACCAATATTTGAAATCCTGGAAAATCCCAGCGAACAATGACTGGCAACCTTTAATTACGTTGCGACAATTACTCAGTCATACAGCTGGAACTACTGTGCATGGATTTCCAGGTTATATGAAGTCGGAAGAAATTCCTTCTGTACAAGAAGTCCTTAAAGGATCAGGACCTGCTAATACCGCTGCAGTCAGGGTAAACATTTTGCCGGGAACTCAATTTCGTTATTCCGGAGGAGGTACCACCATCGCTCAATTAGCGGTATCCGATTTGATAGCCAAACCTTTTCCGGCGATTGTGAGAGAAACAATTTTCGACCCGTTGAACTTACGTCATAGCACATATGAACAACCGCTCCCGGATTCTAAAGAGGTACTTGCCTCCACGGCATCTCCATGGAAGGGTCAGCCACTAAAAGGAAGATATCATGTTTATCCTGAAATGGCTACTGCCGGTTTATGGACAAATCCATCGGAATTGGCTGCACTTGTACTGGAAGTACAGAAAGCATACAACGGTCATTCCAGTTTTTTCAGAAAGGAAACCATTGTCGAAATGCTGACTCCACAGAAAATCATGAAAGATATCGGCATCGGATTTTTTCTCGAAAAGAAAGGCACCTCCGAGCGCTTCGGGCATAACGGATGGGATGAAGGATTCGTGGCGCAACTCACAGCTTACACAAAAGAAGGAAAAGGTGCGATCGTTATGGTTAACTCAAATGAAGGATATGCTATTATGGATGAAATAATCAGATCAATTGCAAAAGAATACAAGTGGTCAGATTATTTGCCTAATGACAAAAAAAATGCGGTAACAGGCATTGATCCAGCGGATTCTGGCTCTTACTATAATAAAGATTCACTTGAAATGAAAATTGTCATGCTGAATAACCGGCCTCAACTGGTTTATCAGCATCAAAATCCGATACCGTTGTATCAGTCTGCCGAAAAATATTATTATTCCCCGTCGATGAATTTCAAAGTACATATAAACAATAAGGAATTGCGTTTTGAACAAGGGGGAAATTCGCAGGTGTATACAAGAAAGTAGATTCATCTGAAATTGAAGGTCCAATTTTACTTTAGGTTGATCTCAAAGAAAAACAAACTGATTGCACAATTATGCTTTATGAATTCATCAAAAAAAATTAAAGCAATTTTTGTATCAGAATTGCAAGCATCTACATGAAGCTAAAAATAACCCCACTACTCCTTTTTTCAATCGGACTCTTCTTATATGGGCTCTACCTGGTCTATTTATTTCGAAAAGATGGCAGTTGGGGAATGCTTGCAGCGATCGTAACCACTGCGTGTGGAATTGCAGCCTTTATACTTTACCTGATATCCCGTGCAATTTTCAAATCCCGGATCAGGACAGAGGTTATTGTTGAATTAATTATTATCGCTGCAGTGGTTATTTATGTTTCCATAGCTAATGCGAGATAAAAGTAGATGGTTGATACAAGATATAAAATAGATAATATAGAAGTATAATAGGTAACATAGGAGGTTAACCACATAGGCACATAGAAACATAGGTACACATAGAATAATGAATTTAAAGCTTATCTTAGAAATGACCATCTACAAAAACCATAACTAATAATCACAATGAGAAAATTAACCCCGCTGCTGTTTGCAACCCTTTGTTTTATGAGCTGTGCTAAAAACGAAGCGCCTCTTTCTGCACCCGAATCGAATGTTCCCAATCAACGTTCCTGCGCTACAGATGAAGTAGTACAGTCGCAACTAAAAGCTGATCCTTCATTCAAACATCGCATGGAACAGCTTGAGCTTTTTACAAAGAAAACGATTACTGCGCGGAAAGAACAACCAAATGCTCCTGCCATAACAATAGAAATTCCGGTAATTGTGCATGTACTTTACAATACCCCCGAAGAAAATATATCGGACGCACAGGTGCTTTCTCAGATTGATGTGTTGAATGAAGATTTCAACCTGCGCAACACAGACCGCAATCTAATACCGCGGATATTTTCCGATGTTGCCGGTGACGTAGGTATTAAATTTGTTTTGAAACAAACCATCCGGAAATATTCAAATAAAACAGGGTGGCCTGCCAATGATGGTATGAAATCTACTCAAAAAGGTGGTAGCGATGGAGTGGACCCTGCAAACAACTTGAATATCTGGGTCTGCGACCTGCAGAAATATCTCGGGTACGCATATTACCCGGGTATAAGGCCGGAATTAGATGGAATTGTGGTTTGGTATAAGGCTTTTGGTCGTACTGGCACCCTGGCTGCACCATATGACAAAGGAAGAACTGCCACACATGAAATAGGTCATTACCTGAATTTACGCCACATATGGGGAGATGCGACATGCGGGACCGACCTTGTAGACGATACTCCGCAGCATACTACCTATAATTTTGGCTGTCCATCTTTCCCGCATTATAATAGTTGTACAGAAAGTGCGGTTGAAATGACTATGAATTATATGGATTATACAGATGATCCTTGTATGTACATGTTCAGCGATGGACAAAAATCAAGAATGCACGCGCTTTTTGCAGCAGGAGGAGCAAGAGCGGAGTTGCCCTGATAATTGTTTTCATACAAAGTGCAAAGAAAACAAAAGGGGCAAAATAAGTATTCAGCTCGCAATCATTTTATCAGTAAGTCAGTGGTTAAATGTTAAGAACGAGGCTGTAGTTCTATCAATAATCTTTCTAAACTTTATTGGCTTTGAATCATGGTTGACTTTCAAACATATCGCCACAAACGCCAAGACGTCAAACCTTTTCAGTGATTCCCCGCTGACCTTTCAAAGCATCAAAATACCTTTTAAATGAGTATTTTACCTTCCAAAGTACTATATATTACATAGTATTCAACATAGCTATGTTTGCTTACTATGATCACCTAAAATCTACAAAAATGAAAAAAATAATTCTTTGTCTAGCTCTCCTCATTGCATGCACCACAATCAGTTTTGCTCAATGTGATAAAAAGATACTCATTACTTCTTCCGTTACGGAGTACCTGGATTCTACTGGTACTTTACAGAGATCCAAAGACGAAAACAGTTCAGTTGAAATAAATAAAACTGACATAGTAATCACTCCGGGAGATGAGAAACATCAAATTTCGGGGATGATCAAATCAAATACCTGCGATTGGAGTATTCCATTTAAAGAGGGGAAATCTGTTATCAAAGCTACACTAACAGATCCCCGGGGTGAGATAATGAATGCTACGATAACCATTACAGGTAAAGACGGAAAGATTATCTTGTTGTTTGAACTCGCAGAAACGCCGGATAGAAAAATCAGGATTACGGTAGTGAAGTTTGAAGAAGTGAAGTAATTTTGAAACACATAGTCACATAGAACACATAGAGGAACACATAGATTTAATAACCTATGTGAATTCTATATGTACTATGTGACTATGTGTTTAATTTTCTGCCATCGTCAATCATCATAAAGTGAAGTAATTTTTGAAACACATAGTCACATAGTACACATAAAGGAACACATAGATTTAATAACCTATGTGAGTTCTATATGTACTATGTGACTATGTGTTTAATCTTCTGCCATCATCAATCATCATAAAATGAAATTGACTTTATTATTTATATCACTCGTAACAATTGCTGGTTCCTGCAGTAAAAGTAAGTCTCCTTCAAATAATAACTTATCTCCAACGAACCTTACCGTTACTGCGGTTATAAGTAATGATAGTAGTGGCAAGGTTTCTTTTACTGCTGCTGCCACCAATGCGGTTTCTTATGTTTATGATTATGGTGATGGAGAATCTCAAACGGTTGCATCAGGTATTATGACTTATAAATATCCATCCTCCGGATCTTATACCGTCAATGTAACAGCTAAAAGTGCAGGGGGTCAAACGTTATCTAAATCAATACTGGTTACTGTTACCGTTATCTTATCACTGAAATGGTCAGACGAATTTGACACACCAGGATCACCTGATGTTACCAGGTGGGGGTATGAAATAGGTGATGGGTGTCCAAATGTTTGCGGATGGGGCAATAACGAATTAGAATGGTATACCAACAGACCAGAAAATGTAATTGTCCAGGGTGGTGTTTTAAAGATAACTGCCGTGAAAGAAAGTTTTAATGGAAAACCTTATACTTCCGCCAGGCTGATATCTAAAGATAAATACTCTTTTAAGTATGGTAAGATTGAAGTGAAAGCGAAATTACCGGCAGGTGGTGGAACATGGCCTGCCATCTGGATGTTGGGCAATAATATCAATACAGTTGGTTGGCCTGCTGGTGGTGAGATAGATATCATGGAACATCGCGGAAACTATTTAAATACAATTAGTGGAGCTCTTCACCATCCGGGGCATTCCGGAGGTAACGCAGATGCGAGAACTGTCAATATTCCAAATGTTTCAACGGAATTTCATAGGTATGCAGTCGAATGGACTCCCTTATCAATAAAATTTTTAGTCGATGATGCGCCTTTTTTCATTTTTGTCAATACACGAACCTTACCTTTTAATCAGAATTTCTTCATCATATTGAATGTTGCCATGGGAGGTAATTTCGGTGGACCTGTAGACCCTGCCTTTACCAACGCTGCTATGGAAATTGATTATGTCAGAGTTTATCAGTGATCAAACTTTTTGTTTCCAAAAGAGGAAATCTTAATCCTTCAGGACAATCCACACCGGAGCATGATCGCTTGTTTTTTCCCATCCGCGAACATCCCGGTCAACGCCGGCATCGATTAGTCGACTGGCAAGGAGTGGACTAAGCAGGAAGTGATCAATACGTAAACCTGCATTTCGGTCGTAAGCATTTCGGAAATAATCCCAGAAAGTGTAAATGATCTCATTCGGATAAAGTTTTCGAATGGCATCCGTCCAACCCTGTTCAACAAGTATTTTAAAAGCAAGACGTGTTTCCGGTCTGAATAAAGCGTCATTCACCCATCTTTCGGGTTTGTATACATCCAATTCCGTAGGCATTACATTATAATCGCCACATAAAACAACTGGTATATCAGAAGCTAAAAGTTTGGCTGCATGTATGGTCAACCTTTCGAACCACTGCAGCTTATAATCGAATTTCAGTCCGGGAGCGGGGTTACCGTTCGGTAAGTAAAGACACCCAACCACAATGCGGTTGATCTTAGCTTCTATATAGCGACTGTGAATATCATCCGGATCACCCGGAAGCACCCGGCAAATTTCTTCGGGTTTTTGGTCGCGCGCCAGGATGGCTACTCCATTCCAGCTTTTTTGTCCATGCCATATTGCGTGATAGCCTGCATCTAGTATAGCTTTTTCCGGAAATTTATCCTGGGGTGTTTTTAACTC
>Ga0180121_10000249_pt1 | contig 21525 bp, 21 predicted proteins | sample AntDrymUQ5402106_2_FD_129676 | JGI IMG/M metagenome (GOLD analysis project Ga0180121, IMG submission 129676) | Polar desert sand microbial communities from Dry Valleys, Antarctica - metaG UQ540 (21.06) (version 2) (version 2) | ecosystem: Environmental > Terrestrial > Soil > Desert | place...
CTGGAGGAGGCGCACAAGGAGCTGCAGGAGCGGGAGCAGGTGCTCAAGACGCTGTCGAACGCGATGGCGGAGGAGCGGGCTGACGAGCGGATCCAGATCGCTGGGTATCTGCACGACGACCTCGCGCAGGTGCTGTTCCGGCTCTCGATCCAGGTCGACGTGGCGCGCAAGCTGCTCGACAAGAACGACATCCCGGCGGTGCGGGATCAGCTCGAGAAGGTCCGCGAGTCGAAGCAGGAAACCTCGGATCGCATCCGGGCGCTCATCCGAGACCTGCACCGGTCGCCGCTAGGGGCGAAGGGCCTCGGGGAGGCGCTGGAGTCGTTCACCGACGAGGTGGGCCGCGACGCTGACGTGACCTATCACCGCGACATCGACGAGATGCCGCTGCCGGCCCCGATCGCGCTGCTGATCTTCCACATCTCGCGTGAGGCGGTCATGAACTCCCTCAAGCACGCGCAGGCTTCCGACTTCTGGATCGGTGTGCACGACGACGACAACTTGATCGTGCTCGAGCTCCGCGATAACGGGGTGGGGTTCGACACTGCCGCGCCGGGGCCCGAAGGTCACTTCGGCATGGCGATGATGCGTGAACGCGCCCAAGTCGGTGGCGGAACCTTCGAGCTCGAGAGCGTTCCCGGCGAGGGAGCCACGATCACCGTGAAGTTCCCGAGCTCGCTGCTGCAAGCTGAGGCTCCTTCCCGGGCGGCCGTGACCGGCGGGGCAAACGGCGTTGGCGCGGCAGGTGCTTCCCCCGATACATCTGGATCCACGCCGGAGGGCGACGATTCGCAGCGAAGCGTCCCCGCATTGCGATCACCGTGAACACCACGATGCCCGAGTAGAGGAAGAGGTCGCCCACCGAGAGCACGGTCGCGGCCGGCGGAGGAAGCCCGATCACGTCGGCCAACGGCGTCAACACATCGGCCGATGTCATCAGGTGGTGCTTGCCGTCATCGATCTCCGGTGCAAGCCCGCCGCTCGAAGTTCGCGTCGTCGCGATCGCGCTCTCGCTCACCGGCATGCCGCCGTTGAGGCCGATCACCAGCATGTTCAGCACGAGTCCCAGGAGCAGAAGCGGCGCCGCGGGCAGGCGACGATTCACCCAGACGAACGAGATCAGCAGCACGTAGCTCCCGACCAGCACGGCCACGGCAGCGTCGTCATCGAGCCATCGGTGCAGCGGTGCCGCCTGCACCGCGAGTCCGGCGAACGCCGCACCCCACCAGTGCACGTGGACCCGCTCGAAGTTGCGCAGGCTTCCACCGGCGATGAGCCCGGCGACGAGGCCGGCAGCGGCGACGAACAGGACGACGATCATGTTGGGGAAGGATGCAGGTGCGGGCTGCGATGGTGCCACCGGTTCAGGCGCAAGTCCAGCCACACGTCACCGCGTCGCAGAGGTTCGTGCGACTCAGCACGGCGCGTGTGCGCGTATCCTCGACAGACATGGCGACCACGGCTGACAGCGGCTACTTCGGTCCCCGAAGCGTGTCGTGGCAGGTGCACCGCGAGGTCACGGTGCTCTTCGGCGGCGCTCGAGCTCTTCTCATGCAGGCGGTGCACCCGCTCGTGGTCGCGGGGGCGACCCAGACGAGCATGTACGAACGGAACCCGTGGAAGCGTCTTCAGCGCACGCTGATCCTGACCTACACGATGACCTTCGGCACCAAGGCCGAGGCGCATGCCGCCGCCGACAAGATCAACGACGTGCACACGCGCATCAAAGGCATCGACCCGATCACCGGCAAGCGCTACGACGCCCTTGACCCGCAGCTCCTGCTCTACGTGCATGCATGCCTCGTCGACTCGGCGATCCTGTTCGAGCAGCTCACCGTGGGAAAGCTGGACGACGATGGGCGCCAGCGGTTCCACGAAGAGCAGATGCTGGCTGCGGAGCTCTGCCTCGTACCTCGAGCCGATATCCCCACGACGTGGCAGAGCCTGAGGGCGTGGCTCGCGGACTTCGACGATCGCGGTGAGCTGCAGGTGACTGACGGCGCGCGCAGGGTGCTCGACCTGTTCTTCGATCCACCCGCCGAAGCCGACTGGCGTCCCGTGCTGCGTGGGGTCTCGCGTCTCGCCTTCGGCACGCTACCGGCGCACATCCGCGAGATGTACGGCGTGCCGTTCGGCTCGCTGAAGCGCGCATCGATGCACGCGACGTTCCCGTTGATCAGGGCCTCTCGGCCGCTCTTGCCGCCCAAGTACCGGTTCATCGCGCCATACACGGAGTTCCTCATGCGCCAACGTGGACTCGACCCCGGTGTCGATCTCGCCGAGGCGCGCAAGCGTGTCGGCATCCGGTTGTAACGGTCATCACCCCGGGGCCTGGAGGGTGGCACCCGGCTGCCGACGTCGCGTGGCACACTTCGGTCATGACGCCCCCTCTCGATGTCGACGCGCTGCTGCTCGACATCGACGGCGTGCTCGTGACGTCGTGGCAGCCGCTGCCGGGTGCCCTCGATGCGATCGCATCGCTGCGGGCGCACGAGGTGCCCTTCCGGCTGATCACGAATACCACCACACACACGCGCGCGGAGCTCACGGATACGCTTCGTGAATCGGGCTTCGACTTCGTGTCGGACGAGATCGTGACGGCCGTGAGCGCGACCGCGGCGCACCTGCGCTCGCACCACCCCGGCGCGAAAGTCTTCGTGCTGAGCGACGGCGATCCCCGCGCCGATCTCGCAGGTGTCGAGATCGTCGATGTAGATGACGCCGAGGTCGTCGTGCTCGGTGGAGGCTGCGACGACTTCAGCTACGACGCGATGAACCGCGTGTTCCGGCGGCTGAACGAAGGCGCGGCGTTCGTCGCGATGCACCGGAACGTCTATTGGCGCACGAGCGATGGGCTGCAGCTTGACGGAGGAGCGTTCGTGGCGGCGCTCGAAACGGCGAGCGGTGTCTCACCGGTCGTGTGCGGGAAGCCGTCCGCCGCGTACTTCGGGGCGGCACTCGGCTTGGTCGGAGTCGCGCCCGGTCGGGCAGCGATGGTCGGCGACGACGTCGTGAACGACGTGAGCGGCGCCCAGGCCGCAGGTCTCACAGGGGTGCTGGTGCGCACCGGGAAGTTCCGCCCTGACGACCTGGAGCGCGGGGAGCCCGACGTGGTCGTGGATTCGATCGCCGGCGTTCCCGGTCTGCTCGGCCTCGAGGGCTGAGCGCGTGTCGGATCGCGACGCCGCGCCCGGCCTCTTCTCGAGCATCGCCCCCCAGTACTCCTGGGCGGGAGCGGTGATGTCGTTCGGCCAGGACGCGCGATGGCGCCGGTTCATGGTCTCGAAGCTCGGTGCGGTGCCCGGTTCCCTCGTGCTCGACGTGGCCGCCGGTACCGGGCTGGTCGCGCGCGAGCTCGCCGCTCGGCGCCGCGTGAATGTGGTCGCGCTCGATGCCGCCGAGCCGATGCTGCGTGCGGGCCTGCCCGCCAACGAGATGGCGGGGCTCCAAGGGCAGATCCGGCCCGTGCTCGGACGCGCCGAGAGTCTTCCGTTTCCCGACGGCACGTTCGACGCCATCACGTTCACCTACCTCGTGCGCTACGTCGACGACCCGGCCACGACGATGCGCGAACTCACGCGTGTGCTTCGGCCCGGCGGCGCGATCGCATCGCTCGAGTTCCACGTGCCGCAGCGGCCGTTGGTGCGAGCGGGCTGGTACGCCTACACGCGTGGGGTGCTCCCGGTGACCGGCTCGTTCGTCTCGCCGCAGTGGCGACGAACGGGCGTCTTCCTCGGCCCGAGCATCAGCCGGCTCGAGCGGCGTGCGCCGCTTCCCGAGCAGGTTCGCTGGTGGCAGGAAGCCGGCATCCGTCATGTGCGCTCGCGCCAGCTGACCCTCGGGGCAGCGGTGGTGCTGTGGGGCGTCAAGGAAGGTCGGCGTGCCGGCTGAACCGGGTGGCGCTCCGGAGCGCCCGGCGTTCTACGCGCTCGCCCCCGGTGGGTGGCGCGACTGGTGGACCCTGCTCCACCCTCCCTACACGGTGTGGCATCTGTCGTACGTGGTGATCGGCGCATCGCTCGCGCCCCAGGTGAACCTGCGGTGGCTGGGGGAGACGCTGCTAGCGTTCTTCCTCGCGATGGGGGTCGCGGCGCATGCGCTCGACGAGCTGCGGTCACGTCCACTCGGCACGCGCATCCCGAGCGCCGTGCTCGTCGGTCTGGCCGTGGCCGGGCTCGCGGGCGCGATCGCGCTCGGCGTCGATGGCATGGTCGAGGTCTCGCCCTGGCTCGGCGTGTTCATGGGCATCGGCGCGTTCCTGGTGATGACGTACAACCTCGAGCTGTTCGCGGGCGCGTTCCACTCCGACCTGTGGTTCGCGATCGCGTGGGGAGGTTTCCCGGTGCTCACGGCGTTCTTCGCGCAGACCGCCGAGCTGAGTGTGGCCGCGGTGGTCGCCGCGGCGGCCTGCGTCGTGCTGAGCGCCGCGCAGCGCGTGCTCTCGACCCCGGTCAGGCGCCTTCGTCGCCACGTGGTGAGCGTTCGAGGGGAGCTAGGGCTTGACGATGGAAGCCGTGAACCGCTCGACGAGGCGGCGTTGCGCGCCGCCCCCGAGCGGGCGCTCCGGCTGCTGTCGATCGCCGTTCCGCTGGTGGCGCTCGCCCTGTTGGTTGCTGCTGTCGCACGGAAGTAGACATGTCGATCGCCACAGCTCGGTATGTTTCGATGGGTGCGCATGACCATCACGCTCGAAGATTCCCTGTTGATCGAGGCGAGAGCCCCGCCGCGAGGACCGGGCGCACCCTAGACGGCGATGGTCTCCAGCCCGGTGTCGATCTCGGATGCCTCGGGTGACCTGTTGGAGATCATGGAACATTCGAGCGACGAGCGGGGTGCCGGCACATGAGACGCATCGACCAGGCGCTCTCGGTCCGCGAGGGGCGCCTATTCATCGAAGAGGTCGAGTGCGACGAGCTCGCGCGGCGCTTCGGCACCCCGATCTATGTGGTCTCCGAGGACCAGCTTCGACGGAACGCGCGGACGTTCCAGGCGGCGTTCGGGCAGCGCTGGCGCGAGGGCTCGGTCCGGGTGCTCCCATCGCTCAAAGCGAACTACGCCCTCGCGCTCCGGCACGTGCTCACGCAGGAAGGCATGGGCTGTGACACCTTCGGCCCCTCGGAGCTGACCGCTGCGCTCGGCGCCGGCGTGCCGCCCGAGCTGATCTCGGTCAACGGCACGGGCAAGAGCGCCGCGCTGATCGATGACGCCGTGGCTGCAGGCGCTCGCATCACGATCGACGCGCCGCGTGAGCTTCCGCTCGTCGAGGAGGCCGCGCGACGGCTCGGCACACGCGCAACGGTCAGGATGCGGCTGCGTCCGGACCTCTCGGCTCTTACGGAGCCGACCGACTTCGACCCCGAAGGCATGCCGACGGCGGAGCTCTCACGCTCGTACAAGGCGGGCATCCCCGCCGACGACATCGTCGAGCTCGGGCGACGCGCGCTCGCCTCGGATGTGCTCGATCTTTCGGGCGTGCACGTGCACCTGCCGAGGCATCGTCCCGAGACAGGCATGTATCGCACGATGATCGGAGCGTTCGTCGACCTCGTGGCGCAGCTCTCGCATGCCTGGGAAGGGTGGGCGCCGCGGGAGATCGACATCGGGGGCGGGTTCGCGGCGCCGCGCGATCCGACCGGCCGCCTGCTCCCCCGGTTGGCCGATCGTCCGCCTGCGTCCGCCCCGACCATCGACGAGTACGCCGAGGTCATCACGGCGTCGCTGCGCGAGGGTCTTACCCGCCATGGCATGCCGACCGACGGGGTCTCGCTCGAGGTCGAGCCGGGGCGCGGCCTCTACGCCGATGCCGGCATCCACCTCGCGCAGGTCGTGAACACCAAGCGAGAGACGAGCCCGCTCCCGTGGCGCTGGGTCGAGACCGACACGACCGAGATGTTCCTGCCGGACTCGTTGATCGAGCACAGTCGATGGACGGTGCTGCTCGCCTCGCGTGCCGACGACCCACCCGTCGGCCCGGCCGACGTCGTGGGCATCAGCTGTGGCTTCGACCTCATGGTGCCGTCGGTGCCCTTGCCCGATGTGCATGATGGTGAGACCCTGGCGTTCCTCGACACCGGGGCCTACCAGGACGCGAGCGCGACCAACTTCAACGCGCTGCCTCGGCCGGCGACGGTGCTCGTGCATGGGGGCAAGGCCGAGCTCATCAAGCGGGCCGAGACGGTGCACGACGTCTTCGCCCGAGACGTGGTGCCGCATCGATTGAAGGAGGGGCAGTGATGGAAGTCGTCAGGTTGGATCACGTCTCGGTGACCGTGCGCGACCTCGACGCGTCGCTCGCGTTCTACGTCGGCCTGCTCGGCCTGCCGCTCATCGCTCGTGGAGAATCCGGCGACGTCGAGCTCGCCGAGATCATGGACCAGGAAGACGTGCGGATCCGGTGGGCCGATATCGAGGTCGGCGACGCGCTGACGCTCGAGCTCGTCGAGTTCGTCCACCCGATCGGTACGCCGATCACGAAGTCGTTGTGGGATCCGGGCTCGACGCACATCGGCCTTCAGGTCGACGACATCGACGCCGTCTACGTTCGACTACGTGACGCGGGTGTGCGCGTCGTGTCGAAGCCCGTCCGCCTCACGGAAGAGGGCGACTGGCACGGGGTGCGGGTGCACTACGCGATCGACCCCGACAGCACGTGGATCGAGCTCGTGCAACGTCCCGATCGCGTCGAGGTGATCGATACGGCCTATCCGGCCACGATCGCGAGCACCTCGTCGGCGTAGCGGTCGAGCTTCGCGGGGCCGATGCCAGGCACCGCGGCGAGGTCCGCCCAGTCTTTCGGTTTGCGCTCGGCGATCTCGGCGAGCGTCGTGTCGTGGAAGACCACATACGCGGGCACGCCGTCGGTCGAGGCACGTTTGCGCCGCCATTCCCTGAGCCGGTCGAACAGCGGCCCACCGCCGGCACCGACGGTGACACGGGCTCGAGGCGCTCGCGCAGCCGGCGTCGATCTGAGCGACTCCGGCTTCACGACCCCGATCTCCAACAAGAACGGGCTCGGTGCCGTTCGTGGCTCGCGCGGCCATGACAGGAACAGGTGCTCGCGCGCCCGCGTGATGCCCACGTACAGCAGTCGACGTTCCTCGTCTGGGTCGGCTTCGCTCTTGCGCGCCCGGAAGGGCAGCTCCCCGTCGAGCAGCCGTGGCAGGAACACCGCGTCGAACTCGAGCCCCTTCGCGCGGTGGTAGGTCATGAGCTGCACGCCGCGGCCTTCGCGCTCTGCGGCGAACCGATGTTCGAGCTCCGTGAGGAACCCGGCGACGGTCGACTCGGCCCCGGTCTCGTCTCTTGCCGCGTTCGCGTACTCGCTCGCGAGCGCGCGCAGCCGCCCGAGGTCCGCCTGGCGGGTGATCTCTTCCTCGCCGGCGTCGTCGCCAACACCGTCGCGCGTATAGCCGATCGCGTCGGTCGCAGCGGCGACCGCCTCGGCGACGCCGAGGCCGCCGTCGGCTCGCCGAAGCCTGGCGATCACCCCTCGCGGGCCGGGGCGCCGAAGGAACGACCCATCTCGCACCTGGAAGGGCACGCCGGCCGCCGCGAAGGCTTCCTCGTAGGCCTCGGAGCGAGCGTTGATGCGATACAGCACGGCGATCTGTTCCCAAAGCACGCCTGCGTCGTGCAGCCGCCGCGCCTCGCCGATCACGAACGCGACCTCCGCCTCGGCGTCGGGCAGGGCGCGCGCCGTTGGGCTCGGACCGTCGCCGCGGGTTGCCCGCAGCGTCTTGGCGAAGCCGCCCATCGCCCGGGAGAGGGCGTTCGCGACCGTGAGCACCTGCGGCGACGAGCGGTAGTTCTCCTCGAGTCGGACGACCGCCGCGTGGGGGTACCGTTCGGGGAACGTCAGCAGGTGCGAGGGCGACGCGCCCGTGAACGTGTAGATCGTCTGGTAGTCGTCACCGACCACGCAGAGCTCGTCACGCCCGCCGATCCACCGGTCGAGCAGCGCCTGCTGCAGCGGGTTCACGTCCTGGTACTCATCGACCGTGAACGCGTGGAACCGCTCGCGAACGAGGCTCGCGGCTTCGGGTTCGTCGTCGAGCAGCCGCACGAGCATCAGCAGCATGTCCTCGAAGTCCATGCGCCGATCGCCCTTCGTGCGCTCGTACGCCTGGAACGTGCGCTGCATGAGGTCCGCCGGCAGCGGCGGTGTTCGGCCCTCGGCCTCGATCGCCTCGAGGTAGCCGGCCGGGTTCACGAGCCGGTTCTTCGCCCACTCGATCTCTCCGGCGAGCTCGCGCCTGGGCAGGAAGCGATACGCCCCAGGAAGGCCGTTCGCGATCGGATTCAGGATCTGCGCCTTCGCGTTCAAGATCTCGGGAAGGTCGTGTCCGGTGTGCCGGGGCCACAGGGTGCCGAGCTGCTTCAGCGCCGATGCGTGGAACGTGCGAGCTTCGATGCCCTCGACGCCGAGTTGCGCGAGCCGTCGCTTCAGCTCGCCTGCGGCCTTCTCGGTGAACGTGACCGCGAGTACCGAGGCGGCCTCGAATGCCCCTGCCCGCACCTGGTTCGCGATGCGGTGCGTGATCGTGGTGGTCTTGCCTGTGCCGGCGCCCGCGATGATCGCGACCGGTCCGGTCACCGCTTCGGCCGCCCGGCGCTGGGCGTCGTTCAGCCCCGAGAGCGGGTCCGCGCTTCCTGCCATATTCGCGACGCTACCAGTGGGCACGGACACATCCTTGCGACATCTCGTTTCAGGATCGAGAGCCTGCGGCCGATAGGAAACTCATGGCTCTGGTCGACGACAGGCCGCCCGCGGACGTTTCGGGCCGCGTGCCCCTGCACTACGCGGCGCTGTTCGGCGACCTCCATCGTGCGAAGGATCTCGTAGACGGTGGGGCCGATGTCGGCACGCTCGATCACGACGGCCAGACCCCGTTGCACTACGCGGCGCAGGGGGCCTCCGTGGCCGTGGCGGAGCTGCTGGCCTCGAGGGGCGTGGAGGTCGACGCCGAGGATGTCGACGGCAATACCCCGCTGTGGTGTGCGACGCTCCGCACCCGCGGGGAAGGAGCGATCGTGCAGTTCCTGCTCGCGTACGGCGCCGACCCGCATCACGAGAACCGTGAGGGCCGCTCTCCGGTCAAGCTCGCCATGGCGCTCGGCGGCGTCGACATGTCGCTGCGCAGCGCGAGCTGACGATCGCGCGCCCGAACCCACGCATCGAACGCGCGGCCGGTCGTATCTCTGTTCGCGGCTACGCTGGCGAGCATGATCGATCGCCCCGCGACCCTCGGCGCGCTGCGCGCTGCCGGCTTCCCCGACCGCACCGTGAAGCGCGAGCTTCGCGACAACCTGCTCTCGAAGCTCGCGACCGGCGAGGAGCTGTTCCCCGGGCTCGTGGGGTTCGACGACTCGGTGCTGCCGGCGCTCGAGCGGGGCATCCTCGCCGGTCATGACCTGATCCTGCTCGGGGAGCGTGGGCAGGCGAAGACCCGGCTGGTGCGCGCGCTCGTGCAGCTCCTCGACGAGGCCACGCCCGCGATCGAGGGCACCGACACCAACGACCACCCCTACCGGCCGATCAGTGCGCACGGCCGCGCGCTCGTGGCCGAGCGTGGTGACGAGACGCCGCTCGTGTGGATCGGTCGCGACGATCGCTACGCCGAGAAGCTCGCGACACCCGACACGAGCGTGGGCGACCTGATCGGCGACGTCGACCCGATCAAGGTGGCCGAGGGACGCTACCTCGGTGATGAAGGCACGATCCACTACGGGCTGATCCCGCGCACGAACCGTGGCATCGTGGCGATCAACGAGCTGCCCGACCTGCCCGAGCGCATCCAGGTCTCGCTGTTCAACATCCTCGAGGAACGCGACGTGCAGATCCGCGGCTACCGCATCCGGCTTCCGCTCGACATGTTGCTCGTTGCGACAGCCAACCCTGACGACTACACGCACCGCGGTCGCATCGTGTCACCGCTCAAGGATCGCTTCGGCACGCAGATCCGCACGCACTACCCGGAGACGCTGGGTGAGGAGATCCGCATCATGGATCAGGAAGCGGCGCCGATCGACGCCGGCGTGCCGCTGCGGGTCCCGGCCTTCATGAAGGAAGTCGTGGCCGCCCTCACCGGCGAGCTCCGGCGTTCCTCGCACGTGAACCACCGCAGCGGCATCAGCGTGCGCTACTCGATCGGCAATCTCGAGACGCTGCAGGCTGCGGCAGTGCGCCGCGCAGCGCGTCTCGGCGAGCCCGAGGCGGTGCCGCGCGTCGTCGATCTGCCGGCGGTGTTGATGAGCTCCGAGGGCCGCGTCGAGTTCGACACGATCGAGGAAGGCCGCGAGTCCGAGATCCTGCTGCGAGCGATGCGCACCGCCGAGCTCGAGGTATTCCGGCGCCGGTTGTCGGGATACGACTTCTCCGCCCTGCTGGAACGGTTCGACGAGGGGCTGGCAGTCGATACCGGCGAGCTCACGCCGGCGAGCGATGTTCTCGAGGCGATCGGCGATCTGCCGGGCCTCGCGAAGCTGCTCGAACGCCTCGGCGTCGAGGAGGAGAGCCCGGGAGTGGCGGCGAGCGCCGTCGAGTTCGCGCTCGAGGGTCTCTACTTGTCGCGCCGCCTCAACAAGGAGGGCGGCGACCGCGCTGCGCGCTACACGGGGTCCGAGGGTGCCTGAGCGCGCCTCCTCGTAGTATCCGGGCGCGATGTCGGGGGTTCACACATGGGTCGGGTTCGCTGTGGTCGCGTTGTTCGCGATCGGCTGGCTCTGGCCGTTGGTAGCGCTGATCGCACGGCGCGGTCCGGGTGAGCGCTACTGGCAGTGGCTGACGATCGCGCAGGTCGCGGCTGGACTGCAGGCGTTGATCGGCATCGTGCTGCTGCTGATCGGGCGCCGGCCGGCCGAGTGGCTGCACTACGTGTACGGGTTCGGCCCGATCGCGATCTTGATCATCGCCCACGCGCTCGCGCGTGACCTGCAGAAGACCCAGCCGGGCGCGAAGCCGATCCAGCCGTGGGTGCCGTTCGCGTTCGCCGCGTTCATCTGCTTCGGCTTGTCGCTCCGAGGTCTGATGACGGGCCTCGGCATCGGCTGAGCGGCACGCTCCCCGCATGGGCAGGCCGGGGGTTGACTTCCCAAAAGATTAGATAGAGTCTCTATCTAATGACTCCACGCGAGTACGACATGTCGAAGAGGGCGGAAGCTCGAGAGGAGTTGCGCCAGCGGATCCTGGCATCGACGATCGAGCTCCATACGGAGAAGGGGATCCTCGGCACGAGCTGGAAGGACATCGCTGGTCGTGCCGACGTCGCCGTCGCCACCGTCTACAACCATTTCCCTTCGCTCGATGAGCTCGTGCCCGCCTGCGGTGACCTGCTCATGTCGCGACTGCACCCTCCGGGTCCAGCGGATGCGGCTGGCGTCGCCGGCAACACGGGCACGACGGAGGAACGGCTCGAGCGGGTGGTCCGGGAGCTGTTCGACTTCTACGCGAGAGGCGGTGCGCACCTCGACGTCTTTCCGGGCGAACGGCATCTTCCTTCGATCCGTGAGTGGGAGGCACATCTGCGTGCGACCGTGGAAGCGTTCGTGCGCGCTGCGCTTGCCGGAACACGCCCGCGGCAGCGAAGCGTGCAGCTCGTGAGCGCGCTCTTCGATCTCACAACGTTCAGATCCCTGGAGACTCGCGGATTCGACGCGCGCGCAGCCGCGACCATCATGGCGCGGGCGGCCACATGCGCGCTCGACCCAGATGCCCGATCGGGCAGAGGAGGAAAGCGATGACGAGCATGCGGTCGGACCAACCAACCAGGAACGGGTTCGGGCTTGAGGTGGATGCCGGTGAACGGCTGTCGTGGATGGGGGAGCCGACCCTCCTGAAGGCGACCGGTGAGCACACCCGCGGGCTGTACTCGATGGCGGAGATAGTTTCGACTCCCGAGGGCTTCGTGCCGTTGCACGTGCACCACCGGGAGGATGAGGCGTTCTGGGTGCTCGACGGCGAGGTGACGTTCTCGATCGGACATGATGTCTTCGATGCCGGCCCGGGTTCATTCGCGTTCGGTCCGCGTGACGTGCCACACCGCTACACGGTCCGCACGCCGAGCGCGCGGATGCTGATGATCTTCTCGCCCGCGGGCTTCGAGGGGTTCATCCGCGAGACGAGCCAGCCGGCCGATCGGCTCGAGACGGCCGGGATCGACGATATCGACTTCGACCTGATCATGGCCGCAGCCGAGCGGTTCGGTGCGGAGGTGCTCGAGTAGGCGTACCACCTGGGCCTTCCGGGGACTCGCGCGTACGCTGGGCCCATGCGCTTCCGGTACTCGCGGTGGGACGGCACCCAGGATCCCTTCGGGCCTGACGTGCCAGCCGGTGATGTGCTCGAGGAGCTCGCCGACGAGATCCTGATGGGCGGAAGCGCCGATCACGCGCTGCATGGACTCCTCCGCCGAGGCATGCGAGGTCGATTCTCCGGCATGGACTCGCTGCGCCAGCGTCTGCGGCAGCAGCGCGAGCGAGAAGAACAGTTGCTCGACCTCACCGGGCCGCTCGACGACATCCGGGAACGCGTGCAGCAGATCCTCGAGCGCGAGCGCTCGGAGCTGAGTTTTCGCGACGACGACGACGCTCGCATGCGAGAGGCGTTCCTCGACGCCCTGCCGCCCGACGCGCCCGGCCAGATCGCGGAGCTGCGGGAGTACCGCTTCGTCGACCAAGGCGCGCAGCGGATGTTCGACGAGTTGCAGGAGCACATCAAGGAGCAGGTCATGGGTTCCTACTTCCGGCAGATGGCCGAGGGCATGCGGAACATGACGCCCCAGGACATGGCGCGGTTCAAGGACATGCTGGCGGAGCTCAACGGCTTGATCGAGATGCGCGAGCGCGGCGAGGACACCCAGCCGGCGTTCGAGGACTTCATGTCGCGCCACGGCCCGCTCTTTCCCGACGATCCTGCGACGCTCGAGGAGCTGCTGGAGAGCATGGCTCGGCGTATGGCCGCGATGAGCGCCCTGATGGCCTCGCTCTCACCGGAGCAACGCCAGGAGCTCGCAGCCCTTGCCGAGCAGGCGATGCAGGACATGGACCTGGCGTTCGAGGCCGACCGCCTCAGCGCGAACCTGCAGGGCATGTTCCCGGGCAAGGGCTGGGGCGGGGGAGAGGGCCAGGGCCATGGGTCCGGCTCCGACGAGGGCATGCCGATGTCGGCCGCCGTCGACGCGATGGAGCGACTGCACGACTACGAGGAGCTCGACCGTTCGCTCGAAGGCGACTACCCGGGCGCCACGCTCGACGATGTCGACGAGGACGCCGTGCGTCGCACGCTCGGCGACACGGCCACTCAGGACCTTCGCCGCCTCAAGCAGATCGAACGCATGCTCGAGGAAGCCGGCCTCGTGCAGCGCCGCCGCGGACGGCTCGAGGTCACGCCGCGTGGCGCCCGCAAGCTCGGGGAACGCGCGCTGACCCAGATCTTCGAGGAGCTACAGCGCGACCGCGAAGGAACCCACGAGTCGCGAGATGCCGGGGGCCTCGCCGAGCCGACCGGCGCCACCCGCCCCTGGAACTTCGGGAACCACGGCCAGCTCGCGGTGCAGCGCACGGTCTTCAACGCGGTCACGAGGTCGAAGCCCGGAAGCTCGGTGCGATTGGTGCCCGAGGACTTCGAGATGGTCGAAGCCGAGCAGCGCACCGAGACGGCGACCGCGCTGCTGCTCGACCTGTCGTTCTCGATGCCGCTGCGTGGGCACTTCGTGCATGCGAAGAAGATGGCGCTGGCGCTGCATGCTCTGATCGAAGGCCGCTACCCGCACGACACGCTGTACCTGATCGGGTTCAACGAGTATGCATGGCGCCTGCAGCCCGAAGACCTCACGGCCCCGGGGTTCGAGCGCGTGTACGGCACGAACATGCAGCACGCGTTCATGCTCGCGAACCGTCTGCTCGCGCAGCATCCGCGGGCGACGCGGCAGGTGATCATGGTCACCGATGGCGAGCCCACCGCGCACCTCGAGGGTGACCAGGCGTACTTCGCATGGCCGCCGGTACGCGAGACGATCGAGCTGACGCTCGCCGAGGCGATGCGGCTCGCGAGGTCGGGCGTGCGTCTCAACATCTTCATGCTCGAGGAATCCGAAGGGCTCGCCCGGTTCATGGAGCGTCTCGCCCGCATCACGAAGGGGCGCGTGTTCCTCATGGACGACGATCGCGTCGGCGCGTTCGTGCTCCGCGATTACGTCGCGCCCCGTTCCCGGTGACGCGCGCATGGGTGCACTGCTCGCTCGCTCGCGCGCGGTAGGGTCGCGTCGGTGCGACGGCTCATGAAGTTCGTGGTGTGGACGCTCGTGTTCGCGGCATGTGCAGCCGTGGGCGCGGTCGTCGCCGCCAATACGAACCCGTTCCCGCCCGGCGTCGAGGATCCTGGCGCGCGCCCGGCGCCGAGCAGAGCGCCGTCCTCAGCGGCACCCTCCGAGACGCAAGCCGGCGCCTGGCTCGTGCGCATCGACATCCGCACCTATCACGACCTGCTCGTCGGTGGACGTTGTGCAGCAAGCTGGCGTGTCGACATCGGCATCGCCGCGGCCGACGGGCCGATCGACGGAGGCGGCGCCGCGGCCTTGAAAGGCGAGATCCGCTGCGACGAGCCCACCGCCCAGGTGCAGGCGGAGCGCATCGACCTGCGCGCGGTGGGGGTGCTGCGCGACGGTGAGCTGCGCTTGCGCCTCGAAGAGAAAGGGCGAAGCCCCGCCGGGTCGCAGGAGCTGAGCGGATTCCTCGAGACGATCAAGAGGTTGCGCCTCGAGATGCCCACTCGCGACGGCGCGACCGAGAGCTTCGACTTCGAGATCCCCGACGGCCGTCAAGGAACCTTCGGCGCGGCCGGCGTTGCGGTGCTCACGGCGAACGCTCCCTAGGAACCCACGGAGGAACCCACGGTCGGTGGGTTCCACCACAGCGTCACCACGCTCTGCTCGTGCGGGCCGGCTCTCCACAGGCCGTCGTGCTCGGAGAGTCGGTCGCCGAGCGCGGTTGCGATCTCGTCGTCTCGCTCGGGCGGAAGGCAGAGACGCCGCCGCACGAGTCCGACGGCGTCCCCACGGCGCCCGAAGCCGCTTCCGGCCATGTCCTCGGTGTCGACACGCTCGTCGCGCTGCACGTCGAACCCGAGGACCCGGCAGAGCTCCTCGACATCGCCGGCGCTGGGGCGATCCGGTCGCACGACACCGTGGAGATCGAGCCACAGGTCGTTCATCCATGACAACGGGTGGCGATCGGTGAGCTCGATCACGACGCGGCGGGCGGCATGGGCCGACAGCTCGACGAGGAAGGGTCGCAGGTCGGCAACGTTGTAGACGACGTGTCCGCAGACGACGACATCGGCCAGCGGCGTGCCGGGCGCGATGTCGGGCCATCGACCCTGCACCGTGGTGATGGGCAGGCTCAGCCGGTCTGCCATGCGATCGATGGCATCGAGCATGTCGCGCTGACCGTCGACGGCGATGAGGCTCGTGCAGCGCCGCGCCAGCGGAAGGCTCGTCGCGCCACCGCCCACGCCCACGTCGAGCACGGAGCCTCCGTCGCCGAGCGCCTCGAGCGCTCTGACCGTGGTGAGCGTCGGCGCAGCGGCGGTGTCGCCGATCGAACGTTCCCCTCGGCGTACGAACAGCTCCGCCGGGAATCCGAACGGCGACTCCGGTGCGGCGTCGAGGATCACGTCAGGGATCGCCCACGACGCGAGGGCTTCGGCCCAGGCTTCCGCGAGCCCCGAAGTCGCTGGATCGCGCCGGGCGTCGTTCCGAGGCCGAGCACCGTCTCCGGTCATGGGCCGAGCACCAACTCGGTGTCTGCGCCCAGGGTCGGAGGCGCGAGCCTCGTGGGCAGGCGTTGTCCGTCGAACTTCACCGGGTTGGAAACCAGCCGAAGCGTGCCGCCTCGCTCGGGGTCTGCGATCTCCTCGACGAGCGCTGCGCCTTCGGCAGAGGCGAAGACCTCCGGCATGGATCGGATCGGTGCGCAGGGCACCGAGGCGCCTTCGAGCGCCTCGAGCCACTCGGCGGCCGGCCGCTCCGAGAGCTCGGCGGAAAGCAGCGATACGAGCTCGTCGCGGTTCGTCACCCGAGCCTGATTCGTGACGAACCGGTCGTCGTCGGCCCACTCGGCGTGGCCCACGACCTCGCACGTGCGCCGGAACAGCCGGTCGTTGCCGCCCGCGACGATGAACGGGCGATCGGACGCCTGAAACGCCTGGTACGGAACGATGTTGGGGTGCGCGGTGCCGAGCGCCGAGGGCACCAGACCCCCGATCAGCGTGTTCGCCGCCTGGTTCACCATGGCGGCCACGCTCGCGTCGAACAGCGACACGCTCACGTGACGCCCGATCCCCGTCCGCTCCCGTTCGACGATCGCGGCGAGGATGCCGATCGTGGCCTGCAGCCCGGTCACCACATCGAGCAGGGCCACGCCGGCCTTCACCGGTTCTCCGCCGGGCTCGCCGGTCACGCTCATCAGGCCGCAGAGCGCCTGCACGATGATGTCGTACCCGGGACGCGAAGAGGTCTCGGGCCCTTCGTCACCGAAGGCGGTCAGGGAGCAGGTGACCAGTCGCGGGTTCGCCGTCCGCAGGCGGTCGAGATCGAGCCCCAACTCGCGCATCAGGCCCGGCCGGAAGTTCTCGATGACCACGTCAGCCTCGGCGGTCAGGCGGCGCACGGCCTCGATGCCCTCGACCGTCTTCAGATCGAGCACGACGGAACGCTTGTTGCGATTGAGCGACAGGAAGTACGCAGCATCATCGCCCGCGAACGGAGGTCCCCAGTGGCGGGTGTCGTCACCCTCGCCGGGTCGCTCGATCTTCACGACGTCGGCGCCGAGATCGCCGAGCGTCTGCGTCGCCAGGGGACCGGCGAGCACCCGAGAGAGATCGATCACTCGCAGGCCGTCGAGCGGCGCTGGAGGCGGTGTGCCGGGCTCGCCGATCATGAGTTGCAGACTACCGGCCGCAGGCTCGCCAGGGTCGAATGGCCTTGGCGACTGGCCGCGGGACCGTATCTCGGGCATGATTGCGGTCGTGAACGAGCAGAGCCTCAACAGAGTGAACGCGTTCCTCGCCGCCGCCGCCGAGCGTACGCAGGTCGGCGACGTGATGAGCGTGACCCCCGCTGAGATCGGACGCGAGCTGGGGTTCCCCGATGCGCTCTCGACCGCGCGTGCGGTTCGCGCCCTGATCGCTCGACGACGCCTCGAGCCCGCGCAGGGGTCATACCGGTTGCTCGGCACAGAGCCTGTCGACGCCGACGAGAAGGAGTCGATCGGACGCCGGTCCCGCAAGCCTCGGCAGCCGGGGCCGGGAGTGGCTTCCGAAGCGAAGACCTCATCGGGATCGGCTCGCTACTCCGACCTCGGGCGTGCGGTCGTCGATCGGCTCGTGGACCTCGGACGTGAGGCAGCGGAGATGCGAGGGGCGCTCCGCTCTGCGCGCGAGGAGACGAGCGAGCTTCGCCAGGCGCGTGATGAGGCGGCAGGCCGATCCCGCACGCTCGCCGAGAAGGTCCGCGAGCTCGAGGCGCGAGCGGAGATGGCCGAATCCAACCTGCGGACCCTGCTCGCGACCGTACGAGCGAGCACGGCTGAGGGATCCGTTCGCGACGCCAAGGTCACCGACAGTGAGATGGAAGCCATCCTCGGGGTGCTCAAGGGAAGCGACGCTACGAACCATGCCGGCGAGGACGAGACGAGGGCGACCACCGGGGCGTAGATCGGATGGGCGCAGCCGACCGTTGAGCGTGGCTCAGACGGTCGTGGCGCCCTCGTGCCGCAGGAACGACTCGTAGCAGGCGGCCTCGTGCTCGGGAGCGAGCGTTCGCAGGGCAAGATCCTCGCCCTTGCAGCGCGCCTCGATGCGGAGCTCGGCTGCCCTTCCCGATGCCACCACCGGACACCTCGGATGGAACCGGCACCCGGTCGGGATGCGCGTCGGGTCTGGCGGCTCGCCCGTGAGGATCGGCCGGTCGAGCCCGCCCGCCTCGGGTACCACGTCGAGGAGCGCCTTCGTGTAGGGGTGCTCGGGGCGTAGCAGCACGTCCTCTGCCGGCCCGATCTCCACGATCCGGCCGAGATACATGATCGCGACGCGGTCGGCCACCGTCCACGCGAGCCCCAGGTCATGCGTGACGATCAGGATCGAGATCTGGAGCTCTCGGCGGAGCTTCATCAGCAGGTCGAGGATCTCTCCCCGCACCGAGGCGTCGAGGTTGGAAACGGGTTCGTCGGCGACGATCACTTCGGGATCCAACGCCAACGCGCCGGCGATCACCACTCGCTGCCGCTGTCCTCCGGACAGCTCATGGGGATACTGCAGGTAGAACCGTTCTGGCGGGCGAAGCCCCGATCGCGACAGGGCACGAGCGACGAGCTGCTCTTCGTTCTCGCCGCCAGGCCCATCGTGGATGCCATGGATCCGCAGGCCCTCGGCGACGATCTCGTAGACGGTCTGGCGTGGATTGAGTGCCGCCGTCGGATCCTGAAACACCATCTGCACCTTGCGCCGATACGCTTTCAGGTTCCGGCCGAGCGGCTTCCCCTCGTAGAGGATCTCGCCTGCCTTTGGGCGGATCAGCCCCATGATCGCGCGGGCAGTGGTGGTCTTGCCGCACCCTGATTCGCCGGCGAGCGCCAGCACCTCTCCCCGGCGCAGGGTCAGGTCCACTCCGGCGACCGCATGGGCGTCGGCTGCCTTCTTTCCTGTCAGGCCGGCGAGCAGGCCGATCCGTCCGGTGAAGGTCACCTCGAGACCGCGCACCTCGATGACCGGGTCACCGACGACGGGATCCTGACGGTCGCTCGCGAGCTCGCTCATCGGTCGGCCGCCGGCTCGCCGGTCCGAGCGGTGGCCGGGGCGCCTTCCGCGAGCAGGCACGCCGCGCGGCGATCCGAGCCGGCTGCCCACAGCTCCGGCACGATGCGCTCGCAGTCATCCCATGCTGACGGACAGCGAGGGTGGAAGGGACAGCCCGCGGGGATGTGCTGCGGATCGGGCGGGTCTCCCCCCAGCCCCGCTGGCTGACCCCTGAAGCGAACGTCGCCGATCGTCGGGAACGCCGCAGCGAGCGCCTCGGTGTACGGATGCACGGGGTTCGTGAACACCGTTCGCGCGCTGCCTTCCTCGATGATCTTGCCGGCGTACATGACCGCGAGGCGGTCGGAGACCTCGACCAGGACCGACAGGTCATGCGTGATGAACAGCATGGCGAGACCGAGGTCGCGCTCGAGCGCCTTGAGGAGCCGGAGCACCTGCGCTTGCACCATCACGTCGAGCGCGGTCGTGGGTTCGTCGGCGATCACCAGCGATGGGCTGCATGCCAGCGCCATCGCGATCATGACCCGTTGTTTCTGGCCCCCGGACAGCTCGTGGGGATAGTCGTCGATGCGGCGAGCTGGCAGCCCGACCTGCTCCAGCAGCTCGCCCGCGCGCACCTGGGCGCCACGATCGTTCGCCATCTGATGGGTCGTGATGGCTTCGGTGATCTGGTCGCCGATCCGCTTCACGGGGTTGAGCGCATGCAGAGCCCCTTGGAAGATGATCGAGGCTCCTGTCCACCGGACCGCCCGAAGCCTTCCCGGCTTCATCGCGAGCACATCCTCACCGTCGAGCAGCATCGTGCCCTCGATCATGGTGCTCGGTGAATGCAGACGCAGGATGGCGCCGGCGATCGTGGACTTGCCGCACCCGGACTCACCTGCCAGCCCGAGCACCTCTCCCTTGTGGATGTCGAAGCTCACACCCCTCACGGCGGGCACGTCCCCGCTCTTCGATCGGTACGTGACGGCGAGGTCGCGCACGGACAGGACGGTCATCGCTCTTGGATCCTCGGGTTGATGATCTCGTCGAGCGCGTACCCGACCATGGTGAAGCCGAGCACGACCGTCACGATGCAGAAGCTCGGCGTGAGCAGCCACCACCATGCGCCGATCGAGGTGGCGCCGCGGCTGAATGCCTCGTCGATGATCGTTCCCCACGTCACCCGCAGGGGATCTCCGAGGCCCAGGAACGACAGGGCCGACTCCGACAGGATGGCGATCGCCACCGTGAGGATCGCGTTGGCCAAGATGATGGGCATCACGTTGGGCAAGATATGGCGCGAGATCACGTACCAGCCGCCGGCCCCGAGGGCCTTCGAACGTTCCACGTAGAGGTGCTCCTTGACCGAGAGGGTCTGGGCGCGGATCAAGCGAGCCGCGCCGGGCCACGACGTGAACCCGATGATGCCGATGACCACGTAGATGTTCTGTCCGAAGATCGAAGCCAACACGATGGCCAGGGCCAACCAAGGGATCACGAGCAGGAAGTCGGCCATGCGCATCAGGATCGTGTCGCTGAATCGTCCGACGAAACCGGCAACGATGCCGACGAGCGATCCGATGACCATCGTGATCACGCTAGCCACGAGGCCGACGAGGAGCGACATGCGCGCGCCGTGGATCACGAGCCACAGCACCGAGCGGCCGTCGGCGTCGGTGCCGAGGAGGTTGTTGGCGTTGGGAGCACAGGGCAGCTCTCGGAACGAGCACGGAGCGATGCTCTCTTCGGTCACGGCTACCTTGCTGAGCGTCGACTGGTCGGCGAAGATCGAGAAGATGGCCGTCGCGCCGAAGATCAGCAGGATCACGAGGCCCGCCATGCCCATCGGGCTGCGCCGATAGCGAGACCAGAAGCGCGACAAGGCCAAGCGTCGCCGCGTCCACGTGATCTGTCGTGGGCTCCGCAGCTCTGGCAGTGGGGCCGGTTCTGGCTGTGGCTGTTCCTGGTGCTCCAGAGTCTTCACGCTGAGGACCTCACTCTTGGATCGAGGTAGCCGTACAGGACGTCTGCGATCAGGTTCGCGACGAGGACGGCGAGGCTGAACACCAGGAAGGTGCCCTGTAGGACGGGGAAGTCTTGCTTGCGCAGGGCGTCGAACGAGAGCTTGCCGATGCCGGGGTAGGAGAAGACGAGCTCCACGGTGATCGCCCCTCCGAGCACGAACCCGAACGACAGGGCGATCAAGGTGACGGTCGGGAGCAGGGCGTTGCGCGCGGCATGGCGTCGCAGCACCAACTTGTCGCGGAGCCCCTTCGCTCGCGCGAGGGCGATGTACTCCTCGCCGATCACATCGAGCAGCGATGAGCGCATCACCAGGTAGTACTCGCCCACATACGCGAGCGTCAACGTGATCCACGGCAGGAACAGATGGTTCAGCACGTCGGCGATGTAGGCCAGGCCGGTGGCGTTGCCGGTCACCGACTTGTACCCCCCGCTCGGGAACAGGTGCAGGTACTTCGTGAACAACAGCAAGAAGAGGATCCCGAGCACGAACTCCGGCATCGAGTAGAGGATCAGCGAGCCTGACATCGCCGAGAGGTCGAGCGCTCGTCCCCGGCGCCATCCGCCGTACGCCCCGAGTAGCAGGCCGATCGCGATCGAGGCCACGGTGCTGGTGCCGACGAGCACCAGTGTCTTCGGCAGGTCGCGGAAGAACACCGTCGAGACCTTCTCGCCCGGCTCGACGAACGTCGAGATGCCGAGATCACCTC